>JAABUP010011103.1_pt1 | contig 10374 bp, 1 predicted proteins | sample 5559201 | NCBI WGS metagenome assembly JAABUP01 (sample SAMN10711887, study PRJNA513373) | rock metagenome | isolation source: Antarctica rocks | place: Antarctica | reverse complement strand
GTGACCCTGAATAAGAACGTGAACACATCTCGTGCGGGAACAGAGTCTCCTTCCATCACAGATAGGAGGCACCGATCTCGTTGGTCTTACCATTATTATTAGCGTCATAAATGGGACCATATTTGTGCGCAATTCTTTCTGTTTCCGAGGGGCGTCAATGAAGCGATCGATATGGAACGGATCACCGGGATTTTTTTTCATTGACTAAACTACTCATTTATGAGATAGAAGACATGCCGAGCTGTCTTGGGGGAATCATCGTTTTTCAATGCGCTTCATTTGTACGCAAGATTGATCGAATGAGAGACTAGAGTGACTTATCTAATTTCCCAGCTCGCTCTTTGTTCTCGCTGCTGCTTATCAACTCCTGTTTTATGGCGAGCGAGCACATATGAGAGGCCACCAGAGACAATTTTGGCGGAAACGACAACGACTACTGTCTGAGCAGCTGTAGACAAATTCTCAATACTCCCGGTCGAAATTGGCGTGCAATACGCTTTCATGGTGAATGTAGATGAATTCATCGCCTTCCCTAGTAGAATATGTCCAGCGGCGGCATTGGTAACACGGAGTACCAGAGTTTCCAAGGCTCGCTATTTTTTCTGTCTCTGGCAGAAACATGACAGCTTCCATGGAAATCGTTTGGCGAATTTGCAAGCATTTCGAAGGAAAGACCCCTGGCTTTCTCCAGGAGGCTGTAGGCGCTGTTAGTACACCATGTCGCAGCATTGATGATTTCTCGCTCTCAACTAGGTCAAAACCTTGAGGATAGTGTTCTCCCTCATATACCTAAGCAACTCACGGCTTGCTCAGTGGTACAATGAAAGAGGGCCTCGCAGATCTCTCCATATTCCAGCGGAGTGACAACGGCGATTGGTATTCTTAGTGCCTTATTCCTTATGTTTACCAAGCTGTCCTCGCTATTGTGAAGCAAGGGTAGCATACTGGGATAGAAGGCCAGAAATCAGCCTCAATCAGGTGGTCGACATGACTGAGTAACTTTGGGCTTCCGATAGGAGACTTATCTGCAATTTCTCGTCTTTTCAAAGCCTTGACCATTTTTCTTTATAGGCAGGAAATGATGAAACAGTGAAAGCATTCAAACCGTTACATAGAGCATGGTAATGTGGAAGCACACAACTTTCAAGGCCTTAGTATCCGTATCTTCGACCTATAGTAGGTGATACTTGATACAGCCGGAGTTCGCCAACCAATGAGAGGTATCGATCTCAGCCTCGCTCTGACCTGCCTTACTTTGCCTACGCGAACTGCTTCATGTAGTCCGCCAAGGAATCCGCACAGATTGAGCCGCAATTTAACTTTAAGCACACAATGGCGGAGCTCATGGCCGCGAAAGCACTTGTCGGACAACACTGTCTTCAGAAAAACGTTCGCGCTCAATCTTCTATTATTCCTTCATTATGGCTCAAACCCTTCCACCAACGACCACTCAGACTATCAGCCCAATTGTGTTTGGAATTCTCAGTACACTCCTCAGCGTTTACGCAGCATGGCAAGCGCATAGACTGTACAATAGCTGGCATGAACGTCGCAGCCGTCGGCACGCGGAAGAAGCTCTCGAGTCACATGAGTTCACATCTCTGATTAGTCATACCTACTTACCAATCTACAATCTACTGTAGGGCTTGAGCTTGGCTCGCTTGGCTCCCACCCTTCTTTTGAGAGATTCGAGCTCCCAGCATCTCAGCCTTCAACAACACCAGCCACTGTCGCTGCTACAGCGGCTTCGCATACAGTCCCAAATGATGAAAGCGATACATTCACCTACACAGACCTCTCTGGCTTCGCAGACGACGGTGGAGACCCTCAGCTTGCAAGACTATCAACACCATCGTTAGGTTTCAACTCTAGCACGTCGCAGCAGACGGCTCAGCAGTGACCACGTGAGCTGTGAGAAGAGTCTGTGGCCAATGGTTGGCCCAAGCAAAAGTCGGATTGCGCGGATTGAGCATTGCTTGGAGAATCGGCCGCTACAGCCAACCATCTCGAGCTTTTCGTTATGCATAGTTATCCACAGATACAAGCTTGTGCGGGTTAAGTCACGGGTATAGTCAATACGTGTTCCTCAAAATTCATGCAGTGGGCGATATCACCATTCAGCGGGGCTGTCATTCTTCCAATTCTGCTAGTCTAGCTTCTGTACGGTTTCCGCGTTCTTCGTCAGGCTCTGAGAGTTCCTTCTAGTGGAGATTGCTTCTTAACATTCCGAAGTCGCTTCGCGCACATCATTGCTATAAAATATTGAAGTTAGAACCCGGACCAAAATAACAAGTCAATACCTTTTGTTTGGATGTTTGGCCTACTGCTTAGGACCGTGTCTACCTAGCGCCTGATGAGAGCCAGAGGACTTCGAACGACAAGTCGACATGTCCTGTTGATCAAGCACGGTAGGAACAAACATTCAGCGATAGTACCTATCTCACTCTCTGTCAATCTCGATTGCTTCTAGGTTACATGATTTGAGATCACTCTTTAGTGCTCGCAGCTAAACCATAAACAGGAAAAGACTTCATCCTGAGCTTCGTGTGTCCTCGTGCAAGGTAACTCGTGTGATGGCTCAGTATAGCAGAATTTGTTATGACAAGCGCATCCATCGTTGTGTAAAGACATGGAAAACATGTGTATCCTCTCAGAGAAGATGAACTTTTGCTGCTCATTGGTTAATACAGCAGTCGATTTGTGCTAGCTCCATCAAAAAGCGACCGCGATGATCGTGATTCAATCATCAAATACCGTGTAGTCGCACGGTGGCTGTAGCGCATCTCCCTCACCCTTAAAGCGTAACCATTGATTAAGAATAATGAGAGCAAAAACCCACATATCACTCTTGGCTATTCGCTTCGAACCAATTAGCAGATTCGATTGGATCGACCATTGAAAGCCATACCTGGTAGAAAGATCGCAGGACGACGATTCTGCTTCACTTTGAAACCAATGAGTGAGGGGAAGAGCAAATCAAACCAGGTTTTGGGAAATATTGAAGGAAAGAAATGGTCCAGATTCGTGAAGATGCAGATTGAGGTTCATCGAGCATGTCTAGTCCGCAGTTCTGTCCCTGAGCCCCTGCCTAATTCGTTCTTCCCCAATGACATGTGGGAGGACGCGATTGGACGCGCACCACTGAAGCAACGGAACGCGATGTCATGTGATCATTTTCCAGTTCGAGCGATTTGCAGCCAAGAAGATAGCGCCATTAGGAATCGAATCCGATATCGAACTTAGATGGCCGGCTTTGGAATATAGGTTCAATGGATGGTCAATAGGAACATCATGAGGTTGACTGTTTATGGTCTATGGAAATAGGAGAAGTAACTATGTACTCCGCAATCACGCTAGTAGCCCTATAGGGCTGAGTGCAATCTCATCTATATCCATTAGACTAATGAGAAGTATCGTTAGGTTCCAACGCTCCTATTTGCTGATTAGTAGTCTAATATCTATCGACTAATTATATACCTCGTAGCCCTATCTTATAGAGTCCTAAGGCCGAGTCTCTTAACGTTTTCTTTATATTTATAAGGGCCTAGAGCCTTCGTTAGTCTATTAGCTAATATATCGTCTATTTTAACGTAGTCGACTCTTAATTAGCCTGTTTCAGCTACTATCTCCCTAACTACGTGGTAGTATAAGTCGATATGCTTAGTACGTAGGTAATTAATAGGATTTAAAGCCATTTTAATAGCGGCTTAGTTATTAGCCTTAAGGGTGACGTAATCTACGTTATCGCCCGTATATCCTAGCTCCTTAAGGGGAGGAGTAAGGAACTTAGATTCTTAAGCAGCTAGTACTTCACCGACGTACTCAGCCTTAGCTATAGAGGAGGCGACGGTAGTTTATCGTTTAGAAGACTAGCTAATTAGTCCATTCTAGAGGAGAAAGACGTATACGGAGGTGGAGCGCCTAGTGTTATAATAATCTCGCCATAAGGAGTTAGTATAGTCTAATAGGCCTCTATCCTTATCGTCTCGATAGTAATAGAAGAGGCCTATAGTTCGTGTACTAGGGAGATAGCGTATAATACGCTTAGCTACTGCGTTATAAGTAGATATAGGGTTATTACAGTAGCGAGCGCATTTGCAGACTGCGTAGGAGATATCCAATCGAGTTATTATTAATAACTATTATAAGTAACTAATTAGCTTACGATATCCTTCCTAGTTATTAGGGTTAGCTACGTAACCGTCGTCTACTTACTTATTATAAGGTTTAGTTCTAAGGTATAAGGCTTTATTTCCAAGGTATTCCTATAGGGTTAATTCTTATAGGAGAGGAGTATTAAGGACGAAGGCGAGGTAGGCTTTACTAAATAGGCCTACTATAAGAAGGTAACTTATATAGTATTTAGTATATTAAATCTTATTACTAGTATATAATAATTATATAAGGGAGGTTAAGTACGAGGCTCCTATCTACCGGAAAGGATAGCTATTTATATAGATATAGGAACTCGTGCGAATCGTAATACTTATTCCTACTTACTCCTAGTAAGCGGTCGAGATAGGGTAAGCGTTCCTATACTTACCGTGCTTAACTCCTATAGCTATAGCGAGTAGTTGAGCGGCCCTAGGGCCCTCTTAGTAGCCTAGCCGCTACTACTCGTAATAATACCCCTCCCTTCCACCTTTCTTTATCCTTAAAGAAAATTATCTTTTCTTTCTTATAATATCTATATATCTTCTTATTAATCTTAAGGCCGTAAAAACCTAGCCGATCGAATTCGTCGCTCCGGAATCCTAAATATAGTGTCTTACCTACGGTGCGCCCGTACGTAAAAGGAATATTAAATCTCTTCGCTTTCTCGAAAGTATAGCGAATATGTTCGTAGTAGAAAGAAGTATAAACTAGTAGAACCGGTAGTCTACTTTACGGGTATTAATAAAGTAATAGCTCGTCTAGAGCGAGAGGAGGAAGAGGCTTAAGAGCGTATTTAAACTAGTATAGCGAAGTTAAAGCGTCTTCGTTAATAGAAACGTTTTCTTAAGGAAAGAGAATAAAAGATATTCGATAAAGGTTTAGAGGACGTAGAGGAACTAGAACGTCTAGAGTAATTAGAGAAGGTTAGGGAGGTTAAACGCTACGTAGCTTCTACTATAGCGTTTAATAATTTCTCTAACGCGCTTTCTCCCGGTACCCTTAACTAGCTCTCTTATAAGGCTATACCTACCGATAGAACTACCTTAGAAGGTTCTAGTAATTTATAAGGTTCCTAGCTAGTTCCTAGGTATCTTCTAACTTATCGTAACCTTTCTATCTAATAAGGTATTACTAACCCTATTATTTTAGAATTTTCTCTACCTCGTATTCTTAATCTTCGTCTACTCTAAAACGAAAGGTTTCCTATAAGGGTATAGTAGAGTCCGCTAGTTCTAGTAAAGAGATATAGAATACTAGGTTAACTCTAGTATCTAGCGGGAGTTAAAGTTTATAGTTAACTAGTCCCTTAACTACCTTTATTAAAAATAGTCCGTCTTTAACGTAGTCTAGTTTCCGACTTAGTCGTTTACTCCTTAGATTCTTTATAAGTAAATATACTTTATCCCCCTCTTTTAGCTAAGGACCTATTTTTCGGTTTTTATTTACCGTAATCGCGGTTTTTTAATTAATTCTTTTAATTTATTATTATATTTTACTATATAATTCCTTTAATTTTAATACGTAAACTATTACCTTATTAGTACCTAGGCCTTCTCGTAGCTCCGTAAATAGGTTCGTATACCTTCTATAATTAGTAAAGAACGGTGGGAGACCTATTATTTCTAACTTCTAATTACTAAGTACTAACTATACTAGAGGTAATATTAGTATCTAATTATTTTACTTAAAGTTAATATAGTGTCTTAGGTACGTCTCTATTATTTAGTTTATTCTTTCTATTTATCCGTTAGTTTCTAGATAGTACGCTATTAATATTCGAAGTTTTATCCTAAGGGCTCCGATTAATATCTTCTAGTATTTTAATATAAATAATTTATCTCTATCTAACGTAATTAATTTAGGTATACTATAATCTCTTATTAATCTATCTAATAATATAAATCCTAACTATTTAGTATTATAGGTCTCTTTAAATAGGATTAGTATAGGATACTTAGTTAACTTATTAATAATTACTATAATTAAGTCGTAGACGATTCCTATAATAGGATCTCTCGACTTTAGTAGTTTAATAACGAAGTCTATTATAATATCGTTCTATAGTTCTTTTAGTACTAGGGTAAACTAGATTTATCCGTACTTACTATATCTAGTAGACTTATTCTACTAGTATTAGATATATTCTTTAATATATTATTCTACTTTAGATCGTAGCTTTAGTGCTACGTATCTCCTTAATATAAGTTCTATTATTTTAGATACTCCTAGATATCTATAAGTTAGGTTATCGTAGTAATCTCTAATTAACTCTTCTTAATATTCTTCTAGGATATAGGTTCGTCCCTAATAAACTAGTATTTTAGTATTTCCTTACTAACTTCTTAGCGATTATACTAAGGTATCTATATCGTACTCCTTTCTAAAATCCTTAAGGACTACTAGTACTAATACTCTTATTATAGCTACTAACTATTATATAGGTATAAGCGATTCGTCTTTATTATACTTAAGGATCGACTATTCGATAATATCTTTATTTTCTATATAGTCCGATCGTCTACTTAAAGCGTCGGTACGTCTATTTTCCTTTCCTAGGGTATATACTATTTTAAATTTATATTATCCTAGTAACTCTAACTAACGTACTTATCGTCTATTAAGTACTTTCGTTATCGTAAAGTTTACTAAATTCTTATAATCGGTAAAGATAGTAAGTTCTAAATAGCTTTCTATATAGACTCTCTATTCTTATAATATATACACGATTACTAATAGCTCCTTATCGTATATATTATATCCTTATTCTACTATCGATATCTTCCGGGAGTAAAAGGTAACGGGATACTATTTTCCCTCTCGCATTTAATAGAGGTAAGCGCCTACTATAAGATCCGATACGTCTATTTCGATACGAGCTTTTTCGTTAGCTCGAAAGGAATATAGCACGGGAGGTTCTTCGCAGGCTTTCTTAAGTTCCGTAAATGCTTTTTTCTAATCGTATCCCTACTTAAAACTAATGTCTTTCTTAGTTACTTCCGTTAAAGGTATCGCCTTCTTTAAATAGTCTTTAATAAAGACTCTATTAAAGTTCGTAAATCCTAGGAAGCTCTAGACTATTTTTATATTATATAGTATAGGCTATTTACGTATAGCTCTAATCTTCTTAGGGCTTATCTAAACGCCTATAGTACTAACTACGAATCTAAGGAATTCTACGGATTCCTTATAAAACTTATATTTCTCTAGTTTAAGGAGAAGTCTAGTAAGTAATAGGTATTTAAGAACGTCCTATATATACTTAATATATTCCTCCTTATTCTCTAAGTATATTAAAATATTATTAAGGTATATAATTACCGTTTAATTAAGGTATACCCTTAATATATTATTAATTAGTAACTAGTAGGTAGCTAGTATATTCGTTAATCCGAATAGTATTACTAGGTATTCGTAAAGGCCGTATCTAGTTCTAAAAGCGGTTTTCTATTCTTCTCCGGCTTTTATTCGAATTAGGTTATAAGCGCTACGAAGATCTAACTTCGTAAACCGTCTTACCTTTAAGAGTCTATCCCGTAGTTCTCTAATATTTAGTAAGGGGTATCGGTTTTTTACCGTAATATTATTAAGCTTTCTAAAGTTAATATATAGTCGTAACCCTCTATCCTTCTTTAGTATAAAGAGGACTAGGTATCCTACTAGTAATTTAGATTCTCGAATAAATCCTTTTTTTAGGTTTATATTAAGGTACTCGCGAAGTACTTAAAGTTCCTTTTCTAATAAACTATATATTAGTCTAAATATTAGTCGCTTACTAGGTTCGAGTTCGATCTTATAATTTTATAGCTAATATTTAGGTAGCGCCTTTAGGCCTTCCTCTTCCTAAAAGAGCTATTTATACCGTTAATACTCTTTAGGGATCTTAGGAGGTACGTTAGTTCCCCTACTTCCTCTAACTTATTAACCCTACTAGACTCTATAAGTATCTATCGAGTTAGACCCTTTTAATTTAAGACCGTCCTTATTCGAAAATAAAGTAATATATACTTCGACCGGTCTTCGGTTCTTTTTCTTATCTATAGACGTCCGCTATCGTCTTATAGGTTATATACTAGTAACGTCTCTAATGCGTGTAAATCTTAGTTTACCCTTATTCTAATCGATTATTAGATTATACTTCTTTAACTAATGTATTCCCAAAATAACGTAATAAGTAGCTATCCTAATAACGTCGAATATTAATTCCTTATAGTAGCGCTAAATAGTAACTAGTAGGTCGAAAGTTTCTAATCCTACCTTCTTTAATAATACTAACCCGTCGGCTATTCCTAGGTCGTAAGGTTTCTCCTTCCTTCTAGTTAGTAGGCCGTATAACCCTATTAGAGCACTAGAGATAAAGTTCCCTATTACACCTAAATCTATTATCGTAACGGTTCGTTATCCGTTAATCTTTACCGGTATATAAACTTATATTTAGTAACTTATTAAATATAATTTCTATTTTAGGGCTAATATAGTAATCTCCTTACGCCGCCCTACGTTATAAGTAATTACTCTTTTCTCTAAGGTTTATCTATAAATCCGTAAAACTATTTATACTCTTAATATATAACTTACTTATACTTATTAGTAAGATAGTAGTACTATTACTTATTACTATATACGTAGTATACTTTCCTTATAATTTAGCTATCTACTCTTAGCTTCTATTACTATAATAAGTCGTATCTAGAGAATATTCGTAACCGCCGCTTTTATACTAAATACTAGGTATACTCGTCTTATCGGTATTCGTTCTAACGGTTAGCTCTATAACCTATTCTAGTTTCTAGTTAGTAGATTTACTCCCGCGCTTATTAATAGAACTAGTAGTATCTTTTACTATATATAGTCTAGTGTATTATCTAGTATTCTAGATACGTTATATCTTCTTAGTAATTTTATCTCTTTATAATTAATTATTTTATATATAATTCGTCCTCGGGATCTATCTAGGTAGATATAAATCTAGAAGAGTACGAGCCGTCCGAAAAACCTTTATACTTTAGATTATTATCTAAGTAGGGTTTAATTTAGTTCGGATCCCGTTATATTTCTTCCTCCTTATTATCTTCTTCTAATATAACGTCTTTATTTTTTAGGGCTTTTATAACTTCTCGGAACGCTTAAGTCGTAGTACCTACCTTAGCTAGGTACTTCTTTACTTTCTTAGTATCGTTCTAACCTAGCTCCTTTAGACGCTTAGCGATATCCTAGTTTATTTACTCCTTAATCCTAATTAAGTTACTTAGTACCGGATTATCCTACGTTAAGTTAGGTAGTATCTCTAATACTTCCTACTCTAGCATCGGGTCTAGTAATAGCGCATTTTTATTATCGAAAACTACTTCTATTATATTTAACTACTATTAAGGTACTATACCGCTCGAACGATAGTCTCTAGCGAAATGGCCCGGTTTACTATAGCCGTAACACGTTAGTATTTTCTTCTTATCCCCTTTCTTACTATACTACTTCTTCCCTCGACGAAATCCTTTCTTCGTAAAATCGAGCTCTATTAGAGTATACCTATATAGATCTAGCTTATCGCGCCTTCTAGTATTATCGCTTCGTAGAAAGTACGGTGCTATACTTATTATCGTCCCTTAGCGTATACTACTATTATAGCGTTTCTCTATAGCTCGTTTATAAAGTTTATCGTCGATCTCGATAGATACCGTAGTTAAGCTATTAAGTATATCGATCTTTCCCCCGTATCGTATAAGTTCGTCTTTAACGGTATCTTTTAATCCTCGGTTATATATTACTATTAGCGTATTATTATCCTACTTAGTCTAAGTAGTATATTCTTAAAATTAGGTTATATATTCTACCGCTAATTTCTTCTACTAAAGGTATTATATAATCCTAACGGCGACCTTATCCTCGTTAGATATACCGAAAATCTTTATAATTTTATTTTAGAATATAGTATAATTCTCTATCTACCGTTTCTCTAAACCGTTAAGATCTCCTTTTATATCTTTCTTTATAAAAGGTTTAATCTATATTTAGGCTCGTCCGCGTATATAGGTATACTACGCAATAGGTCGGGTTAGGTAGGTTTTAGCTATTTTATTACCCGACCCAATTTAGGGTAGGTAACCTATGTCTTAGCCCTAGGTAGGTCGGGTTATACTACGGGTTACCTATAGGTAAACCTATAATAACCCGGGTCTTCGTTAGCTAATTAAGTATAATTATCTAAAGCCGAGATAATTA
>JAABUP010011102.1_pt1 | contig 10374 bp, 21 predicted proteins | sample 5559201 | NCBI WGS metagenome assembly JAABUP01 (sample SAMN10711887, study PRJNA513373) | rock metagenome | isolation source: Antarctica rocks | place: Antarctica | reverse complement strand
TTGTCGTTCTCGGCCTTATCCGCCTGTGGAGTGTCAAAAGCCTGAACTATGTTGAGCACGTGAGTGAGTATGGAGTGCACTGGAACTTCTTCTTCACACTCGCGTTACTTGCGCCGGTCACCGCCATACTTCAGCCAGTGTTGCGCCGGCTCCCGTCGTATGGCGCGCTGACGTTCTTTATTGCATGCGTCTACGAGTGTGTCCTATACTTCACGCCGGATCTGAAATCTTACATCATACTCTCAGGACGCAAGGATGGAGATTGGCTATCTCAAAATCGTGAAGGTGTCTTCTCATTCATCGGCTACTTCGCTATCTTCATCGCCGGAATGGGCACCGGCATGACGATACTGAAAAGAGAGTCTGGCTCAGGAACAGCTGACGAAGCCAAGGAAGCGGATCTGCTAAACGAAGACGATGAGTGGCTCGCCGATGTACTGGGCGGATCGACGCAGAATGAAAGCACCGGCGTCGACCTTGACAAGCCTGCCCAACCAAAACCAAACATGAATGTGCCAAACCCGGACCCTCTCGGCCTAATCTGGATCGCACAGTCAAACGACGACTCCGTCTTCCTCGCCAAGTGGACCGTCATCTGGTTCATCCTCTCCGGCTGGGCCATGTGGCACTACGGCCCCCACCTCTTCGTCTCCCGCCGCATGGCCAACCTGGCATACATCGTCTGGGTCTGCGCCTTCAACACCACCCAGCTCCTCCTCTTCAACGTCGTCGAGCGGGTCATGTTCCCAAACATCCACAAAGCGACCGACAAGCGCACGGAGCGGCAGAGAGTCCAGGATGCGACGAGCCGGGTCATGCAGGCCTTCAACCGCAATGGGCTGGCGCTGTTCTTGCTAGCCAATTTGCTGACCGGACTGATTAATATGACGGTCAAAACGCTTCACATGACCGATGTGCAGGCCATGGGCATCCTGCTCGGGTATATTGCCACTCTCTGCGGAGTAGGCTTGGCGCTAGACCACTACGATATATCCATCAAGCTCTGATGCTCGTACAAAAGAAGAGTAGCTAGCTCACGCAAGCATAGCCACATTCGCCTTGACACTCTCCTCCAAACTCGTCCAGCCGTGAGTAATGCTTCCTCAACAGCTCTTCTGCCTCTTGATTCGGCACCTCACTCAGATCCCTTCCAACCTTGATATCGTCCCTGAACTTCTGAACTTCATGTCCATTAGCGCCTGTGATGAGGACGGCCGAGCGTTTTTCAATTGTCGACATGATTACCGAGTTTGCTTGTGCTTCGGTCAGGTCTCTGTGGGTTGTCGGTCTTCCAGCCTGGGTGGCCGGTTCATGGTACTTGTATGTGTAGGACCGCGTAGTCCAGCACCCCCAGTGACGCGGATTTGTGAACATCAATGAACGATGCGTTCATTGTCTTCGATCATCTGGCCGAGTGTGTAAGCAGCCTTTCGCTCCGCCTTCGTGATCCATCATCTGAATGGAGGAGGATTACTGAACACCTACTGCCACAGTGAAAGCGAACGGGAGCGGCAAATGGAGGAAGTCCGAACAAGTCCATTACGCACCCATCTAGCCAACCTAGAAATGCTCCTTCCAAAACTTGAACCTAACATCCCGAACCGTCGCCTCCTTACAAGCCTTCTTAATATCCCTCGCCGCAACATTCGGCCCACAAAAATAAACCCCAACCTCCGTCTTCCTCTTCCCGCCATCCGGCCTCACCAAGCCCGGAATATAACTCTGATCCAGAATCCCCTCCCTCATCCCAACCAACAACCGGTTGAAATCCGGCCTGCCGAAATTCGTCCGACTCGACAGCTCAGTCAGCGGATCTTTGTCCATGCCCACGCTGTTGAGCACGATGTTCTGCGCGGTATCCACGTCCATCTTCTGCGTGAGATAGGTGTGGATGCGCAGGAACTCGGCCTGCTCGCCGGGGCCCGTCATGCTGAGGCTCTGGGCTTCGAGGCTCGAGAGCAGGGCTTGGAACCATTCGAAGGAGGTCGTGTCTTTGCAGACCCAGATGAACTCTACTCGTCGGAGTCGCTTGGGCGGGTTCGGGGAGAGACGCATGTGCCAGATGTTTTTTAGTATGGCCGCCCAGGGTGTGACGCCTATGCCGGTTCCGATTAGGACGGCGACTTCGTTTTCGAAGACGTCCTCTGCTGGGGCGCCGTAGGGTCCGTCGATGCGGAGGCGAGGCATTTCGACACCGTTGGCGAGCGCGACTTCGTACATTCCCATGGGGTCCAGTTCGTCGTAGAGAGAGGCTTGTTCGGGGCCGGCGCCTAGTGCCGAGGCGAGCGAGCGGGTGAAGTCGCCGACTTGGCGGACGTGGACGGAGATGTAGGGGTCGAAGGGGCAGGAGGTGATGGTGAAGGGGTGCCATTGCGTGGTGCTGACCGAGGGTAGGTTGAGGAAGAGCCATTGCCCGGCTTTGTAGCGCATGCTGGGTTTGCGGAATTGGATCTCGACCGCATCTACACTCACTGTCAGTATAACGCAGCAATGAGTGGCCAGAGTGTCGTGATAGGCTCACCGTAGGGGTGCTTCACGACTTTGATGATCTCCGTACTTCTCCGACTCCTCACCTCCCTATACACCCTCTCGCACAAGTACAACCCTCCACCCACTAGCTCCCACCTCCAGCCCTCATACCCCAAACAGTGACCCCAGAACCCTTGGCCCGCAAATGGGCTGTACGGCGCCACACTGTCCCTCACGAAACATCCTGTAGCGTGCGTGTACATGGCTAGCAAGAACGGGATGAAGAGATGGTGCGTATACCAGAACGTCTCATAGCTCTGTTGCCGGATCTTGGCGTGCGCGGTGGTGAACATGAGCAGCATGCACAGCAGCATAACGTGCCCGGTAATACCGCCAGCTTGGGTGTAGTGGATCTGCACCGCTGATTCCGCCCGGACGAGGGAGCGCTCCACATTGAAGAAGTTGACGTAATGCGCGCTGACGTGCACGATGGTCCAGAAGAGCAAGCTGTAGGCGACTTGTCGGTGGAACCATTGGCTTTCGTCCAGTGGGAGCCAGCGGATTTTGGGCCGGATGATGCGTAGTAGGTTGCGGCACATGGGGAGGAGGATGAGCAGGACATCCACACTCAGGACGAGGCCTGCGCCTCGCGAGAACCAGACGGAGAAATGGAGGCTGTTGAGGGCGGCGAGTGAGCCGGTCGTGGCTTGTTTGTACCAGCCGAAGATGAAGAGGAAGACGTGGAAGAGGTGGAAGATGGTGTAGAAGAGGAGTTTGCGCGGGACGAGTTGGGCTGCGAGCCAGGACCTCTGGGCCGCCATTGTCGGTGATGTGAGGGGTGTTGTGCGCGAGCCCGGAGGAGACCTTGTTTCCTCACTATGGATTGCGGTTGTGCGCTATTGCAGGGCAGGGTGTTGCTGATCCCGAGGCTTTGCAGTGGCTCTCCCTCGACACCACGGCCGAGTGTCCCTCATAGACAATCAGGGTAATGTCTGGCCTTTTGCGCTGCCCTGGCACTCATGTGGTTTACTGCTCTTTCCGCTCTTCGCGCTCTTTCGCCTCTGCTGCCACCAATGACTTCAGGAAGAATTTGGGATGAATCGAAAATCTGAACACACTGATAGATTCTGCTCTTCGCGAGGTAGCAACGTGATACGATCTCCGGGTCCAGTCTTTAGTGTAGTCGCGAAAGAGAAGTCACCTACCACACCATGGATGGTACCACTACCTTACATCACTCATCACCCATGTGCCGAGCAAGACACGAAGGGTCTGGTGCCTCTCAGGGCTGCCATGCACGCCTCAGCACCGCTCCAGCCTCTCATGTCGTTCGGCCGTCGTTCTCGTCAACGACTGGGCGCTTGTTGCACCTGCGGAGTGCCGAGACGGAAGTGCGTGCGTCGTGCAGTCTGCATGTCGAGACGAACCGAGTCAGGCCCCTGCTTTGACGCCGACGCTAGCGATTGTGGGTTGTGATTGGTGCGCATTCGACACACCATCCTAATGGGTGGACACGACAAGAACCGTTAGGTGGTGGGAAGGGTGGGAGTATAAGTTCCAAACAGCAATGCCTTTTTTGTCTCATACTTACGAAGCTGTGGGACGTTCGGGTACACCCACAGCCAAAGAGCCCCAAACATAACCATTCACATCATGATCGCTCTTCTCCATAAAAGAGGCCTGAGGTCCGTTCCGAAGCGGGGATCGACCTACCCTGCCTTCCTGCAGCAAGCCGTCTCTCCATCGCCATTCGCTGCCCTGGGCGCTTAACCATCTGCATGTCCGTCTCACCGTTCACAGGAACAACGCAGACGACGGACTGGACCACCCATTTCCTATCGAAAGGTTGACAACGCTGTAGATCGCAAGCGCATCTCGCTCGCTTGGCGCATGTAGGTCCATCTCATCATCCCATCTCCTCCTCATCACGCTGCAGCTCAGTAGCAGTCTGGCCGGGCTTTCACAAACAGTCACCTCACCCCGAGTCGCCATACTGAGAGACGACATCCTGGGATCGCGCGGCATATCTGTCTGTCTGCTACGGGCCATGGAACACTACCTGCCCGCTCGGTAGCCATACTGAAACTGCTCGACCCTACGTACCCACCACCTCACCGCGCAGGCAGGCAGCCAGCATGGGCAAGCTCATCAAGAACCACTGGGCCCGCCTCGTCATCCTCACCGCCGCATCCTGTAAGTCCACCCACCGAACCCTCTCCCTCTGCCCCTCCACCGCCGTCCACCCTAACACCCCTCTCCAGACCAACTAGCCGCCGCCCTCGAAGGCTTCTTCTGGCCCAAATTCTTCTTCGACTTCCTCACCAAGAACTTCGACCCCTTCGTCAAACCCGTCCCCATCCTCCAGATTCTCAACCTCCTCTTCGCCCTCGTCACCCTGGCCTACGAGTGGCCGCTCACGTTCCTCGCGGGCACGCATCTGCATCGGAGCATAGAGGCGCGGATGGTGTGGCTGCCGATGTGCAGTCTGGCGGCTGTGATGATGTATCAGGCGACGAACCCGGCGCTGTATTATTTGATTGGGTGCGCGGCGTATTTTTGGGCGTATTGCGAGGGCGAGGTGAGTGTATACCGCGAGGCTTTGGGTATGTGGATGCGGTGTGCTGACGGTGACGGTATAGGTGGTGTGCGCTGTGCCGTGGACTTTGCCTAAGCGAGCGGATAGACGACTGAAGCAGGAGAAGGTGTAGCATTTGAACCCATAATGAAGAATGATACCTTCACACCGTTGCAGCACGTTTTAGCTTTAAGCAGCGTACCGTCTTCTGTACAGAAACTCCCAGGATCACTCGTCAGCCGCCACCTGACTTTCACCTCAGTCGTAAGTCTCGTTGACGCAGTGAACCCAGGTAGGTGCTCTCAGCCATCTCCCCTGCTCTGCCGAGAGAATGCGTAGCGTGCTTGCGGTTGAATACATGCAAACTTGGAGATGAAAGCCGTAAGGTATATGTACACACCTGCTCTGTATCAAAACACTACACAAAGATCCATGTGTCCTGCCCGGTATCTGCACGCCGGTGCTTGTGAGCCTTCCACCTTACGTGACAACGCCGCCTTGCCAGACCCAGGCTATCTACGAACCACACAGTATCCCCTTGGACATCCTGACCTCCCGTAGCCTCTGCACTCTCAGACTTCTTGGCCCCCTCCCCACCCTTCTCCACATCCCATCTCCCCTTCAACCAAACATCCCCCCCGCCCCCGTCGCTCCCTGCCTCTGCGCCGCCTCCCCCTGCATCTTCTCCGAAACCTTAACATTCACCTCGAAAAACTTGGCCACGCAGCGGTCCAAACACACCGACTCCCCCTTGTTGAGGTCGGCTTCGCGGTACTGGGGGGGAATGCATTTGCGTGTGCAGGTGTCTACTAATCTACAACATGGCCACAATAGTAAGTATGTTTGAGTGGAGGTTTGGGGGGGATGGAGGGGAGGTGTACTGGTTGAACATGTTGGAGACCATTTCGATTTCGGCTTCTGCTGCGGCGATTTTCTCGGCGGAGGTGGGTTGGGGGCGGGCGCCGCCGCCGAAGAGGAAGGACATTTTGGTGGAGTGGTTGGTATTGTGGGCGGTGATGTTGGTGAGTGTGCGTGTTGAGAGCTGGACGCTATTATTATGCGTCCAGCGTACTGGAGTATCTATGCCAGCTCGTTTGAAGTGTTACTTCCGTTTTGAGCGTAGCGCGTTTTCAACGTGTAGCTCCTTGAACCTCACCTCTCTGATTGCTAGAACACACCCAGACAAGTATCACTTGCCTTACCAATTCAAGTGCAGAGGATACTTACATTAACCATCGTCACTGCATGCGAGTACACGCTGCTGCCCCAAGCAGAGACTGTGTACCACGCGCAAGTGGCGAGCATGACAGGCGAGTCCAGTCCATGCCGCAGCCGTGATGGCACATCCGGCGTCCCTAACGCGAGGCATATCGCCACCACCAAAACGCAAAGCCTCCACTACAGGTGTCGCTGACCTCACCCGCGTCGGGGACGGGGCAGACACGCAAGGTGCTGAAGGTGAAAACGAGATCAAAAATGACAAAGTCATGCTACTCGATGCGAATCCTATGCTCGCCGCCATCGAAGCCGGTCAAGTCCAGATCCGTGACCACCTCGAGTACTTCGCGAAGCACTTTGAGAGTGTCCTGAGACCGCCTCGCAGTCCAAGGCTGAGCATCGACGACTTCCGACTGCTTTACAAGCGTAATCAGCAGCCGCACGGACGCCACTTCGTCGTCCATCAACACGATCATCCCATATCAGGTACGACAGGATTCTGGTGTCCTGTCGTGGACGAACTCGTAGGCTGATCAGAGGTAAGGTGTGCACTATGATCTGAGGCTCCAGTTCTCTGAAACGAGTGCCATCAGCTTTGCTCTACCGTACGGTCTGCCGGGCAATCCGAACTCCGTGCGGCCGAATAGAATGGCTATTGAGACGCGAGTTCACAATTTGTGGGTAGGTATACGAAAGCCGAGCCGTCTGCTCTTCCAACTAATTCATGCTCTTCTCGATCTCTCGCTTCCTTGAACGAATACCATTGGCGGCCCTTGCTGACACCCGCAGAACAATCTCATTGAGTCCGCGTCCCACGCCACGGGTTCGCTCCTGATCTGGGACACGGGCGAGTACGAGGTTCTCGACCGACCTCCGCATCGAAACAATCGTGCCACCGATGACGAGGCGTCGGACGTCGAGGTCAATCCTACCGGTGCAACCCAATCGCAGAGCGAACGGCTCTGCGCGGCTTTCCAGAGCCGCCACATCCATCTTCGCCTGAACGGCAAACGACTTCCACTCGGGTACACCATTGCCATGAGACTGCCATCTCAAGATGCTACAAAGCGGCCCCGAACATCACGCATCAAGCGGCAGCGCATGGAACCCGTTATAGCCGTCAAGCGTGCGAAGGAGAAAGCGGCAGCCGCCGATACGGACAGCGACAGTGGAACACGTTCCGCGACCATTGACCGGACGGAAGCCGCTCTAGCGGACGCTGCGCTAGCCTCAGAGCCCGAGGATGAGCGACAGGACGCTGAGATCCGCACGAGCAACGCATACCCAGGCGCCACGAACACTATTGGCTCTATACATCAGCGCCACTGGCTTGTCACTATCGATCGCAAACTCTCCGGCTTCCGTAAGTCACGACGGAGTGGACCAGACAAGGAGCGTTGGGTTGGGTCATGGGAGCCTTTCAATGTGGAAGGGGGACACCGTGAACGAAGTGTCGTGACTGGGCGGTTGGCCGAGGAAGTCATGGCTGATGAAGGGATCAAAGGTTTTGTAGGAAGAGCGAACTGGAGGGCAATTCTTGAGTGAGTCTGTGGGTGGAGTGTGGGCGATATCCATCACAATGCAGACTATGTGAGTCGAAGAGGGACCTGTGCCACGGTCATGCAGGTTCGAGACGTGGCGAAGCTTTCTACTCCACGTGACCTTAGGCACCCTTCCTTCTTGACATACAAATACAGGTACCTGCCTCGTCCCCGCACTTCTACCTACTCTCCCTTGCCAACCTGCGTCCATCCAGTGCTCCACCATGTGTCCTGTAAGTACACCGAATTGTCCTACCTTTCGTCGCCGAACTAGACGACACACTCACTGACTATAACAACGATCAACATCAGCCAGGCGTCGACCAGACCTGCAGAACCACTTGCATGTGGAATCTGCTATCACCGCGTACTCGTCAACGTCAAGAACTGAACTACCAACCCGACGCCTACAGCGGATCGCCGCAGTCTTTCCTACAAGGGAGTAATAGTAGCTTCGGCGCCTTCGAGAAGCTTGCTCGCTTGCCATTTCCTCCCCCGGTCAAGTACAACCAGATGAACATATTGGCTCGCCCTCGATCGCTGTCGCTCATCGAAAAGCTTCCGAGTGAGCTCATCAGTCTGATCCTCGGCAAGGGCGGTATGACCCACCAAGAAATCATCGCTTTCGGCACCTGCTCAAGCGAGCTATGGTCGCAGACTTTGTCTCACATCCAGCGGGATGTGAGGGACAATACGGCGCCTTGGGCTGGGAACCCACTTCTGTGCTCCGGCACGTGGCTGACCAATCTACCGCCTGCCATCTATGAGCGGTATCCCGAGGAGATCGAGGCGGAGAGAAAATATCAGGATGTGCTCGCGCAAGTGCATGTACCCATGCCGGGGACTGGAACAGGGCGAGGGAGCCAAGGACGGTCCACATGGTACGGTCCTTGCCCTGCTCGGGTGTGGAACTGGACAGCGATCTCTGACTACGAGGATGTTCATGGTATGGACTGCCGCCAGAAGTGGCTCGAGGCGCTCATAATTGGCATACCTGATGCCCAACTTTCGCCCACGGCCTCGAAGAACATCTGGTCGGACATTCGCAGCGTGGTACATAATCGAGCGCCCATCGAAGCCAACGACTGGATCTTGCTCAATGTGACGACGCAGCAGTGCGTCAAACTCCAACTCAGGCGCTCGGAGCAAGCCCAAAGGCCACAGCTGTATGTCGCTGGCGCGCAGTGGTTGAGCCTGGATCAAGCGCTGATCCTCCGTATATGCTGGGGTCCGGATGCGATGGAGACTCACAGACTCCATCGCGGGGTGTGGGCTGGGCACTGCTTCGAGGTCGTTGAAGATACTGGCACTCGGGCGGGTTGGGAGGATGTTACTTCTGAGATTGTGGAAGAGGGTGAGGCGGCGAGAAATGACAAAATGTGATCCGGCGGCCTCGAAACAGAGGGCTTTTCGTAGCATGAGAGGTACCACGAGGTCGAGACGGGCATGCATGTCTCGCTTCGGTGCAGGTACGAATCGACCAATCTGCGCACCAGTGGCTGATGTGAGGCTGGGAGTCGATGGCCTACATGAATGTAGCCCAACAGCTGAGGTCCGATTTACGAGCACAGGAGTGTGTGTGCAAGAGTGACTACATTACTCTACACATCACCGTATCAGATACAAGTTCATTCATCATGGCCCGGCACGAGCTGTACCATGTACATACATATAGTAGCGAGCGATGCCTCAACGCATGCGATAAGCCTAAGCCCACTGCTGCATTCGGCTCGGGTATTACATGCATGTGCTGCTGCTCGCTAAACGACACACGCTGAAGTGCCCGGATGAAGCACCCCTGCAGCTGAGGCTCATTGGTGATTCCTCCTGTATCAGCCCAAAGTATTGCGGAGTTGATGAACGAGAGCGCTGAATGCTACTCTTGCTGCACCTGCGCAAGGCCGCCTGTGGGTACTTGGGAACTATGCTCTCCACTTCATCTTTTACTTCACCGCACACTGCCCACCTTGTACCGTCCAGTATGGCCGAAAAGATCATCGACAGCGTGGGCGTCAACGTCCCGGCTCAAGATCTCAATGGCCCCCAAGTCGCTGCCTCCTGCAATTATATGGACCGTTATAGCTAGGAGCGTGATTTGCGTCTGGGTACAGGCGTTCGGCAGTATATCGACCCTTCTAAATCCGAGAAGTACAAGCACTTCCTGGAAGATCCGTGGGTTGAAAGGGGCACGCCGATCAATCGTCCGGTGAAAGCTGATGGGCACGTCAAAGCTCTCGTCGTGTAAGACCCATGAGTATCTTTATCGAGCGACACACGCAGAGGCTGATAATTTCCGCTCTGGAAAGCGGTGGAGGCTTCGGTGGCTTGCTGTCCGCGGTCCGGATGATCCAGAATGGGTTCAATGTGGACAATATCCTCATCGTGGAGCCGGTTAGACCACCATGTAAGGCTTTCTTGACAAACGAGGGCTGACATTGACACTCTGAGACGGATAGGGCGGAGGTTTCGGAGGCACCTGGTATTGGTATTGCCGACCCGTGACTCGATTTCGCTTCGGGCTCTTGTGCTGACCAGCCGTCGTAGGAATCGTTACCCAGGCCTGATGTGCGA
>JAABUP010011101.1_pt1 | contig 10376 bp, 15 predicted proteins | sample 5559201 | NCBI WGS metagenome assembly JAABUP01 (sample SAMN10711887, study PRJNA513373) | rock metagenome | isolation source: Antarctica rocks | place: Antarctica | reverse complement strand
GGTCTCAGAACAAGTAGCAGTCTTGAACGCCAGTGTGATTGACTTAAGCACCGAACACTCTCGTAGTGAACAGCAAAATAGGCATTCAAGCTCATCCAGAAGCCAAAAATAACGCAGAATCGGCTCATCTTGAACCCTGATATGGTAACCCTCTACTCTTGAGGAGTTTTGTACTGCGAAGTTCAGGCTCTGTAGCCTTCGCAATTGCCACTTAATCCGACACCAAGCGTGCGTCTCGCGCTGGATGAGAAAGTTTCCAGTTCTGCCATTGTTTTTCGCCAGTCAGTGCGACTAGAGTGTCGATTCGAGCTTCAGTCACGGCTGGTAAGACTCGGAAGTACCACTCATTCATATCTATCGAGATGAATGCTCGATGTCGAGCCTTGATCGCGCCTTTTAGATATGGTAAGATTTCCAATGTGGTTGGTTGGTGGACCGAGAGGCAAAACGTGGGTGGCTGAGTTCTTAGCACTAGTCAGCAGCTGCCAAAGACCTACTTCTTCACAGGTTCTGACGTAACTCCAGCTACCCCTCAGGGAAGTGACTGGATGGTAATTCAGATTTTCCGTCCATCGAGGCGTAGTGTCCGAGTTTTGTCTCTTGATCAGAATGCAGTACATGACGGATAGTCGTATTGCTTTGTCAGTGCTCAATGAATCTACACAAGCAAGAACCCCCAAAGAACCCCCAAGCAACTTGTCATCAATGTTGATTCTATCAGCGTAAGCTATACTGCGAGCCAGGTTCATCCCATCTGGTCTCTCCGAAAATGCCCAAATTGGTATAGTAACGCCTCACCGATACGTTCCCCTTTTCCATGCCTTGCCTTCCGACTATATCCATCTCTTTAGAACCCTTTTCCACAGTCCTTTGACCCGAACGCACTCCCAAAATTCATGCTCATCTTGATCCTAAGCTTTGGCTCATGCTCCGGCTGCTCGGAATCATTTTCTCCTTCGCCATTAACAGTACTGCCGTCATGGTTGTCCGAGGCACCTGCAACAGATGGAGACTCAGACGTGTCCGAACGAGCAGCTTGCAACAACTTGCTATCCAGCTCAACGAGGAAGCGGTTGTCGTTTCCTTCATTGTTCCTCAGGCCCAATGGTGCTTTCAGTTCTGGATCTTCCCCTTCAGAAGGGACGGGTGGAGCGGGGAAGTAGCTGTCCGAGCGTTCGGAGGGCAACTTGACGGATGTGTTACGTGGCTCAAGTGGTGGCCGTTCAACCTCGGGCTGTTCGTCTGACTGCTTAGGTGTTGATGTGTCGGAGGCATTGTCATTATTGAAATAGGTACGACGTGCAAGCGGAGTGTGTCCGGCGTCCTTCGTGTACAGATCCTCTGGTGCTCGAGGTTTAACAAAACGCATTGGCAATGTGCCTGGAGATACACGCGTCGGCGACGGCGACTGCGGTGAAATTGATTGGGGCGTCATGGCGTCCTTGACGATATCAGGGGGCAGGCCACCAGATTTGAAGTTGATACCATCGAGATTTTTGTCGACAAGTACTCCATTGATGCTTGGCTTATGTTTAAGGGGTCGTAGGCCGGTGGAGTCTCGGGAACTTTCACGACGAGCATTGCTGGTGGTGTCTTCGGCAATGCTCGGTAGTCGAGAGTCTGGCCTCGCTGATTGATTTGATACATCCGAAAATGTGCGAGTTGGCAGAACATCGGGCTTTGTGCCCCTCCACACTTCATCCCCAGTGAAGCTTGCCCTGGTAGTTCTTGACCCATCTGTACTCAACAGACCCCAAAAGCTAGCATTTTCTTGTGACTCATTACGACCAATTGGTGATAATACTTGACTGGAGGAGATAGCCTGGTACCGACGTAATGAGCCTTCCAATTCTGCGATCTTCTCATGTAGCTCTTTCCTCTCTGTATGCCATAATGCCCTTTCCTCCTCGTGAACTTGACGTTGACGTTCCATGAGTGCCTGGTGTTGTTTGACATAGCGGGTAGATGCTACTTGTGCTGAGGCTTGTCTTGAGGATGATGCGGGCAGTTGGCTTGCCGAGGCGATGGATTGTTGACGAGGCACGCGACCTGGAGCAGAATCGCCTTCTGACTGTGTGAATTCTCTGACGCGGGTCTGAAGCGGTGAAATAGATGTTGGGGACATTCTCATGTTGGTCTGGACCATCGAGATTTGTGGAGGCGGTTCAATAGATGTGAAAGATTGTTATCTCCTATTTTTGGTGGTAGCGAGTCGATTCTCCAGAGTGCTCCCGGGATTTCATGATGGGAGGAATGACTGTCTACATAGCCATGGCTGGAGTGTTGCGACGGGTATATACAGAAGATGGTGTTGGAAGCGAAAAGATGGTGCCTGATTATTCACTACATACTTTGATAGGTCATCGGTGATGGTGGAGTCAGGAGCGATAATCTTGGCCGATTCCACGTCATGCCGGAGGAACTATCCGGGGAAGCGGCGGAAACCCCGCTAGCGCCCCACTCTATTCAGGTACGCGGGAGCCATGGCAGTGGCGCAACCGTGGTTCTCGATCACCACCAAGTCGGCCTCGAGGCTTGAAAGCCTGTATGGCTGGAAGAGATTCCTGTAGGAAGTCTGGAAGTACACAAATTTAGCAACATGTGGAAGGGCCTTATAAGCTCTTTTCACAAATGAGTTTCAGACTACTGGCTGAAGCTAAACCACCCTCTGGTGGTTCGACCAACAGCATCCGCTATTCTGCCAGCAACCCTGGCAAGCACAGCATTGGGCAGACCGCGCCACTATGTATGGGCTCCTTGCTAGTGCCAAACGATATGTGCCTGCAAGCTCATCAAAGCTACGTAATGTTTCGGGCATTCGCATTCATTGGAACGAACAGGCTTGTCATGGATGCGGACTTCCCGCTTTGGCGGTTTCATCGCTGGCGTCGGCCTTTTCGCAAGACTGCTAGACATTCACTAAGCTTTTCCATCAAAACCCACTCATTGGTCGTAGCACGACCTTCTTGATCTTATGGGCCAAACCTGATGCTGAATCTCTTCATCATTGGTACAGTCGATCCTCACAAGCGAGGGTCATATAGTGTCCTTTCCCCTTCCCTTTAATTCCACATCCAGCTCCTCAATCGTCAACGGGCAACTCTTCCCTTCCCACTTCTCCTTCTCACTTTCTATCCACCTCTCGCAGCTTCCCATTCCAACCACCAGAAACCCGAGCTCTTCCCTATCAACATCGAAGACCACCCACCACTCCACGCTTGACAGTTTCACACCCACCTCCCTTGCGGCGAGATAGATCGCCGCAACCGCCAGCGCATTCGGCTGATGCGTCAAATACAATAATTGGGGAGAGAAGAGCGCTGTATTGAGATGCGCGAGCGTTCGCTCGGCTAGGGTCGTAGATTTGGTGGTAGACGTGGGAGGCAGGGCGCCCAGTGTTTGGAGGTATGTAAGTGCGAGATGGTGAGGATGCGTGACATGCGTGACGAAGGAAATCGAGCGGAGGACGACCGATTCGGTCTGTAGGAGAGCGGCTCGGGCGGAATGGTAGGAGCCTTCGGAGAGGTAGTAAGACTCGGGGTCGGGTTTTGTGAAAGACTTTGTAGGCTGGCGCAGAGGCGAGCTCTCGGAGAGGAGGTAGGAATAGACGTTTAGGACTGAACGAGTCGACTGAGGTAGCAAAGAGATCTTCGCTGTGAGATAGAGGGATGCTGCCGAGACGTCCTGTGTCCATAGATTAGCACAATTTCAATTTGGAGAAGTTGGCCCAGCCATACCTTGACTGCGTTGATCCTGAGGCTGCCGCCTTCTGATCCAACGTAGAATCTATAGAATATCGTAATAGCCTGGGCTATGATCTCTTGGGGTAGCCGGAGCAGAACGCCGGCTGCTTGGGTTAGTTGAGCGCCAGCAAAGCGGAGAGAGCTCTCGAAATCCGCAGAGATGCCATCAAGTTGGGAGCTTGAAGACGACAGCTGCTCTACAGTTGCCAACGGATTCGAGAGCGGGGCGAGCTGGTCTAGCTCAGGAGTCATGGGTAAAAGAAGTCTCCGTATCTCTGTGGATGTCCAGATCTTAAAGTAGAATCTGGATTGATATCTTATATCCGATAAGTCCGAATCAGACGGTATTGATCGGTAAGATTCAAAGGATTTTGAAAGTCATCCGAGATGGCTGCCTAAAGTGTTCCCCTGGACTGCTGCCTAAGAAGAGCAGGGGCGCAGAGGACTTGAGCCCAACTTCAATGGGTGTCTTTTATCCTCGAGCGAAAGTCTTACAGCTAGATTTTAGACTATGTTTAAGCGTCCGCTCATCTTCGTACACTAGTACTGTTCTGTAGTAGTAATAAACAGTGACGCGAGAGCATATAATCTAGCCAAGTAATGCCGCCTACCTAGTGCTTACACCTGACCTGGCTTGGTATAATAGCTCAGCTCGCCCCTCAACCTCTTGGCGGAGTAAGTCCTCGACTGTGCCAATAACACCTTCGACCTCGCTTGCACGCGTTAGGCCAACAACAACACAGAATGGCACCCTCCATCTCAACAAAGATTGATATTGCAGCCCCACCGAATGCGGTATGGGAAGTTCTCACAGACTATGATCGTTATCCAGACTGGAATCCATTCCTAGTCAAGCTGTCCGGGGACAAGAAAGGTCAGTCATACTGGCTTTAGTGGCAAACATTTGCTTAAGCGAAATAGCGGGCGGTAGACTTGTCGTCAGCATCAAACCTCCCAAAGCCTCATCTGGTACGCATCCTTCCAGAACTGCGTTCACATCTCCCACTTCGATCATGCGAGACCGAGCCATCCTGGCTCACATGTGTCAAAGGCATGACCTTTAGCCCGGTCATCCAGACCTTCATCCCAAATGAGCATCTCCATTGGAGAGGTCGTCTCATGAATGTGCCATGGCTGTTCACCGGCCATCATCACTTTGAACTTCACCCGATCGAGAGTGGCACCAGATTCGAGCAATCTGAGTATTTCTCAGGCATCTTGGCCTTAGTACTCAGCTGGATCGGTTCCGACATGTATGGGAAGACGGAAAGGGGCTTTCGACTGATGAACGATGCGTTGAAGGAGAGGGTGGAGGGGAATCGGTCCTCGGACAAGTTGCTGAAGCAGAGAGTGGGGGCAAGCGTTAAAACCGACGGCTTGTCTGATATTTGACCTAGGGTGGATGTCCAAGCTGCAATGTTTGTCCCTAGTGCTGAAGGCAGGCTGGTAAGAGAAAATAGTCTCTGGTCGCTCCTGCCTTGCCTTTGGGGCAATGTGGTAATAAATCGATTGGTCAGCCAGCACACGTTTTCCGAGCAATAAATCAATTTTTGTTCTTCAAATCAGTCTACGTCCTCCATTCCTGGGTACCTATAACCGCAAAAGCTCGATCTTTTCGAGTGTCAACAAGCGGGACTTTCATTCTCCCAACCATCCTCTCGACCTGCCCAAACGAAAGCATGAGCCCCGTAGCCTGCCCCATACGATACCTGAATCAGAGTATATCCTTCCCAGAACGACTAATATCATCAGCCAGATACCCGTCCACACATGAAAGCTCCTAACCAAGCACTGATCTTCTGGTGATGAAATTCCCTGCTATTATGTGCTCCCAAAGCTCATATTTGACGAGCAATGTCCCGTGATCGAAACAAAACCACGTAAATGTTCGGCTGGGCTGTGACGGGCCCATAAGGCTGCATCATGCATGTATACGAGAACCAGCCGATGCGCTTTCCGGAGCAGCGGTACCTGGTAAGTGATGATGATAGGCCCTTGTCTTCGGAGCTGATCGAAAGAAATGGCTTAGACCACTTTGAGGGATGGTAGTGATTGTGAGAGAATGAAACTCAAGGTGGAACTAGTAGCACCCTGTAAGGCGTGGAAGTATTGTGCAAAATCCTTTACACGTAGGGAAATTTGTTCCTTAGCGAAGTTTAGGAGTAGAAGCAATTGAGCTCTAATTTTCTTGGTGAGATGTTTCAATATTCAAATTAGCGCTCGTCACAACGTCAGTAGCCCAAAGAACCTACAAAGGCGATAAGGTCACCGCAGCCCAGCGAGTGAAAGGTAAGACATGCAGAAGTTGCTTGAAAAAGCAGAAGTGCAGCATTGCCGGCGCCTGGGTCTATCCCGAGTACCTCTTGGTCGGCTGCGTGTCTTAGAGTGCTCAGCAGAGCTCTCAAAATCTTCGTACCTGCGGCATATACAATGCTATTCTGATGTCAGGGAACACCAAGGAAGGTCATGCATTGTGTGCGATAAAGAGTATTGTCTTCATCTTCCGCCATTCAAGAAATCTGTCGCCTATCGTAGCCTCAGGCAAGCATTCCGCCCACCCACATCCATCTCCTTACAGCCTACAGTGCCGGCGCACTCTATTCATCGCTCCAAAAGACATAATGGTATCGAGGGCCCATTCTAGCGCCCATTAGCCTCATTAACAGCGCTGGATGATGCGGTGCTCGAGGTTAAAGATTCGGATCTAAGGTAGGCGTGGTGGCAGATCTTGATCTCTGCACATCGGCGCGGCTAGCGTGTGCTCTAGCGCATCAGCACAACAAGGCATGAGTTCAGCTCAGTGCCCGCACGATTAAATGCGTAAATGCGTTGCATGGAAGGAGCGGCAGGCTTCAACCAAGCTTTTGCAACTCGGGCTAAGCGGCAAAGCAAGTCATCCAATCATCACGGATTCAGCACTTGCGCTTGCCCTATCTGACGGACAATGACGCCCATTGAGTTTCGCTTTGCGCAGATCTTTGTGACATCTGGACCAAAAGGGAAAGAGCATTTGCGACAAACTTGTGAGCTCAGCGTCTCGCTCTTGATGCTTTTAAAAAGCAATGAGAATGGCATGTCCGTAGGTACTTTAGGGAAGTCTTTTCAACCGATTTGGATTGCAATATCGGCAAGAATGGTATGCTTTGCCACAGGGAATGTGGGGCGAGCTATTCTAGGAAATGGCCCGTCAAGAAGGGCCGACTCAGAAATGAAAACATGCGAAGAAAAAGAATGAAGCTATACAGAAATCTGAGATATCAAATCCGGAATGAACATGGACGGCACCACCCATGAGCTGGCACCTGCTTCATGATGTGCAGCAGCAACAATTGTGTTTTAGAGGCCTCTTGTTAGGCGGGAAGCAGCGCCGAGCTCGTCCCAACAGCACAGCTCACAACGCGAACGCACCAGCGAGTAACTAAAGAGTAGCCAGTGCAGTTGATGTAGGAAAATCGAAGCTTGTAGAAACGTACTCCTTCTCTAGATCATAATTTGTAGTGTCGGTGACTGCGGTCACTACGGTGAAAGAGTAACTAGACTTGAATTTGATGAAGTCACTCGTAAGCGCCAAGCCTTCAATCAAGTTAGCAGACTTTGTCCCTTCCTGAACTAACTTCTCGTCAACCGCGACCCCAATCTGCGTCCTCTCCGCTTCGACTTAAACCATCATTGCCGCCATCTCCCACCATCGTTTTGGTTCTCGTTTTTTCGTGTCCATTCTTTTCAATGCTAGCAGTCGTTGGCTGTTGATTCCACTGGGTTGGAGCAGCTGGTCTCGAATGCATCATTATTATCTGTTGAGTTGAAAGGGACATCAGGAGGAACTGTTGAGAAGGGACATAAGTGGGAAACAATATTGAAAGAGTTGAAGCCAGAAGTATTGTCTATACTGCAAGATCCGGGCGACGTGAAAATTGGAGAGCATTGGTACAGTCCAATCACCTTGTCGTTTGCTCTCTAGGCCGCTTATCTATCTCAGCCCCATTGAGTGTTCTACGAACTCTCACAGTCAAGCCCCTTCCGACAGAGGTCACACATAACGGCTGTACTCGACCTCATCTGAATTCGCAGCCCTCACATACTTGGGAATCATCACTGCTCCCCACAATGGCCGGCGCGACTCGACGACCGCTTGGTGCAAGATGGTCCTACACCAGATCTACAATGCTGATAGTCATGGCAATATCCAGGACATCTGCTCTTTCCCAGCAGTTCTGTGCCTCTTTAAATACTGGGTCTGACTCCTCAGCTGGTACGATACCTTCTCTCAAATAAATTGACCTTGAAGAGACGTTGCTGATTAGTGTCACCTCTAGTCTCGAACAACTATCAATCCAATGGTGCATGCTCGACTACCTGCAATGGCTACGCATTCGCGGTTGTTCAAGGAAAGAGTTGTTGGTGTTCGAATTACGCGCCTGGGGATACTACCTCGACAGGCGACTGCAGTGTGGCGTGTCCCGGCTACCCTTATGAGAGTTGCGGAAATGAAGCCTCTGGGCTGTATGGATACGTCGCCTTGGGTCCATCGCCATTTGGAACACAAGGAGCAGCCAGTAGCTCGCCGAAAGAAAACACAACCCCAACGCAGCCCACTGAACCTGTAGTTCAACCGGTTAGTACCCAACCTTTACCAGGAGCTTTTCCAGGCCCTACCGTTCCCTTGGCTCCGGCTCTCCCCTTTACCAGTGATACAGCTTTGACATTGCAGCTTTCTCCATCTTTTCAGGGAGCCCCCACTTCAATGCATGTTTTGACCCACTCTGTGCATAATTTTCCACCAGCCCCGAGTCCTGTGACTGTGCGGGATACAGTCACGGCTCAACCGTCGGTCAAAAATTCTTATGTATCTATAGTATGCTCTTCTCTCCTGCTCATGGCGGCAACGCCTCTCCGCTCTTGCATGGCTTTGCCAAGGTGATCTTGCTGCTAACGCAATGCTAGACGCCCTCTACGACGTCAACGAGTACTACGCCCAAAATAATACCAGTTTCAATTACCCTCGACACGACCACCACAGCCCCTACCACTACATCCACCACACCGCCGCCCGCGCCAACAACGATGCCGACCACCGCCAAGACCACGAGTACCACATCTACAAGTACATGGACGCCGACACCGTTCACCTCTGTGATGACAGTGACTGGTCAAGTGCAGACCTTGACCATCACACCCACAGCGCCTCCCGCAGCTACGACCACGGTCTCAGTTGCCGCAAAGGAGAGCAGCGGTGGCGGCTTCTTTTCAGACTCAGGAAAAGTTGCGGGAACTTTTGTTCCTGTTGCTATCATACTCTTCCTTCTATTAGCCGCCGGTATTTGGTTCTGTCTACGTCGGAGACGCCAAGCAGAAGTCAACCCTGTTCTATCGACCGCTGGAGGCAACACCCCTCAACGGCGTCCCAGCCGCTTAAGCCAGATGGGCTTGATAGGTGGAGCTGGACGCGAGAGGACTGTCCCAAGCATACAAACAAGCGGATGGGGTCCTGGCAATAGCGCAGAGAAAAGTCCAGCTGATACGCTTACCGGCAACCGGAGAAACAGCTACCCGCCAGTGGTGGACCAACGGCTCGAGCCTACGGCGTTGTGGAACCCAATACACGACAACGGAAGTCATGTTAGCGTAAGGAGTTTCCGAGATGACCAGGACTACTCCCGACGCATGTTGCGCGTAAGTCCAACCCCCTTGCGAAGGTCCCTTGACACAATTGCTGAGTAATTCACCCATCAGATTGCGAACCCCGACGACGAATAGGATGTCAATTCGCATGCGCGCCCAACGTGCAAATAGCGTCTCGACTCGCTCCGACAACAAATGATGTTCCTTCCGTCGACAACGCATTTCATTTGTTCTCTGAACCACACAATACGCCGCCTAATCACCCCTCCATCACATATGTTAACAAGGCACATCCGCGTCATCGACTTTATACCCCCATTTCCGTGCATACATGTTCCTCCTAGGCGCGGAGGGCATCACCGGCGTCTTGTTTGGCTGACCGTTCATTTCGGATCAAGCCTTGTATATCTCTCTCTCCTTTACTCAATGTAAAATACCTGATGACGGCGCAATTGGGTTAATTGTACGTTCTCGGACGAGTTCTCGTATATGTCTTGTGGAGGAGGACAATTATGGTTCAACGGCCTGAGAAAGGTAACGGAAGGGGATTTTGGAGGGCTAAGAGGAGTATGATGCCCTGAATGATGGTACATACACAAAGTACGGATATACAGAGCTCAATGCAAAGATGGTTCTGAAGTCTAAAGATTTCTAGGGGTGGCGGTCCTATTCTCCGTAGGACGTAGTATCGTCTTTTCTCACGTACCCCTCGGAGGACTCTCGACTAGGGAGAGGGCAATCAGAGCCTTGATGTGTGAAACGTGTGTGAGGTTATGTTGCATCAATTCTTAAAGCTATGATCTTTTGCCAAGGTCTCAAGCGCAAAGCATAACATGAGCTGACCCTCAACAAACGCATCGGCCGATTCACGTACGATAAAAGTGAGTGATATCTTGCACATAGCTGCCTTACGCACCTAAGGTCACACGGCGAAAGGTATGATCGAGAAGTGGGGTTTTTTTTATATAATCCCCCCAGGGCTGGAATGTGGGGTATTGCAGGATTAGGGAA
>JAABUP010011098.1_pt1 | contig 10378 bp, 11 predicted proteins | sample 5559201 | NCBI WGS metagenome assembly JAABUP01 (sample SAMN10711887, study PRJNA513373) | rock metagenome | isolation source: Antarctica rocks | place: Antarctica | reverse complement strand
ATGGCACTCTAGTCAGCACCATCCCCAATATCCTACCTCACACACCAATCCACCCCACTCCTCTACTTGACTCTATCCATGGGAGGAATGTACAGCAGAGACTTACCGGCGGCAACTCAAACCCCGCCTCACTCCCCGCAATAATCGTCCCAAGCACAAACACTGCTCTCAACTCCCTCTCGCCTCCTCGCTGATGCCCAGCACGGTCACTGACAACCTGATCCCACGCTTCCGTTACAGATTTGCAGAGTTTATTAAAATCAGAGGTGGAGCGACCGCCACCAGGACGGACGTGCGTGAGGATTTTGTTTGCAGATTTCTAGATACTTGTCAGACCATCTCCAAGAGAGCAAACCCCTATGGGCGATTTGCTGAACGGGAGTGGATCTAGGATAAGGGAATGACATACCCTCTTACCACCAATATATGCATCATCACCAACTACGTTCGTAAAGCGCACATTCACGAACAGGGAAGGTGTAGTGAAGAGCTGGGAGTGGATGGTGGTGATGGCGGATGCGAGGAGGTCTTTCTGGTCGCCCGTGAGCGGGGTGATGTGCTCGACTTCGTAGAGAGGCATTTTAGATCACTCTTGAAAATCGAGACTTTAGGGTACCTTGGAAAAGCTTCCACTAAGGGGAAAAATATAGAAAATGCTCGTTCAGAGAAAGGCCAGAATCAAACGATTTCTCCTCGCCTACGTCAGCCTTACAGTCAGCCGTTCATCCGCGGTCTCGGGTCCACTTTCAACAATACGAGTAAGAAGGGCTCTATTTACGAACGGCTAACTTGATGGGATTGCCTTCATATACAAGGCTTACTGCTGGCTGGCTGGCTGGGCTTGCACGTTTGACTTTGATGGTCTCTGAAGATGGCGAGGTATGGGGTTCAGTCCCAGTGGCGGAGGGGAAGACAAAGAGGGGTTTTAGTGTGAAAAGGTACTCAACAGGCCATCAACCACCACCCATCAATAGTCCATCAACAGCCCATCGCCCATCAACAAGTGTCCGGACCCAAGAAGCCCAATATTGGACCCAGAAAATTTGTTGACCAAATTAGGGGATTGTGGTTCGGTCTAGATTAGAGATCCTTTATACTTACAGATAGAAGCAATCTTCTGTTCCGGACAAAGACAAATTGATATCATCTTTCGCCAGGTCACCAGCTTGTGTGGAAGTGGAAGAGCCATAAAGAGCAATATGTGAAAGAGCGGTATCTATGTATGTCGCTACAAGGTCATGCGAGCGTATTGTACTCAAGAGCTGATGGGATCGGTTGCAGAGGCTTCGAGCCATTGAAAATTAGTCATTAATCCTGAGTTGTTACCTTTTTCCTCAGGAATATCTCCTGTAAAGCTCGAACGAAGTGGTATCGTATTACAAATCCAACGCCCAACTCAAACCCCCTCAAACACTCTCCCCATCCCTCTCCCTCTCACTACCCCTATCTCTCTCCGCGGCCAACCCCTCCAAACTATCCACATCCCCCCGACTCCCACATCCCAAATGCTCAAACCCCGTCTTGCAGGCCCTCCAACTAGTCGTAACATAAATAACCGAATTCCAGAAACCCATCAGGCTCAGGACGATGCCTGCTGCGTAGGAGTAGTAGACGTTTACCGAGTTGGGGTGAATGAGTGAGTAGACACGATTTATGGAGGAGGGGACCCAGTAGCGAGACGAAGAACAAGGATGCGACTTTCGCGTACCCGAAAGCTGCGCGGTTGGCTTCCATGGCCGCTCTATTCTTTCGGACGGTAGTCATGCCAGAGGATAATTTGTGTGGGAGGGCGGGATGAGCGGTGATGTTTACGCTGTAGCTCCTATCGGGAAGGCCGTCGCTGCTGCCGTCGCTGTAGCTGCTGGATGTTTTGTCGTGAAGGGGGTGCGGGACCGAGGCGAATTCGCGCGTTACTTGGATTGAATTCTTGTTGGGGTTGTAGGTGGTGAAGGCAAGTTCTTTCACGGGGATGTTGAAGGCGCGGAGTTGGTGGCGTTTTTGAAAGATTTCGCGGCCGGCGAGAAGATAGATTGCTAGGGAGACTATGATACAGATCCTGGGTGCGTTTAGTGAATGGCTTGCATGGATGATACTGGTTTGGCATACCAGGCTGGGCCGTAGCAGACTGCTATGCGCATGAAGTCCCATTTTCCGCCTATCCAGCACCATAGCTAGTATTCAGGTTAGCCTGATAGGTTTAACTCGCCCTGAGAGGAGGTAGTACCACAGCTGGACCGTACATTCTCCCTCTCGTGTGCGTATCGACGAAGATCAATACGAAGGCTATCAAGAAGGTACAGCCGTAGCACATGACATGGTATCGCCATTCCAGCGCTTTGAGTTGCTGGGCGTTGTATTGCCTGAAGAGGGTAAGATACACATCTGGGTTTTCTCGTTAGCCCTGAAAGCCTTGCATTGGAGTAAAGGGCGCATACTGATTGCCATAGCCAGATTCCATAATGCATCAGCAGGCACGAACCTAAACTCCATAAGCAAGCACCAATAACGAGGGCTCTCGGAATGCCTCACATCTGGACCAGAAATGCTTGGAATTGACATAGATGCGAATGCGATCCCAGCCGAATAGGCGATTGAGACATTAGCGTCGCGACATTGAAAAGTGTGTTTCCCCACGAAGCGTAAAAGACGAGGCGGTTGATCGGCTTCCGGAAATTGGGCGAAGAGACAAAGGTCACGAAGATGAAGATGGTCCCCACGAGCGAAAAACATGACGCGACTCGCTCAGTCGTCTCTAGCGATCTCTGTTGGACGTCTGTCAAAGGCATGGCTGACACCGTTCTGTTAGGGGTCGCAAAAACGTTTTATGGACACCATGCGCGTGCGAATTCGACATTAAAGTAATGAGAGCGCGGTAGACAAGCTGGCGAGGAGGGTGTGAAAATGGTCACATAAATGGCATGAGTTGAGACAATGTGCCGTCAAGAGACTCGAGGATTGCCCGTCTTCAAGATAGTAGAAGTACTCGCCCAAGCGAAAAGGAGATACTCAAAGCCAAGAGCTGAAATGACATTGCAGCAATGAGACATATTTGAGGCTTGTATACGTCTTTGCTGGCTTACTAGTACGAGTGGCAGTCAGCGCGCATCGGGCTAGACTACAGCTTTTGGGTTTTTTGCATGTAAGCACGGTGCAGGAGGAGCGGGTAGACGTCCAGCTCGGGCGCGTCAGCATTTCTGCAACCACCAAGGCAACACACGTCAGATAAGTGCTCGAGTGAAAATGCAGCCATCTGCAGATTAACTTATTTTAGACCATTCGGAATGGGAAGGGACTGCTGTAGCGTAAATGTTAAATTTCTTAAGGGTGTGGTCCCGTCGGCGGTGTGGGGAAAAGAAATTCTGTGGAGGTGGCGGAGGCAGCTGCCCCGCCAATCTTTACTTAACTTGAGGATTTTGACAGCTTCTCGCCCAACTTGTTTTTTCGACGTATTGAAAATGAACCTTATAATCTATCCATAATAGTACCCGGGCGTCTTGAAGTTGCCCTTCTTGGAGTTTTTTGTCTATGCCTTGATTTTTAAAGCACGCTAAGGCCTAATGACAATCGTATAGAACCCAGACGTTTGGTAGGTTTCAATAATTTACCATATTCGGTTCGATTCCTAGTGGCGCTGGTACAATGCTGTTGTGGTCTTGCTCGTATTCTTTCCAGATACCCATGAAGCTTCCATTCTGTCCGTGCTGTTAGCGATCAGGCTATGATGTGTTTGGGGTCTACTCGAGGCGCAGTACCTGCCAGACATCGAATTGATGTTAGGACCATCCCTCGCAACAGTTGTTACTGTTTCAACATCGAGGCGTCGACGATCATTTTGACAAATTTTACTGCAATGATGCTGAGTAGGATGACCGTTATATGTCATTGCAACCATAGACGGAGCATCGCGACCGCAAATATGTTCGGAAAGTTGTACCTCCGAATTGACAGCTCTCAGGTCTGGCCTCCAAAGACGTACTTCCTGCAGGCCTAAAAAATGTTAGCCTAATGCAGGAAGAGAAGTCTGGCCCTCGCTTACCGCTTTTAGCACACCGACTTGTTGCTGCGTCCTCACGAAAACCTCCCTATACTGTTCCAGTGTTTCCTGCACAAAGTCGTTGCGGCTTTTTGTCCCAGCGCAGATCTCCTTCATCTTAATTTCCATTTCCTTTCTCAAGAATGGCTTGCCGAGACTTGTCTCTAAGCCGATATCGTCATATCCTTCGATCAAGGCCACGCCGAGGGTAGTCGGTATGAACTGCTGCACGGAGCCGCCGCGTCCGCCTCCACCTGCTCGAGGCTGCGTCATAACGTAAACGCGCTCCCTGATTTTGGCTATGTGTTCTGCCATCGTTGCATCTGTTCCGATACCATTTGCGTCCATCAAGCTGATGAGCTCGGGCTCAGTAAGATAGCCTGGTGCAGTAGTCTCGCCTTCAGTAATGTTCGCCTCTGTGGGTTCGAAGGTCTCGTTGAGATTAAATCTTGGTAAAGGCTGGCTGCTTGTCCACTTTTCATAGGGGTAAACGTCCAAGTAGTTTCTTTCCAACACGATAAGGCCGTTGGTGAACAGTGTCTCCTCACCATACTCAATCTCGACGGTGGTGGAATCTCCTTTTGCATCTTCAGAGCAGCACGCCAGGAATCTTCTGACGACGAACTCGTAGACTTTGCGTTCTTCATTGTCTAAAGAGGTAGGAGCCACATAATTGACTGGGTGTATCGGAGGATGAGCTTGGTCGTTGTTGCGGCCCCCTCGCGGCTGCTTGAATGCCCCTCTTAGGAGTCCTAGGGCATAGCCTCCCCAGCCGGCGTCTTGCGACTGTTTCTCAATGAGCTTCTTCAGATCGATGCCTTTATCGAAAGAGTCGGTTTCTGTACGTGGGTAGCTAATCCAACCCTTATTGTACAGATCCTCGGCAATCTAGATGAGGATTCAGTCAACCGTACAACCACTACGTAGCAAAAACTACCTTCATGACCTTCTGGCTGTCCATTCTAAGAAACATGCTTCCAAGTTTCTGGAGCTCCACAGTCGTCAATGGTAAAGGTCGCCATTTGCTTGTCGGTCTTCTCTGTAGCTTTGACACTTTAGCAATCCCTGCTGTGAGGCACCTTTCGAAAAGAATGATGACCGAGGCACGATCGAAGAGCCGGTGTCGCCGCCAGGAGAACATGACATCCATTTTGTCACGCTGGTGCATGACTCTGATGCTCCAGAACTTTTCGGGCACAAATTTCTGTACTCTAAAGTACCGGTCCACTACGAAGCCAAGTGTAGGAAATTGGCAGGACCCTATACAGACATTAGAGAACGCAACGAACTTCTTCATCTGTCGCGTTAGGAAGGCAGACCATAGCTGATGATACGTTCTGAAAGCTCGGCACCCATAGTCTGCAGATTGAGAGTCTGGAAACGAGTAAACGCTGCGCCCAGGCGGAGGTCCAACTCGATTCTTGCTGCCACGGCATTGACTTGTCGGTCATCTAGATTTACGGGGCTTTGAGCGGCTCTGATTATGTGACTGCGACACAAGGAAAGATGTTAGCTTTGATGTCTAGATTGAGAGGATGAAAACCTACGCCCTCTCAGTGTTACTGAACTGGGCTCTTTTGACTTCAATGGCCCTGTTGCCTTCGAAGGCTGCCTGCTGCACCTCTGCACCGATGTGCTCACCCTCTCTATCACAGTCCGTCCAGATGAAAAGAGCTCTGGCATATTGGGCCTGGTTGGTTATGTTGGTTGCGATAACTTTCTTTTCCTAGGGGTTCATGAGATACGTCTACTGCTAATTCCTCGATAGACACATACTTTATCCACTCCAACATTGACAGGGCAATCAAACAATTGTCCTGGTGAGCAGGAGGTCCATTTGCGGTATTGCTGTGGGAATTCAACATGGGTTAGATGGCCAATGACGCTTGTCATCGTGACTGAGCATTGTCCCCATGGCGGACCAAAGTTGAAATCGAAGTCGTAGTTTTTGACGAATCTGGTTCCACCAATGCTCCTCTATGCACCAAACTCAGTTTTCCTCTTCTTTCGACAAGGTTGATACACGTACAGTGGTCACTTGCCCTCCACTAAGATGTTGAGCCACAGACTTTGCGATTGACGGCTTTTCAGCGACGCAAAGGATCTTGCGTGTCATACCGACTTCTCAACCCAGCTCCTACATCGCCTGCTAGATAATCCAAGCCCATAGCGTGCATTCGCATCTCGTGAAACTGTGTATAAGGCGTCAAATTAGAAGTTGAGAATGCTTCAATCGTAAACACGCTTTCGGCTCGCGCCGCCGCAGATCGGGACCGAGGGACCCTGCATCAAAAAGAGATCCGCAAGGGATGGCTGGCTCCGTCATCGAGTTCACTTTTGTTCCATCCATTGTCGACATTCTCCCTAGTCAACAATCGTCACCTGCAAACATGTCTTTACCACTGGTAAACACTCTCACTGAGTGTACCGACATCTACAAGACCGTTTTGCCATACGTGCCACAACTCTACAACCTCCCCCAGCAGGTCTTCCAGAACATAAATAACCTCCAGGCTCTCAAGGTCCTCTACGTCTCCACGAATCCGTTGATCTTGGGGTTTGCGTTCTCTTTGTTCCTGGCGCCTATCTTTCTGCTCGTCTCTGAGGTCAACAAGAACTATTCGCAAGTGGACCGCTGCTGGAGCCTGCTGCCCACAATCTACAATGCTCACTATGCGACATATGCTCATGCTACTGGCTTGCCGACGCGACGTTTGGACATCCTGCTTCTCTTTAGCGCACTCTGGAGTGTAAGTGCTGGAAACCGTTGATGTGATAATACGTTATGCTAATTGCGTTAGACACGCCTGACCTACAACTACTGGCGCAAGGGAGGCTACAGCATTGGCTCGGAGGACTACCGCTGGGAAGTTCTGAAGGAGAAAATCAGCCCACCATTGTTCTTCCTCTTCAATGTGGTATTCATATCGCTTGCCCAAAGCGTAAGAATACGTATTGAATTTATTAGGAGAGATCACTGACATACAATCCAGTTCCTTCTCTTTATAGTGACGGCACCCACATACATCCTGTTGCTCGCCGCGAAGAACACCGCAGCCTCATATCCCGTTGGCGATCTGGTATTCTCAAGGGGCCTAGTCAGCTTGGTATTTTTGGCGTACTACGCAGACGGACAGCAGTGGAGTAAGTTGCTTCGACTAAAGACGTGTTGATTCATGGGTTTGGCACTGATTGCGTCACTTACAGACTATCAAAATGCAAAGAAAGAGTACCAAAAGACAGCCAAAGTCCCTGAAGGCTACCACCAAGAAGATCTAGACCGCGGTTTCAATACTACAGGACTTTTCGCATACAGCCGTCATCCAAATTTCGCAGCAGAGCAGTCTGTCTGGGTCGCCCTGTACGCTTGGTCTTGCTGGGTCACACAGAGCTACTACAATTGGTCAGGCATTGGTGCGGCCGCATATTTGATCCTTTTCCAAGCATCAACATGGTTCACAGAGCTTATCTCTGCGAAGAAATACCCCGAGTACATGGAATATCAACGAAGGGTGGGGATGTTCTTGCCGAAGTTGCCTGGAGGTCCGCCTGGCGACTTTAGTGATAAGCGAAGCTCTAAGCCAGCTGGAGCTAAGTGAGAGCCAACGTTGTGTGATTTGCTATATACGTCGAGCGTTATTTGCGCTTGTTTTCCATTTGAATTTATTCAGAGAGCGCAGCACAGATAATCAGTAGCCCATTATATCCAAAAGGCTCTCTCTACCGCATTATTCTTTCACAGTGTTGATGAACCATCTCGACCAATGGAATCAGTCTAATAGCATCTTATAACAATGCCGATATTTCTCGTAGACGAGGCGGAGATATGTTACCCGATCCGAAATCATACATACACTAAGGCCGCTTACCTAAGCTACCTACCAAAATCGTATTCGTCACTGTTATGCTCGCCTCAGCCAGCGCTGAGCCGTCCCCTCTCTATGCTTACCGTTATATCCATGTGACTAAAAGAGTGAAGCACTATTCACATTGTTGCCATAGCCCCTACTCTGGCGTCGTCGTGGCAGCCCGCACCTCCCCTCAGCCTATCTACATTCCTATCATGACCACGTTCTTGCGGCGGTCGAGCAACCTCGCACGAATATCGAGATCGGGTCTCGACACAAGTTCCTGCCTCTCCTCATTATCCGTGTCCGGACTCCCCTCGCAGCTTCGCGGTCACGAACTTACGCCACCGTTAAACCTAGGGATCCTAAAGATCCCAAAGGCAGCAAAGATGCGGCGGCCGATGCGTCTCCAGGATCGGTAGCTGGGAATGCTAAGATACAGGGGAAACCCGCCCTTGGATTCGAGAAACTCTACGACAATGCAGGTCCTATGTCGCCACAAACCTCGCGGCACGACTCCGTTCAGACATCCAAGCACAGCCAACAAGATCCGCATAACAAGGCAGCTCCAGGCTTCGAGAATCTCTACAACCAGTCAGGTCCTATGTCGCCGGATTCTTCCGCGGATGGATCACCTCAGATGTCGCAACTCAGCAAAGAGGAACAGGAGGCAATCGACCGACTCATGGCAACGTTACGGAAGGGCCTACCAGTGTCACAGTCAAAGCAGCTTGAAGAGGCTTTTGAAGATATGAAACACACAGGCATACCGATGGAGGTACGGGACGTCATGAATAAATTAAAAGACAAGCCTCTTGATCTCGCCACTGCTGCACAACTGATCCGCGTAACGAACAAACTGGGGCGACGTTATGCCGAGATGCAAACCCATCAAAAACGCGGTCCCTCTGCCTCCCAATCAGATGGAGGTAAAGGCGCTAGCACCAGTGGCCAGGGCAAGAATAAGAAGTCAGGTGAATCAACCTTCAAAGATCTCACAGCGAATGTGGACACGGGAACGTTCTTGATCACCGCTTTCGTAGGCTACTTGCTATACAAAACCGTCATACCTGGTGAAAATTCAAAGGAGATCACATTTCAAGAATTCAAGACAACGTTCTTCGACAAGGGTTTAGTAGACAAGCTAACAGTTCTCAATGGCCACCGTGTTCGTGTCGACCTTCACCGCGAGGCCGTAGGTAGGACGTATCCAGAGAGCCCAGCTCAGAACGGCAATTTCCGTTACTACTTTAGTATTGGATCTGTGGAGGCCTTTGAGCGGAAGTTGGAAGATGCACAAAATGATTTGGGCATTCCAAGCTCAGAGCGCATACCGGTGTCTTATGAGAACGAAACTCCATGGCTCTACACAATAGCCAATATAGCTCCCACAGTCTTGCTGCTGGGGGGCCTTTTCTGGTTTTCGAGACGAGCTGGTGGTGGTGGATCATCTCAAAGTGGAATCTTTGGAATTGGTAAAAGCAGAGCCAAGAAATTCAATCATGAAGCAGACATCCAAATCCGTTTTAAGGATGTCGCAGGTATGGACGAGGCTAAAGCGGAGATCATGGAGTTCGTTAGCTTCTTGAAAGAACCAGGCCAATATCAGAGACTAGGGGCCAAGATCCCTCGAGGCGCTCTTCTGTCTGGTCCACCAGGTACGGGTAAGACACTCCTAGCAAAAGCTACAGCAGGAGAGTCACAAGTACCTTTCTTCAGCATCAGCGGTTCAGAGTTCGTGGAGATATTCGTCGGCGTCGGTGCTTCTCGAGTCAGAGATCTGTTCCAAAATGCTCGCAAAAACGCACCCTGCATCATCTTCATTGATGAAATCGACGCTGTTGGCAAAGCGAGAGGCAAAGGCGGTTTCTCAGGTGGCAACGATGAAAGAGAAGGCACCTTGAATCAGATCCTGACAGAAATGGACGGATTCAATACCACGGAGCAAGTCATCGTCTTAGCGGGTACGAACAGGCCAGACGTTCTGGATAAGGCGCTTCTACGACCAGGACGATTTGATAGACAGATTGCTATCGACAGACCCACAATGGAGGGACGGAAGCAGATTTTCCTCGTTCATCTCGGCAAGATAGTAACGAGCGAGGACATGGACCATTTGACTGGCAGGTTATCAGCATTGACCCCAGGCTTCTCCGGCGCCGACATCGCCAACTGTGTCAATGAAGCTGCTTTGATCGGTAAGTCAGTCCCTTCATATTCATACGGCATCACTGACTATTCCCAGCTGCACGAACAAGCGCCGATAAAGTAAGCATGACCCACTTCGAACAGGCTATCGAGCGCGTCATCGGCGGTCTCGAAAAGAAATCTCTAGTTCTCAATCCCGAAGAAAAGAAAACAGTCGCCTACCATGAAGCCGGTCATGCCATTTGCGGCTGGTTCTTCAAATACGCGGACCCCCTTCTTAAAGTCTCCATCATCCCGCGCGGCCAAGGCGCGCTCGGCTACGCCCAGTACCTCCCCAACGGCGAATCCT
>JAABUP010011097.1_pt1 | contig 10378 bp, 7 predicted proteins | sample 5559201 | NCBI WGS metagenome assembly JAABUP01 (sample SAMN10711887, study PRJNA513373) | rock metagenome | isolation source: Antarctica rocks | place: Antarctica | reverse complement strand
GGCTCGCACCAGGCGACGGTGAACCCACCGAGCACAGCCGGGGCGACGTTGTCCGGGTGGCCCTCCAGCCGCGCGGCGAGCGTCAGTTCGGCGCCGGGGTCGCGGGGCACCCCGGCCAGCGTCCGGCCGCCCACGACGCCGGCGACGATCGCCGCTGCTGACGACCCGAGCCCGAGTCCGTGCGGGATCGAGTTGTCACATGACAGGGCAAACGGCGGGAGGACCGCCCCGACGTCCGCCGCCGCGGCGCGTGCGGCCGTCACGACCAGGTTGGCGTCGTCGCACGCGACCGATCCGACGCCCTCGCCGCTGACCATGACACTCACCGGCGGTGCGCCCCGCGGCATCGGGGTGAATCGGTGCTCGTCGTGTAGGTCCAAGGCGAGCCCGAGCGCATCGAAACCCGGACCGAGGTTGGCGGTCGTCGCCGGCACCCGGACGGTGAACGCGGACCGCGGTGTCATCCGGCCCGGCGCGACCGGGATCACCGGGACGGGGATCACCGGGACGGGATCATGGGCGAGGGGATCATCGCGGCGGGGGCGCACCCGCGAGTGACAGCAACCGGGCGACGGCGTCGGGGTCCGCGTCCAGCACGTCCGGAGCCAGGGCGTGGCCGGTGAACGCCGCGGCGCCGTCCAGCGCGGTGTCGGTGTCCTTCAAGCCGTGGCCGGTGACGGTGATGGCCACCGTCTGGCCGGGGTCGAGCAGCCCGGCTGCCTGGTTCTGCAGCAGACCGGCGACACCGATCGCCGACGCGGGCTCCACGAAGATCCCGTCGTGGCGGGCGAGCAGCGCCTGCGCTCGGAGGATGTCGACATCCTCGACCGCGGCGATCCGTCCCGCGGACGCGGCGAGCGCGTCGAGCGCGTCCTGCCACCGGGCCGGGTTGCCGACCCGGATCGCCGTCGCGACGGTCTCCGGGGACTGCACGCGCAAGCCGTTCACGATGGGTGCCGCACCGGCCGCCTGGAACGCCCAGATCCGCGGCCGACCCGGTGCGGTGGCCAGCCCGGCCGGCGGGCGGTCGGCGTAGTCGGCGTACCCGGCCTGGTAGGCGGTGATGTTGCCGGCGTTGCCGACCGGCAGCAGGTGCAGGTCCGGTGCCACCCCGAGGGCATCGACGATCTCGAACGCGGCGGTCCGCTGTCCGGCCAGGCGGAAACCGTCGGAGTTGGCCGAGTTGACCAGGACGACCGGGTATCGCTCCGCCAACTCGCGGGCGACAGTGAGGCAGTCGTCGAAGTTGCCGCGGACCTGGACCAGCCGGGCGCCGTGCACCACGGCCTGCGCCAGCTTGCCGCGGGCGATCTTGCCCTCCGGCACGAGAACGGCGCAGGACATCCCGGCCCGCCCCGCGTAGGCGGCCGCGGATGCGCTGGTGTTGCCGGTGGACGCGCAGACGACGGCCTGGGCACCCGCGCCCAGCGCCTTCGACACGGCCATCGTCATCCCGCGGTCCTTGAACGACCCCGTCGGGTTGGCGCCCTCGACCTTGACGAACACCCGGCAACCGGTGCGCTCGGACAGCCAGCCGGACTCCACCAGGGGCGTCCCGCCCTCCAGCAGCGTGACCACCGGGGTCTTGTCATCGACCGGCAGTCGGACCCGGTACTCCGGGATCAGCCCGCGCCACTGGTGGGTCCGGACGCCCACCGGGAGGCCGGGCGGACGCACGTGCTCGGTGACGCTCATCGTTCCCCTTCGACGCGCAGGACGCCGGCGACGTCCTTGACGAACTCCAGCCGGCGCAGGTCGGTGACGGTCGCGGCCAGCGCGTCCTCGCGCGCCAGGTGGGTGACGACGACGAGCTCGGCCTCGTTCCCGGTGCCCTGCTGGCGGACGGTCGCGATGGAGACGTCGCGACGCGCGAAGGCCTCGGCCACCGCGGCGAGCACCCCGGCGCGGTCCGCGACCTGCAACCGGACGTGGTAGCGGGTGACCGCCTCGTCGATGCCCGCGGTGCGCGCCGCCGCGTAGGTCGACTCGGCAGGTCCGTGGGTGCCGGCGAGCCGGTTACGGGCCGCGGTGACCAGATCCCCGAGCACGGCACTGGCGGTCGGACGCCCACCGGCACCGGGCCCGTAGAACATCAACCGGCCCGCGGCCTCGGCCTCGACGACGACCGCGTTGTAGGCGCCGCGCACCGCGGCCAGCGGGGACTCGCGCGGCACCATCGCCGGGTGGACGCGGGCGCTCACCGTGCGCCCGGCGCCGTCGGAGTGGTCGACGACCTCACAGACCGCAAGCAGCTTCACCACGCAGCCCATCGCGCGGGCCGCCTCGACGTCGTCGCGGGTGATCCCACGGATCCCCTCGCGGTGGACGTCGGCGGAACCGATCCGGGTGTGGAAGGCGAGCGAGGCCAGGATGGACGCCTTCGCGGCGGCGTCGTAACCGTCGACGTCGGCCGTCGGGTCCGCCTCGGCGTAGCCCAGCGCCTGCGCCTGCGCCAGCGCGGTCGCGAAATCGATCCCGCAACAGTCCATCTGGTCCAGCACGAAGTTGGTCGTACCGTTGACGATGCCCACGATGCGGGTCACCCGGTCACCGGCCAGGGACTCCCGCAGCGGGCGCACCAGCGGGATGGCCGCAGCCACCGACGCCTCGTAGAACAGGTCGCGCCCGGCGAGCTCGGCTGCCTCGAACAAGGTGGGGCCGTCCGCCGCGAGCAGCGCCTTGTTCGCCGTGACGACGCTGGCGCCACGGCCGAGGGCGGCCAGGATCAGCTCGCGGGCGGGCTCGAGGCCGCCGATCACCTCGACGACGAGGTCGATGTCCGGGCCGGTGACCAGTCCGTACGCATCAGCGGTGAACAGCCCGGACGTGACCGCCAGGTTGCGGGGACGCGCGGGCTCGCGCACCGCTATGCCGGCCAGTTCCAGCGGGGCACCGATGCGCGCCGCCAGGTCCTCGGCGTGCTCGGCTAGCAGGCGCACGACCTCCTGGCCGACGTTGCCGCAGCCCAGCAGGGCGACGCGCAGGGGTCGGGTCACCCCCGAAGTATCCCCGGTCCGCGCCCGGGACCCCCGGGAGGGGCGTTGCTGGCCGGTCAGGTGTCCCACAGCGACAGCGGACGGTCGGCCGAGGACCCCAACGGTGCCCAATCGTCCGTTGGCTGTCTGAGACGGACAGCAGACGACCGCGAAACTCCGGTCAGTCCAGCTCGAGAGCGAGCAGGTCCGCCTCGGTCTCCCGGCGGACGATCGGGCGGACGTGGCCGCCGTCCACGGCGAGCACCGGCGGGCGCGGGACATGGTTGTACTGGCTGGACATCGAGCGGCAGTAGGCCCCGGTGCCGGGGACGGCCACCAGGTCCCCGGCCGTGATGTCCGCGGGCAGGTATTCGTCCCAGACGACGACGTCGCCGGACTCGCAGTGCTTGCCGACGACCCGGGACAGCGCGGGCGCCGCCGAGGTGCGTCGGTTCGCCCGGGTCGCGGAGTACGGCGCCCCGTAGAGCGCTGGGCGGATGTTGTCGCTCATGCCCCCGTCGACGGCCACGTAGGTGCGGTGCGCACCGCCGTCCAGGCCGACCTGTTTGACCGTGCCGACGGTGTACAGGGTGCAGGTCGACGGCCCGGCGACGGCCCGACCCGGTTCGACCGACACCGTCGGGACCGCGATATTGGAAGCGGTGCACTCGCGTAGGACCACCTCCGCCATCCGGCGCGCCAGGTCGGCCGGCTCCGCCGGATCGTCGGCGGTGGTGTAGGCGATCCCGAAGCCCCCGCCGAGCCCGAGGTTGGGTAGCCCGTCCGGCAGCCGGTCGGCGTACGCGGCGAGCAGCTGGGCGTGCAGTCCGATGAGCCGGCCGGCGGCGACCGCGAACCCGGCGGTGTCGAAGATCTGCGAGCCGATGTGACTGTGCAGTCCGGTCAGCCGGAGCTCGGGATGGGTGAGCACCGCTTCCACGGCACGGGTGGCGGACCCGTCGGCGAGCGCGAAACCGAACTTCTGGTCCTCGTGGGCGGTCGCGATGTAGGAGTGGGTGTGCGCTTCCACCCCGACGGTGACCCGCACCATCACGTCCACGGTCCGGGCCGTCCGGCGTGCGGCAGCCGCGACCCGGCCGATCTCCTCGGTGGCGTCCAGGACGATTCGCCCGACGCCGGCCGCGACCGCCCGGTCGATCTCGGCGACCGACTTGTTGTTGCCGTGCAACTCCAGCTGCTCGGCCGGGAACCCGGCCCGCAGCGCGACGGCCAGCTCGCCGCCGGTGCACACGTCGAGCCCGACGCCGGCCTCGGCGACCCAGCGCGCCGCCGCGACACACAGGAACGCCTTGCCGGCGTAGAAGATCTCGGCCCCGGCCAGGCCCCGCGCCGGGTCGAACGCGGTGGCGAAGGCGTCCCGGAATGCGGCGAGCCGGCCCCGGAAGTCATCGGCGTCGAACAGGTAGGCGGGGGTGCCGTGCTGGGCGGCGATGTCGGTGACCCGGATGCCGGCGACGGTGAGCACACCGTCGGCGTCCTTGGCGGCGTTGGCCGACCACAGCTCGGGAACCAGCGCGTCCGGATCCGCCGGCGGCGCCAGCCACGCAGGTCCGGGCCGGGGCGGTGCGCCGTGCAGGGCACCCGCCTCGTGAGCGACGCTCACGAGTGCGGGCTCACATGCGCTCCGGGGCAGTGACACCCAGCAGCGCCAGGGCGTTCGCCAGCACGGTGCCGGTGGCGTCGTTCAGCCACAGTCGCGCCGCGTTGACCGGTTGGACCTGATCGTCGCTGCGCGGGATGACCCGGCAGGCGTCGTACCAGCGGTGGTAGTCCCCGGCGAGCGCCTCGGCGTACCGGGCGATCCGGTGCACCTCCCGCAGTTCCGCGGCGGCCCGCACCACCGCCGGGAACCCGGCCAGCCGTGAGAGCAGTGCGCTCTCCCGGTCGTGGGTCAGCGTCGTCGGCACGAAGTCGGCGGGGTCCCGGCTGATCCCGGTGGCGACGGCGTTGCGCGTCACCGAGCAGGTGCGGGCGTGCGCGTACTGCACGTAGTAGACGGGGTTCTCGTCGCTCTGCTTGGACCACAGGTCCAGGTCCAGGTCGATCGGGGTGTCGACGGAGAACCGGGCCAGGGCGTACCGCGACGCGTCGACACCGATCGCGTCGACCAGGTCCGCCATCGTGATGGACGTCCCGGCCCGCTTGGACATCTTCAGCGGGACCCCGTCGCGCAGCAGGTTGACGAACTGCCCGATCAGGATCTCCAGGTTGCGGTCCGGGTCGTCCCCGTAGGCCGCGACCAGCGCGCGGTAGCGGCCGACGTAGCCGTGGTGGTCCGCGGCCAGCATGATGACGACGCGCTCGAACCCCCGGCCGCGCTTGTTGCCGTAGTAGGCACAGTCGGCGGCGAAGTAGGTCCACCGCCCGTCGGAGGTGACCAGCGGCCGGTCGCGGTCGTCGCCGAACGTCGTGGTCCGCAGCCAGGTCGCGCCGTCGGCCTCGTAGACGTGGCCGAACCCGGTCAGCCGCGCCAGGGCCGCGTCGAGCTCCCCGGCGGCGTGCAGGTCCTTCTCGTTGAACCAGACGTCGAACCGGACGCCGAAGGAGTCCAGCGAGGCACGGATCTCCTCGATCATCAGCGCGACGCCGCGCACCCGGAACAGCTCGACGGCGTCCGCCTCCGGCAGGTCCAGCACACCGGGCTCGGCGGCCACGACCCGGGCGGCGATGTCCCCGACGTACTGCCCGACGTAGCCCCTCTCCGGCGCGGGCCGGCCGGCCGCCGCCGCGAAGAGGGACTCGGCGAACCGGGTGATCTGGGCGCCCGCGTCGTTGACGTAGTACTCCCGGGTCACGTCGGCACCCGAGATGGTCAGCACCCGCGCGAGAGCGTCACCAACGGCGGCCCAGCGCACGCTGCCGATGTGGACCGGCCCGGTGGGGTTGGCCGACACGAACTCCAGGTCCAGGGCGCCGCCGCGCTGGGAGTCGTTGGACCCGTAGGCGCGGCCGGCCTCGACGATCGTCCGGGCCAGTTCGCCCTGGGCGCCGGCGGCGAGGGCGATGTTGAGGAAGCCCGGGCCGGCGACCTGGACCCCGTCGATGCCGGGCACGGCCCGCAGCCGGGCGGCGAGCAACTCCGCCAGCTCTCGCGGCGCCCGCCCGGCCGGCTTGGCCAGTCGCATGGCGACGTTGGTCGCGTAGTCGCCGAACCCGGCCTGCCGCGGACGTTCGACCCGGACGTCGGTGGGAACGCCGTCGTGCAGCGTGAGGGAACCGTCGGCGACGGCGCCGGCCAGGGCACGGGTCACCGCCTCGGCGAGCTGTTCGGGGGTCACCCGACCAGTCTCTCAGCCGCCTCGGCCAACGCCTTCAACAGGCCGCGTGAGCCAGGTCCGCGGCGGTCGGCGGATCGGCTCCCACCCGGGTGACCGTGATGCCGGCCGCGGCGACCCCGTAGCGGACCGCCGCCACCAGCGGACCGGCCGGGTCCAGGTCCCGCAGCGACGCGGTGGGCGCCCAGCCCGGGCCCGGGCCCGAGCCGCCGGCGGCGGCGGCGGCGGTCCAGGCGGCCAGGAAGCCGCCGCAGAAGCTGTCGCCGGCACCGACCGTGTCGACGACCTCGACCCGCGGCACGTCCACGCGGACCTCGCCGTCCGCGCTCCGGACGAGCAGACCGCCGCCGCCGTCGGTGAGCAGTACCAGCACGTCGTGCTCGCTCGCCAGCCCGGCGGCCGCCTCCGCGGGAGGCGTACCCGGGCGCAGCCACGCGAGGTCGTCGGCGCTGACCTTGACAACGTGCGCGCGGTGGAACACCGCCTGCAGCCGGTTGCGGTACCGGCGCGCCACCGCCGGGTCGGTGAGTACCGCCGGCCGACAGTTCGGGTCGACCATGACCAGGCAGTCCGGCCGCACCCGGTCGACCAGGCCGGCCAGCGCGTCCGCGCACGGCTCGAGCACCAGGCCCAGCGTCCCGACGTGCAGGGCGGTCGGCGCCGTCGCCAGCACCGCGTCGGCCTGGTCGCCGGTGAGGGCCGGCGCCGAGGTCGCCTCGGTGTAGAAGCGGTAGCTGGCCGCCTCGCCCGCGAAGTCGACGGCCGCCAGCGTTGTCGGCAGCTCCGTGGCCGGAGCCCACCGGTCGTCGACGCCGGACCGCGCCAGCGACGCCCGCGCCTGCTCGCCGTAGGAGTCGGTGGACAGGCTGCCCAGGAAGGCGACGTCGCCGCCGAGCCGGCCGATGGCGCGGGCGACGGTGAACGGGCCGCCGCCCAGCACCGGGCGTAACAGTCCGCCGTCGGTCGGCAGCAGGTCGACCAGGCACTCCCCCGCGACGACGATCACCGGGAGCAGTGTGCCGGGCCGCTGCTAGGGTTTCGACGCCGCGGCCTGCACGACGTCGACGCCCGGCCCCCGTAGCTCAGCGGATAGAGCATCGCCCTCCGGAGGCGTGTGCGCAGGTTCGAGTCCTGCCGGGGGCACAGCACCTGCGCGAGCGCCCTGCGAGGCTGGCGGCGGTGAGCGACCTGTCGTCCGGCATGCGGCTGCTGGGGATCGACATCGCCCGGACCCTGGCGATCGTCGGGATGCTCGCCGTCCACCTGGTGCCCGGCGTCCGGGTGGGCGCCCCGACGTGGTCGGCGACCGTCGCCGGCGGGCGGTCGGCCGCCCTGTTCGCGGTGCTCGCCGGGGTCGGCCTCACCCTGTCCGCGCGATCGTTCCGGCGCGGCCGGGCAGCCGCGCAGGATTCTCGGCTGCGCGCGGCGGTCACCGCGTCGGTGCTCGTCCGGGCCGCGCTCGTCGGGGTGCTGGGCCTGACGCTGACCGCGCTGCCATCCGGGCTCGCGGTGATCCTCCCGTCCTACGCGCTGCTGTTCGTGCTGGCCGTCCCGCTGCTGTCCGTACCGACCCGCTGGTTGGTCGTGCTGGCTGTCCTGGCGGCAACGGCGAGCCCGGTGCTCTCCCAGCTGGTCCGCGAGGTCGTGCCGCCGCGGTCCGGCGAGCAGCCGACAGTGCTCTGGCTCGCCCGACCGGTCGACCTGCTGGTCGACCTCGGGATCACCGGCTACTACCCGGCGCTGACCTGGAGCACCTATCTGATCGCCGGCCTCATCGTCGGGCGGCTGCCGGTGCACGCGGCCCGGACCGCCCGGCTGCTGGTCGGTGCCGGAGCGGTGCTCGCGGTGCTCGGCTCGGCGGGGTCGGCGCTGCTGCTCGGTCCGGCCGGCGGGCTGGCTGCGCTCGGTCGGTCGGTCGCCGCCTCCGGAGGGGACCCCGCCGGGCTGGCGCTGCGGCTCACCCAGACGTCCTACGGCACGACGCCGACGGACAGCTGGTGGTGGCTGGCGGTCCGGACCCAGCACTCGGGAACGTCGTTCGACCTGCTGCACACCACGGGCACCGCTCTGGTGGCGATCGGCGGCTGCCTGCTGGTTGCCCGGGCCGTCGGGGGTGTTGCGGGCCGGACCGGGACAGTGCTCGCTGCGGCGGCCGCAGCCGCCGCAGCGCCGGGGACGATGCCGCTGACCGTCTACACGCTGCAGGTCCTCGCCTTGGCGGCCGGACTGCGCGCCGGAGTGGCGGGCACCGGCTCCTCGCTCGCCTCCTCACCGGTCGCCGTCTGGCTGCTCTACGTCGGCGTGACAGTGGCCGCAGCCTCCGTGTGGCGGTCTGTCGTCGGCCAGGGTCCGCTCGAGGCGCTGGTCGCGGGCCCGGCGGCGGCCGTCCGCGACGCGGTCGCCGCGATCGAGGGCCCCGAGGCGAGCCGTTCACCGACACCGCCCGGGTGATCGTGCCCGGCTACCGCCGTGCCACCGGAAGACTTCGAGTCCCCCGTCGACCTGGCCGACGCCGGCTTCTTCCTCTCCACCATCGAACTGCACGTGGGGGACGAGTTCGGCATGCCGCGCTGCCCCACGACCAGGACCTCGGGCCGGACGACTCCATTAGCGTTCGCCGGGTGGGAGCCCTGAAGACGCAGCTGCGCGCCGACCTGACCACCGCCATGCGGGCGCGGGAGACCCTGCGGATCGCGACGCTCCGGCTGACGCTGGCGGCGATCACCAATGCCGAGGTCGGCGGGGACACCGCACGCGAGCTGAACGACGCCGAGGAGCAGGCAGTCCTCACCCGGGAGGCCCGAAAGCGCCGCGAGGCGGCGGAGACCTACGCAGGTGCCGGGCGGACCGAGCTGGCGGACGCCGAACGGGCCGAGGAACGGATCATCGAGGAGTACCTGCCCCGGCAGCTGGACGACGCCGCCGTCACGGCGCTCGTCGACGAGGCGGTCCGGCAGGTCACCGACGCCAGCGGAGCCCGACCCGGCAGGGCGCAGATGGGCCAGGTGATGAAGGCCGCGACGGCAGCGGCCGCCGGCCGGGCCGAGGGCGCGCGGGTCGCCGCGGCCGTGCGGTCGGCACTGGCCTGACGGATCCGGGGCCCGGCGTTGCGAGGGCCGCCGCACGGGCCCGCTCCCCGCTTCCTAAGCTCAGCCCGGTGTGGAGTCGACGGTCAGTGACGCGGCGTGCGCTGCTCGTGTTCGCGTCGGTTCTCGGCTGCCTGCCCGCCGCGCTCACCTCGGCGGCATCGGCCGCCGGCGGACCGACCGCGCCCCCGTTCGCCGCGACCGCTGCCAAGGCGGACCGCGGGGACGGCGTCGTCGCCCGCGCCGGGACGGTCACCGTGACCGACCCCACCGACGGCCCCGTCCCTGTCGACACGACGCTCTACCTGCCGCGGCGTACCCCGGCCCCGGCCGCCCTGCTCAGCCACGGCTTCGGCGGCAGCAAGGACTCCCTGGACAGCCAGGCGATGAGGCTTGCCCGGTCCGGTCTTGTCGTGCTGACCTGGAGCGCCCCCGGGTTCGGCCGGTCCGGTGGCTCGATCAGCCTGATGTCGCTGGACCACGAGGTTCCGGACGCGCGGCAGCTCATCGACCACCTCGCCGCTCAGCCGGAGGTGACCCGGGACGGCCCCGGCGACCCGCGGGTGGGGGTGGCCGGTGGGTCCTACGGCGGCGCCGCGAGCCTGCTGGTCGCCGGGACCGACCGCCGGGTCGACGCGGTCGCGGCGGCGATCACCTGGAACGACTTGTCCCAGGCGCTGTTTCCCGACGAGGCGCTCCCCGGGCCGGTGGGCGGTAGTCCGGCTCCGCCGGCCACGGCGTCGACGGCGGGCACCGGCCCGCTGAAGAAGGGCTGGGCGAGTGCACTGTTCGCATCCGGGTTCGGCGCGCAGCCCGGCGGCGCCAACCAGTCCGGCGGCGCCAACCAGTCCGGCGCCGGCTCCGTGGGCCGCTCCGGGGGCACGTCGGGACAGGCAGCCTGCGGCCGCTTCAGGATCGAGTACTGCCTCGCCTACGCAGCCTCGGCGTCGAGCGGTCGACTGTCCGTCCAGCTGCGAGCACTGCTCGCGCGGTCCTCGCCCGCGACCGTGCTTGCCGGGGT
>JAABUP010011094.1_pt1 | contig 10380 bp, 12 predicted proteins | sample 5559201 | NCBI WGS metagenome assembly JAABUP01 (sample SAMN10711887, study PRJNA513373) | rock metagenome | isolation source: Antarctica rocks | place: Antarctica | reverse complement strand
CACCTCGGTCAATGACGTGCTCACCCCATTTCGATGACCGCGGCGAAGCCCACACTCAAAACAGGACAAACAGGGCACTACCTGACATAATATAACTTATCGGCGCTCGAAAACTGTTGCGGGGGAGTCGGTTTAGTTCGATCCGACGGTCATACACCGAGAACCGGCATCCGCACCGCACCGGCGCGGAACTCCTGATCGAACTTCTTTCGCTTCTCCGGCATGACTACTCCTGATAGTCGATGCCTCCACGGTTTCGGGGGAACCTTAGTTCGCTCAGGATTGTCCGGCACGACGCGACCCCGGCACTCATCCGTGCGGGTGAGCGTGGTGGCGTGTCGGGTGAGAAAGGCGTCACAAGGTGCCGAATCTGTCGCGGTCGGACGAGGAGACGTCCACTCAGCCTGCGCCACCAACCTGCAGGCCGTCCTCTGCGGTTGGCGTCGTTGAGCAACCATCGCCCTCGCCGCACTCGTGGGCACCCAACTCGGACAGACCCTGCTCATCGGTGCCCGCAACCCCCTCGTGCTGGCCACCGGACTCGGCTCCGCCGCCCTACTCGCCGGGCTCATCCAAACCCCCGGAATCAGCCAGTTCTTCGGCTGCACCCCTGGGCCCCCTGGCCTGGACCACCGTCCTCGCCAGCTCCACCGGCGCCACGATGCTCGCCGCGGCCGCCCCCCGCCTACTGCCAACCCCCGACGCGTCACCGCCGCTCACCGACCCGACGACCAAGGAGCTCGCATGACCGCCACCACCACCAGCAGCAGCAGCACCACGAAGTCGGCCAAAAACCACGGCAGCAATCAGCAGGCCACCAGGCAGGCAGTCGATGCCAATACCTCGCACCTGCGCTTCCACCTCGGGGACACCGAGGTCGATGTCAACCTTCCCCCGCTGAACAAGCTCGCCTTCTACGCCGGACTGAGCGCGGGTGCCGTGTTCGGACTCATCGAGTGGCCCATCGCCGTCCTCACCGGCGTCGGGCACCTGCTTTCCGATGACCGCCACCACCGCACCCTGCAAGCCCTCGGCGAAGCTCTCGACGCCGCCTGACCCAGGACAGAACCGGCGCCCCAACAACCACCACCCAGCCTCGGCGGGAAACGCAGACGACCCCGCTGCACGTCACGATGAGAGAGGGCAGCGGGCGTCCACGTCAAAGGGAAATGGTCCGGTTGCGACCACCGCCTCAGCGGCGGTCCCAGAGCCACCGCAGCGTCAAGAACTCCAAGATCTTCTTCAGCATCGTGCCCACCTCCGTCCCACCGGAGAAACCGACGCTACCCGCGTGGACTAGGGATCGGGAGGGGCAGCGGGGCCGCTCCGAGGTCAACGGTGAAATGGGGAGTGCTCCCCTCGATCCGGTCGATGCGCACCGTCGCCGCATGGCGTTGCGCGCGGAGGAAGTCGGTGACCGCGCACTGCTCGGTAGCTCCTACCTGTAACGGGAGGTCGGTGGGACATACCACGGTCGGTGCATTCCCCTGGGCCTGCGCGCCCAGCTGTGCGCTGGCGCCACGGGCCACCTCGCTCTTGCCCACCACCGGCCCGATAGCCCCATGATCGCCTGCGTTCTGCCCGGTACCCGCGCAGGCGGCGGCGACCAACGGCAGGACAGCCATCACCCACACGGTGCACGCTGTTCAGCGTGACAGCGCACCCAAGAAAACGGTCACCATCCGCGAGAACATCCTCAACGAAGGGCTGACCAGTGCAGTAGACGTCGAGGCACACGGCCAGTCCCAGGGGATGGCAAGGACAACCCCCGCGTAGCCTCGGTGCCTTGAACGGTGAGGTGGCCATCCGGTTGGTGGTGGCGTTCCTATTAACCTACGTGCTGGGTTTCGAACGTCAACTGCGCGGCTCCCCCGCCGGTGACCGCACCTTCTCCCTGATCGCTCTCGGAGCAGCGGTGGTCGGGGTGCTCGCCGAAAACGGTGCCCCCAACGCACCGCTACCAGGTCGGCCCGGAGCCGGTCGGGCAGCAGGTCAGTGAGGTGGCGACGAGCACGAGCCGGTCGGCGGTGTCGCGGAAGTTCGTGGCGCAGACCGTGTAGGTCACACGAAGCAGCCTAAAAGCGGCGCGGGTAACGCGCCGGACGGGGCTGCCCGTTCAGCCCGCCGATCACGCGGGCAGCCATATCCTCGCCACACGCAAACTGCACTGCAGAATGGCTGAGGCACAGCCCGGGCGTTCTGCGACAACGCGCCACAAACCCGATCTACGGCTGTAGTGCGAGGAGCGGTATGCGCTTTCGGGTCTGCTCTACCGTTTCGGAGTCGACCTCGGCGAGCAGTAGACCCTGTTCGTGGCCAAGGCGCGCGCGGACGCAGCCGACGGGGTCCGCCAGAACGCTGCGTCCGATGCCGAGTGGTTCGGTGCCACGGGGGGGTGCCCACGCTTGGTCGCACGCGAGAAGCCATGCCTGCGCATCGGCGGCGCGGGCACGGGTGAGCAGATCCCATTGCTCTGCCTTGCCGGGCCCATCCCCCCAAGAGGCTGGGACCACCACGAGGTGCGCTCCTGCGCGGCCCAGTGCCGTGAATTGGTCAGCGAAGCGCAGGTCGTAGCAGGTCGCTATGCCCACCTTCATCCCGGCAACTTCGACGACTACCAGCTCACGTCCGGGGGCCACTGTTTTCGACTCGCGGGCCCCGAACGCGTCGTAGAGGTGAATCTTGCGGTAGGCGGTTTCGACCTCGGGCCCACTGATGAGCAGGGTGTTGAAGACCCGGCCGTCATCGCTCGGCTCGAACATTCCCACCACGACCGTGATGGCGTGCTTGCTGGCAGTCTTGCGCACTACGTTTGCCCACGGTCCATCCAACGGTTCGGCGATCCGAGTTAGATCGGTGCCGAAGCACGCCATGCTGGCCTCCGGCAGGACCACAATGCTGGCTCCTTGAGCGGCGCCGTCCTGGATGGCGCGAATCACTGCCTCGAGGTTTTTGGCGGGCTCTGGGCCACTGAGAATCTGCGCAGCCGCGAGACGCAGGGGGGTGGACGAACCTGTCATCGAATCTCCTGACGTGTATATCTCTTGTATGCGATTGGAGGGGAGCTCTGGCCGGAACCAGGCGTACCAATATTTGCGAACCGTAGTGCTCACCGACCCGCGGGTCCTTGGTACGTTCATCAACGAGCAGCAGGTGGCGACCGCGGTCGGCGTCTCGCGGACCCCGGTGCGTGAAGCGCTGCTCATGCTCGGTGCGGAAGCTTTCGTCCAGCTGATACCGCACCGGGGGGCGTTCGTAGCGCCGGCGCCCGGACGTGAGATCGCCGAGATGATGCAGGCGCGGACGTTGATCGAATGCTGGGCCGCGGTCACGTGCATAGGGGAGGGCCGGCGGCCACACCTAGCAATGGGTAGGTTGCTGGCCCGGCAGCGAGCGCTGCTCGAGGAGGGGTCCGCGCATGACTTCATCGAGCTGGACCGACAGTTCCATGTGCTTCTCGTACAAGCAGGGGGCAATGCGGTGCTGGATCGGATGTATGAGGGTATGCAGGCTCGGCACGTGCTTTTGGGGGTTGTCGCGATCGAGCGTAGCTCTACCCGCCGCAAGGAGGTCCTCGAGGAGCATCAGGCCATCCTCGACGCGCTCGCCGCCGGGGACCGTACGTGGTGTGAGCAGGCCATTCATCGCCACCTCGACACGACCCGTGAGGTGTTGACCAGCGGCTGACGCGCCGCGCGCCTGCCGGTCACGCTCACGCGCGCGCCCCTACGTGGGTCGACGGCTCGACCACGACCTGGTCTATATCGTCGAGGACGGCGCGACCGAGAGCCAGGCCAACCAAGGTGACAAGGCACGCGACGGCGATGTAGGCCCCGATGATAAAGCCTGTGCCGGTTTTGGCCAGCAAGTAGGTGAACGCCAAAGGGGCGATCGCGCCGCCGATAATGCCCGCGAAGGTATAGGCCAGCGAGCTGCCGGTATAGCGCAGTCGGGCAGGAAACTGCTCAGCAACGAACGCGGCCTGCGGTCCATACATGAGCGAGTGGAAGAACAGGCCCACGACCACGCCCAGCAGGAGCGAGGCTAAGCCGCCGTGGGCAAACGAGAAGAAGAAGACGCTCCACACCGCGCCACCGACCGTGCCGATGCCGTACACCAGCTTGCGGCCCCACCGGTCCGAAACCCAGCCGGCGAGTGGAATGAAACCCAGCTGCAGTGCCGATCCGATGGACACCGCCAGTACGGCCTGCCCCTTACTCATATGCAGGTGCTGCGTGGCGTAGGTCAACACGAAGACTGCGAACAGCGCGTAGAGCACATCCGGGCCGATCCGGGAAAGAATCGCCGCGCTGAGCGGGCGCCGTTGGGTACGAAGGACCTCAGTGACCGGAGCGGTGGGGCGGTCGCCGCGCTCAGCCAGCTCGAGGAACACGGGGGTCTCTTCGAGCCTAAGCCGGATCCACAAGCCGAACGCGACCAGTACCGAGGAGAGCAGGAACGCGACGCGCCAACCCCAGCTGAGGAAAGCCGCATCCGAGAGTAGGCCCGCGAGCAACAACAAGACACCGTTGGCCATGAGGGTGCCCGCGGGCGGACCGATCTGTGCCGCCGATGCCCAGAACCCACGCTTGCCAGGTTCGCTGAACTCGCTGCTCAGCAACACCGCCCCGCCCCACTCGCCACCCACTCCGACTCCTTGCGCGAAACGCAGCACGACGAGCAACGTCGGTGCGAGCGCTCCCACCTGGGCGTACGTCGGAAGAAGCCCGACAAGAAAGGTAGCCACCCCGACGAGCAGCAGGGTCGCCACGAGAACTTTCTTACGGCCGATCCGGTCACCCAACCGGCCAAAGAAGATGCCACCGAGGGGACGCGCGACGTAACCCACCGCGTAGGTGGCGAACGCCTGGAGCGTCCCGGTGAGCGGGTCTTGGCTGGGAAAGAACACGTGCCCGAAGACGAGTGCGGCTGCCGAGCTGTAGATGGCGAAGTCGTACCACTCCAGGGATGTGCCAGACAGGCTAGCGGCGAAGGCGCGGACCAGGTCGCGTTGGTCAGAGCGGGGGCCATGCGCGGTGGTCGGTGTGCTCATGGCGGGGTCCTCTCCTTGACATGGGTTACTAATATTGCCTGTATACAGCGTGTTCACGCAAGAGGGTTTGAGCATTTGATGGAGGTCATAGTGGGCGAGATCCATTTCACGATGGTCGGCGGTGGGAAGCGGACGGTCACCGTGCGCTACGCGCTTAACGCCGGCTATGCAGGCCGCGACACCGCCCAGGTGCAGCATCACGTGGATGAGCTGGCATTACTCGGCGTGCCCGCACCGTCGAAGATTCCAACGCTGTACCCGTTATCCGCGAGCCTGGTAGCACAAGTGGGCGAGGTCCAGGTACAACACGAACGGACTTCCGGTGAAGCTGAGTGGGCGCTGGTTGTCGGAAAAGATGAGCATGACCTCCTGCTCACAGTCGCCTGCGACCACACCGACCGTTCGCTCGAGGTGCATGGAGTGGCGTGGAGCAAGCAGTCAGCACCGGATTGCCTTGGCGATGTGGCCTGGCCCCTTGCGGATATCGACGATAATTTGGATATGTTCACCCTCCGAGCCTGGGTTCGGCACGGCGAAACGGAGGAGCTCATCCAAGAAGGCACCCTCGCCGATCTGCTGCCACCGTCGTACTGGGTGGAAAAACTGCATGCGGCGAATCTGCTGCGACCCGGCACGGTGATCATGAGTGGCACTATTCCGATGGTGGCAGGTGTCGAGCAGTTCGCCGACCAATGGCGGGTCGAGATGGCCGACCCCCTTGGCAACGTCAGTAAGCTTTCTTATACCGTCGCCCAGCTTCCACCGGCCTGGGACTGACCCTCGCCGGGGCTGCACGGCCTCGATCCACCGATGAGCCGTATCGACAGTGGCGATGTCGAGGAGGCCGAGGAGGCCGCGGCCGAAGCCGTCGATCTTCCAGACGACAGGTGCCGCTGCAGGTGATGCCGTCACTACGCATCCAGCGGATTCCACCACGCGGCGCTTGACATAAGGCAGGTACTGGCGTTTCAACTGTGTCGTCCGTTAATTCATTTCACCCACGTCGTTAGAGATGCGGCTGGGGTGGGGCGGGCGCACGATGGCAGGTCACGGTGGGGCAGTGATCGTGGCCGTTCGCGGGGGCGCGGTGTCAAGGCTGCAGCCTTCCAACCGCCGCACTCTCAGTGTGGCCTGCGGCTTCGCCATAACAACCGAAGGTACGTTATCGGCGTTCGAAAACTGTTGCGGGGGAGTCGGTTTCGCTCGATCCGACGGTCATACACCGAGAACCGGCTACGACAGAACTGATCGGCCCGATTTGCGCGCATCCTGCCCGCGTTCTCTTCATCGTCCTCCCTGAGCGCAGATCCACCGGGCTGAGGCCCGCGTGTGGCTGGTAGGTGGGGTGGTGATCTCACCTTGCCGAGCAAGGCGGCTGCCTTCCTTGGTGTGTCGGCAATGGTTCGTTCCTCGGGTCGACCGGGGTACCGTCACACCGTCGAACGAGGGGACCAGCGCGTGCAGACACAGGAAGCCATCACCCTCACCTCGACGGTGCAGGCCGACGCCGCGGTAGCCGGGAATGTGGTGGCCGAGCGTTATCGGGACACTGTTTCCCAGTTGCACGCGAAGTTCGGTGCGTCGTTCACGGTGGAGCACGTCTCTCATGCGCTCACCGCCACACCGGCCGGTGTCACACCCGTCGGCTACATCGCCACCGTGCTCATCGCCTACAGCTACCAACCCCCACCCCCATCACAGCAGCGGCAAACAGCGGCGGTCAGCGAGGACAAACCGGCAATCGTGGAGAAACTCCTCGGTGGCCTCACAACGCAGCCGCTGGACTCCGGAACGCAACCCGCACGGTGACACTGCGGCCGTGATTCCTGCCGCAAGCGCAGCAGCCCCCAGCTGCGGCAATACCGCCCTCGACAGCGGGTTTGTCCATCCAGCGCCGCGGGTGCCGGCTTCAACTTCCTGACCGGTGAGCCAACTGTGCGGGCGCACCTGCATGGGGAGTTTCCGGCGACGCCCGACGGTGCCCCTTCTCCCCGCGGTGGCAATGATCGTTCGCGGCGGGCACAGTGGTGATGTGCAGGAACGAACCCCGGTGCAGCGGCTCGTGGACACGATGCTTGATCGCGCTGAAGCGACGAGTCCGACCGTGAAATACGACATTTGGATGCCGTCACTGGAGAGTCTGCTCCTGCCACGCGACCCTCCCGGCAGACCTCGGGCTGCACTGCCGGCTGTACACCGCTACCGCACCCACACGGTGCAACCTTTCGACACCCCTGCTCTGACTGTGTGGGTGTCCCCCGCGGGTGGAGTCACCGCGCCACCCGGGGCATCCTCCTACTCCGGCGACCCGATCACTGAACGCATCACCAACCACTAGGCGCCCACTTACCACGCCTCACTTAAGGTCCCCCCGAAACCGTGGAGGCATCGACTATCAGGAGTAGTCATGCCGGAGATGCGAAAGAAGTTGGATCACGAGTTCCGCGCCGGTGCGGTGCGGATCGTGGCCCGGTGTTGCGCAGCGCACCATAATTGTTGCACGACAGAGTTTTTCGCTCGCATAGCTAGGGTTCGTAGTGGTATCGGCAGGCGGCGATGCAGACCTGGTCGTCGACAATCTTGCCACCGTCCACGCCCTCCGCCGAGAAGCCCTGACCACCGCCCCGACCAACACCCCGCGCCGACGGTTCCTTGGTCTGCTCTCAGGGTCCCTCAGCGGTTCTACAGGCGTGTGGGGTGAGTGTTCATGGCAGAGCAGCCACACCGGCCGCTCTGAGTGGGAAGGATCAAACATGGCTCTCAACAAAAGACTTGCCGCCGCCGCGTTCGGTGTGTTGGCGATGGGCGGGATCGGTGCCGGAGTGGCGAACGCCGCCACCACGAACACCGCCCCACCACCCAGCACCCAGCACCGGACACCCCGACCCCGGGAGACACCGTCGATGCACCCAGCGCGGCGGACACCCTGACACCTGGAGACACCGCGGACGCACCCACCGCGCCGGGTGCCACCAGCACTCAACAGGGTGCACAAAACGGCAACCAAGCCGGAGCCGAGGTGGAGGACGCACCCGGTGGTGCGCCCGAAGCAGGCAACTGACCCCACCGGGTGCGCAACCCGCACTGCTCCCGCCAGACCCTAGCCCGCGTCGAGGACCCCGACCACCGCGACATCATCGAGCGGTTCGTGCGTTGGCACATGCTGCGACGGATGAACCAGATGGACACCGTCGGTCGGCGCGGACACCGTGACCCTCACCCTCGGCGACGTCGAGATCGGACTGCCCGACCCGCTCGACAACCTCGTCCAGACCGTCGCCGCGTCCCCTCCGAGGCGGACTGCGACGTGGCACAGGCCGGACGTTCTTAGGAGGCGTTGGTGTAGACCCGGGTCGGGTTGATCAGGACGGCGACACGGCTCTGCTCGGCCATGATGCGGTCGTAGGTGTCCCAGTCGGGGTGCTGCCCGCCCGCGGCGGTGAAGATGGCCCGGAGCAGGCCAGGGAGGTGGTCGGCGTCGAGCCCGGGCAGCCGATCGTGGGGGCCGGCGAGTTGGGCGGTGCCATCGAGGCTGACCCAGGACCATCCGGAGCGCCAGGTGAGGGTCAGCGCGGGTCGGCGCCGCAAGTGGGCGAGCTTCACCGGCCCATAGGTGACGAATGCGCCCACCTGCGCCCCGGTCACCGGGTGCGCCACCACCGCGGCGTTGACCAGCGAGGAATGGGGGGACCCGTCGGAGCGCAGGGTGCTCACCACCGCGAGGTAGGAATCCTGAGAGCCGATCGCGGAGATCAGGTCGAGTCGTGGTCCGTCATCGCCAGTGCCCATCGCTCCATCCCCTGCCGTGCTCATCAAGCTACGTCGATGTGCGGCCCATCATGGCCGATGACCCGGTAGAAACCCACTCCAGTTCCGAAAAGTGGTGAACGCCTGCCGCGCTCGCGGCTTGTGGGGGCGAAGTGCGGTTATGCCGCGCAGTCGCGGCAGATCGGCAGGCCTGCGCGTTCGCCGGCGTAGCGGTGGCGGTGGTGGACGAGGAAACAGGTCGAGCAGGTGAACTCGTCGGCTTGTTTCGGCACGACCCGCACCGAGAGCTCCTCCCCGGACAGGTCCGCACCGGGGAGCTCGAAGCCCTCGGCGGTGTCGGTCTCCTCGACGTCGATGACGGCGGCCGCGGCGTCGTTGCGCCGCTCTTTGAGCCCGTCCAAGGAGTCCTCGGCGACATCGTCGGATTCGGTGCGTCGCGGTGCGTCGTAGTCGGTTGGTGCCATTGTGCGTGTTCCCTTCGTGCCAGTCGTGGCGGTCGTCGGTGTGCGGGCCAGGTCTGCTGCCGTGCAGCGGTGTAGGGACTCAACGCACGGCGACCTCCTCTTGTGCCCGACCCCCGCCCCGCCCGGGAGGGCGCCACCCAGCAACCTCCCCCGACCGGCCTGGCCGGGCTTTCCCGCGCTGGTGCAGCCGCGGCGCCGTGCACGTCGATGACCCCACCCCTGCGCAAGCGTGCACGCCTCTGGCCCCCCGGCACACCTGCTCCCACAAGGGCGTCAGCGCGGATGGTGTGGGGCACCAGCATCAACCTCGGTCAGTGCCGTTGTGGGGTGATGGCGCTGGCGGGCAGCCATTGCCGCAGCTCCAGTGCTGCCCGGTGGTTGCCGCTGTGCACGGTGAACGTGCATTCCCCCATCCAGGTGCCGGTATTCAGCTGACCCAGGCGTGCAGCAGACCGGGGCAGTAGCCGCTGAGGCGCAGACCCCCCGCACTCACGCGGAGCGGGTTCGTGGTGCGCAGGGAGGGGTTGTCGCGGGCCAGGGCCTGGTCGAGGTTGATGGTCACCGGCTGCGCCGGGGTGACCTCCCGGTAGGACGGGGTGCGCGGGAACGACTCGTCCCACCGCCCAACCGTCCTCGAACACATGCTCGAATAATAATGTTGCATTAGGTCGGCGGGTAGTCGTTCGGTGTGATCGGGAAGCGGGTCACACCGGGCGGCTCCCGCCGCCCTTCTCCGCTGGCCGGACCGTCAGGCCGGGGACATGCCTGGCTGGCGACGGATCTTCCCCTCGGGGCCCAGCGTCAACGGACAGGTGCGGTTGCCCGCCACAGCCGGCGGGTGGGTTGCGGTGGCGCTGGATGTCCGGCGAGTACCTGCGCGATGAGATCACCACCCAGCTGATGGTGGCCATACGCGTGCGCCCTTGAGTAGGCGGGTCACCGCCTGCCCCGGGCGCGAGCCACGGCGCCGGCCCGCGCCGCGTGCTCGGCCCGGATCGCGGCCGCCTTGCGTTCCGCCGCCGACGCCGCCGCCTGGGCCAGGACCTGCCGGGCCAGCCGGTGGCCCGGCCCGGTGAGGTCGGCGCGGGCGGTGGC
>JAABUP010011092.1_pt1 | contig 10383 bp, 10 predicted proteins | sample 5559201 | NCBI WGS metagenome assembly JAABUP01 (sample SAMN10711887, study PRJNA513373) | rock metagenome | isolation source: Antarctica rocks | place: Antarctica | reverse complement strand
AGCAGATGCTGACGGTAGTCATGATGGTGTAAGCGCAGTAATGGCTGAGTATAAGCTAGCAGAACATGAGAAGAACAGGGCTTGGAAGATTCTTGGTGCAGGCTCTGTTGCAGGAACCCTAAGTGGTTTGATGGGAACCCTAGCTGGCCAGCCTGGACCACCGCTCATTCTCATGTTTGCGCTTTTGAAAGTTCCCAAGGTGCTGACAAATAGTACCTGCCTGACAAGTAATAAGAATGGAACACCTTGCTGCTGTGAACAAATGTAGCTGATTCAGCTTCTAACCTCCATGCAAGTGTCTGAGTTGACTCAAATTCATGTCCCCGCATGTGCAGTAGTGTGCCCTGACCAGAATGGCTGACAAGATGCTTACAGATGATGCTCACTGCTAATCTGTGGGTTGCTGCAGGAGGTTGTGAGAGCGACCAATGCTGTCAACTGCTGTATAAGCCCAAGACTGGCAACCTATTTCATTGTTGGAGCCTTTGTGAAAGCTGACTGGCCGTTGTATGCTGTGGGGTGCGGTGCTTGCTTGATTGGACTGTTAGCTGGTGACTGGATTGCGAGACGAGTCAACCAAGTTGCCTTTAGCAGATGCTTGTTGGCTATGCTGCTGTTCAGTATGATGATGCTGTATGTTGCAGGATTTGCAGAGCTGATCCGCAATCATTCTGGCCACAAGTGATGCCAATATGTGTATGCTTACAACGATCCAGGTTGCTGTTGCATTGCAACTGCTGAATGTTTGTCTAACAATCAATGCCATAAATGGTTCTGTGGGCAAGCACACCGTATGCTGTATGTTGCACTTTTAGGTACAAACACGATCACATAATATTGTAGCTAGCAGAGTTTCAATGTAAGAATATCTTTGACAGCCGTGGTGTTGACAAATTACAGCGCTGTAACACCAATCTGTTTAAAGCCAGTGCAAGTTTGCTCCTGGTAAGGCAGCTGCATATTGGCCTAAGACGCTGTACAGACGCTGGACATGTCTAGCGTGTCTGTATGCAGGAGGCTCAGCAGTCTGGGTCAAAGGTATGCAATGCGTCCAGTACAACCCTGCCTCAGGCTGATTGCATGTGGATGTCATATGTACGTACACGACAAGACAGCTTGTCTGAAGGTTGCCCCAGGATTATAATCCCATTAGGGAGAAATTTCTCTTTAAACCGTCAAGTTGAAATTTCTTTAAAGCTGACAACACAGCTGCATCACACCTGCAACTCCTGTTGCCTGTACGACAAAGCTTAAGCCAGGTACATGTCATGAAGGATGTGTATTGCATGATGATACGCATTTGGCCAGAATTTGTGCACACCATACAATGATGTCCTCAACGCATGACATAAATTTCACGAAATGACTGCCAATTTTACTGGCGCCGTTTCACAGGTGATCCATGTTTGAATTTGTAAAGACAGACCAGAGCTGGTCAGCACACAGCTGTGTGTCACAGGATGGGTATTCACCTGTGGATAACAGGTTGTCAAACAGCGTCAAGTGTATGACTGCTGACATGATTTGCACTTTGCCTTGTCCTTGTCAGAAGGGCACAGACTTGTGTGGCTGCAGTCAACCGATCGCCTCTCTAGACCTGCCGCAGGTAACGCTCATCAAACTGATGCGGCCACAGGTTGGTTTGCTGTCTGCTCGATTTGCTCAGCCGAAGATGATGGTACATTGCAGGGCCTCATGCAGGCACTGCAGGATCAAGGCATACTGATGGCAGTTTTCGATCAGCTGGACGATGTAAGTGATATGATGAGATGCGCCACTGTCAGCAAGGCCTGGCGCCAAGCAAGCAACAATGCGCGACCATCACGTCTCTGCATTTCGTGGGTCGAAGCACAGGGTTCACAACAAACTGAAGGCCAGGACACGCCTCCCAGTGCAGCTCTATCTGCTGTGCAGAAGTGGCTCAAGCATAAGCATGCGCGAGGTGCATTTCAGAGAGTGCAAGACTTGTCCATCTCGATAAAACCATCCTTCACACAAGGAGTATCTCTATGTGAGCTCGTCCTGTGTGAATCACCGCTTTGCAACTTTTCCCTTCACAGATTCTGGCAAGAACTTCTAAATAGTGCAGAAGGTTGGCCAGTCCAGTCCTGCAATCTTGAAAGCGCAAACGAATCCTTGGAGAGTACTGTCAAGCTTCTGCCAAAGACTGTGCGGCACTTGGAACTGTGCATAGGGCGGCTCACAGAAACAATCTACTTGTCTCTGTTTGACAGATTCCCATACCTGCAGTCTGTTGAGCTTAGGTCAACCAACCGCCATTTCAGAAGCACCTTCATCCTGGATCGCAGCGCATTCACATTGGTGCAGAAAGAATTGCTGTACATAGAGCCGTTTAAAGTGAGCAGAACCTGTAGCGTGGCTGCCTGTCAGCGTAGGTACACCCAAGTAGCACCTCACATCTACACCTTTACTGATCTTTAGCAGCTGCAGCACAGGATAGCAGTTTGTAAGATGTACAGCTTGATGTGTCTGCTAGCTGACTGGTACCTAGCTGCTGCACTTATTTTGACTGTGATTGGGGCTTCAAATGTGGCATGTCGCAAGGGTAGCATCACAATTGCCGCCTCACAGGGTAGGGCCTTAGACTTGGCAGAATTGTATATTTATATAAATATATGCTGGCAACCATCAGGGTATGCCTTGTACACTAGCCTAGGCTAGGCCAACCATGACTAAATCTATTGCTGTGTAGCATCTAAGCATACTGATGATTACACTGAATGTCAGTGTGTTGCTATAAAGCATCAGATTGCAATAAAGCATTGTGTTGTATCTGCTCAAGCTTTCAGTTCACTGTTATTTGGGAACTGACAAGTCCAATAGCTTGTATTTGCTTACCGGATGACTCCATATTTGTGCTGCTGTGACCATGTACACTTGCTAAGAGCATTGCGACAAGCTCTTTGACAAGCAATCAATATCAATATTCAGGCAATGTCTGGGGCAGCAACTGGGACCCAACAGACAATAAGTTCATTTCAGTGAATTCATACAGACAAGATTTGCTTCTGACATGCAAAGCATTCCCTAAGGAAACAACATAACGAGCTGCATGGCTTGGTCCTCAACCGCTCCAGCACCTCACAAAGATGGTTGGCAAGCTGTGAACCTCGACAGCACCACCCAGAGTGGACTAGTCCTGTGAGGCTGATTGCTAGCAAAACTGGCAGAACTCACGTCTTTGTCAAGAAATGGAACACCTGTTTTGAGCTGCATGGCACCATTGCTAGCCAGCCCAGATCAGGCAGACCCCAAAAACTGTCCAAAGAAGCAGCATAGCAAGCTATGACAGCGGCACAGGACCTGGACTGCAAAATCGCTAGTGCTATTGCAGTCAGAGCTCAGCAGCAGTCAGGTGTGAAAGTGAGCCTCGGCACCAAGACACGCTGTCTCCGGAAGCAAGGCCTCTAACACCTCGGGCCCAGGACTGTGCCTAGCCTGACAGCCAAACACAAAGCTGCAAGGCTTGCCTTTGCCCAGGCAGCCCTAAGGTCAAGCTTTCATCGTGCGTTCATCACCGACAGCAAAACTTTCAAGTTGACTCCTATGGGGAGACCAGCAGGCCTGGGCAAGTTGTGCACTCCAGCTACAAGAGGCACAGTGGGCAAAGCAAAGCACAGTGAGGTTGTTCAGGTCTACATGAGTATGTCCGGCAGAGGTGTCATCACCTTGAGGTTTGTGACAGGCACTCATTGTAACGGTCTGCACTGTTGACTGGTCAACGATGTGGCACATGACTCATAGGTGAGCATGTGAGGAAGAGGTATGCCGATTGGCGGCTGCCTGCTCACGCAGACACACTTCAACTGTGTGGTGTACACGCGAAGGCTCGTCCGTTACACTCATAAGTATATTGGCTGATACATTAACTCCAAGACCCAGCAGCTATACAGGAGTTTGGTGCAAGGAGTTAAATGATGTACTGCAACACCACCTCAACCCAGAAGGTAACCGGCTGTTTCAGTCAGCTGGGCATTGGTCATGAAATTGGTAGCAATGCTCCAGCTTACAAAACCAAGGAAATCATGGCTTGCATTGCTGCAACTGCTCCAGGAGGACACTTCCTGGACCGGCTCCCAAATTCTCCTGTTCCCTATCAAAATTTTATGGGTCTGCCTATGTTTTGCAGCTCTACGACTGCAGGGTTGTTGTGCGTAAACAGAAAGCTTACTAAAAGTTCTGACAGGTGAATTGCCCCCTTAGCATGCATTCTCGCTTCACCAACTTGAACATTCCCCTGCTTCAACTTATATGTCAGTCAAACCCTAAGAAATAGATGAATTCATGAGTGCACATTGCATCACTATCAGACTCACTCTCTAAGAGTAGAAGAAGATTGACGGTGCAGGATTCCAGCACAGCAATTCATTTGTACGAAACTGTGCTACTTCGGCCCAGTCCTAGCGTGCACGTTATCATTGCGGTCGAAGGCTTCAGAAAACCTGGTCGACCTGAGGTGTGAACATACATAACATACCTCGGGCCGCAGGCGTGAGCTACTTCGTGCAAACTGCTTAGATGACCCCGCACTTGTCTGGCATGCTTCGTTGTAGTTTGGACAAGCCTGCTCTGCCAAAGCCTAAGAGTAGTCTCTATCAGCGGCCACTTAGGTTTCAAGAAGGCTTTCCAACCAGTGCTCTCGAGAATGGGTTGGCTGCAATACCCAACGTAAACATGCCAAGATCGATGTTGGCAGAGGAAATGAACCATCACGAAGTGACTGGAACGGAGTTAGCGCCCCTTGGCAACCGAGTTGACCCATTTGACCCGGCCCTGTTGGCCCAGCAGTCGTTACAGAAGAGGCGCGAAATGCTTGAGGAACACGCTTGTGGTAGGTCATCTGGAATAACATTTGGCTTGCCTATGTCTGCCTAATCTTTGTAGTTTCTTGTCTCAGCTGCCATAGGCCACAGATTCCCTGAAGGATCATACTGTGAAACTGCAGGTGCCATGGCCACAGAGCACACTGAGAACACTGAGCAGACCACTGCATACCACAGACATCACGCGGCAATTTCCAAAGTTCTTGGACTGCGAGAGCAGGTGATGGACTGCTTGCCAGGTAGGAAAAAAAAAAAAAAAAGGTGCATTGTTGCTTGCAGTATACCTGACAAGCAAGTTCATCTTGCAACAGAGTATCATGCAGAGCCTACCTTCAGGTCTCAGAAAAATACATTGGGCTTGCAGGCAAAGATGACAAACCTGTGCCAGCTGTGCCTCAGTCTCCAGCATGCCCTGTGACTGCCTCAGAGACTTCTGCAGCTGCCTACCAAGGTAGGTCCAATGTACATGGCAATACATGCTCTCAAATCTGCTAGGCATTGAGATGTCTGTACTTAGGACCACATGGCAGCAGTGCATCTCCACAATGCCTGCTGGTCTTTTGCCAACAACCCCTGACCTCCTACAGAAGGACAATGACGCTCCTTAATTAGACATGCCTGCAATGCTGCCTTGACGCAGCTGGATTTCTGCTGCAGGCAAAGTTGGGCTTTCAGAAGTCCCTCCACCTCAACTGCCACCCATCAAAACCAGCCCAGAGCGCGTCATGCTGACTGGACCCCCAATAGAAGTGAGCCGGTCCTATGGAGCCCTGCCCCCTCCACCCCTCTTGAGCAAGGCTGCTACACCAGGATCCTTGAGCAAGGCTGCTACACCAGGATGCTTGAGCAAGGCTGCCACACCAGGATCAAGCCCCCCTGACCCCCAACCCCACGAGCATGAACAGATGTGCCCTTTGGGTCTGGACACTATGTCTGGCATTGCCTTCCAGGTGGCAGATCCTGTGCCCGCTCCCCCAGCTGCACCCACCACAGCACATGCAGCTCCTGCCCAACAAGTCAGCTGTGAGGACTCAGACACAGCGACTGCAGGACAGACTGCTGCGCCAGGTCAGCGCAAGCCACGCCATGTGCGTTTTGGTTCCTTGGTGGAGTCCGAGTCACACACTCAAGGCGTCAGTCTGCTTGACAGAAGCCTGACTCCTCCTGCAAATGTCTCCATATTACCTCGACACAGCCTGGATAGCATCCAACTTGATGACGCCCTTGGTGTCGAAGACTCCAGTCCTGCTGGCACTGGCAGACCAAAGCGCAAGGGCACCCCACGCATTAAGTCCAGACGATCCAGGTCATCAAAGCAGCGCCTCCCTGCATCGCTGCACACCCCTCTCCTGCCAGATGTTGTGCCAGCAGCAGCTCATAGTTCCTCAGGCTATCGGACTCGCCTGGGTCAAAGCCAGAGCTACAGCCATGACACAGCTGCAGTGGCTAGCACCCCCATGCACAGACTGAAGAGTGGACTTGCAGCTGGTTTCCAGCAGCTGTGCAAGGCAGGCAGGAGAATGATGGCTGCTGGCCAGAAGCTGTGCAAGAAGCTGTTCTCAGCACTTGGCATGCAAGCAGAGGAGCAAGCAGAAAGTCTGCTAGCTGAGCACCAAGCTGCAGAGATTGCGGCTCTCGCAGTCCAACCCAATGGGTACTCAGTTCACCAGGCTGTTCCAGGCATGTCCCAGCCTGGCAGGGCGTTTCAGGCACAGCCCCAGGGCAGGTTGCTGCGCTGGCGCATGTAGGAACCCCTCCCTGTGCCCTTGGGCCTCCCAGAAGGGTCATGACTCAGACCCATGCAGCATTCAAGGCATCAGCTTTAGAGTTCACTTCAGATCGCTTTAGATTCCTGTAGGTCAGTTAGAAGCTGCAAGAGAACAACTCCCCCTGAAGTCTGCGATATTCACTGCAGCCTGGGCAGCCCGGTGTAATACTTGGCTTGTCATTAATTTGACGCCGAAAGGCCTAGTCTTTTCTATTCACAGCAGCAGCAGCCTGGCTTGAGGCATTGCAGTTTGCCATGCAAGGCAACATCCAATGTGAGACCGCATCTCAGATGGGTGCAGACTTTGAAGTCAGCTGTTGTCTCAGCGCCGCTGTGGAGATCTCGTGCTCATTGCAGAATGCAGCGCATTGTGAGCTTTGCAGCTGCCACCAGACCATTTCAGCTGCTGCTATACCAAATGCATCAAGGTAGGATTGCTTGCGCAATGTGCAGCAATTTGCCTCATGCAGCCTGTTGAGAAGTTCTGTGTATGCCTATGCAAACAATACAAATCATATCTCTTTTGATACATCTTTTCTAGAATACTCTTACAATCGTTAATTGTCAGTACCTAGTAAAATATTACTAGGTACGGCTTTGTGAAACTTCCTGTGTTGGGAGTAACTGCAGAAGCGGTGCTTGCAGGCATTACACATAGCACCCACATCAGCTGCGCTATAGGGCCAGTGCTGCTAGGATCTGCCTTTGCCCCCATAGCCCTTTTCCTCCATTTGCCGACACAATGAGCAGACCCAAAGAGCAGTTGCTGGAGCCAGGCCATGCAAAGAGCTGATCAACAGCTAGGGAGGGATCTAATTTCTGGTCTGGGCACAGGGTGGATAGGTGATGGGAAAGGCAGATGGCCCCAACGGGAGTCTGCACAGAGCTGCCTTCAAGCTGCCTTTCATCACCATTCTAGTGGTGAGTCCCTGCTGTGTTCTTCACTTAGGGCCACTGGCTGTAGCCTTCAGCTGCTCTTTTTCAAGTCCACCTGTGGTATATGTTGTGCTCACCACTTGCTGAGTCACCGTGCCATATGCAGAACATGTCTTGTAGAGTCTGAGTCTGAGTCTGAGTCTGAGTCTGAGTCTGAGTCTGAGTCTGAGTCTGAGTCTGAGTGTGAGTCTGAGTGTGAGTCTGAGTCTGATCAAAGCCTTCAGCTCTATCATGGCTGAAGTGCTTCCAGTAGATGAGCCACGCACCAGCTCCCACACATTGCTTGTGCTGCAGAGTCGGATGCAGGATAGAAGAATGGACAACATGTTGCTGCTCATGTTGGTGGGAGTCAGGAGGGCTCAAGCCGGCTGTGGTATGTAGCTTTGATATGAGTGACAGCCAAGCATTGGCCAAGCGTGAAGAGGCACCAAGTTCCAAGCATGAAGGTGCAGCTGGTGCAGCACTCTGCATGCAGGCACTACAGGGCTCATTGCTGGTGAGAAGCGCCTCAAATGTTGTGGACTTGGTTTGAGTCGCTTTGACTTGTCAACTGCTTTTTGCTCTGCCTGATCAACTTCACCACATTTGCGAGACTGAAGAATGCAGGCTGGCGTGCATGCTGGCATACTCGTTCCTGTTTGTGTAATGATGGCTGTCTGATTTGTAATTGGCTGCATGTGCATTTGGCATTCACTCTGTCCAAGACCTGTGACCTGTGCTTGCAGAAAGCACAGGAGCTTTTGTGCGAGCCTGAGCAGCAATGGCAGCAGCCATGCAGTACTGCCAGGGCTGCTGTGCAGGATAAGGCCATTCCTTATCCAAACACTGTGGAGAGCTCCAGCGCTTCTCTATCTCATGCAAGGTGTGTTTATGCCCACCTTGTGGCCGATTGTTGTTGACAATGTGCATTGTGCACAGCTTTGTCAAAGCTTGGTCTGAGGGTCTAGGGCCCAAAACCTCAACCCACATGCATCAACCAAACAAGCACACAGTTCTAAGTTGTGTTAGCTCTCTGTTTGTGTCCTTTGCTGGGCACTTATTTCATGGGATTGGCCATGAAAAGTCAGTGGCCGCTTATGCTGAAAAGTATATTTAGGAATACGAGTTGACTCAGAATCACACCCGCATCAAACCCTTGGGCCTTTAGCACGCAGTAGAGTATTGGCAACATGGTCTGGTTGCCCTTTGCTGCAGGCGTTGTTAGTATGCCCTCGGATCTGCCTCAAAGCCGAGATAAAGTCAGACGACGTTCCTTGGATGCCCGTGGCTGTTGCAGTTGGTCTCAGTGTTTTAGGTGTCACAGTCAGTGAAATCATCAAATGCATCGGCACCAACAGCGAATTTGACAAGAGTACAGACACACTTCTGGGAGATGTGTCATATGTTGCCTCAAGGAAAAAGAGGAGCCCAAGGAAGAATTAACCTCATGCAAGCACTTGCTGTTGAATATATTTGCTTGGCAATATGCAACTCCTGTGTGACATCAGCTATTCAAGAGTGCCTCCTGTATAATACCAGCTACTCAACAGTGACCCAGGGATTGCACTAACACGTGCACTTCTCTTTCACTGTGATTTGGGCATATGTGCATGAACCTATGCTATTAACCCCTACTACTATATATACTCAACAAACACGGTGCTGGGCCAGGATAAACAGAGTAAGCGATGCAATGGGTACAAAACATAAGTCATGTCCAACCTGTGCATCGGAAGTCTTGTCTTGCCTAATGATCTATTGCTGAAGACACTGTCAAAATGAAATACAGTCTGCATCTGCTGCTCCTGGGCATGTCATTGGGCACAATTGGTCGACTGGTAAAGAAACAAGCATGCACACCCTTGCTGTTTGCATGTGCTATCATCAGAACATTGAGTATGTGTATGTTGACGCTTTGGTAGGGGTGCTGTGAGGTACACACAATTGTTCCAGCTGAGACAGGTAAACCTCCTTGCCTGCAAAAGGCAACATGTCATGTTTGTATCAATATGGCAGGATACCAATACGTAGTCATGACCACATGAGGCAGCAACAAGTTGAAGGCTGCAGAGCAGCTGCAACTCCCTATATTTTGATGGAGACAGCTCAACTCTAGGTGGAATATTGTGACAAAAGTGACTAAGGCGCCATGCAGCCTTTGCACCGGATGCATAAGCACTGCATGATACGTCTCTTGCTCATAATGCTGGTAAGCTGGCTTGCTGCAGCAGGGGACTCGTCCAACACAAATCACAAAAGCAGAGAAAAATAAGGGTGTAGCATTGCCAACCAAATGCAGCAATTTGTGCAGTGCAGTCCTACCTTTATGCAGGCAAGCTCGAGGCTGAACAGGCAGCGTATGGTTCTTGTGCAAGGGTACAACTTCATATGGGTTGAAGGAGGCTCCAGGACTGAAAAGCAGCTCGATTCTGAATCGCTGTGGACTGTCTACCGGCACCCTGCACGCATCATCGACATACAAAGATTGCCACAGTAGCAGCTGTCTACAAGTTCAAAATAGTTCTGCATGCATGCTTGGAGGATTTCTGATGAGCTGGTGCTGCAGGTGTATGTGTATGCATTGCTGTGCATAAGAAGGCCGTTGGCAACAATGCCAACAGGTGTCACAGAAAGCAAGATCTATGCACAGAGGTGCAGCACTGTGATGTATGCAACAGCTGTTAAAGACAGCAAAGTTTTGCTCTTCTCAACATGCCCAAGGCAGCTTTGCACAGCTCCTACAGCCAGCAAGGGTCAAGGCCAAAAGCAGACCTCTGCGCACAGCCAGCCCATTCATTAACAGCTTGGGTGGGGGTGGGGTTTGTGTGTGTGTGGGGGGGGGTGGGGGGGTTGGGT
>JAABUP010011090.1_pt1 | contig 10384 bp, 13 predicted proteins | sample 5559201 | NCBI WGS metagenome assembly JAABUP01 (sample SAMN10711887, study PRJNA513373) | rock metagenome | isolation source: Antarctica rocks | place: Antarctica | reverse complement strand
TGTGTGTGTGTGTGTGTGTGTGTGTGTGTGTGTGTGTGTGTGTGTGTGTGTGTGTGTGTGTGTGTGTGTGTGTGTGTGTGTGTGTGTGTGTATGTGTGTGTGTGTGTGTGTGTGTGTGTGCGCGTGCGTGCGTTCGTGGTGCGTGCGTGCGTGCGTGCGTGCGTGTCTGTGTCTCTGTGTGTGTGCTCTGCAGCCTGAGTTTCAAGGGATGCTGCCAGTGGAGTAAGGGCAGTTCACCACCCTACAAAGGCGCGCTTGCCCAACTGACTACTGCTGTTTGTGACTGTTGATAGGTGTATGTGTATGTGTATGTGCTCTGCCGCCTGAGTTTCTAGGGTGGAGCGAGAGGAGTTTACCACCCTACAGAGGAGTGCTTGCCCGACTGACTACTGCTGTTTGTGACTGATATGTGTCTGTAAATGTGTGTGTGCTCTGCAGCCTGAGTTTCAAGGGATGCTGCCCGTGGAGAAAGAGGAGTTCACTACCCTACAGAGGAGCGCTTTCAGGTGGCCAGACAGGCTTAAACAGGCGGCTGCTGTCTGCAATGCTCTCAGCCTGGTCAGCAGGAAGCAAGCAGTGGGTGATGTCTGTGAGAGAGAAGTCTTCAAGGCTGTGGAAGCACAGTTTCTGGTGAGCAGGGTGGCTCCTCTTCTTGCTCCTCTAAGAACAGCTGAAACATCTTCACAGTGTAGAGACGCGTTTTCACTGTCTCCAGACTTTTCTGAGTTTAGATTTCTGGTGTAGGAATGACGTTTCTGCAATGAAAAAGACGTTTTGGGATTGAGAAGAGCTCCAATTCACTGCAAAACTTGTTCCAATTGTTCACTGATGTACATGCATTGTTGCAGCTGACACGAGGTGCAGAGAGTCTCTTGCAGTGGTTAAAAGGGAGCAACTTTGAGGCAGGCCTGTCTGAGACAGACAATCTCCTGCAGCGATTGAAAGAAAAAACATTATTTGTCTGGGAGACAGGCAATTCTGAACCAGCACAAGCAGTTGCACGCTCCCATCTATTACATGTTTGCATTACCCAGTGTGGTAGTAATGCTTGCAGTATACAAAGTCTCAAATTTTGGGTTAGGGATCATGTAGTACGCGTGTCATAGTCTGGCTCACATGTTGCTTTACAACCCAGACGCAGTCATTTCAACTGTGATGCTGACACAACTTAGAGCTGCTGCACTTTCATCATTCTGAAAGCAAAAGCCAGGTGTTGATTCAGAACTGGCTCACAGGCTTGTCTTGAGCATGCTTACAACAGCTGTTGTACACAACATGCTCAGGATGAGCCAGTATGGAGAACCAGCCTCGCACACACCTCACGTACGCCGGCCCAGGTCCAACATGTGGGGTGATCTTGCAGGAGCGAAACCTGGTGGCTTTGCCACTCAACAGGGGCCACAGAATGGCTGATCAGGTGCTCACCCTGCAAATCCTGAGGAGGTTTGAGTTTGAGGCTCCACTGATGAGGTCTGGAGTTGTAGCTGTTGACACTGATAACCCAGATACTGGCTTGCTGTTTGTCAGAAGCGCACCCTCTGCAGTTGAACAGCTCATCAGAGGAGGCCAGATTCCTGCTGACTTTAGACAGGTAGACCATACGTCCTCTTCATGCCAGATTCCTGCTGAATCTAGACAGATTACCATACGTCCTGTTCAGGCCAGATTACAGCAACAGCGCCCCATGTGCCCAGCCTGTACAAAATGGTAGACAGCCTGCGCCATGTGCTGTACAGGTGGTGGACAACTACTCAGGACAGAGCTACCGGCTGCTGGCCCTAGCAGGGGGGGTAGTGCAGGGGGTGGGGAAGCTGAATCTGGCTGCAATGAGTCAGCAGCAGCTAGAAGCTAGGGCAGGCTCTTTGGACCTGCTAGGGCTGTTTGTGCTATCCAACCACTTGAGACATGACTCTCGGGATTGCATCACACACTTGCAGGACAGGTGGTACTTGTACCTCATGACTCACATGATGGCATAGTCTGCCATGATCATGTCTCATGTGATTGCATAATCTGCCACGATGATGGTTCCCCACATGTGCAAGACATCCATCATAATGATTCCCATAATTGCAAACTCTGCTTTTATGTTGAACTACGGCATAAAATTCTACAACTTTGATTGGATACTGAGTGTATCAAACTTCAGAACCTGCCATCATGATGATCATATCATTGCAAAAGCTGCCATCACAATGGCTTTCATGAGCGCACGACTGCCATTGTTATGCTTGTTGTGGGTGCTAACCTGTCAAAGTGATGCTTTTCAGAAGTGCAAAAGAGCCATCAGGATGGGTTTCATGAGTGCAAATCTGCCATCATGGCATTTCTGTGAGTGCAAAACCATTGTCATGAAGCTTGCAATGCTGCCGTCATGCATGAGGTGTGTGCAGGGCCAAGACCACTCTATGATAATAATGATCATCATCATCATGATAATAATGATAGTAATAGTAATAATAATAATAATAATAATAATAATAATAATAATAATAATAATAATAACAATAATAACAATACTAGTAATAATAATAATAACAACAAATAATAATCATGACAATCATCATAATCATTATCATCATCATCACAACAATAATAATAATCTCCGTGAAGCACTCGAGGTTTGGTTCAGGCTCTGCTTTGGAAGCTCAGGGTCTGTGTTGAAAGCTTGACTTCTGCCTGGAAAGCTTACGGCTCTCCTTTAAAAGCTTATGTTTTGCATCGAGCAAATCTGTACTACCAAGCCCACACAATACAGTCATGCAGAGTCAGAACATCCATGCAACTGCATGTGCAAGCACTAGGGGGAGCATCTCTGAGGCAGAGACTCTTGTGGATGACGCGGTGGTGATGAAACAAGCAGCTCAATGATTTGCAGGGGAGCCATCAGAACAATGATGGTGACAGGGGATTACCATCAAACGGCCATAGCAGTAGCTCGGGGAGCAGGCATGATCCCTGGGGACAGCCGCGTAGTCATCATCCAGTCCCAAACAGAGATCAGGCCATCCTGCAGGCATCCTGGGTGCATGCACTCAGCTCTGAAGTGCAACAAGTCTGCAGCCAACACCCTCCTGACCCCCAAAAGGGCCGTGTCCTTCCACATCAGCAAGGCCAATGAGCAGGAGAGGACATGTGAGGGGCTGAAGTTCCTGCTGGACAATGGGGATGCCTTTGAGGATGGGGATGCCCTCAGCGCTCTGACCAGCATAGCCCAGGTAATGCTTCTTTATAACAAGGACCCAGGGGCTCTTTCCAGCATGACAAATGCCCTTGGGCTAAGCTTGCCCAGCAGGCCACAGGGAGGCACTTGCCCTCAGCCCTTTCTTTTAGAGTTCTACATAGACTGTAACCTTCTCTTTTCAGTTCTGCTCAGCAGGAAGCAGCACAGATGCAAGCATGCCTTAGATCTGTGCCACCAAGGTCCTGCAAGTACATCAGGCTGCCTTGGTGTGTGCGTCTTGGCTGTGACTCTTCTTCAGCGACATGCATGGCATCCCTTGACATGGCCAGCAGTCATACATGCATGTACTGTGGGGATGGCATCAATGACTTTGGGGATGCTTGCAGGGCTTGTGCAAGACATGCATGTATTGTGGGGATGGCATCAATGACTGTGGGGATAGCATCAATGACTGTGGGGATGGCAGCAATGAGTGTGGGGATGGTTGCAGGGCTTGTGCAAGACATGCATGTACTGTGGGGATGGCATCAATGATTTGACAGCACTGGGGGCAGCAGATGTGGGGATGGCTGTGGGGTCCAGTGAGGCCTCAGCAGCAGCCACCCTTGCAGACAGGAAATCCTCCATTGCAGGTCAGTCCCCTGCTCAACTGAGGGGTCTTGTGAGGGGTCTCGAGGGGTCTTGTGAGGGGTCTTGCATGGTGTGGGCTATGGCCTAAGGTCGTATCACCGGGCTGCCGCCTTGGGAGGCTCTTGTTGTGATCTTCTTTCTGTCTTGCATGGTGCCCATTGTAGTAGCCGTAGACTGTCGTACTCTTGCGAGATGCCTGGTGTAGTGCACTAGTGGCTGTGCACTGATGGCGCAGCAACAGGGATTGCATCTCACAACTGAACTAGAATGTGTGGTGACTTCGTGGTGCAGGTGTGGCAGTTGTAATAAGGGAAGCACGAGCTGCTCAAGTTATCAAGTTGGCACTTGTCAAGGTAAGGCATGTTGATTGTTTATTTCCCGAAAAAAAAAAAAAAACAAAAAAACATAACAATAGCAATCATAACAGGAGCTCGTAAGGCGGCAGCCCAGAGCGAAGGTAAGGCATAGCACTATATGGTTTTGTTTGTTTCTTTCCCAATCAAAGGCTTTGCTCATATGGAACACATGAGTGCAGCTGGGTCTGCACTTGTTGATTGTGAGCATTGCTTTTTTGGCCGTATCATCTTGTATTGCACCCTGCATATAGTTCAGCTGATAGTCTGGATTAATCACACGTTTTGCTGCACTTTGCACTGGACTCTGTTGCTGGTCTGAACTAACCTAGTTGTTCCCATTTTGTTGAACAGTCCAGTGTTGTCGCTTTGCCCATGGTTCTGGTATAGCGTCTGCTTTCAGTGACTGCTGTTCCGAGTTGTACATGCAGTAGATGCAGCTGCTTCCAACCAGTGAGATCACAAGGTGCCATACGCATGATGACTAAGGACCTCAAAATTATAATTTACAGGCGTTCTAGCTATTCGTTTTTGCCAGGTACCCACTAGGTGTGCCTAAACCCTAGTCCTGTGAGCCAACATGCACTGACACGAGACACTAGACACTAAGGACCTTAGAAGGATCCAAAGCGCATGGATCCTTAAAGGACCCAAAAGGACCTCATTTGGCATCATTTGGCCAGCTTGCTTCTTTGTTTGACTGCAGTACATGGTGGTGTATCAGATCCTGCTGCATCTGGCCATGAACATGACTTTCTACCTTGATGGCTCATCATTCTCCAATGTCCAGGTAAACAGCATGAATCACACTTGACTTGTCCCGCACGTACCTAGCTCATCATGAGCTGGAAAGCGTTGTCATTTTTTATTATTGTTGTTATTATTATTATTATTACCATTATTATTATTATAATTATTAACAGGTGCAAGGGATAACGCACGCTGAACAGTCACCGTTGAGAGTGCATAAAGCACTGTTGTGAGTACAGTAGACCTTTCAGTTCCCTACCTCTCAATGAAGCAGACACTTGTTAGTCAAGCCAAGCTGTACTGCGGAGACTGTGCTGCAATCTGTCCTCTGCGCCAGCCTCTCAAAATTTGGCCTTTTGGCCTCCTTTCGCTTGCCTGCTTCCCTATGGCAGCTGCCATTCAACCTGCCGTTTGCACGTAATCCTGAGATCTGCTCTGAGCATGTGCCTTTCAGTTCGCTTTGAACTTGGCTCCTCTTGTTGCCCTTCAACCTACTTGCCCTTCGCACCTGCCCTTTGCACCTGCCTTTCACACAACCACAGTTGACTGTTCTGTGTGTCCCCACTTCTAATGCAACTGCTGGTCTTCTTATCCTGAGCTGCCCAGCATGATACTTAGCTTCTCATGAAACTAGCGCCAAAAGGTGTAGACGTCCCCTTTCTCTTCTCGGTCCTCTCATGTCGAGTGTCCATGCACCTAAAACATCTCCACAATGTACAACAGGTTTTGACTGTCCCCGAACGCTGCTCTAATCAGATTTCTGGTGTAGGGATGACGTTTCTGAATCACAATATATGACAGTATATATGTATATACATGTCTATATAGACGTTTCGAGATTGAGGAGAGCTAATGCTGCTGCAGAGAGGGACGTCTGACTGGGTTGCTTTGTCCCTGGGACTAGCAGCAAGCTTACGCCCTGCTGCAGATTGGCTCACTCCCGGGCGCCCCCCACAGATCCTGTGTACCATGAAGCATTACCTCCATGCAGTAGTCATGCTGCTCATTTCGGGCTGCATGTACTGGAGCTGCATACGCTGGCTCACTGCTCAGCCCTGGTACAAAGGCGGCAACGGTAGCTCATATGAGGTCAGCCTTACTAAGCCTTAGTAATGCTAAACCCCGCGTGACCTGTAGTCTTACTCATGCTTCCATCTGCCTCTCCTGAGATACGTACCTTTTGCAAAGTGATTGACGTTGCTGTTGATTGACCCTGATGAACTGTGGCGCAGCTTTTCATGATGCTCTCAAGATGCATTATGCACTGTACATTGCCCAACAATTCTACTTATGCCTCAACAACCAGAAACCGCCTCAGCACTGCCCTGCCCTGCCCTGCCCTGCCCATGCCTCACAGAGTAGCCTTCATTGCCCTGTCCTGATGACCTGCTTGTGCCCTGCCCTATGCCCTGCCCTGTAGCTTGCCTTGGGATGTCCTGGTGTGCTGTAGTCTTGGCCAGCATGCAGATCAAATTGAAATGCGCTGCAGAACCCAACACTGTCAGCCTGCTGGTGCGTGGGCCTATGCCAAATCTTGATTCCTGTCTTTACATTTGGCAAGGACACTCAGCCTTTCTGCAAGACCATGAGCGTGGCAGAGTCAGTTGTCTGGGTGGTCTACACTACTATATTTGCCTTCCTCTGCAACCTCCTTGGACCCAGCTTCTTTGATGCGGCGCACGTGTTCAGATTTTACAAGTTTCCATTTAGCTACACTTCGAAGGAAGATGGAATTGTGTGGATGTTTATTTTTGCATTTGTAGTCATGGTACCAGCTTCCCGGAAGGCTTTGGAAAAGTTTGAGCAGCGCAGTCAGAGCAGGGTTGTGCCGTCCAGCAACCCATAATAGCCATGGGTTCTGGCAGTAGGCACCGTGATAACATCACACTGTTTCGACATTTTTCAACATTGTGAACTGTACGACAATTCACGACAACAGGCCTCCCCAACTTTCGTTGACCACCATGTGGCTATTACTAGTGTATCATGTGTCATAACAGCAATACTGCTTTATGTCATGTGAGAGCTGTTCTGACTGCTGTTCAAACAGTGCTGAGCCTGTTTGAATATTAATTAGAAGGCAAATGCGAAAGTTGCAATGAAACATGTTCTTGAGAGTGCTGCAGTCATGGTGCATCATATGTACAGCCATGCCCAGGCCTGGGTTACATATGTATATTTATGTGTACATGGCTGTATTGTTTTTTAAACGGTTTAAACGCGTTTTAAACGCGTAAATTACCGCATGTGTGTTCTATACAGACATTTATGTTCAAGTGTACGGTCTGTGCTTACGTTCGACCGAGCTTGCAGCCGGTCTTCCGATCCGCAGGGCCGTGCCTTGTCTTCTGAGCAGTCTTGTGAGAGCACTCATCGCAGGCCTAGGGTAAGTAACTACCGCGTCGCAGGGTTCTGCTAATTAGCTGAGCTGATAGTTCGATTTAATTAATTCTGCACAATCATCACGTCCATGTACGGCAAGACTGGCTGAAGACTTGTTCCAGGCTTGGTGTGACAACAAAGCTTTTGACACTGTGATACATCCAATACCCAAGTGTGTTATATTCCTAGAAGACCTGCTACAGGAAATGGTAGACAAGAAATCCAAAGATCCATTTGGGACAATCAGAGTGGCCAGAAAAGCACTCTCCAAGATCAGGTATCAGCCTCAGATGACTGCTGTAATCACAGCTGACAATTAACAGGCATGATTGTGCACTCACAAGGGAACTGCAAAGAGGTGTGCCACCCCCCTATGGTGAACAGTTCAGCAAGGAGACCCTCATCAGATCTGCCAGCAGCAAGGCATTTGCAGCCACCACAGAAGCTAGAATAGGTTGGTATACAAGTACAAAACTTTTGAACTGGCACATGTTGTTTGATGAACTCTTCAATCATTCAACGCAGGCCCCAACAGTGACCCTCTGAGAGATGGTTTTCAAGCCACAAGCTTGGACAGTGATGAAGTTGTGAGAATTTTGGATGCCTGCATAAGACATCAAGACCACTTCAATGGATTCAAAGTTGCAGCTATGCTTCTACTGGGCACAAGCATGGGTTTTAGAGGTGAGCTATGCAGCTGCTGTCTACTGATGAGCTGTTGTGTACCACATGCTGTGTTGCAATGCAGGTGATGACTTGATGGATGCAAAGCCCAACTTACTTGCTCTCACTCCAGTTGTGCACTGTGTACCTGTGCCAATGCAAGGCAACACGCCAGCACTATATGTTTCAAGTTGGTAATCACATGGTAAGCTCAGCATACACTTCTATCACACCACATGCATGCTGATTAAGGACAAGGATGCTGAGAACTCACTTGTCATGTGTTGTTCTGCAGCTCACTGAGGACAGGCAAAGCCAATGCTTATGGATGGCTGAGGTACTCAGGCTTTGCTAGACACAAAGAACCCCAGCTTGCTGAGTCTGAGCGTTGCTGGAACCTGAGCTTGCTGGCTCTGAGCTTGCTGAGGCTGATCGTTGCCGAACCTGAGTCTGAGCTTGCTGAGCCTGAGCTTGCTGACTTCAAGCTTGCTGAGTCTGAGCTTGCTAAGTCTGAGCTTGCTGAGTCTGAGCTTCCTTGCTGCGAGCTTACTGAGGCTGAGCTTGCTGAGTCTGAGCTTGCAGAGTCTAAGCTTGCTTGCTGTGAGCTTACTGAGTCTGAGCTTGCTGAGTCTGAGCGTCCTCGCTTTGATCTTCCTGAGGCTGAGCGTTGCTGAACCTGAGCTTGCTGTGTTCAAGCTTGCTGGCTCCAATTTTGCTGACTCTGAGCTTGCTAAATCTGAGCTTGCTGAGTCTGAGCTTGCTGACCCTAAGCTTGCTGAGTCTGAGCTTCCTCGCTTTGATCTTACTGAAACTGAGCGTTGCTGAAATTGAGCTTGCTAGGTCCAAGCTTGCTGGCTCTGAAGTCTTGCTGACTCCCAGCTCACTGAGTCCAAGCCTTACTGAGTCTGAGCTCTGGATGCAGATGGTGCTGAATCTGTCCCAGGCCCAAGTGCAAGACTTGCTGTTCCTGCGACGCCTGAACCTCACCAGAAGGTGTACCCTCAGCACCGAGCGCAAGGCTCTGCTGCATCAGATGGCTGCCAGTGAAGCTGAAGCCTTGGACCACAGGAGTGACAACCTGCAGGCGGTGTCGTTGATGGCAACACAGCTGCAGAAGAATGCAGCAGAGGACAGGCAGGTTTACTACAAGCTGGCTCGAGCTCTGTACAGAGGGGTGAGCGCATCAACATGACCCTTTCTCACTTTGGTCTTCTTTGTTTTGGTCTTCTTCGTCTTGGTCTTGTGCCCCATCTTCATTTTGGCTAGGGCCCTGTACAGAGGGGTGAGCACATCCACATGACCCTTCTTACTTCTAGTCTTCATTTTGGTCTTCTCGATTTTGGTATTCTTCATTTTGGTCTTGTTGATTTTGGTTTGCTTCATTTTGGTGATGTGGTTTTGCAGTGAATTGGCATCATTTGTGCAGTTGTTTAGGTATACAGTCAGGCAAAGTGTAGTCTTTGCTGGCATGCGTATCAGGCATTGCCAAATGAGGCACAGCATGACACAACCAATGCAAGCATGTATCTATTATAGCCACGTCAACAGTGAAAACAAATGCACTGCGCTATGCTGGCATGATGAAGATGTTGATCATACTTAATGACATGTTTGCAGGTGATGTCATCACAGCAGCTGTCAGAAGCAATGGTGCATGCATACCCCTATATTGCTGTAGTAGAGACCCTGCTGGACACCCTGGCAGACGACTTGGGGGCCCCCAGCAAAGACCAGATTGTGGCTGCTGCTCCAATGAACCCCATGACAGCTGAATGGGAAGTGTTTGTGCAGTATGCAGCAAAGTTTGACAGCGGCACCTGGTATGAGTATGTGCCAGTATTACATCATCAGTAGGCATCATAAGAAGAGGGTTGTGTTGTTCATTGTGGGCTGTTTTCTCCCTGGGGGCTGTTCTGTCCCCGGGGGCTGTTCTCTCCCAGGGGGCTGGGCCTCCCTGGGGGCTTCTACACAAGACTCAATGTTGACCTGGGCTGCAACGTCAGCTGTTGTCATCTTTGGAGCATGCTTGTGTGTTCTGCCGTGCTTGTGTGTTCTGCCATGCAGCTTGCCAGGGACCTTGCTCAGTGCTGAGTGATGGGTATTGCCCATGTAGGCAGCTCTGAGAGTTGCTAGAACTTTGCGAGAGTTATCATGTCTTTGTTTTTTCTTTGTGACCAATTGCCAAAACTGCACTTGTCAGCAAAGCTCAGTAAACTATCAGGATCAGTGTGTACGTGTGATAGGGTCAATGCAAAATATGCCGGCAGGTAAGTATGAGTTTCATATGCTTTTTTTTGTTTGGTTGCTGCACAGCTACACAGAAGCCGCCTCTTTGCTGACATTGAGGTATACTTATGTACCAAAAGTCATGCGGTCTTCCTTGCAGCGGTGTTTGAATTCTTTTTTTGTCTTCAAAGCTACC
>JAABUP010011089.1_pt1 | contig 10388 bp, 9 predicted proteins | sample 5559201 | NCBI WGS metagenome assembly JAABUP01 (sample SAMN10711887, study PRJNA513373) | rock metagenome | isolation source: Antarctica rocks | place: Antarctica | reverse complement strand
GACCAGGGGTCCCTCGCTACACAAGCGGTGTTGCTGGCACTGTCGAAGAAGCAAAGAACGCCATGGTTGGTGGTTAGGAGATAAGACCGGTGCGTGATCGAAGATGTATCTTGTCGCTGCAAGCCGTTGTGCCCGAGAAGCAAGGTTTAAGCGTCGCACCACTGCCATTTGATCACGTCTTGCCTTCTCCACCAACTGCAGAGAAGCTAGACCTCATTCAGTGGTGATAGAGCCGCCTCCTTGTCCTCGCTAGCCAGATTATTTGGAATACTCTCATCTGGGCCATCATCCTTAATCTGCACGTCCAAGTCACCTAGAGTTGCATCATTGTTTGTCCTATCATCACTTGTTGGTGTTGGCGTCAGTGTTGGCTCTCTCTTCCCAACAATGGGCGCCGATGGTAAGTCGTTCTCTCCGGCACTCGTATTTGGTGGTGGCTTGCTCTTCTCGGCATTGGGCTTTGGTGTTGGATCATAGATCTCTGCGAGATTGTATTGCTTCAGCTCCTCAAAGTCAGGACCAACGACGCTCATACCAAGCACGTTCTTCCAAAAAGGAGGTGGACGTCAGCATACGCTCACAGGGATCAAGCCAGAGATCCAGGGGCAGCATAGCTTACCCTGTACACATCCACCAAGATTAGCTGATCATAATTTTTGAGATCCACCGAGTGCTTCGACCCAACGGTCCTGGCAATTTGCCTAATGATCTCATCTCTCTTCATGACATTGTGGTTGCGTCTCGTAGGCCGAATTGCAAATTTCTTCGTTGTAGCCCCATCCGAATGAAACACGGGCTCCAGCACAGAAGTGGCAACCCTTTCCAAACCTTCTATCGTAGCTTTACCCATCGTAGACATTGGCGTTAACCGCTTTACCCAGCGGCACTTCTTAGTCGTACCTTGTAAAGCGTCCTTGCAGATTTGATGCACAAACTCCACCGGCTCGATGGGCGGCCGCGTCTTGAAGAAAAGTACGCATTGGATGTCCATCTTGACAGTCTGGAACAGGGCCCCTTTTCTCTTGGATTTCGACTTGAGGCCTTGAACTTCCTTATTGATTTCGGCCTCGATATCAACCTCAGCCCCATCGTCGTCATCATTAGCTTCCTCGACGCCTTCGGTGGTTTCGCCATAGAGCTTAGCAGCATATCCTTCGAAGAGATCTCGCAAGTCTAAGGTGCATTTCCCCTCCTTTCCCATCTCACAGGTGGCCCAAATACCTGCGTCTCCAGGCTCAATGCTAGGGGCAACATACCTAGGCCCGCCTTTTTTGGGTACCATCCATGGCTTGGACCGCTTGGCTCCAGGCTTACCATGATTCGATTCGGCCTTTCGCTTTCTGTTCTCCTCCATCGGTGACAAGATGACAGACCTGGCTAATCGGATTTTGAGAGTATTCAATTCGTGGTGTCTGAGTAAAAATTCGGACACTTGAATTTGCCAAAAGAACCCAAATTGGCTGAAGCCTTGGCAACCATGGCACGTCATTCGCGTACTTTAGTTGAACCCACAGGCAAGTTCACTACAATATAAGGAAAGATTCTAAATCTACACAAAACAGTTTGATTTAGTATCCAAAAGGGTTTTATTCACAAAACCACTATGTCCCGGAGTAGACTGCAGTGGCCATTCTCCCACACTCTACTCTTTGCTCCATACTGACCTTGCGGCCATTGAAGTTTACTTTGTGCCGAGGAGTTATTTGAAACCTGTGTTCTTCCTTCCGCTTCGCCCTCTCTTTCTCAGCAGCGCTGTCCAATGGGGCTATATAGCCTGGCACAGCAACATTGTTTCTCTTGCCCATTCCAAGCTGATAATACTCATTCCCGCCCCACCACAAAACATCAGCACCCCAGTTAGTCTCATTCCGCGAATCAGTCGACGAAGACGTCCCCGCCTGTACAAAAGTCACATTATTCATGGTCGCGCTAGCATGAGTAGTTCCCACTGAGAGACTCTTCAAACGAATGGGTACAGCCGTATGTTGAGCCTCATCCCATTCAAATAGACCGCTTAGAGCCTTGAGCTTGGCCGGTGTACCTTGCATGTGCGTCCACCGGCCTGTGCCGAGTGTACCTAAAATCCCTTGACCGCAAGCCCAGGTGTCAGCAGTGATTCGCCCAAGGCCAATCTGCTTCGCAGGATCTTCACCGGGTTGAGCGACACGAGTCGCATCGACGGTGAAGAAAGAGTTAGATCCACCTGCAAAGACGGACGTAATACGAGGAGTAAGATTGGTACCATTGTAAAGCCTAGACAAAGGTAGGAGAGAAGGTGCATCAATATAATGCGATTCGGCGCTGGGGTCAAATCCCAGCTGGCCAGAACTGTTGTCGCCAAAAGCGAAAGCCCGTCCTTCTTTGTCTAAAGCCAGGGAATGAAAATCTCCTGTCGCTATCCCTGTGATTTCAAATCCTTTAAGAGTGGTAATCTCGTGCGGTTGATCGTAAGGACCAGGCGGTCTTGTTGTCCAGGACAATCCTGGCACACCCATCTCACCCCGTGACGGGAATCCGTCGCTGCTCGAGGCCGCGCTGAATAGGCGGCCTTTATTGGTCAATAGAAGGGCATGCTCGATGCCAGAGCTTATTGACGACATCTTTTCGCCCCATCCCATCTCCATGGGCTGTAGGAGGCGATAGCTGACCTTTGATTGTGAATTCCAAAGAGGAATCCATGATCTTTCCGAGACCTTGGGCCCCTTGCCTTGATCTTCCTCGGACACTGGGAGCGAGTAGACCTTTCCCCCAGACCCTAGAGCTAGAATCCTGTCCCTCGAGATTGTTATTGAGACTATGTCCTTCCCAACCAATGTAGGTGTTGGTTCTCGCACGGTCATAGAAAACCCCGTACCCCATTGCAATAGATCGCCTCTTTCTGTGATAGCAGCGCCAAAGTTCCTGTCAAGCTTGATGTCCCGCAGAAGCATTCCATCAAAGAAAGGTATCCTCCTAGGCAGCTTTATCAGGGTTTCGTCCGAATCTGGCGCCACCACTCTCCCACTATTTGATCCCCAAGCATAGACACCAGGGTTCTCCCAGCTCTTCTTGACCTGCAAGTGCTGCGAGCTGATGACATCGCGGTTCTGCTCTTTGGAAAGCCCCTTTGTTTTTTTGGGTTTCTCAATGGTGATCTCGACTGGAGCGGGCGGTGCTTCGGCATGGACTTCTCTAAAACCAAGCCGGTTGGAGCCATTGAACAGGGCGGCTCCAGCGCCCAAGCCAAGGACGCTGTAAATCAAGACTGCATACGTCGACGAGTTCTCAATCGGTGAGTTTCGACTTGTGAATCGACCGCCGTGTATTGGACATGGTTTTAAATGTACTCTTCTTTTCGATGCCCGGTGAACTTCGCTCAGAAGTCTAGAAGCCGGTCGGCTACTCTGCATTGTCCTTCGACTTTGAGATACATGCAGCTCTGTAGAGGCGGACTCTCAGTGACCGTAGCCCGATGATGCTCTCTCGACAATTGAGACTCTAAATCTCCACACTAGAATCGATGAAGCCAATGGACCACTTTCCAAACATGCGCGTCACCGATGTACCTAGGTCGACGCTATTTTCTTATCGATAGTGTAGGGCTGAAATTTTCTCGGAAAATTTAACGGCACAACTTCAATCAGTCAAACAGTGAAAGCGAATATGGTGATACACTGGTTTTGATCGCGCAAACTACGGCTCTTATGGCGCGTAAGGACTCGTTCCCGTCTTCGAGTATGAAAAAGGTTACGAAAAAAGTGCCGCGACCCTCGAAGCCGATCAAATCCACGTTGAGCACGGAATTTATACAGGATTCGGACGAATCTGAGGTCGAGGCAAGTAGTAAACCTGATAAGAAAGAAAGGAAAGAATCAGATCCTGCAAAACCGAAAGGCAAATCCGTAACTACGTCTGTGAGAGCCAAGAAGGCGCCAAAGAAAACCACAGAGTCTTCGAAGGAACGAAGAGCTACAAGCCCAAGTCCTAGAAGGCTTTCACCGAATCGCAATGGGGCGTTGAAAGCCACTAGCTCACAAAGTACGACAGAAGATGACAGCGAGACCAGTTCGGCCTCGCGAGACTCGACTCCAACACCAGCCAAGCGTAAAATATCATTTAGTTCACCTGCCGATGACGAACTTCGGAAGACAGCAGACAATGCCAAATCCCGTAAGAGACCAGGATCAGTTGCGCCAAGTCTTTCAAGTGGTACCACGAAAGACCACAGTGGCGAGAAAGTCAAGGAGGAGGATTCATCGGAAAGTGATGAAAGCGGAGGCAATAGTAGTACCGAAAGCGAGTCCGAGAGTAGCGAAGAACTGTCTCCTTCCAGGAAGCCAAGAAAGGCCAGTCCAAAGCAATCTGATGTGTCTTTACCGCCGCCGTACGAGCCACCTTCAGGGTTCAAATCTGCAAGTATCACTATTCATCCATCTTCGAAAATCTCAGAGATCTTCACGCCGTCCAATCTGAAAGGCAAACAGATATGGCACATTACCGCCCCTATATCGGTACCTATCGAATCCATCAAAGAAGTTTCTGCGCAGAACATACAAAATGGTGCATCAGTACTGTCTCACAAAGGCACACAATACGGCCTAGCTCCTGAGACAGGCGGGGAACATGTCACTAGAAACGCTTTATTACTACCGTCTGTTCGAGACAATGAATACAGATCATCGACTACTCCCATTACTAATACTCTCCATCTGCAGCAGCTTGTGAATCTTCCCAATCGCACACACGAACTGTCCGGCCTATCGTCACTACGACCCCGGACTCACGTAAAAAACCCTCGTCAGCAGCCTGAAGGATTGAAGATGCGTTACCATGCTTTTGGCGCTTCTGAAGATTCGGACTCTGACGCCTCCGAGACACCCGCATTCCATGCTCCTGAATTCCGTATGCCTAAAAAGATTGAACATGATCTGTCTGGGAAAAAGAGAAACCGATCGACTTTGGAGAGCGGTGAAACTACTCCGGCAGCTATCTCAGCAAAGCGAAAGAAGCAAAACCTCCGACCGGAAGATCCTCACGAAACAATTGATACAAGCAGACGCGCCAATGGTCAAGCCAACGGCGAATCGATAACAAAGGGCTTTCCGAATGGGAAACCTGAACCAGAAATGAACGGCCTTGCTGCCAATGATGATACACCTAGTAAGAAGAAGAAACGAAAAAAAGATGACAACCTTAACGATCAAGAGAACAAGCCGGCATCATCTCAGTCGCTTTTGCCGGCCGACTTGTCCAAAGAAGCCGAGACGATCATGCCGGATGAAGTCGTAAATCATGACATGGGTATCAATAGAATCTCGCCTGAGAATGATCCGAAAGAAGACAAGGCTAAGAGGAAGGAGGCGAGGCGAAAACACAGAGGAATGGAGCTCACGACACCACGAAAGGAGCCCCTCGCAAACCTAGAAGACCTCGTCCAGCATCATTCCAGAAACATCAGCAAGACGGATTCGGTCCCTTCACTAACACCAAAGCCTAGCTCTGCAAAAACAGCTCCTACGACACAGGGGAGTCAGACTAAGTTCCAGGGATCTAGTCAAAGTACTCCGGGAAAGGAGACGAAGGAAGAAAGGGCGAAGCGGAAGGAGGAAAAGAGAAAGCGTCAAGTTGCATCGGATTTCTATTGAGGTGGACAAAATTTCTGTCTGGCATTGCATTGCAGAGCGCTTCAGTGGGGACTCGCCACTACGATTACCATTTGCATGAGAAGCAAAAACATTGTAAGACGCCCAACTTGTAAATCTGGCTGTACATGATAGCAGCTGTCACTGCGCTTGAGCCGCTCGATCGTGGATCTTCCCTCACCACCATCTTATGAACTGAAAAAGCATGGTTCTTCCCTCGAAGCCGTCCGGCCCATGGCTAGGGTCTCCCCTTCATTCTTGGGTACTATCGACGTTTGAAGCCAGTGTTTGCGACCATTTGAGATTGCTGAAACAAGCCCAATTCTGAAGAAACAGATCCACATCCTCATCTCGAATGAGGGCGCGCTGGTCTGAGTATAGATGTATTCGGTCGAGAGTATCGCCGTTTTCGGCGGGGCGACGAGACACTTCATCTGATTAAGTCGTACATTCGAAGGCTTTGTTCCTGGTTCACGCCCTTCATCCTTCAAGACACCTCCATAGCATCCCCGTCTCCCTCCCCCTGTTGCTTCTCCATACACTCCCTCGCTTTCCCTCGAATGACCTCCACAACCCCCTCCAACCTGTTCACTTCCTCCTCCAAATCTTTAATCACTCCTTCTTGCTGCCGAATACTCATCTCGATACCCGGCAGCTCCCTAACCGCGACCCGCGCTTTCTGAATCTTGTTGGTAATTGCTGATGCTGCTGCGCCGAGTTCCTTGGGCGATATGGGGGTGACGGCTTCGGCAGAGGGTGATGATGGATCTGTGGGGTCTCGGGGGAGGAGAAGGCGGGAGAGGAGGGCGTGGAGGGGTGGGAGGATGTCGAAGGTTTGGGGGGGAGGAAGGGTTGAGGTTGAAGTTGATTGCGTGAGGGGTGTCGTCGCGATGGGCATTGCTGTTGCTGGGACTGTGGTCGCGGAGAAGCTTTTTGAGAGCAGTGGAAAGATCGATGAGTCTGAGCTGACAGCTCCGACACGTACAAACGATGTTCTGCTGGTTTGTGGTCAACAATGGCCTGGAGATGGATCGGAAAAGACCGTTGCGGAGGGAGACTGACGTTCTCCGCAAGTCAGGGCCCCACCACAAATTGCTTTTGCCCTCAACAACGTAAATCGGCGACAATATTTCACACCTTTCTCGTTCCTCACACTCAGCCAACGGGAACTTGGACTCTCACAGTATCTTATAAACTCAATTGACCTTCAAAGCATTTTGCGGAACCCACTGCGCAGCCTGAGTAAGCTGCCAATACTCCGAGTATGGCCAAAGTAGATCAGAAAGCCGTTCTGAGTACAACATGTTTTCCCTAATGCCAATTGAATTGGGCTGATACGCTGGTAGTCGTAATCGACGGGTGGGGTATCCCTACTGAGAAATCGCCCAAAGATGGCGACGCAATCGCCGCCGCGAAGACGCCGGTCATGGATGAATTCGCAAAGGAGGGCTCCAAGATAACACAAGGCTATACCGAACTTGAAGCTTCGTCGTTAGCAGTCGGCTTACCTGAAGGACTCATGGGTAATAGCGAGGTTGGCCATTTGAATATCGGGGCTGGACGAGTCGTCTGGCAAGATATTGTCCGGATAGACCAAACGATCAAGAATGGCGAATTGAACCAAGTCAAGACTCTCACGGACTGCTTCCAAAAAGCCAAGGATGGCAATGGACGATTACATCTGCTCGGACTGGTCTCAGACGGAGGAGTACATTCACATATCAAACATCTCTACGCTTTATTACAAGTCGCAAAGGAGCTCAAAGTGCCCGAAGTGTACATCCACATGTTCGGTGATGGAAGAGACACAGATCCTAAATCCGGCGCTGGCTATCTCCAACAGCTGCTAGACAAGACAAAAGAACTAGGCATCGGAGAGCTCGCCACAGTCGTCGGCCGCTACTACATAATGGACCGAGACAAACGCTGGGACAGAGTCGAAATAGGCATGGAAGGTGTAGTCACCGGCTCTGGACCCGACGTAACCCAATCCACCGACCCCGTCGCCACCATCAAAGAGAAGTACTCAAAGGGCGAAAACGACGAATTCCTCAAACCCATCATCGTAAATGGCCAAAAAGCCCGCATCCAATCCAACGACACCCTCTTCTTCTTCAACTACCGCTCCGACCGCGTCCGCGAAATCACCCAGCTCCTCGGCGACATCGACCGTTCTCCAAAGCCAGACTTCCCCTACCCAAAAGACATCTCCATAACAACAATGACGCAATACAAAACCGACTACCCCTTCCCCATCGCCTTCCGCCCCCAACACATGGGCAATGTCCTCGCTGAATATCTCGGTGGAAAGGACGTCAAACAATGCCACGTCGCCGAGACCGAGAAATACGCCCACGTCACTTTCTTCTTCAACGGTGGCGTGGAGAAACAGTTTCCAGGTGAAGAGCGCGATATGGTGGCCTCGCCCAAAGTAGCCACCTACGACCTCGACCCGAAAATGTCAGCCGCCGGCGTCGCAGACCAACTCTGCAAGCGCATCGCCGAAAACAAGCACGAATTCCTAATGAACAACTTCGCCCCCCCCGACATGGTCGGCCACACCGGCGTCTACGAAGCCGCGATCAAAGGCGTCGAAGCCACGGACGAGGCGATCGGAAAGGTCTATGAGGCATGCAAGAAAGAGGGGTATGTATTGTTTATTACTGCGGACCATGGCAATGCGGAGGAGATGCTGAATGAGGAGGGGAAACCGAAGACGAGCCATACGACTAATAAGGTGCCGTTTGTTATGGCGAATGCGCCGCAGGGGTGGAGTTTGAAGGGGAGGGAGGGGGTGTTGGGGGATGTGGCGCCGACTGTGCTGGATGTTATGGGTTTGGGACAGCCGGAGGAGATGAGTGGGGGGAGTTTGTTGGTTAGGGGATGAGGGGGTGAGCGGCTGGATGGTTTGTTGGGTGGAAAGGGGGTGATGCGTTATGAGTGGATATAGAGCTTATGAGGGTTATGAATTAGAGGAAGAGGAGTGGTGCTATGTACAAAGAGCCAATATATTTTCAAAGCATCTCGGGATTTTCATCACTCATGTCTATGCGTCTAAAGTCATAAAAAGGGTTCCAAGAACTTTGAGCTCATCCCACCGTTGCAGAAAGCTTCACTGCCTCGTATTCGTCTCCGCAGACGCCTTGGCCGTCAACTTCAGCGCCTTCGGCGCATCTTCCTTTGGCATATACAGCTCCACCAACTACCACAAGTCAGCATCTACCACAAGCCCCCAAATCTATTGGAACACAAACCTGCAAGTACGGCGCAGAAGAGAAATCCTTGTCGTTGAACAAATCCTCAGCCTCCTGCTTCGTCTTCACCTGATACGTCTTCGATTTCTTCGGATCGGCGCCAAAAACACTGACGAGATCTTTGTATTTCCACTGTTGGATGTCGTTGTAGGTGGCGTCCATGCCGTGGATGTAGCGTTCGATGGTGTAGCCTTCGTTGCAGATGACAAAGCTATATGCTATCAGTTTATCCCTCACTTTACTATGGTAAGCCAGAGACGTACATGATGGGCTTGAGATCGTTTCTTATCATGGTGCTGACTTCTTGTGCGGTCAATTCGAAAGAGCCGTCGCCGACGAAGAGGATCGTTCGTCTGTTGCCTGTCTCTTTGGCCGCTAGAGCCGCGCCTTGACATGCTCCCACTGAATAACCTATCGAGCCCCAGAGTACTTGAGATATAGCGGTGACACCTTTCGGGAACTTAGTCTCCCAGATTCCGAAGTTGGCGGTTCCAGTCTCTGTGAGAACGATGTCGTCTGGTTGTAGCCATTGACCAACGCGTGGCCACAGCCAGTCGTGAGAAATGATCTGGCCATCTGACATGCCTTGGTCTTTCTTTGCGATCGTGTTGTCGGGCTGTGGGCCCGCTTGTACGTTGAGCTTGCCCATCCGAGCGGTGACTTTTCTTAAGACTCCATGCATGCTGACGCCAGGATATTCGGAGTAGCGTACTCGCATGTATGTACTGTGGAAATCTATCGTTGAGAGTTGACTGATTCTGTAGGTGAAGCCGGCGGTATTAAAGTCTGACTTGATAGAGCCTATGTTCAGAACAAGATCTGAAGACTCTATGCGTTCTGCTACACCTGCATTACTTCCGTTGCCAGCGTATACACCTCCATAGTTCGGTAGTGTCTCGTTGACAGCGCTTTTGCCCATGGGCGCCACAAAGGTGGGCAACCCGGATTTTTCGATGAGCGCATGGACCTCCTTGAGGGCTCTATGCCGTACAGCGCAAGCATCAACAAGGATGACCGGGTTCTTTGCAGCATGGAGATATTTCAGCACAACGTCTACCACATAATCCTCCTTTTCTGCATCATTTGTTGGATAACTCAGGTCGATTGGCGTCTTTAGCCTTTCTCCTTCAATTTTCTTTTTTACCATATCCGTTGGCAAGGTAATGTAAACGGGCCTTGACTGAACCCAACATTCTCGGATAGCGTTATCGATCAATCCAGCTGCCTCATGAGGGTCGGTCAACTTCGCCATGGCACAGGATATGTCACGGCTCATGTTTGCAAAGACTTCAAAGTTCCCATTTCCAAGCGTGTGATGTAGAAGAAGGCCATCTCGTTGCGACAGCGTGGAAGGCGTGCCAACGATGTGTACAATGGGGACGTACTCGGAATAGCCGCCAGCAATGGCATTGATAAGACTCAGCTCGCCAACACCAAAAGTTGTGACGACCGCCGAGATGCCCTTGACTCGAGCATACCCGTCTGCGGCATAGCCAGCGTTCAGCTCGTTGCA
>JAABUP010011088.1_pt1 | contig 10389 bp, 19 predicted proteins | sample 5559201 | NCBI WGS metagenome assembly JAABUP01 (sample SAMN10711887, study PRJNA513373) | rock metagenome | isolation source: Antarctica rocks | place: Antarctica | reverse complement strand
CCCCTCCTGGCCTCCCTCCCCCCCCCCTCTCCTGGGCTCCCTTCCCCCTTGGAGCACAAGATCCTTGCACAAGTTGCAGACAACACCTCTTGTTTTTGTCACTCCTTGCTGGTTATGTCTGGCGTGTGTAGCATTCTCCTTCACATGTTGCAACTTTCACGCACCATCAGCCTGCAGCCTGTACATGGTTGCTGTGTCCCGATGGCCTCTTTGCACCTTGGATGAAGCATAAGAGTGATCGGCAGACCTGATGTGTGATGCTCAGGTGTCAGTGCCACTGTGGGCCCTGGTGCACATTCCAGTCCTGGTCACCTTAACCACAGCTGCTTTCACTCCCAGGGTATGTCATCTGCTTTGACTGCATTATTCTATGCTGGTGAAAGGCACATGCTGGTCAAAGGCATATGCCATGCTAGTCAAAGGCACATTCAGAGCTTTGCGTGCGCAGTGCTGGCTTCGGCACAATGACACTGTTGCTTGGCACTCTATTGCTTTGTTCCAGCAGCATTTGTTGCTCAGTGTCAAAAATGGCGTGCAAACCCCCAGCTCAACATCTGCCAACGTGCATTCTTCCATGCAGGGGTGGATGCACTGCATTCAGTATGTGCTGTTTGAGAATGCCATGGGCCTTGTGAGGTTAGGAGCTGTCATTGCAGGTAAGGTCCTGCTGATCACATTGCAGTCTCACTCGCGCTGCTGATGCAAGTCCAGATGCAACATTGCCCGGCATGCACTTGGTTCTTACCTGAACTTCCAGCATTGAATCTCCCTCCACAGCAGTAAGATGATTGCTTGTGCGTGCTGCATGTATCACATGCAAAAGGAAATGCCTGTTGCAAATGACCGGTGTTGGTATCCATGCCTTGCGACGATACTTGGACTCGTGTGGCAACATATTGCCAAAACAGGCAGCAGCGTTGCAGGCACACTGGACACAAAGCGTGCCTCTGAATGGGTGGTGACCACCAAGCTGGGGGCTTCAGACCGCCGCCCTGGCACTGCTGCCCCCCTCCCTCCAGTCAGAACCTGCAGATTCTACGCTGGGGAAATGGCAATGTCGGTTTTTGTGCTAACAGCTGCGTCCTACGGCATGATCTCCATGCATCGCCTCACCTTCTCCTTCTTCCTTATCCTGCAAGGTACACTGCAATGCTGCAGGCAGACCTGTGAGTGCTGCTTGCTTCGTTATGATTGGCGGTGCCACTGAGATGCATTTGTAGCATATACAACGGTTTAGAAGTCACTTCAGTTTCTTCTGTACTGCACCCGCTTGCCCTATACATGCTCAAGGTTTTGGAAAACAAGTATGCAATTGCTGCTGTCAGACTGCTCTGCGTGCAGTATGTCCAATAGTGCCTGGCTTGCAACACATGCTTGTGGTCATCACAGTGTGCTTCACTTTTGACACTTCAACAAACACACCAAAGTCAGTATCACAATGTTGCATAGCAGCAAATCTGGGCACAGCATGCCGGGCAAACGCAGCCCCTGATTCCAGCAAAGGTGTTGCCTGCATATTCAGGGCTTGCTTTCCTGGCATTTGGGCTGAACATGGTGGATTGTGGCAATCTCTTGGGACAAAGGCTGCGGCCTGCCCGCCCTGCTGCCAAACAAGTAACCTTCACCGATGATGGCCTGGTTGCGACCCACCCAGTTGATCGCACTTTCACTCTGTAGATACAACATGGATGTCCAGAAGAAAATGGACACAAACATCAGTGCTGTGTGAAGCTGTGCTGTAAGTTGTGCATCTTTTGTCAGCAGACCATGAGGGCAAGAGATGCTTTGTCATGCATGCTCACACAGCAAACAGCTGCATGCAAGAACTTAGCTGCAGCTCAAGTGCTATGTACCTAGCTGGTTACCATGAGCATTGTTGACATGCCCACAAGCATTGCATCCGAAAGTGCTTTTGGTCTATACTGGCAACAGTGCTGGGGTCAACCCGCATTGGTTTACAAACATAACTTGCACTGTATAAGCAGTAGATGCAGGCTGGCGATGTGTGGTTCAGGACTGTATGTATTACTAGGAAACTCGACATCCTTGCACTGGTGGATGTGACTGCACATGAGCACCTGGCAGCAGCAGCAACATACATATGTCAGCTGCATACATACATGAGTTGGAGCCCAGTCATGTCACACAATGACATGCCGTGAAAATCCGAGTGTAGACCTGTGCATAAGCAGCAAACTGCTAAGCTCGCCTCCTGCAGACAAGACAGCTACTCAGTCAGCATGACACATGATTAGACACAACAGGGCACACAAATTCACAAATGAGTTCCTGAGCTGTGTGCATGCTTGCAGCTCTGTCTTCCTGCAGAAGGCAACCCCTGAAGCCATTTTGTGTCGTGAAGCTGGTCTGACACTTTGCGCCCCAGCCCTGCTCATCACCACAGCAACACAGAGAGCATGTCAGCTGAAAACAGTATGATTGGGTACCTGGATGCATTCTAGGTGGTGGCGGCCCCATGCTGCCCATCCTGAACTGCACAGGCGGTCTAGGGGGAGGTGGGCCCATTGGCAAAGGAGGCACATCTGATTCCACACCTGGCGGCCCCTGCTGCTGGGACCCATCTGGTCTTTGCCCATATGAGGGCATGCTGGGCTGCTGTGTCACGCCCTGAAGCATTTCAAATGATAGTTTGCATCCTGTGCATAGGCATAGCATAGCAATGCTGTGTGTGAGTGAGTCAGAGAGGGTCGTAAGTCTGAGTTCAGTAAAAGAGCCAGAAATAGCACACAGCCTAACAGCAGCTAGATCAGACCTGATAAACTAGCTGATGGACAAGGAAGGCCTGCAAATGACATCAACCCAGCAGCTTGTCAGTCAAGCAGATAGTGCACCTGCTGCCATTGCGTCTCCTTCTTCTGCTCACTGAAGCGCCTCTTCCTTTCCGCTTGCTGTGCCATGTCATGATTGCTCATCCCTTGCTGTGGCCTGGGTGCGCCAGTCTGCCCTTGCCCTTGTCCTGGTCCTGGAATGCCAACCCTGCTTAGGTCAGGGTTCAACGGCCTTTGTGGACCATACTCAGGCTGCGTCTGTGGATAAGCACCAGGCATACCATACACTGGCGGCTGCTGTGGATGCATGCCTGGTTGCTGCCCATGGCCAGGACCACCATACTGTCCCACTGGACCCAGAGCAGGTGTCTGTGGCCTTGCAAAAGGCGCTGCCTGCTGACCATACTGTGGATATGGTTGCTGTAATTGAGACTGGCCAGGCATGGCGTGCCCATAAGGTCCTGCCGGTTGGCCGGGCAACGAAGGGCGACTTGGGTCATGCTGACCTTGAAAGGCAGGCCCTTGCCCCTGGAAGGGACCAGCCTGCCCTTGCACTGGACTGGCCTGCCCATGAGGTGTGCCTGACTGTCCTTGGGGTGCACTTCCTTGTGGGTGGGCACTTGGCCCTGTGGGTCCCCCTGGCGGCCTGAAGGCTGCTGAAGAGGGGTAGGATGAGGCAGGCATGGATGGGGGGTAGGATGATGGAACTGTGTAGGTGGAAGTGGGAGGATATGGAGACGCCTGAGAGTAGTGAGGTGCGCTGGGCACATCTGGTGACTGACTGAGTAGGTGAGGCTGATAGGACTGAGAGTGAGCTGGCTGACTGTGCGGCAATGCTTGTTGGTAGCTGCCAGCTGCAGGTCCTGCAGCAAAGTGCAAGCCAGCTTGATACCTGTATGTAACTCATAATGTGGTCAAACAGAATACAATATGCAGAAAGCCAGGCAGCCAAGCTATATATCAAACCCGGTCGTTTTCAGACATGTAGACGCAACAGTGACAGTATAATGCTGATGCTGCAAATGCATGATGCAGAAATCTAGTACTAATGCTGGAACCATGCTTGCAGCAGCCATTGGAAACTCAGTTGTTGACGTCTGCTGAAGTTGCCAACATTTGCTGACACGGTCTCCAAATTTTAAGTGCAGCTACAAAGCATACAGGGCTGTAGCAAGAATTCGAAGCAAAGTTGACTCATATACGACCACATCCTGCAGAATATGCAAATAACTGCCGTGCCAGAAATAGGAAACCTACCAACAGATGCCTGATTCCCTTCCTGTCTGTTGACCAGATGAGCAGGCGCGTGTGGCTGGGCCTGAGTTGGCGGCTGTGAGGCCATAGGCATCTGTGGAGGAAACATCTTGCTGTGCTCAGCGCGCACAGTGTCGATCAGATTCACACACAGTCCCTTTGCCTCTTCAAAGCTTTTGGAGTTGGTAGCTGACACAAAGAGGTGAAGGTGGTCTGGGCTGCATCAAAGACAGCATGCAAGCTTTTAGGGTTCACTACTGGAAAGAGCAGTGTTGAAGTTGGTGAGCTGTTTATGACATTCAAGGGGTGTTACCTGTCATACATGCCTCCAGAGCCTCTGCCCCTTAAGGTCACGGTAGCGCCAGTTGTGCTGGAGATATGCTGCAGGTAACTGTCACCTGCAGAGTTCAACCAGTGCGCACATTCTATTGCATTCAACAGATGAGTAAAGACACAAACCAGCTCTAGCAGGCTATGCTGTTGTGCACAACCTTCATTCACTTTCACTCACAGTCCACAACATCTCTTGAGCCAAGCACTTGGGGCTCCAAGTCTGTAACAACGCAAGTCATGGACGTCGCAATGCACACAACTCCCCATGAGCAAAGCACAGAATGCACACCTTACCTGGACCTCTGAGCCTTTGATGAAGGTTGAAGTGAGGTGGCGCATCTACACCCACGTACAGCGCCACAGTCTGAGCCAAGTCAGGGAGCTGCTGTACAGAGCCAGTCTGATGGACAAACTGACCATGCTGTGTGGGCATGGCCTGTTGCATCTGCACAGGTGCCTGCACGGGCTGTCCTCCAGGACTGACAAAGCCAGGCATCTGATCAGGAGGTGGTATGCTGCTGACAGGAGGTGCATTGCGAGACATGCTGCCGCCTTGCAGGAGCCGTCTAACTTCCAAAGCACCAGCATCAACAGCGCGTTGCTTGATCATATCATCCTGAAGTGAGCAAAAACCATTTTGCAGCAGAAGGTAACTCAAGCAAACATGGAGTAGTTTCCTGTCAAAGCTAAAATCCAAGTTGGTGTACAGCAAGACTGACCGGCCCAACATTGCCTGGCATGATGCGCAGACGCAGAGGCCCTTCTGGATCATCGCCTGGTGTTCCCAACGCCTGATATCGCCCTTTGATGACCACTATAGTGTTGGTGCGTCTCTGGATGTCATCTTGCACACTCCTTTTTGTCAAATTGTAGCGAATTGGAGGAGGTGCATCATTGATGTGAACCTCCCGTGAAACATCCTTGCTATCGTCATGAAAACGCGACTGACCTCGCACTGGTGGCATCTGACCTTTGGCTCGTAGTTCCTGTTTCCAGACAGCAACAAGGGTTGGCTCTTGTTCAATTGACGCTGTGCTGTTCATGAAACAGAGGACCGCATCGTGCCTTCTCATACCGCGTTAATTCGCTCAACAATTGCCTGAGCTCCTTGCTGAGCCCTTGCAATGGTAGCCTGATCTATAGACTGACCAGACCTCAGGTCAGTGCCTGGCTGAGAAACAGCAATGGCAGCAGGTGCTGCTGGTGTTCCTCTCACTGCAGCTGCTTCAGATGTGAGCTGAAGGCCTTGTGCAGTGATGAAACCGCTCAGACCAGAATTGCTGCTACCACCAGAGCCGATACCCGCTCTGTTGCCTGTCAGCGGCATACCACCAGGGGCAGCAACATCCCACTTGCGGCGTTTGCGTGCAGCCTCCATGTCGGATTGGCGCCTCCTGGTGCGTGCAGCAGGTTTCAAGCTATGATGGATTCACACAGCCCTCAGCACAGGGCTTCCGCCTGAAGAGCTTCACGATGCAGAGCCAATGCTGCCTCTTCTTCAAACGGTCGTAACGCACACTCGGCCGTTGCACCTTTGGCTTTGCGGAACCACATGCGCACTTTTGGCTGATCGTCATGGCAAGTCCTAAAGGGTTGAGGCGAACTGCGATACGCTGACTGTCCTCTCGAGGCGCGAAAAAAACCCCGGTTCCGAAACAAGATCACAACACGATGAGTACTTTACAGTTTCACCCGATGACGGTACAGATACCGGCTGCTGGAGGAAACAGAGTGTTGCACTCTCATTGACCGCTTTTTATGAATGCTTTAGAGCGCGGTGGATGTGGCGTTCTGGTCAGAGCTTGGCGATCTTAAGCTGAACACCTGGAGACTTTCGGAAGAAAAGGTCAACTTGCAAGGTAAATCACCGAGTGCACTGAGCCTCAATACCACCGCCTTAGCATCTTCAATGCAGATTTGCTGTGCAGGCACATGCAGCTCGACACTTGGGGCAGGCATGCCAGCATTTGTGCAGCTGGAGCGAAGTTCCTTCACAAAGTCAGCAACAGCAACCGCTCAAGTGGCAAGGCTGCTGGCTTTAGAGTCCTCATGCTTTGTGTGATGAACACATGCATCCTGAACTCAGCCTGAGTGAATGTTGGCCTCAGCTGAAAGCTGTACTGCAGGGGCGGTATTCTGTGCCAGGTCAGCTTCAGAATTTTAACACAGAAAAGGGCTTCAAAGACCTGGACAAGGCCGCAGCCTTGAAGCAGGTGGACACAGTCAGTCAACTTGGTGTGCTGAGTATCAACATGCAGCACTGCTGCTTACTCCTGCAAGAGGGGTCACCTTGAACATCCTTGCAAAGCCTGCGGAATACACAAGATGAATGACTCTATGCTGCTGCAGGCAGGACAGAGAATATGGCTGAACATGTTGTCAGGAGCTGCTGAAGAACACCCTAGCTGCTTATGCTTATTCGTGCTGCTGTCATATGCAGACCTCAAGAAATTTGTGTATTGGTCATGGTACGAATGTAGCACAATGCGCAGCAATCACTTGCTGCACATACTGCTGCCTGCTGGATGATGCTTTACATTATTGCATATCAGTTGCGTTGGTGCCACAGATGCCTCTTGCAATATGCTTGCACAGCATAGCCTGCATCATGCAAAGACGTCTTCAGAACACAGTGACAAACCTGAAGCCCTGCAATCACAGTTTACCACTTTTTCCCTATCTTTTATGTTTGATTCTGAGGCAGCCCCACGTCATGCACGTGATACTGTAGGTTTGCCTTTCCAGCATTAAAGCCCCCTGAGCCTTTCAAAGTGGCCAGAACAGCCACCCTGGTGCAGGAAGTTGGTGACACCACAGCTGCAGAGGTTTGTATATTGCTTTCTGCTACTGCATGCCTTGTTTGCATTCACACAGCAGTCAGGGACTGCCCTGTTGATTTAGCAACGTCTACTTCTGCAAAATGGTTTGTTGCTGCACGATCAGCACGAAAAATGATGTTCATGCTTCTCTGTTCTCAAAAGCCTCACAAGCTGCTCAGTTGGTACATGTCTTCGACATGAGCAGACCACGCTGCCTCAGGTTCAAGCAACAAGTCATTGATACAGTGTGACACATGCAGGTAGGTTCAGTTTGTGACAGCTGGCGCCAGCCTGCCATGAGTCAGGAAGAGCAGCCTGCAGCATCAAGCAGTACTGCCCCTCAACTGCCATTCTGGTTGCTGACAAGAGACACAAGTGGCACCTGGCAGTCCTGGCCTTTGACTGCCTGGGCAAGGGTATGCTTGTTGACCTGCTGCTGGCCTGCCATCAGAGCATGCTGTTGCACGCAAAGTTGACTAAGTGCAGAGCCTAGGTACAGAGCCTGGGTATATGAGTCTGGCCAGTGTTGGCTGACGCCTGTTGCCTTGTGCATAGCTGAGTGCCTTGTGTTTAGCATGCTGAGGCCTCAAGTACATCACATTGCATGTGACTGTTGTCTTGACGATGCAGGTTGCAAACATAAGTTGAGTGCATGAAGGCTGCCAAGCAAGAGCTTTCTGCACACAACTTGCCAATAAGAGTGTTACGCAGGCTACTGAAGAGGGTTGTGATGTATGGCTATGCATGGCCGACCCGTCCAACAATCCCGATCATCCAGGCTGGCCCCTGAGGAACATGCTGCTCATGGCAGCCAAGCGATGGCAAGTCACCACCCTTTCCGTGCTGTGTGTGCGAGACCAGCGGGGCAAGCTGGACACTGCCCGGAGCCTGTGCCTTTCTGTTGTGCTACCCTCTATCCCCTCAGGTGATAGTCATGATAACTCCACCTGTGTGCGCCTTTTGTTCCCTCAGGTAACAGTCACAGCACTGCATTGTATGCCGTGATTGTGTTTTGACTGTCACAGCCAAGCAGATAGCAGGTCGAGAGATGCCCACTGCTGCCCTCAGCCTCACCAAATATTGTCAGCTTGGCCAACTCAGAATGGGTATCAGCTTGTGCACCAGAGCAATGCAACATGCACATCAGCAGTTTGAGGTACAACATGCAAATTAGCAATCTGAGTTGTAACATGCAAAACGGCAGGTTGAAATGGAACTACATCTCAGCTAATTATGTAACCATTTGGAGCCCTTCTGTCTTCCCCATGCTGTCAGAATTTCCCCATCATCACCCTCAGATTGTCTGTACATAGCAGACTGGGAGCCCAGTGGGGTGGTAGGCTGGGAGGCTAACAGCACTGGCAAGCTGGCACCCTGCCATGTGGATCTTGGCCCTTCCATGGACCCCCACCGCCTGGCTGAGTCTGCTGTCACGCTGAATGTCAGTCTGATGCGCTGGAGAGCTGCACCCTCCCTGGGCATAGACCGCCTGCAGGACCTCAAAATCCTGCTGCTTGGAGCAGGTAAGACTGTTGTTGTGGCTGTGATGTCATGATCGGTGTGTATGCTGCCAATGGCTTTGCTGAGCAAAACATGAGGTGTTGAGGAACCCTGTGTTGCATTGTAGCTATGTTGCCGGCTCATTTGGCCTGCTGGTACTCAGCACATCAGTCTAGTGCCATATTTCTGCTCTGAATACCTGCTTATGGCAAATGGGATACTTGTAGTGGAGGGCAAGCTCTCAATTGACAGAAACGTCTGCTTTTATAGACTGCTGGCAGGTACACATGGTCTGTCTCACCTGATACCAGACGAAACTCGAGAACTGAAGCTTACTGGGACATTCACCATGGCTTTGTGGTTCACTGCACTACCTGCCTGACTGTTGGCCACGTCAGCATTCTGTGCAATTTGTGATCACTGACATAGGAATGCCTGCGCAACTACAGGCACCCTAGGGTGTGCAGTGGCCAGGGTCCTGCTAGGATGGGGTGTTAAACACATTGACTTTGTGGACAATTCTCAGGTGAACTTCTTGCAGACACAAATTTTCTGCATTGTTGGGCTCCTGTATCTGCCTGCTTGCCACCCTCCATCCAAGGTACTGCTCAAAATTCACCCAGATCATAGACAGCAAGTAACGCTGTGCAATCTCACCAACTAGCCACTGATGTGCGCCCAATTTTGGTGCATGGTGGGAAGAATGACTTGACATTGTCAAAAGTACTGTCTTTTTGCGTCATGCTCTTTACCAGTATACAGTCCTAGCGCTGCTCCAAACGGTCTCTTTGGGCATCAGGCTTTGTGTCATGTATGCGCTATTCCAGAGCAACTCAAACAGCATCCAGAACTCAGTTGTGTGGTCTCGTGGCAGCATGACTTGTTCTCTGCCTGAGCCTCAGACTTGTGACTTGATATGCCAGGTGGCATTTTCCAACCCAGTGAGACAGTCATTGTATGAGTTTGAGGACTGCTTGCATGGAGGCAAGCCTAAGGCAGAGGCCGCTGCCGACAAGCTACGCCAGATCTACCCTGGAGCCGTCAGCCAGGGCAGCAGCCTCACCATCCCCATGCCTGGCCACCCTGTTGCCCCCTCACAAGTAGACAGGGTAACAGCGTCTCCTTGGGCATTCGTCACTGAAGTTCCAGAAGTTTGCAAACATTGCCGTTATGCATCTGGAATTACACTAAAGAAATGCAACTACTGTCACAGCAGAGCTGTCAAGTACATGCGTTGTCCGCAAAGTCAAGATGAAAGGATGTGTCTACGGCACTGCTGGGTTCACGGCCGTACTGGTTGCCTTCATGAACTTGTATGCTTGTATGGCTGCTCACAAGCCATTGATAGGTGCCTGCAGTGCTAAGCAACTCATTTTGTGGACGGTTTATTTCCTGTCTTGCATCTGCACATGCAGCACCTGTTGCTGCTGCAGCCTTTTGTGCTGGAAAGGCCTGCCAGTACACTTGCATATGTCTTGTCACCTCATAGCAATCTTGACTGTGATTGTCTCAGGTGCAAGCTGACACACAGCGATTGGCAGAGCTGATAGAGCAACATGACGTAATCTATGAGCTGATGGACACGCGCGAGTCACGCTGGCTACCAACAGTGTTGGCGGCAGCAGCCGGAAAGCTGGTCATCAATGCTGCCCTTGGCTTTGATTCCTTCCTGGTCATGAGACATGGAGGTCCAC
>JAABUP010011087.1_pt1 | contig 10389 bp, 11 predicted proteins | sample 5559201 | NCBI WGS metagenome assembly JAABUP01 (sample SAMN10711887, study PRJNA513373) | rock metagenome | isolation source: Antarctica rocks | place: Antarctica | reverse complement strand
GCAAGGGCACGCTGCTGCTGTCGGGCTCCGTGGACAAGACGGCCATCATCTGGGACGGGCGCACCGGCGAGGTGAAGCAGCAGTTCGAGTTCCACACCGGTGCGCGCCCGTGGGCGCTGCGGGCAATCAGACGTGTAGTCGCCCTCAACCACCTGTGAGGCGCTCACAGGGAGTGAGTGATTGCGAAGCGAGAGCAGGCGATGCCGTTTTCAGTTCACCTCGGGCGTGCGCAGCAGAGGCACATTACAGAAGCAGGGCACGGCATCAGGCTCTTGCAAGACACGGCTCCAGCAAGCTCGCCTGCTTTTGCCAGCAAGCTTGCATTGAGCTGTCTGGGGCGTGGAACATGGCGCCGCCGGCCCGCCCCCGCCGCCTTCCGGCATTCCTCACCCGGCGCGGCGGCGAACGCGCAGCGCCGACGCTGGACGTCGACTGGCGCGACAACATGTCCTTTGCCACCTGCAGCACCGACAAGCTCATCTACATCTGCCGCCTGGGCCAGGCGGAGCCGCAGAAGGTGCTGCAGGGGCACAGCGACGAGGTGAACGCCATCAAGTGGGACCCGCAAGGCGCGCGGGGCCCTGCCGCGCCCCTGCCGTGCGGCGCGTCCATGCCGGGCGAGCGTGAGAGCGGGCAGCAACCCTGTGGCCTGGGAGCGCCTGATGCCTGTGCTGCGCATGGCCCAGCATGTCTGTGTATGCCTGCAGCAACAGCGTGCGCATGAACCCCATGGCCTGTTTGCCTTCTGGCTGAGGGTCTCTGGTCACCCGCACCCGCTGTGTGCGGGTGAGATGATGGACCGGGAGGGCCATGCACAGAGCGCGCCTGCATGAGGCTGTTTTTGTCTGTTGCTGACGCGGCGGGCGACCTCCTGGCGAACCTACATGGACGTGACGTACTGAGATCTGGGCTGCGGAATACGACCAGTCCCCGTGCATAATCGGTCTCCTTGACCCAGGTTAGGTCACATGCGGGCCAGCCTGTACTGCCAGTTGAGTGGCGTCCCTGACCGGCGCGCCCCGGCGCGGCAGGCAAGCTGCTGGCGTCCTGCTCGGACGACCACACGGCCAAGATCTGGGCCGTGGACCGCGAGCAGCCGCTCGTGCACGACCTGACCGCGCACACCAAGGAGATCTACACCATCAAGTGGTCGCCCACCGGGCCCGGCACCGCCAACGCGTCGCAGCGCCTCATGCTCGTCTCGGCCTCCTTCGACACGTCCATACGGCGCGCCCCTGCGCGCTGTCCACTGGCCAGCAGGTGCTTGAGCGCCGCTGCTGTGGATCGCCAGCTGCGCTGGAATTGCTCAGAGAAGGCGCGCTGCCACAGGGACCAGAAGCACCGGAGCTTCACAGCGCTTCAAGCTTGACGTCAGCCAGGGGCCCGGTTAGGTCGCGCAGGCTGTGGGCGCGGCGACCGGTGTACGAAAAATGGGCTGCTCAGCGCTCCAAGCCTGACGTGAGCCAGGCGCCTGGTTTGGCCGCGCAGGCTGTGGGACGCGGAGACGGGCGCGTGCATCTTCGCGCTGACGAAGCACACGCAGGCCGTGTACTCGGTCGCCTTCTCGCCCAACGGCCAGCTGCTGGCCAGCGGCTCGTTCGACAAGAACCTGCACGTGTGGAGCGTGCGCGACGGCGCGCTCGTGCGCACGTACCGGGGCGCGGGCGGCATCTTTGAGGCGCGCGCCGCGTTCCCCCAGGCTCGCCCCCGTGTCGGTGTGCGCCCCGTCTCCATGCCGGCGGGGCGCTGACAGCCGTGGCGCGCGCAGGTGTGCTGGGCGCGCGATGGCGAGCACGTGGCCGCGTGTTTCTCCAACAAGGTGGTGGCCGTGCTGGAGATCCGCGTCTGAGCGCCGCGCGGGGCGCCTGCGGCGGGTGTGCGCCGCAGGCGCCCGGGCGCGGCGCCCCGCAAGCACGGCAGCCTGCGTGCGGCTGCGCTCTAGCGGGCTGGCATAGACCTAACGGAGCACCTGAGCGTGCTGCATGCATGCGCGCCTATGCCCCCTGTCCTTTTCAGAGGCGCGCTTGGGCGTGGGATGTGGCTGCGCTGCTGCTGCGCTGCCGTGCCTCCTGTTGGGACATGGGCATGCATGTGTGCAGCAGCTAGGTGCAAGGTCGTTCTGGGTCTTGTGCAAATGTGCTTTTTTATTTTGCAGGTTCTGAACTGATATGATTCCAGATGTGTACGGGCTTGCACACTGTGCAAGCCCATGTGCAATGTGCTGGACCTCGCTACATGTGTAACAGCAATGCCGCCCCGTTCTAGCGACAGGTAAACCATGTAGACAATACTATGCTTTTCACATACGTGTGGCACATCCCAATACATATGCACAGTGCACCAGTAACAGCGTCAGCACACACAGAGGGAGCTGAATCACAGAGCATTACGCAAATATCCCGCAGGTCACTTGTGGTGCGCACGCTGTGGTTTTTTCCGCAACAGCCGCTTTCCACTGTGCCCCAATGCAGCAGCACGCACTTGTTTCCTGCAACGTAGCACTGCGGCCCAGCCATAAGGGCGCCGCAGCTGCCAGCTTGTGCGGCATGGCGGGCATCACATTGGCATCACATTTATGCAACGCCCGCAGCATGGCCCCATCCACACCACCGAATCCCTACACAGAATGGTGCGCTCAATAGCATCACTACATGGCCGTAGTCGACCGCACTCACAGCCAAAGCGTGCAGCAAGTCTTCCTGCCGCGCTTGCAAACCCTCACGACAACACAAGGTACCTGGCAAACCTGTGACTGGGTGCACGTCACGCACAAGCTGAATGCCCGCCGACTCCCCGCAGCTACACTGCCCTTGCTTCCGCTCGTCCCTTGCCCTCGTTCGTGTCTGCTGCAAAACCAGGCCCGCACGCTCGTCAAAAGCTACCAGTAACGGGCTCCCCGGGGTGCCATCATCACGGCCAGGGGTTCTGTGCGAGCACGTGCCAGGACCTGACCGCTCTGCTTCAAACCAAGTCTGTGTGCAACAAGCCCTCTGCGCTGCGGTGCAGCCCTCCCACGGTATGTGCCTGCATGCTGCCGTGGCCTGCAGCGCGCCCAGCGCATGACATGGCCTTCCCGGGGAACACACACGCGCCCGCCCGCTGTTCTCGCGCTACCCTGGAGCCAGCTGCAGCAGAGCACTGCAGCCAGCTGCGCATGGCCGAGCTCTGGAACCCTGCCCCGCCCCTGTCCTGTGAGCACTGAGGCCCCCGACAGGGGTCCCCAACATGCAGCCGCCCGCTGCCAGATTCGCGCGCGTGGCCGCATGCGGAGGATGGGGGCTGCTGGCTGAGCGTCTCGGCTTCAGCGGGTGGCCGCACTCAGAGCCAGGCTCCCCTGCAGGAGACTGAGGCTACCCCGCCAGAGACACATCCCTGCACCCCTAGATCACCGTGCCGTCCGGGATGATGGTGTTGCGCAGCACCACCACAATGCCCTCGCTGATCACAAAGCCGTCGTCCGAGCGGTCGGCCTCCTGGACGCCGTCCTTGTTGGTGATCCGCGTGTTGCTGCCGATGGCCACGTTGTTGTCGATCACCGCTTTCCTGATAATCGAGCCGCCGCCTGCGCGCGGCGCCCGCCCGCTAACCGCGCACTCCTCCGCTTGAGCGCGCAGCTGAGGTCATTGCAACACGCCGGCGCGCTGGCGCGCTGCTGCAAAGGAAGAGCCCTGCTTGCAGGTGCGGAGCCCACGGGGACGCGCATGCTGCTTGGTGCTGCCCATGCGCCCGTCCTCCCTCGACTCTCCCTTCGCCCCCGCGAGCCCCCCCCGGGGGCGGGCGCGCACGCCCGCCACGCGCACAGGAGCCGTTGAACGGGGCGGGGTAGGCCGACATGGCCGCAGGAAACGGCTGCACCGCTCGCGGCTGGAGCCACCTTGCTCGAAACTGCCGTGACAGTTCAGGCAGATCAGACGATCCCCAGACAGCTTGGGAGCGCGCACCGACGCCCAAGACCGCCTCGCCCTTGGCGCGCGAGGCGGCGCGCGAGGCGTCGTTGGTGTAAAAGTCGCTGCTACACAGCAGCGAGTCCTCCAGCGTGCAGCCGTCGCCGACGTAGATGTTGTTCCCGATCACGCAGCCTTTTATCGTGGACCCCTGCGCGCGCGGCCCGCCGCCCCTGTCACTCTCTGGCAGACCGTCACAGGCGACACCGCCATGTCCTGCACCCTCATCAGCCCTACCCACGCCCCACCCAAATGAGCTTCAGGAGCGCGGCCAAAGAGCCACAAGAGCATGAAGCCCTGAGTAAAGTGCACGGGGCAATACACCCTGAGCTAGAGCCCACTCTGACCGTCATGCTCCAAAGGGGGGTCGCGCTTCATGACATGCAGCCCGTGCCGCAACAGACGCTGCGCAGCGGCACCGGCGCTGCCGCTCCATGCGCATGCGCGCAGCGCACGCCGGCGGGCAGGAAGGGGCGCGCGGGCGCGCCGCACGTTGAGCAGCGAGCCCTCGCCGACCAGGCTGTGCTCGATGTCGCAGTTGTGCACGATGGACGGCGGCCGCACGGGCGCCGCGCTGACGATGCCCTTCTCCACGTCGTAGAACGAGATGGGCGAGTCCGGGCGCGCCAGGCCCAGGTTTACCTCGTACAGGTCGCGCAGCGTCAGCACGTCCTGCGCGCGCGCCGGCGCCGCGCGCTCAGGCGCGCCGCTCCACTGCTGCCGGATGGAGAAGCGGCAGGCCCGGGGGCGCCTCGTGCAGGGCGCGCAGCTCCCAGACCGCAGAGATGTGAGGCAACAGGCCCACGCCGCCATGCACGGCCTGACCTCGTGGGCGGCACCCCTGGCCTGCGCACCAGGGTGCCCACGGGGCGGCGCGCAACCACACAGGGGGGTCAACCGTGACAGAAGCGCGGGGCCGCGGGCCGCGCCCGGAAGTAGCCGCCAAAGTGGTGCGCAACGACGCGCAGGCCGTCGCGCAGCGCGTGCGGGATGACGTCGTGCCCAAAGTGCGTGTCGGGCCCCGAGTCATTGCCGTAGTGGTCCTCCTGGCCCGCCAGCAGCGCCACGAGCGCCTTGCGCCTGGCGCCCGCCGCGCGCGCGCGCCTCAGCCCCACCGCCGCGGCAGGCGCCGCAGCTCCACGCACGACGCGCTCACCCTCACGCTGCCGCCCGCTTGCCGCCGCGCGCCGGGCCGCCGCCCGAGCCGTTCACACAGGTGCACTGTCCACCGTGGCAGCACGCACAGCGTTGGGCCTGGCGCTGCAGCTGGAGATATGCGCGCGCGCGCACTTGAACACGTAGATGCCCATGCTGGCCTCGAAGGGGAACTCGGGCGTCGCGTGCTTGCTCGCGTGCGCCAGCATCTCCAGCCGGTCGCCGGTCGGCTTCTCCACAAAGCTCTCCACCACGCCTGCCGCCCGCGCCTCCCCCCCTTGCACACCCTACAGCTCCGTCACGCAGACCCTACATCCAGCCGCTCGCCGGTCGGCTTCTCTAAAAAGCTCTCCACCACGCCTGCCGCCCGCGCCTCCACCCCTTGCACACCCTACAGCTCCGTCACGCAGACCCTATATCCAGCCGCTCGGCGGTCGGCTTCTCCACAAAGCTCTCCGCCACGCCTGCCGCCCGCGCCTCCACCCCTTGCACACCCTACAGCTCCGACACGCAGACCCTATATCCAGCCGGTCGCCGGTCGGATTCTCCACAAAGCTCTCCACCACGCCTACCGCCCGCGCCTCCACCTAGCACACCCCATGACCCGCGACGCGTGGACCCTCTTTCGGACACATGCAAGGCCCCGTGTGACCTTGTCATCTGCCCACGCCCGCAGCTGTATACTGGCGGTCCCGCGCGCACAATCGCGCGCTCCCGCCCAGGCGCGCTAGGGGGGAGCAGAGCATGTGTCTGCTGCACGCCAACACACAGCAACCTCGTCCGGCGGTCCAGCCCCCCACCTCCATAAATATGCCAGCTCACGTAACACCTCGCAGCCCCAGCACACTCCCATCGGTCGCCGCGTTCAAGCCCGTCGACGCATGCAACGAGGCGCGCGCCCGAAGCCCGGCGCCCTGCGCCCAGCACCCGGCGCCCGGCGCCCGGCGCCCGCCGCGCGGCGGCCGCGCACCGGTGTCGGGGTTGACGCGCGCGAGGCCGCGCCGCGGCGCCATCTCCCAGCCGACGCTGTTGGTGCAGATGGTGATGTCCGCGTCCGCCTCCCGGTGCGTGCGGATGAGCTGCCCGTAGTCCTGCGTGCGCGGCGCGCGCTTGCCGCCGGGCGCTGCCCCGCCGCACCAGGCCTGCCAGCAAGGATGGCAGCGCCGCGCCGACGCTGGCATGCGGCTCCCGCTGGCGGCGTAGCCTGGACGTGAGGCAGGGTGCTGCGTCGAGGCTTCGCCACCATGGCGGCTGGCACTTCTTATACACAGCGGATACGCCGTTCAGGCATAATGCTCGGCGGCAAGCACGGCTGCGCGAGCGGGCCGGCGGCGCCGCCGCGCGGCGGGCCGCACCATGCGGTACAGCGCCTGGCCGGACAGGATGAGCAGGTCGTCGGGGACGGCGGTGCCACGGTAGGGCTCCAGCACCACAGGCAGGTTCCGCCGCACCGCGTCGGCCGACCCCCGGTACCTGCGCACAGCTCCTTTCAGCGCAAACGATGTGGAGTGCAGCCACGGCCCGCCGGGGCTCTGACCCTCAGCCCCTGCCAACTCCTTGCTCCGCCCGCGCCCGCTCCCCCGTGTGCCTGCTCACCCGCGACGTCCTCCAGCAGGGCCTGCCCCGTGTGGCTAGCCCCCTGCAGCGGACCAGGACGAGAACTGCGGCGTCCTTCTGCCCGCGGCGCCCCCTAAGCAGCACCCCCAGGCCATGCCCCTCCCTCCGGCGCCCCTCCAGCTAAGCGCGCCCCGCGGGGCCCCCCGGGGCGACGCACCAGGATGAGAACTGCGGCGTCTGGTGGCAGGCCAGCACGTCCACGAAACCCGTGCGCGCGGGCCCGCCCAGCACCGCAGGCGGGTACGCATTGGTCAGGTGCGTGTTGAGCATGTGCGAGTTGAACTGCGTCAGCACGTTCCTGCGCGCACCGCGCGAGTGAGGGTAGGGTAAGGGCGTGTGGCCCGCCCGCAGCGCGGGGAGGGGCGGGGCGCTTGTGCAAGGGCGGCCGGGCGCTGCTGCTGGCTGTGGCAGCGGTGCAGCCCTCGCAGCAAGCGTGGAGGGCAGGAACAGCTGGCATGCCATGTCTGTGTTCACCCGCAGCGCACGCTGGCTCACGGCCGGCAGTGTACCACGCTTGAATACTGACCAGCGGGCAGGCGAGCAGGCCGCGCACAGCTTGTTTATGCCCGAGCGGATGCAGTTGCTAATCGTCACGTCGATCAGCTGCGTGTTGCAGCCTGCCGCGCAGACCCAACTGGTAAGCTCTCACGGCACGGTGCGCCGCCGCCGGGATACCTTGCGCGAGCAGGCAAAACGCGCTGCTGCGCAATTTGCGCGAGCAGGCAACGCGCTGCTGCGCATTTTGCGCCCGCCAGCAGCACGCAAGTTATGTGGGCATCGCACCCAGCTCGACAGATGGCATGGCTCTGTACCGGGCCAGTGGGTTATCGGCCGGCCCCCCGGCGAGGATGATGGCATGCACGCTGGCCGAGATGTCCTCCACCATGACCACGCCTGCTTGCTGGTCATCCGGCGCAGGCCCCTGCGCGCCGGAGCTTCCCTGTCACCCGATCTCCTCACATGCTCGCAGATCTGTCGGAGCGCGGCAGCGCTGGCGCCCCATGCCGCGCACTGGTCCCCGCACTACGCAGCCCAGCACGGGTATCGTGCAGGCACTCCTGCGGACGCGCCTAGGTGCTGCCAGCGAGGGCGGCCGCGGCTCCGCCGCCCGCGAGCTACTGGTGCTCTCCGCGGTGCCCGCCTCCATCTCCGAGCTGACGCACTCTATCCGTACCCCGCACGCGCGGCCTGCACGCGCCATGCGCGGCAGCGGCGGCGCGCACGGGCTGTAGCTTGTGCTGCATGCCGACAAACGTAAGCCGCTCAGGGCGCCCTGCATTCTGGCTGTCCTCGCCGCCTCGCCTTCGCCTGTGCGCTAGCTGCCAGGCGTACTACTCGGCCTCACAACTTTTCACGGCCGATGGCAGGAGGGTTGGAGGAGGTGCAGGGTAGCAGTGCAGGCTGCAGGCGTTCCTGGTGTCGAGATAGAGCGCCACAGCGAACCGCCATGGAGCGCAGGGACGGGGCGCCGAGCAGCAGCAAGTATGGGTCACCTCAGCGCGCCGACAGAAAGCAGAGCCTCAGTGCGTGTGTAGCACCCCTGTGCTTAGCAGCTCTGTAGTCTTGAGCGGCGCTTTCACTAACAATAACTTATGCTGCGAACAGTGCCGGCGTCTCAGAGCATGGCGCGCATGCCGGGCACCAGCAGCCGCATGTCCGTGCGCGCCTCGATGCGCGCCTCACAGCGCGGCGCCAGCCGGATGCATCACGGGCGCAGAGACGGCGGGCCCGACCACCGGGTGTGCTTACCCAGACAGTGCTCTTCTGGCAGTGTGTTCAGGCACACGTCTTTCTCTACGTCTCTGCGTTCGCCTGGAGGAGCGTGCATGCACCAGAGATCAGCACAAGGCCCCATAATAGGGACGTTGCACATAATCTGGCCCCCATCAGCCTCAGCAACGCTCTGCTGCCGCCCGCCAACTCGGCAGGTGTTTGATGAGGACGGCAAGGACCGCACGCCCAAGTCGATGCTGGGCCAGCCGGCGCTGCAGGCGGCGCACGGCGCGCTGCCCAAGCTGGGCGAGTCCTTCCAGGCGGGCGGCGCCCTGCCCGGCCGCGCGGGCGACACTGCTTGGTACGACGGCGCTGCTGCCGCGGAGCATGCCGGTGCTGGTGCGCCCCCGCGGCCCGCCTTGACCCAATGAAGACATTTGCCCCTTAGCTGCAAGGGAAGCGACTGCCTGTTATCCCAAACTGTCTGCAGCGCTATGACAATGTATTGCAGCGCAGCTGCTGCTCTCACTTTGTCAAGGCTAAGTTCTGACCTCTGCGAGCGAGTATGTCTGCACTGGGCCTTTGCAGGCTTGTGTGCAAGGGCACCGCAACAAGAAGTTGCGCTCATTCACACCACAACTTGCGTTCACCACTGCACAGGCCCGGCAGCGCTCGGCGCCGCGCCCGAGGCGCGGGGCGCAGCCGGGGCGTACCCCGGCGCCCTGCCGCCGGACCCCTGGGACGACGACTCCAGCTCCGGCACCGCCGGCAGCCCGCGCGGCTCCGAGAGCGGCTTCCAGGGCGGCCTGCGCGCGCCGCGGCCGCCGGCGGCGCCGCACGCGCCCGCAGGGCTTGCTGCGGGACTAGTGCCCGGCCAGGCCGCGCACGCGCCCGCCGCCGCAGATGCGGGCGCCAGCGCCGCCGCCGCCGCCGCGCCCGCGGCGCCGCCCGCCCCTGTGCCCCTGACGCGAGGCGGCCTGGACGCTCTGGCGCGCAACCTGATGCGCTCGAGATTTATCGCTTACAAGGCCTTGAATCTTCTTGGCATGGCTTGAGCTGAATACTAAAAAGAGCTGTTGCTACCATGTACACCCCGCCATTTAAGAAGCAGGGATTGCATGTCGTCAGATCCGCGGCCCTCTGTCCACAGCTGCGACACGTCATGCATTAATTTGCAGCACTGACAACTGGGCACAACGGCCAGTCACGCATGAAAAGACGCGCGGGCGCCAGGTGACAATCGTGCTGGAGGTCACAGAGCTGCAGGCGCACCTGGGCATCCGCTCGGCGCTCGCGGTGGGCGGCCCCGCCGCGCGGGAGGCGTCGGCCGCCAACGCGCGGCGCGCGGCCCGCCCGCGGCCGGCCCTGCCACTCGTCGTTGGATCCAGTCCAGGGTCCCACAGGGGCACGCCCCAGGCCCGAGCTGCAGGCCCTGCATGCGCGCGCGCGCGCGCGCCCTCGCCGCTCTGGCGCGCGCAGGCGCATGCGGGCAGGGCGAGCGCGCCCGCCGCGGACGCCGGTGCTACCGCTGCAGCTTCCAGGTCGGCGGGGCGCCGGCGCTGGAGCAGGGCGGCCCGGCGTGCTTGTTGCGGGGGGAGGAATGCAAGCCATAAGGCCCTGTGTGAGCCAGCCACGGCTGCTCAGCCCGTGCGGCTTTGTTGGCGGGCAGGCAGCAGTCGGTGGGCGCCTGCAGTGGCGGCTGATCGCCGCGAGCGGCTGGGGCGCAGGTACGCGGCGGTGCTGGCGGCGCGCGCCGCGGGCGGGCGCGCGCTCAGCGCCTGCGCCGGCCAGGTTGGCCGACTGCCCGGCACTGCAGCGCACGCCCAGCCTGTGAGTGCCCAGGAGGTGGAGCGGCCGCGGCTGGCACAGGCACCGTGCTGGCCAGCCGCTCATTAGCAGGTGCAGCAGAGGCGCCGGGCCGCAGGATCGGCCTCGCCAGCTCCATCTCGGCTCTGCTTCC
>JAABUP010011086.1_pt1 | contig 10390 bp, 12 predicted proteins | sample 5559201 | NCBI WGS metagenome assembly JAABUP01 (sample SAMN10711887, study PRJNA513373) | rock metagenome | isolation source: Antarctica rocks | place: Antarctica | reverse complement strand
CACGTAGCGGATGTCGTCCTCGCTGTGCCCGTGCCCGCCCGCGGCGACGGCCTTGATCCCGGTGTTGGTGCCGTAGGCGTAGATCGCCAGCAGCAGCCGCTCCGCGAGCACGTCGGCCCGGATGCTGGCCCCGGTGGCCACCGAGGTGCCCGTGCTCAGGCAGCCGGTGCGCAGCACGGCCTCCTTGAGCATGTCGACCAGCGGCACGCTGCCCCAGCGGCGCAGCACCTCGGCTTTGACCCGGCGCAGGTTGCGTGGTTCGGGTTGCGCCGGCACCGGAATGAGCTTGATCGCCCCTGATCGGCGCTCGGTGATCTCTACCCACCCCAGGTGCGGCAGCTCGGCGTTCAGCGCCGCCAGCTCGGTGCGCATCTGCTCGCGCAGCTCGGCGACGAACACCGCCGGGTCCACCGGTTTGCGCAGCTCGCGGTAGTTCTGCTCGCGGCGCTCGGCGAAGTCCGCCGGTAGGTCCTCATCGGGGTTGCGCCACCTGTCGGCGCCCACTACCCAGATCTCCTTGCACCGCAGCTGGTCTCGCAGCGCCTGGAAGGTGGCGACCTCGTAGACCATCCGCACCACCCGAGGCTGGCCGCGTTTGTCGGCCCGGTAGGCCACGTCCTGCCAGTCACCGCCCAGACCGCGATGGACCGGCACCGTCTCACCCGCCGGGTAGTAGGTGATTGTTTCCCGCTTCCGCGTACCGGCGGATCAGCGCCAGGGCCTCGATGACCGGCTGGTGTGCGGTATTGCTGCTGCGGAACGCCAACACGCCCAGCAACCTGATCAGGCCGCGCCGGTAGTGGTTGGTGTAGGACGCCTTCAGCGTGGTCGCCACGGTGCGCCGGTAGACCGGGCCCTTGGTCTTGAACTCGTGCACCAGCTCCCGCAGCGTCTGCTCACCGCCGGACACCGCGGGGAACACCACCTGGCGGACCGGGTCATCAGGGGCGGCCAACGACGCCTCGGCGGCGACCTGGAACAAGATGTTCTCCTTGCCGCCCACCCGCTTGAAGGCGTTGACCAGCTCGGTGGTGACCTTCTTCTCTGCCCGGGCGGAGATCCGGTGCACGGTGGCGATCAGCAGGTCCACCAGCGTGTCGGTGATCTCCCGTTCCCGCTCGTGCAGCAACGCTGCCAGCAGCGTCAGCCGCAGCGGCATCGGGTGCGTACGCAGGTGCGAGGGTGACTCCACCGCCGCCCTGCCCCGCCAGGCGGCGACCACCTTCGAAGCGACCTCACCGAACAGGCCCGCCGGCAAGCCGATCGCCCGCACCGCCACCAGCTTGTCGATCTCGACGAGCATCAGGCTCACCTTGCCCGGAGCCTGCTTGACCGTTCCCAGCAGCGTCGGCTCACTGCTCTTCTCATCTGCGTCCGAGTCTTCGGGGGCGGCCACGACCAGGGCCAGAATCGCCTCCGTGACAGCCGGGGTGAGCCGTGCAGAGACCCGCAGCGTCAGGGTCTGCTCGCCCAGGCGCAGGGCGGAACGAACGATGCGGTCGATCCGGCTCCCCGCCGGTGGCTCCAGCCGCTCGCCGCGGCAACGGGCCAGCAGCTCCTCACGTACCCGCTCCGGGCTGCGCTCGGCCAAGGTGACGTGTTCAGCCAGCCACGCCGTCAACCTCTCCGCATCCGCCACGCCACACTCCCGGTAACCCAGATGCTGGCGGATCTGGGCGCGGTGATACTCAACCGTGCTGCCCGACCACTCGTAAAAGCCCAGGTCACCGACCGGCACCTGCATCTGGCGGGCAACGAAGTCCACTGCCTCCTGCGGCAGCTCCGAGCGGCCCCGGGGAAACCGGCCCGACCGTGTGTAGAACTTCAGCAGCAGCGCGAAACCCAGCTTCGTCGCGCCGCGCTTGCCAGCTACCAGCTGCTGCTCATCCTCGAGCACAGTCCAGTGCTCGACCAGCTCGTCCACCTCGACAGGCGACCGCCCCACTTAGCCCATCCTGCCGCCCGGCCGCCCTGCCGCACAGGCTTCGTCCACCGGCGACGATCACCCACCGACGACGACACCGTGGTTTGGGGCTGGTGACAGCATTCTTACCGGCACGCCAACTCGAGCCAGTCCCACTGGGTTTCCGCGCCCGGAGGATGGTCGATCACCGCGACCGGCCCGCCCTTGGCCGGTGAGCACGGCTTACACGCCGGCCGCAGCCGGCGGCCTCGGATCTGCCGGGTCAGCGTCGGATACGCACCGGTGAAGCCGAGGCCCTGCAGCTCGTCGAGCAGGGTGCTGGCCCACAGATGCGGGTCCTCGGCCAGCCGGGCGGCGCAGTAGGCGACGAACGGGGCGAACGAGTCGCCCCCGGCCGCGGGTGCCCGGACCCCGGCGGTCCTGGTGCCGTTCAGGTAGCGGCGGATGGTCTTGCGGTCATGGCCCAGGTGCCGAGCCATCGCGGAGATCGTCCAGCCCTGGCGGGACAGCGCGTGCGCGTCCACATCGTCCTCCCCTGTGAGCATGGAAAGCAGGGCTCCTTCGAGCTGGTAGGTGGTCAGAGACCGCCAGCCTCGAAGGGGCCCCACCTGTCTCGGTGGAGCCACACGGGCGGGAATTTCAGTGAGCAGGTCTGGGACATTCACCTGAGCGCAGTCAGCACCTCGGTGGCGTTCAGCTGCTCGATGCCGCATGGGGGTGTTTTCGGTGTGCGGCGCCCGGGTGGGCGGTAGCGGCGGGATGTGGTTAGAGCAGCGCGAGGGCGAAGCCGGCGCCGGCGGCGGCCAGCCCGGCGACGAGGCTTCCGGCCAGGTTCAGCCCAACTTCAGCTAGGGCGCCGGCTTCGGCCAGCGACAGGGACTCCCAGATGTAGGTCGACCAGGTGGTGTAGCCGCCGGCGAACCCGACCCCAACCACAGTGGCCGGCTCCGCCGGCAGGCCGTGGTGCACAGCCAGCCCGGTGCTCAGCCCGAGCAGCAGCGAGCCGGTGACGTTGATCGTGAAGGTGCCCCACGGCAGGCTCTGGTCGTGCTGGTGCTGTATTAGCTGGTCCAGCAGGTAGCGGCAGACCGCCCCAGCTGCCGCGGCGACGCCGACGGCGAGGGTGAGGATCACGCCCCCGGCTCCGGCTGGTCCGGCTGGTCCGGCTGGCCGGGGGGTGGGGTGCGGGTGGGGTAGCGCACGACCTCGACGTGGTCGACGACCGCCAGACCCTCGGCAATGACTTCCTCCACGGTGAGGGTGAACGCCTCGATCAGCTCCGCGCCGTCGACCATGACGATGACGACCGGCAGGTTCTCGGTCAGTGATAGGAGGCGGCTGGTGTGCACCTGGGAGGAGGCGCCGAACCCTTCGATGCCGCGCAGCACGCTGGCGCCGGCCAGCCCGGCCTGGTGGGCGCGGTGCACGATCTCGGCGTACAGCGGCCGGTGGCGGTAATGGTCGGACTCGCCGACGAACACGGTGAGCCGCTTGGCGGGTCCCCTCGCGTGCATAGCTACCCCTCGCCCTTCTGCTGGTAGGCGGCGATGGACCGGCCGGCCAGGACCCCGAACGACGCGGCCGCCAGCCCGGCGGCCAGGCTCGCCGCCAGATAGCCGGCCGCCAACCCTGGCTGGCCGTGGACGGCGAGCTGGTCGACGGCGGTGACGACGGAGCTGAACGTGGTCAGCGCCCCGCAGAACCCCGTTCCCAGCACCGGCCGCAGGTAAGTCGTCGGAGGCAGCACATCCAGCACCAGCACCAGCAGCAACGCCAGGATGAAAGCTCCCGCAGTGTTGACCCCGAAGATGCTCCACGGCACCGTGCCGGCCCGGGTTGGCCACGCCAGCCCGGCGCCGTAGCGGACGACACCGCCGGCGAACCCGCCGCCGGCGACGGCACCCACGATCCTCCACTGCACCCGCGGCCAGCGACTGCGGCGTCCCGCAGCGCCCGCCCCACTCGGGCCGGCAGCCGGCCCCGGTGCACGCTGGGCCGCGCCGTCGAGGTCAGGGTCGAGCGGCAGCTCACGCAACTCGTCCACCCCGGCCGGCGCCTGCGTCGAATCAGGCAACTCAGGCGAAGGCCGCGTCAACGCATACCTCCCGTCCGGTGGCGCCGCCCCCGCGCCAGGTCGGCGGCCTGACGATCGGTATCGACCTGCAGCCGGTCGAACGACCGCGACCGCGACCGCGGCCGTCTCGCTGCGCTGCCGGTCGGCCTCGGCCACAGTCTGGCTGAAGCTGCCCAGCTCCTGTGCGGATTGGGCGAGGGTGGCCAGCGTCGCCTGCTGGGTCTCGGCGACGACGAGCGTCAGCCGGGCGCCGCGGCCGGCGACCGACCGCCGAAGATCCGCCGGTCCCGCCGTCACGAGGTAGCCGGTGAACGCGCCAGCGAACCCCGGCGAAATCGGCGCCGCGGTCACCGTCGGGGCCCGGTCGGGCGGAAAGGGGGTAGAGCTGCCGGTGCCGGTGCCGGTGCCGGTGCCGGTGCCGGTGCCGGTGCCGGTGGTGCTGGTGCTGGTGCCGAGCTCGGCGCCGAGGACCGTGCGGGTAAAGGCTGCTGCCTCGGCGAGCTCGGACGCGGTAAGTCGGTCGGCCTTGTTCAGCACGCGGAACACCCGCACCGTCTGGCTGCACAGGCGGCGCAGCAACGCTCGATCCCGGCGAAGACCCCTGGGTCGCCGTCACGACAAGAATTGCCGCGTCCAAATGATCCAGCGCCGCCGTCGCCTGGGTGGTGCTGTGCAGTTGCACGCTGCCGATGCCGGGGGGTCGACCAGTCCCACGTCGCCCGCCAGGCTAGTGCGGGTGGCCACGGGAGCGAAGGCGTCGTCCCGCTGGTGGTCCCGTGATGACCGGCTCGCCACTATGGGCGCGGTCGACACGGGCGCGGTCCACGGCGTTCACTGCCGTGCTAGTCCGGTTGCGGGTGGGGCTGGCGAGCGGGGTGTAGACCCTGTTCGCGGGCGTCGAGCAGCGGGGGCAGGGCAGGGGTCGGCTGGCGTCCTCGGCGCTGCGGCGATGGTCGAAGGGGCCGCAGTGTTGGCAGCGGTACTCGTACAGCGGCATAGGCGTCCCTACTCTGTCGATCGGAAGCGAACCGCCAGGGCCACCGTCCGGGTGGTCCTGGCGGTTCCGGTGTTACTCGGCGGTCTGCTCCCGGCCGCCGGCTTCGTCGGGCAGGATGTTGCGGTCGAAGATCGACAGCGGGATGCTCAGTGACACCGCGCTGTTGGGGATGTCGACCACCCCGCCGAGCCGCCCGTCGATGGGGGCGGCGCCCAGGAACAGGTAGGCCTGCTCGAAGTTCCATCCCATGGCGGGCATCAGGTAGTTGATGGCGTTCAGGCAGGCCTGTCGGTACGCGACGGTGGCGTTCATGTAGTAGTTCCGCCCGTCCTCCACGCTGATTCCCTCGAAGGTGAGGAACTCGGAGTAGTTGGGTCCGACCCGGCCGGGCTTGAAGAACGGCATGTTGGTCTTGTAACGGTCCATGCCGCCTTTGACCAGGTCGAAGTGCAGGTCGATAAAGCCCGGCATCTCGATGGCTCCGCAGAAGGTGATCTCACCGTCGCCCTGGGCGAAGTGCAGGTCCCCGATGGAGAACAGCCCCCCAGGCACGAATACCGGCAGGTACACGCGGCTGCCGACGCCGAGGTCTTTGATGTCGACGTTGCCGCCGTGCTCGCGGGGCGGGATGGTGCGGCACGCCTCCGCAGCGGCTTTGTCGAAGCCGCTGCCGGTCAGCGTGCCGAGCAGGGCGTCGTTGGCCAGCGGGGGCAGGGCTAGTGCCGGCACCTGCGGCGCGCCGGGGACGTCACCTCCGTGGGCGGGCTGGTCGCCGGTGACCCGGTCGGGGTTCTGGTCGATCAGTGCCTGCTCGCGCCGGTTCCATTCGGCGAGCAGGTCGGCCGAGGGGGCGCAGCCGAACAGGCCGGGGTGGGAGTTGCCGATGAACCGGACGCCGGGGATGTTGCGGGAGCTGGTCCAGATGCCGTCGAAGTCCCAGATTGCCTTCGACGCCTGCGGCGAGTAGTCGGTGAGGAAGCCGCCGCCGTTCTCCTTGGCGAAGATGCCGGTGTAGCCCCACTCTTGCTCCTGGAACGGCCCCATGTCGACGATGTCGACGACCAGCAGGTCGCCGGGTTCGGCTCCCTCGATGGCGAACGGCCCGCTGAGCATGTGGCAGGGGTCGATGTTCATGTCGCGGATGTCATCGGCGCTGTCGTCGTTCTTGACCTGGTTGTCGGTCCAGTCCTTGCACTCGACGCGGTAGGAGCCGCCCGGCCGGATCGTCGCCGCCGGCGGGATGTCGGGGTGCCACCTGTTGTGCCCGGGCACCCTCTGGTCGCGCATCGACACGTTCATGTCTCGGTTGATCTCGAAAATGACCTCGGGCATCGAACTCTCTCCTTGCGGTAGCAGTGCAATCACGTAACGGAAGCGAAGGGTCAGGGCCAGGCAGCTACCAGGTGAGCAGCCCGGGCGACCGGCTAGAAGCTCGACCGCGGCACGCCGGGTCCGCGCTGGACCTGGACCGGTCCGGCCGCCGACGGGCGAACGTCGAAGTCGAAGATGGCCGTCGGGATGTAGACGGTCGCGCACGCGTTGGGGATGTCCACCACACCGGACAGCCGTCCCTCGATCGGAGCCGCCCCGAGGATCATGTAAGCCTGCTCTGGCGCATACCCGAACTTTGTCAAGTAGTCGATGGCGTGCAGGCAGGCCCGCTGGTAGGACAGGTGTGAGTCCAGGTAGCGCTGCTCGCCGCCGAGGGTGACCGACGTGCCGGAGAAGGCGAGCCACTCGCTGTACTGGGGCTCGACGTTGCCGGGCATGAAGATCGCGTTCTCGGACACCCCGTAGGTGTCCATCCCTCCCTTGATCAGGTCGACGTGCAGGTCGATGAAGCCGCCCATCTCGATCGCGCCGCAGAAGGTGATCTCACCGTCGCCCTGGGAGAAGTGCAGGTCGCCCATCGACAGGTTCGCGCCGGGGACGAACACCGGGTAGAACACCCGGGTTCCCCGGGTGAAGTTCTTGATGTCCTGGTTGCCGCCGTTCTCCCGCGGCGGGGCAGTGCGCGCCGCCTCGGCCGCGGCGCGGTCGAAGTCGGCACCGGACAGGCTGCCCAGTATCGCGTCCTGTGGCTCTGGCGGCAGGGCCAGCGGCGGCACCCGGTCCGGGTCGGTGGCGATCAGCGCGCGTTCGCGCCTGTTCCATCTGGCGAGCAGCTCGGCCGAGGGCGCTGTGCCCATCAAGCCTGGGTGGGTGATCCCCGTGAACGAGACCTGCGGCACGTGGCGGGAGGTGGCTCGCTGGCCGTTGAAGTCCCAGATCACCTTGTAGGCGTCGGGGAACTGTTCGGTGAGGAAGCCGCCGGCGGTTCGGGTCGGGAACACCCCGGTGTAGCCCCAGCCCTGGCCGGCCAACGGCCCGGAGTCCTCCTGCGGGATGGGCCCTAGGTCAAGGATGTCGACGATCAGCAGATCACCCGGCTCAGCACCCTCGACGCCGAAGGGCCCGCTGAGCCGGTGGACCGTGGTGAGCGGCGCGTCCCGCACGTCGTCGGCCGAGTCGTCGTTGTGGATCGCCCCGTCGAACCACTCCCGGCAGTCGACGCGGAAGGTGTCGCCCGGCTTGACGGTCACCGCAGCTGGGATGTCGGGGTGCCACCTGTTGTGGCCGACAATCTGCTGGTCGGTGAACTTCTTGCTCGAGTCGAGCGGGAACAGCCTTTGTGGCATCGACATGGCCTTTCTCGACGCCATCGCTGCCGGACGGCAGCGATGGGACAGCTTTTCTCAAGGAGCTGATGGGTGGCCGGCTGAGCCGGCCCGGCTACCGGGCGCCGACTGCCTGCACTTCCGGGGTCGGCGCGGCAGACCGCAGAATGGGGTAGAGGGCGGTGAACACCACGACCCCGAACACGGCCAGCACGATGGCTGCCACGTTGCGGTTGCCGTGCCAGTGGCCGGTGAGCAGCAGGAACGCCGGGACGGTGGCGGTGACCAAGCCCTGGATCGCGCAGACCGCTCCGGTGTATCTCGTCAGGTGTTCGCGCTTGAGCCCGAGCACCAGGAAGAACAGCGCCCACAGGAAGGCCCAGTAGAGCCAGACGACCCCGAACCCGCTGTCGTGCAGCCGGCCGAAGTTCAATCCCGAAAACACCAGTGCGCAGACCACGACGAAGGCGCAGAAGTAGCCAAGCCCGGTGCTGTCCAAACCGAACGTGAGGTTGAGCCCGACGTAGAGATAGGTGAAGGCGAACAGGTACAACCCGGACGCCGACAAGATCGTGTCGGTGTCGCCGTGCGCGGTGAAGATCAGGTAGGTCGGGGTGACCACCTGCAGCGCCCCGACGAAGAAGTTCATCGGAGCGGCCGACCTGCCCTCCACCCACCCCAGCAGCATCGCCCCGTTCAGAAACAGCACGGCCCCGACGAACAGAAGTCCCACGCTCGCCATACGAAACCTCCATCCTTCTCTCGCGCCTTCTCTGGCGGTGCGGCGGTGCGGACTGCGATCTACGGCCTCGGCAGCCCTCGCAACGCCGCTATGCGGGAGGCCGGCACCGTCCTGCCGCCACCGGTCCGGCGGGGCGGCGCCGACACCACCGCCGGGCCGTTCCCGGTCGACTCGGTCCCTTCGATTGCCGACACCAGCCCTAAGGGAACCAGTGAGAGCATGGGAGGGGAGAAGCGGCGACGCGCCGGGTAGCGACAGGTGGGGCACGGTGCAGCCGCGTCAGCTTTTCCCACGGCACAGACCAACTCGAAGTCGCCGTCCTGCTCACAGCGGTACTGAAACGTCGCCAATGTGGCCTCCCAGAGGCCCAGCCAATGCCGCGGGCAGTGGCTTAGGGTGAGCGAGCAATATGGCCCCCTGCCCGACAGCGGGTCAAGAGCCTCGGGAACTACTCCGAGCGGGACCTGATTCACGAGAGGGGGGCTGCGGCGCGGGCGGCAGCCCGGCCGCATCTGGGCATACGGGTGTCCGCCGCGGCTGACCGACGCCCAGGTTCGTCAGGTGCGGTCGTTGCGCGGTTCGGGGGAGTCGATCGGCGAGCTGGTGGCCGGCTTCGGCGTCTCCCCAACGACGGTTTACCGCGTGCTGCGGCAGGACGCGCCCGAGCCTGACGAGCCTATAGCGTTGCCGCTATGAGTTGGGGTAGTGTCGAACTGGAACCAGAGGTCCGGAGCTGGCTGGAGCAGCTGCCGACGGCCCAGTTCGCCACGGCGGCGTTCTACGTCGACTTGTTGGCCGAGCATGGACCGTTGCTCGGAGAGCCGTATACCCGACAGCTGGACGGCAAGCTGCGCGAGCTGCGGTTCCACACTTGGCTGGGCGTTCGGTGCGCGTGACGTACTGGATCACCTCCGGCCGGCGGATCGTGCTGTTGACCGTGTTCGCCAAGACTCGGATGCGCGAGGAACGGGAAGTCGAGCGGGCACGGCAGGCACTGCGAAGGTGCCTGGCTGAGGGACACGAGGTGGAGGAGAGCGATAGTGATTGACCGCACGAGCTGGGCGGATGTCCGCGACCGGCGGATGGTCAAGCCCGGCGCCCAGGAGGCCTACCAGTCGGCGCGGCTGGCCTACGAGCTCGGAGGCACGGTGCGCCGGATGCGCGAGGAACGCGGATGGAGCCAGTCGGCACTTGCACGCGCCGCCGCCATGACGCAGTCCGCCGTGGCCCGGTTCGAGGCTGGCGGTACCGTGCCGACGCTGCCTGTCCTGGAGCGCCTGGCCGAGGCCCTCGACGCGGACCTGGTCGTTCAGGTTGCCCCGCGGGCGGTCTCCGCATAGTTCGCGAGCGGACCGTTCGTGGGACTTAAGTCGGTTGCAGCAGGCCGCCGTTGAGGTTCGAGGTAGCCCGACGCCTCAACTTCGTCACCCGCTCGATGCTGCACTCATCCGGACGATCCCCAAGCGGGGACCGAATACGACCTTGGTCTCAACCGGTCAACGCATCAGTTGGCGACGGTAGCGGCCTGCGCGATCGCGCTTCGATCGGCGGGGTTCGCTGACAACCGGCTCCACGACGAGACGAGCGTGAGCGCCTGCTGGCGCATGTGTCTGCGTCTATCCCCAGAAGATGGGGTCGGCGTGCTGGTCGAGGTAGTCAAGGAGGTCTTGAACGCGGGGACTGGGATCGAGGGGCTGGTAGCGGTGGAACTTGAGGTTCCGGTCGCGCCAGTACAGCGTCCACAGACCGGTGGTCTTGGTCTGGTGTAGGCGTGCGACCGGGAACCGGGTCCACTCGGGGCCGAGGTCGTCGCGCCAGGGCGGTCGGCATTCGCAGATCGTGAGATGGCGGGCGCCGATGTCGCACTCGACGCGGATCTCGCCGCGCAGCCGTTCGGGGACCTGAGCGGTGCACCACCGTTGCACGCGGGCAACGTCGAGCTCGGGAAGTCCGCTGCCGGCCATGTGGGTCATGATCGTCACCAGGCTCGACGGCG
>JAABUP010011085.1_pt1 | contig 10390 bp, 14 predicted proteins | sample 5559201 | NCBI WGS metagenome assembly JAABUP01 (sample SAMN10711887, study PRJNA513373) | rock metagenome | isolation source: Antarctica rocks | place: Antarctica | reverse complement strand
GGGGTAGCGATATTTCCAAAGGACACGTGGGCGGCAGCAAGGGGCACAACTCTAATTGCTTTCGGTTGGCTCTTCCCGATTCGGCTGGTCATAAGTATCGATAAGCCTCACTAGACTGGAACTTTATTGATGACGACTACTTTAGCTGTCGGAAACACGCTGAGCACTCTACAAACACTCTTGGGTAGCCGGATTGGGCATCTCGGTAGATGCGGTGTCAGTGACGCGATACTAACCTTAAACCAAGGGACCGCGACAGTATGCTGCCTTTTTTGTGAAGTCGAGTGCTTTGAGCTCTGCCCAATGTATGCTGCCCTCACCCGCCGGACTCTAAACAGCCAGAAGCTCTAGCCATGGCTATCATCTCTTCCACAACCATATTGACATCTTTCGTCTTGATCGGCACTCTATGATCACCGCCCCACTCAATCAACCTGGTGAAGCTTCTGTCGCAATACTGCTGCAGCAGCTTCCTGTGTAGTTGAAGGCCTGGGTCTTGCATGCCATGGACATGGATCGTTGGTATCCGCAGAAGATGCCCCGTCTTCGAGAAGCCTTGCTCATCGGGGTAGCCCGGGATTGACATGGACGATGCATCGACCAGGCCCGGCGACTTGGTGCACTCCGAATCTAATGAGACCAGCGGTCCTCGTCCAGCAAGCAGCACTGCAAATCGGAAGATCGGTCTCATCTCGTGCCTCTCCAGATTCTCTGAGCGGAGCTGCTGCGCGTACAACAGACTTGCGCACATCTTTGCACCTTGACTGAATCCGAGTAGTGCTACCCATTCACCTGTTGCACCCTTTCGGTCATCATCGACCATGGCATTACTGAGAGACTCTTCAATCCGCTCGAGGGCACTTTTGGTGTCTCTTTCCGCGTCCTCTGGCCGCCAGCGAAGCCAAGCTCGGAATGGACCAAAATCTTTGTACACAGAAGTGACATCGGGCCCAGGCTGAGAGGGAAACGGTGCTTCAGCGAAGCACAACCTGAAGGTGGTTTGGAGCACCCTCTCGAGAACGCGACACTGGAGGCGGAAAATCCTAGCATTTGTACCACCACCATGGAGGCATAAGATGCGAGGAAGAGTCAATGTAGAGGGTCCTGCTTCTGAGGCTTGAAAAGCCATAGTCGAGAAGAATGGTAGATCGTAGGATCGCGAGATGGAAGGTAGGAAGATTGCTATCGAGCCGATGCGCGGCAATTGAATTCTGATTGCCTTCCACCGCAATCAGTCCAGTCGAACAATTAGACAGATTGAAATCGTTACTTCTTCTCGTTGCGACTTTGCATAATGGGACGTCAATCATCAATGTGAATATGGCGTCGTTACAAGCAACAAGAATTAGGCAACAGCTCGATGGCCCCTTCAGCCTCAGGAGTGGCCCATCGTGATAACGGTCAAGGTGAGATATGACAACCAAGAGAAAGATTACGCACGGAACCCCGCCATGGCATGCGCGCTCAAGCTGAAACCCTCGAGGATTAGCTAGTGAACCGGTAATCAGTCGAGCAGTAAGGCACGGTCTGACGGGGTTTGATCAGGAGCGCAGGTATCATTATTCGTTCAGTGCTAACTACTCCGCTAATGCGCATCCGAGCGGCACAAATTTAGCGCTAAACAGGGATATCCTTAGTGGGTACAACGAAGCCGTGACAGTAGCATGGCCATTCAATCGGGCAATGCAGTAGCGGCAGCAGGCATCAAGAGAGGCAGGGTCATTCCCTGAGTGACCTCGAGGAAGCGGCTGGTATCATGGCGGTCTGATCCGAAATCCTTGACTTGGGAGGACCTGGATCAATCAGGTAATGTCAGGGGTGAGATGCTTGCAGCTGCGTGGTTGTACTGACGGTCATTCAGGCAATGTCCCGCAGTGCAGACCAACAATCTACGTATGGAATGCGATTGGATATCAATTAGGCTTACTGGTACCTCGACCGCCCTATCAATGCCCGGAACCAGCCGTCGTGCATGACTCCTGCAATGGGTCCACGGATTAGGCATCGTATTCGGAGTTTTTCGAGGCCTTTTGTTTTTCTCGTTTCAGCCTCACTGTAAGCTTAACGACTCGACCCTAGGATTCTGACATCATTGACGGATTCATCTCATCCATTGAGAACAGGATCGCTAGCTTGGCATACCAAGGCTATCCTCGCAGAAGCGAGTAGGGTTGGTACGTGGTATGGATCAGCGGTCCAGAGTCGACAACGAACGAGTCGAAGTACTTCAGATCACTAACATAGACTAAGCAAGAGCTACAATTTTACCTTTGACAAACGGGTGTGCCGCTCTTACGTATTCGCTGATATGGATATGACTCAAGATCAGATATCTTTTAGATTCCAGGTCCAACGAAGGCCACTGGCATGGCTCTCTATATCGGACTATCCCATGTGCCGCTAGGCGGCAAAGTCTTGGCAATCCCTTAATCGTCTGTCCCGGGGCTTGCCACGGGGAGGGTTCCTGCTTAATGGGCTCATAAGCCACCTTCCTGGCGCCAGGCTCTAGGGCTACCCATCCCGGAGCCACCCTAAGATAAAACATTTCTACACCTATAATGAGCACCTTCTAGCTGAATCTTGCTGAAATCATTTTGATCCTTGGATTGTTCACAATTATCGAACTGTTCGATCATACTCAAAATAGCTGATTATGACTATTCTAATTCAAAAGAAGGAAGATGCTCTGAGTTTTAGTGAGCTTTCTTCATGCCAGGACTTTGCCACCAGCGTAGCGGCATATGGGATAATGTCCAAGCTTCTGTTTGTCTCTAGACTTACTCAATCACTCAACGGAAACCAGTCGCGCAAGCATAACTACTAGCGGAGTTTGGATCTCCTTTGCCGTCATACCTCGACACTAGAGGATAGCGACAAATGTTTCGCGTGACAGGCGCGCCTCCAGGTCCAATCAATTCAGCGGCCAAACTCTCAGGAGGCACACCGTGCTCAACCCATGCCACGAGCTCAACAAGAGCATCTTTAGGCGTTGGTCCTGCCTCACTGTAACAATGGCCAGCCCCTGGTGCCAGGAAGAGACGATAGAAATCACTTGCGTCTTTTCCACCGACTGCTTTTTCGACTTCTTTATAATAGTTGAGAGTACCCTCCGAGAAAACCAGATCGTCAGCAAGTCCTTGCCAAGTGATCATCTTGCCACCTGCTGCGCGGAAAGGTGAAAGATTTGGATTGTTGATACCGATCAGACCATCGTACTCGGTGTTGGCCTGAGCGAAGAGTTGGCGGAATTTAGGATATGTGATCGACGCGGTATTGTATTTGGGATTTTGCTCCAGAAAGAGTCTGATCCAAGCATCTGAAACTGCAAAAGGCGCTTGGACTGTGGACCCATTGACAGCCACAGAATTTGCAGTACCCATGAAGTCGGTACCGGGATTCAATCCCCACCACAGTCGACTACCATTGGCAGTTTTTGGGCCATCAAGAATCTTGCGAACAACATCTGCGGATTTCTTTGAGATCAGGGTCTGTTTGCGTGTCAGCCGAAGCTCAATGGCATCCGCGTCCGCTCAGGGAATGCGAGGTTATACTTACGTTAACCCCATTGCACAAAACTCTGGAACCCACTAGCTCATAGGGATTGAAGTGACAACCCTCCACGTCCGCAATAACGCCGTCTACGACCCCATCAAGTGCATCGCACTTCTTCACAGTTGCATTAAGAAACGCCTGGAACACGCATTGACTAGGAAATAGCCCCTCATTGTTCATCACCACTTGTGGCCACTGATCTGCCGTGATCAAACTCGGCCAGTCGATTGTTGGCGCCGCAGCCATGATACCATCGAAATCATTCGGATAGATTTGCGCCTCTGCGATGCCTTCTCGCCCGCCAGTCGAGCATCCATTCCAGTAAGAGTAAGCGATCTTCTTGCCATAGTAGTATTGCGTTACGGCTTTGCTCACGATGGCCATGTCGTGCAAGCTTCGTGATGCGTAATTCTTCAGAAGCCCCAAGTTCACTGAGCCATCTGGGAGAAGTGCCCACGACGACGGGTCGTAAAAGTCATCAACGTGCCCTCCATCTGTACGAGAGGAGGCGTAGCCAGCTGCCGCTCCTCGTGCGAGTTGGATCTCGCCAAAAGAGGTGGCCCAGCCGCCACCACCGGTAGCTTGGTAGCGACCATTCCAGTTGGCGAGAGGGAGAAATAGCTGGACAAGGACATGGTCGTTCACGCCTGGGTGAGTGAGATATACTGAGACGTTGCAGACATTGAGGCCAGTGACGGAGTCAAGGAAAAACGGCGGAAGTGCGGGAGATGCCACATTATATGCTTCTACACCACTTATGGAGATGACTTTTGCGCCTGGCACAGTAGGGGCTTTCAGACTCGAACATGGCGAGGAAGGGGCTGCTATGACCGAAGTAGGGGTGCAGGAGAGCAAGCAGGCGAAGGTTGCTGTGAGGCGAATGGCAGTGCTTGACCATCCCCGTTTATCCATGATGATCGAGTAACGTATCACACTCGGGGGTCTTTGACTACCTGATGCGGTATTTGAGATCCGCATGTGTATATATACATTCTTACTAGGTCCCCTGCATTTTATTCGCTAAACATTCTCTAGCTTTGTTCAAGTGTCCATTCCACTAATCACAGTAGTCGATGCTCATCTAGAACTCATGGTAGGAATGCGGTGATCGGGATAAACTCTCGATAGAGTTTGTGGCCCGTTTCTTTGCTAGATCTTAGGTGGCATTATTCTCCATTTCTGAGGATTTGTTACCGATGCGGGTACCCGCATGGCGATATCTCACCGTCCCATTCGATCGTTCGTAGTTCCATGGGCAATCTCACAGGCATCAGGGTCCTAAGTTCGCCTAGCGACCCAATTTTCAATCTACTGGACAGCGTTTGCAATATCAAACTTTTACATAATGCAGATTTCTCAGTCTACACAATAGAATTCATCGTCGGAGTTTTCATTCTCCCTAGTACCCAGAGACTAAGCCGTATTAGACAGTTGCGTGTACCTTCCTGATTCCGGCACCATCTCATATTAAGGCGGGGTGCAGCAGAACTCAATCGATCATCCGAGATGGAGATTTGGCTTTGCATAAGCTTCATGCCAACCGAGGCCACCTGCAGCCGGCGCGTGGCTGGTCTCGGGGATTTGTCGTGGGTTTCGCGGAGATTTAGGCCTTGCATGAAATAGGCGACGTTTGGAAACAGTACATTGGTATGTAAAGCATGTTGCACGTGACTGCAGCGCTTGTCTATGTTGAATAGCTCGAAGAACAGCTACATATTGACTTTCACCATAACTAGTGCGTTGAGTCTATTACATGAATCTCGCGGGTCTTCTAAAACGGCTCGGAGGTTTCGAAATGTTTCTACATTCATCTTGGGTATAACATTATCCACACCTCGTGAACGGACCATGCGCGACTGCGACTATTCTGTAGTCAAAATGCAAAAACTCAAAAGACTCATAGGCTAATGTTTACTATGAGAATGTAGTGGATGGGACATTGCCAAAGACTCTTTGCCAAAATTCGTTCACTCAGGGACGCTAATCGACGTGATCTTACCCTAGCCTCACTCGAAGCAGGCATTGTGGACGATTCACTCGTAGAATCCAGCATGCCTGTTGCGCTGAATCGCCAAATCTCAAGAGTGCCGTTGATAGAAAACATGAGCAACGATAGATGCACATTCATTTTGACAATGCATCTCAAGCACTTTTAAGAACGTTGAATATTCTTTATCGGCCTGAATAGAACGAAGATTTTACCTCATTATCGCGTAGGCGAGTTGGACTGGCGGACGTGGTAGGGAATGGTGTTGATGTCATCAGAGCTTATCGATTTACCAGATCGGGAAGCTGCCTCTGGCTTGATGACTTCCGCGTTTTATAATCCACTGCTAGTGGCACTCGCTGAAAATGCATGAATCTGGTTGAAGAATATTTAGAAAATCTAAGAGCTAGATTACATCTCATATATCACAATGTTTACATGACTTTTCGTCGATGAGGCTGAAATTAATCAGCTTCATACTCAACGAGGGCCAAAGACTTTGAGTCCCCGTTCACGGATATCACAACGGCACGGCATTGTACCAACTGAATAGCTGCTTGGGGTCCCACTGTCGCTTCAAACTCGTGAGCCGACCCAACTTCCGTGGAGAGTACCATACAGAAGGACCTTCGTCACCATGAGCAAAGCCCAAGTAGACTGCGAGGCTCGGGTAACCACTTGTCGGCTGAAGCTTGGAGCGCACCGACTGTGAAAATGTATTCACTGTGTTTTCGAGAGTAGAGCTGTTTCCTGCGTAGCTGCTTTCGAGTTGCCTGGCTTCCCCGTCAGACATTGATGATACGTATAGGATAATCGGAACGCATTAATCATTAAATGAAAGATTTTACTCACACGTGCATCTTAATATCACGGTAGGGATACACAGTGTCGTTATCGGGAACCGCAAGGACGGCTTGCGTTGGGAAGCGATGGATGACGAGACTGGCACGGATACTTGGAAAATTTGTTGCGGAGAAGTCCGATAGATCGGCAAAGAAGCTCTCGAGAGTGCCAACGTCGGTCTGCTTGAGTGCTTCGGTATAAGCGTTGACATACTGACCTTTGACACAGCCTGTAGTGTCGAGACCGAAATAGGCATCGGCAAAGACGCCGGTCCAGTTCACCATTTTGACACTTTGTATTACAGGTTTGAGGTCAATAAAAGGTTGTAGGTAGGATAGACCTTCTTCTTGTGGGCCAAAATAGTTGGCGTTTACAATGAATCCAGACTGTAACAGGTCGCCATGGTCAGCGAATGCTTCCACAAGTTTTACTGCTTGAGAAAGGAGCATACCTGTTTGTCCGGCGGGCTGTATTGAACAGCTATATTGAGTGCAAGATTGGGGGGCAGCTTGTTGTCGAAGGACTTCAGTATCTCCCAAATTGAGCGATTCGCGCTCGCGAAATATTCAAAATTGGTACTCAAAACCTGTCCGCCGTTTGTTGCGTCAAACACTTTGTACGTTGCACTAGTAACAATGCCGAAATTGGCCCCAGCACCGCGCAGAGCCCAGAAAAGGTCCGCATTTTGCTGGTTCGAAACCGTGATAGCGGTTCCAGCAGCGGTGATCAGTCTGACTGACAGGAGTGTATCTATGAGCAATCCGTGCTTGCCCTGAAGAGACGAGACGCCGCCGCTCAAAGTCGCCCCAATCATGCCGACACATGTAGCTGTACCGATCTCTGTTTTCATCGATCAGCTTGTAACCTCCGTCGTTGGGAGTTCGAAGACTGACGCATCTCTTTGCCCGCAGCGTACAGCGGAGAGATCACATCTGAAAAACGAGTTCCACCACCAACCGTAAGACAGTTGCTTCCTGCGTCTAAGCTCACTGTATTGAGTTTGCTTAGATCGATCTCGAGACCTTGTCTGAGGTTACCGAGGGTGACGGTAGTGCCATGGCCACCTCCTGTTGCGAGGAAGGGCAGACTGTTCTTGGAAGCAATGCGGACCTGAACGCGCTTTCTCAGCTCATGCCTTGAATAAGACGAAACTTCTTGCTACAAACTATGTTTTGAACATCTCCCTCGGTGGCCACCTGGATAGCTCCAAGGTAGGATGGAGCGTCGTGTAAAGTCCATCGCTGTGTGACATCTTCAGCGTAATCGCTCTCAGTGGGCAAGAAGATTTCGGCGCCTTTGGAGAGACTGGGTCCGAATAGGGCTGTGATGTTGATACCCTGAGCTGCGGGAATTGCCGTCAACGCTAGGGCAAGCGAGAAATGAGCGAGTCTTGAAAACATCTTTGTAAGCCTGTCCTCCCAAATCGCAGCGCAGGGGAAATACTGCCTTCAGATCTCTACATCAAGGTCTCTATATATACGAGAGCATGGATCACGACCCGCGCATAAGGCTAGGTGATCTTCTGGCTCACATTGAAGCCATCTATGGCTAAAATGGTTAGCACAGCTAGATGCTGCGATTCCTCGCGTGGCTTTGAATCCCCCGCAAGGATACTCCGGAGATTCCCAATCACTTCTGCAGGTCCCATGGCCACATTGCTGGTCCTCGGAAAGACAGCCGATCGCGCCTAAGATCTTAGGTAAGTGTGATCCTACACGGCCTCATAGAGGTGGCCTAGACCTGTGTCTTAATGCCGGATCCTTCTCACCCATATGCACCTTGCTCGTTGGTAGAAGATCTCCAAGGCTTGGAACTTGGAAACCCAAAAATCCTAACAGACTCCAGTGAATGATCTTGTTGATTTCGAAATGATGAAAAGTTCCAGAAATAGAGTTCAATCATCACGATCATCAAACGAGCGGTCTGGTAGCAGGGATTTCGCAGTCCAGTGAATTCTTCATTATGATTCTGCTTTGTTGAGTATACTTGTGAGCTCTGTCGATACCTGTAAGTGACTGTAATGATCATCGATTTTCAGGTGTCGAGTGTAACCATTCTTGGCTTCTAAGATCTTGCAAAACTAAGTTTACAACTCAATTCCCCGTTTATCTACATTCTTGGATACCAACATGTCTGGACCGCAAGTCGTAAGATTTCTTGATCGCTGAATGAGGCGCACTACGATGAGACAATGCCTGGCAAGGTTGGGAGGTTTGGGTGGACGTATTCGGCAGCCCAGCCTTCAAGAACTCCGTGGCGGCAAGAAATCGGCGAAGAGAAGGCTTAGATCATGTTTCGTAATGATGAAGTTCTCGGACGTCAAGGATGCTACTATTGGTCGGTTGAGACTCATGTTTCTCCGGGCCAAGCCTCGCTGCCGGAACTCGGAGTTTCTATTGTCGGGACAGCCCCCTCCAACCAAGCAGCATTTTGATGGAGGTGCCAGTCGCAGAGTATATCACTTGTCCAATGTGGATCTGTGTCTCTTCTTGAATCCTCTTATTTTCTTTCTCTGTCTATACCTGATCATTGCAAAGTAGTCGACCTTTAGTGTAATCGTCCCATCGCTCACTCTACAACCCAGCTCGTTTTCCCCATTGAAGAAAGGATGTTGGAAGAGAGCAGGTACAAAGATGTTCTCGGCCAGTACCCCCAGCTGAAGACATACAATCATGGGACTGCCTTGTTCCCACTCAGCGACGAAGCAGCTCGAGATGATGTCATCAAAGCTCTCGAGGCCGCCACTGCAAAGATCACATCGAAAATCCCATGGCTTGCTGATCAAGTCGTCCATGAGGGCAAGAAACCCGGAGACACGGGTATCTTTGGTCTAGCACCGTGGCCTTCAAGTGCACCACCAAACACCCTCGTTCGCGTGAAAGATTGTTCCGACGTTTGCCCAACCCACGATGAGATTCTCAAAGCACAAGGGCCAGCCTCGATGCTTGATGGCAGCCTCATCTGCCCTGTACCAGGATTCCCGTTAACTTACGACGAATCTAAGATTGGTCCTGCGCCAGCTGTGGTTGTGCAGGTGAATTGGATCAAGGGCGGCCTGCTCTTGACGTTTTCCAATCAGCATAATGTGATGGATGCGACTGGAATGTTTCAATTCATCGCGTTGCTTTCCCTTGCCATGCGGGGTGAGGAAATCCCCGATCAGGCGGTTGAGCAGGGAAATCGAGACCGAAAGACAGTCGTTCCACTATTCGGTCCCGAGGAGCCCATTCGCGACCACAGTTTTCTTCGCGCTCAACCGCCATCTCAGGCGCCCCCGCCCCCAGTTCCAGCAAAGTCTCCAGCCTCATGGGCATATTTCCGTTTCTTGAAAAAGAGTATCCCAAAGGTCAAAGCGCAGGCGACTGATCCGGACGGCTTTGATAAATCCGTCCCCTTCATTTCCAGCAATGATGCAGTGTCTGCCTTTTATTGGAAGCGTCTGGCGTTGGCTCGCGTAAAGAACGGCCAAAACCCAGAAGCCATTTCAAAGTTTGCGCGTGCCATTGACGGACGCAACGCAATGGGTGTTTCGACAGAGTACATGGGCCAATTTGTCTACTTTTCAGCCACCTGGCTCTCGTACAAGGAACTGGTCGACCTGCCACTATCAACAATCGCGTCGAAAATGCGCAAGAATCTGAATGAGGTCAACAACGAGTTCAGTGTCCGCAGCTATGCAACCTTCATCTCTGGTGTACCGGACAAGCTCACGCTTGCCTATGGAGGGCCGTTCAATCGTGAGACAGACATAGGTTCATCATCCATGGCGCAGGCGGCAGTGGTCCTTGATTTTGGTATCCTTGGAGTCCCTGAGCTGATCAGACGGCCCAATCTCGCGCCCATTCCTGGGACCCTGTACTTTTATCCGCCAGAAGGTACCGGAGATCTGAACCTGCTCGTATGCCTGAACAAGCAAGAGTTGGAAGCCTTGAAGACCGATTCGGAGTGGGGCCCGTGTACGGAGTTTATTGGGTGACGGAAGCTTTGATAGAAAGTAGTCTACAATAT
>JAABUP010011082.1_pt1 | contig 10392 bp, 1 predicted proteins | sample 5559201 | NCBI WGS metagenome assembly JAABUP01 (sample SAMN10711887, study PRJNA513373) | rock metagenome | isolation source: Antarctica rocks | place: Antarctica | reverse complement strand
TATAATAGGGCGAAAACTACTAGACGTAAACTAGGATAATTAGAAGTTAGTAGATATAGTAGATAAAAACCTAGTTATAGTAAAGTCTATAAAGGTACTTTAAGCTTACGTATTACGCTTAAGTAAGTAATAGATACGCTTACTACCTCCGGAATCTAACGGATTTATAGAAGAAAAAGGCCTTATTAGTCGGAAGGCCTATAATATATATAAGGACGAAGACCCGAATAGTATAGGCTTTACGATTAGCTCTTTAATATTTAGGGGTATAAAAAAAGGTTATAAGGTAAAGGGCTTCTCTTAGAAGTAGATAGGCGAATAGTATAGAATAATAGAGATAGAGATTACGATATTAACGCGGATCTATATCTTCCGTAGCTAGAGTCTTAAACTCTATACCCGACCTTCTATATACTAAGTAAACTCTTTTACCGCCTATATTACTTCGCTATAAACCTCCTTAATAGATTAGTCCCTATTAATCTACGATACGAAGTTAGCTAATATTTTACCCGGGTTTACTACCTATATACCTTCTTAAAATAGCCCTCCGCTACCTTTAAGTAATTCTCTACTTCTACGTTCTAAACCTTCTTTATAATATCTAGTTCGTCCCTAGCTTTACTTTCCGGCCTTCCTATACGCCGGAGTATCCCCTTAGCTAAGTAGTTAAGAAGTAGAGTATAATTTATTTTTTATACCTACCGGATATAAGTAGGGTTTTTACTTACGTAGGTAAGACAGATCTTCTCTTTAAACTTAAGAAGTTCTTATATATATTTCGGTAACCCGTATACGAGGCTCTACCTCTTACCTTCCTCTATTTCTTTATTAATCTTCCTCTTAAATAAGCTAATTTTTTAACTCCCTTAGAACCTCGACCTTTTCCTTAAGGTAATCTTTTACGAATTTTACGTATAGATATATTAGATTATTAGACTTTTCACGTAAGATATTATCTAAGGATATATACTAGAACCTAAATTTCTAGTATAGGAGAGCGTATTATATCTTCTTACTAACTCCGTAGGCGCCTATATCGTAGTTAGTACCTAGGGCTAGTAAGACGAAAAGAATATACTAATAAAGAAGATAATAGGAATTCGCCGTTTTCGCTTTAAGAAGTAGGCCTCTCTCTCCTACTATAATAATTCTAACTACGCTCTTCCCGTAAGAGATTTAATTTTTAATAATAGCTCCTAGAATTCTTTAAGGTCCTCCTCCCCGAATGTCCTTTACTCGTATTCGTATACCTATACTATATACTTAAACTTATCTATATTACGTATAAATCGAGATTCCGCTATCTCGCCTCCTTTATACTCTAGCTAGGCGGTCCTAATCTTTGTCCCTAGGGTTAGATTAATAGGGTTTAATAGGCTCTAAATATATCGGGTGCTAAAGTCTTCTAGTTTAAACTTATACTCTATTATTTATTAGTCTATATTATACGATCTAGAGGAGGCTTACTTACCTTTAGTAACACTAGTATATATCGGGATATCTCCGGTAACTAATTCTACTATATTATAGTATAGTGCTAGAAATATATATCTATCGATATCTAAACTATCCTAGTATACGTTAACAAATATAACGTTAATAGAAATATTAGACGAACCGGAGCGAATATAGCTAGAAGTAATAACTAATATATATAAGTAGCTATACTCTTATGGTTCTTAATTATTCTTAACTACCTAGTTCGTAGTAAATGCTTAAGGATCTCTATTAAATATAGGAAGGGTAGTAGTAACTCTTCTAATTTAGAGTGAACTACTTCTATAATACCTAAGAATATTAGAAGAAATGTTCGCTAGATACCGCGACTTTAGAGGATAACGGACGGGATGCGTTTAGTTTTAGACGAGCTATTAACGGCTGTAAGTTTATCCGACCCCGCACGTGGCTTCTATTATTTCGATCCGATAGTATTAACGGGATGTGGATCCTTAAGTAGTACACAGCTACTAGTCTTACCTAGTTATAAGTCTTATTTTAACTCGGCACTAACACTAACGGGCTTAGAGCTTTTATTAACAGCTTTTCCTTACTCTTACTAATAATCTTTCTCTTACGGCATTTTAGGCCTAAGACTATTAAGGATATAATGGAGTAATAGCGCTAAGAGGAATTATAACCGGTGGTGCTCTATAATCTTCTTCGCTAATAACCCGCCTACTAATTAGCCTCTATCACGTAGCGAGAGCTATCTTATAGCTCTTTTAAGTATCTACTTTAGGCTTTTAGTTCGGGATCTATAAGTAGATACTTAAAAGTATCTAAAAGTGTGCCGCGTTATTAAATATACGCTATACCCTCTTTTATAATTACTTTCCTTCGTTCCCTTCTCGAAGAAACGATAGCCGGACTATATTATCTAGAGCGACCCCTATACCCTATTATAGACGATTTATCGGAGACTATAGATATTATACTTTTACCCGATATATCGGAACCCTATACCGTAATAAGCGACTTACTAGATAGCGACGTAAGTCCTCCGACCCGCCGTAACTGTCGACGTAAAGGGAGTCTAGAGGTACCCCGAACCGTAAGGAGTAGGAAAACTACTAACCGCTATATAGCTTTTTAAGGTACTAGGACTTAACGGTAAGCGATAATCTATCTAATCTTTCGTAAGCGTCTTAGATCCGGTAGAGTAGGTAATATTAGTACTCTAGATAATCGGACTATAAGGTACGGGGGGATAACGTCGTCTTATAAGGAGCTACCTCACCGACTTAGAATATCTAAGAAATATTAACTAATAATACTATTAATTGATTAATTGTTTCATACTCTACTATCTAGCTATCTAGTAGCTAATGAAGGCGTTCTATACTTTAGATATGTAAAGGAAACCTTATTAGGTGAAAACCTTTACTGCCCCGCTGTTTTTGCTCTTATACGTTATTAGTAGCACCACGTCACGCTTCTATCGCACACTTCCTATCGCTGTATCTTCTTCCCGATTTACTTCTATCACCCCATAATAATACTATTAGAACGAGTAATAGAGCTTATTAAGATAAACGGTTTCTTACTATAGGAGCTAGTATATTATAAAGATACTCGAGCGGCTTAGATAAGGTTCTTAAAGAAAGCTATTAAGCTCCGTATAGATATAGATAGTACCCTAGTAGACTTCGATCGTACTCTCGAAGAGAGGTCGAAGGCTCGAGTAGATACGGAATCTATTCTATTAAACTACTAGGGTATCGACCTAGGGGACGGGAACGTCGAAGATAGTATTTTTTAGTAGCTCCTACTCGAAAGGAATATTATATTAAGCTTTAAAGAGTATAGTCTCGTAGGCTATATACTATATTTACTAAGCGTATATTTTATTAAAGCTAATTACTAAAGTCTTTATACCTAAAATAAGATTATCTAAATAGTATACTTAATTACTCCTAAAGGGACTTATAAGTATAGATAACGACGTATATACTCTAGAGGAAGCCTACTATTCTTAAATCTAAATCTAATATCTCGGAACGAATAGCCGTAAAGATACCTTATAACCGACTATCCGCCGGTTAAACCTATACTTATAGCTTACTTCGCTATATAGAGTTCTAGAAACGTTATTTTTCGGTAGGTTAATAGCCTAGTTCGAATAACGTAATTTTATCTAGGCGTAACTAAACAAGGTCCCGTAGTTCGTTCCGCACTTATTCGTTTATAGATACTAGTAAGTATAAGTCTATTACGTACGAATTTAGTTCCTAACTTACCCGTAACTAGTATAGTCTCCCTCGTACTAGCTAATCGAGGGACTAATCGGTTATCTAGTAATTTTAATAGATCTATTATACCCTTTTTATAGTGAGACGGCCGTGCCTACCTACCGTTATAGGGTCTTTCGCTAAATTTCCTAACTTATAATATACTTCGATATAGAATATCTAATTCTAGTTAGAAGGATATCTCTCGTTTATTTAGGTAAGGGTACTTACGTAACGGTTAGTATCGGTGTCTTCCCTTAGGGCTCTATCTATTAGTTCGCTTACTAGCCTTCGACTATCTAAAGCTCTATTAATAATTTATTAGCGGTAGGGATTAATAGACCTACTAAAACTCTATAATTACTAAATTAAGCTTATTTCCCGCGTCCGGACTTAGTAATTATTTAAACCCCATACGAGCTATTTTAAATACGGTAGTTAAGCGACGATACCGAATCCGGTAGTAATTATTAAGACCTTTCTATAATCGTTAATAGGAATTCCTATACCGTAGGGTCTACTAATAATTACTAGACGGAAATTAGACCTTTAAGGCTCGCCTTCGTAACGTTCGTAACCGAATTTAGTTAGCTAAATATTCTTAATACCTTCCTCTATTAACTCGGATAATATTTCGTAAGATTTATAATAGTTAACGGCGGTGCTCTTACCCCCCTACTTAATCGGTTCGTATAATACGTCCCGGGGTTTAAGTAATTTTATAATTATTTTAGGATATTCGTCTAGAATCCTATCTATTCCCTTACCGGGGCGTTCCCTATAGTACTCGGTATAAGTATATAGCTTCTACGTTAAGCCTTTCCTTAGATCTATAAGGAGATTAAGACTAGTAACTCCGTCTTTAGCCTCCTAAGAAGCGATTAGGAAAGGATAACTCTATAGGACTAAAAGCTAATAGAAGGTATCTATATATTTATTTACTAGCTAGCTCTAATATCTAGTAACCTTAGAATATCGATAGTTATCCTAACGCTACTACGGTGCTTCGAAATTAGGGCTCGCGAGTGGCCCCTCCGGAAGCTAAAATTCCGGTATAGGACGATAAGGTAGTATAAGATAGAGGTAGCGAGGAAAATGCTAGTCGTAATATATACGTATAGACGTAGTAGCTTCGAGCGCGAGGTAGTATAATTCTAAAGAGTATAGCTAGCGGCTAATACGATAGCCTAATAGCCGCGTAAGAAAAGCTTATAGGAGGGTACTCGGAATAGCTATAGCGATTAGAGGATAAGCGCGCTAGTAGCGAGTATAGCCTAGGGGAGTATATTAGTCTCCGTATTACTTCTAGAAGAATTATAACTTTACTATAAACCTAACTAATTAGCCTAAAGCGCTAAATAATCTCGACTTTATAACGCTAGCTATATTAACGATAGCGTAATATAGACCGAGAAGAATAGATAAGGCTTCGGTCGAAGTACGGATCCGCCGGTAGTTAATAATAGAAAGATCTAATATATCGCTAGCGAAGCTTAGGTAATAGCCGAAGTACGAAGGTATTATATTAATTAGTAATAAAGTCCCCGTCCGAGTACCTAGCTCTTTAATAGAGGATACTCTAAATACGCTATAGAATATATTAACGGCTAGGTAGAGAAGGTATAATAATACTTAAGCTCGAGTATATAGTCCGAAGAAGCGGTACCGCCGCAGAACGTTAGGGTAGAGGAAACGTCTTACGAGTAATACGCTATAGGGTCGATAAAATCGGACGAAAGAGGACGCGGCTCTAATCATTAGTACTAAACCGAAGATAGCTCTAGCGGTAATTATATATATCTAGGTAACGTCTATAACTTTCTATAGTATCGATTGGAAGTTAGATCTAACCCTTAGAGATTAAGCTATAGCTGCTAATTTATACCTAGCCGAAAAGTATCTAGATCTAGAGTTATCTACTTCTAGAGGCATCTACTTCTAGCTTTATCGAGGCGAAGTTTACTATCCGGCTCCTTTAATATATATAGCCCGCTTTTAATATAAAGAAAGCGTATTTTTAGTTAAAGTACTATTCGTAGCGAGGTATCTAATTATAGTTCTACTAAATAGTTCCTTAAGCCCTTACGGCACGATATAGCGTTACTAATCCGCTACTTTAAATAGATTCGAATAGGTTATATACACTCTTATACTTACTCTATAGTAATCTAACGAAGTAACCGACGTGCCGTATATAAGAAGTTCCGTAAACGAAGTTTAAGTTAGTTTAGAAAAGGAAATAAGCTAGCGTAGGTAATAGGAGTAGATATTTATATAGTCATTCGCTATAGTAATAAATACTATACCTATAAGTCGATCGATCGACCTGGATAGCCTCTATTAGAGTAAGATATTATAAGCCGATACCTAAGTCGCCGTAGTATAGACCGCTTATAAGTTACCTATTAAATAAACCTTACTCTACCCCCTTTCCGCCGGTATCCTAAAGACTTTAAGATAATAAATAAAGAGAGGGACGATAATAAGGACGACGAGGAAGGAGAAGTAGGAGGAGAAGGAGTAGTAGGAGAGAATAGAGTATAGGTAGAAGGAATAGAGCTCGGCGGGTCTAAGGAAAGCCGTACGTAGAAGACTAGCGAAAAGATCGTCGATGAAAAGAGAGTGTTTACGATCCCTAAGCCTCCTATCTTACGGAGATCGCCGATCGAGGGGGCTTCGCGTATAGATAGTAGATAGATCCTATAGAAAAAAGGCGCTTAGTCGGTAGAATTTTCGCTCGAAGAACTCTCGAATTAATTCTCCTAGCTCTAACGAGTTCGGAACTAATTATTATTACGGGCTATACTTTCCGTACTATAAGAACGGTGGCGGTAAAATATCCGAGCTAAAGTTTAGGTACGATATCTAATCCCTAGGTTTTAGACGTAGGGTCTTCCTCGAATTATAAATATTAGTATCGGAAGACTTTAATCTAAGTAGTTATTTAAAAAAAAATAGCGTATAGTTAGTAGTTAGTGCTAGCGATATCTCTTAGCCGCACTATTTTATATAGGCTTAGACGGCGTAGCTATACCTTATTTATATCGTGCTTACTATATATATAGGTATCTACGCCTCGTAGTTTTTACTTAATAACCGGTATCTATATCTAAGCTCCTAGATAGGGGGCGTCTCTACCTTATAGTTAATCGTTATATAGCCCGTCGAAACTTCTTTCCGTATTATCTAGGTTCTATATTTACTATAGTCTACCTATAGGAATATTCTAATAATATAGCTAAGGACGATAAGTAAGCTAACGTCTTCCTTCTATACTTTCCTTACTAACGTCTTTCTAGAGAATATAGAAGGAGAGGCTTACGCTATCGGTCTTAGGCTATCGGTCGCCTAGAGACTATTATTTAATTACTTTAAACCCGATACCTAACTTACCGTTAGAGCTAAGCTAGTTAAACTACGGTAGCTAGGCTAAGATAAACCTATAGGTATAAAAGAGTCTATCTAGGTCCCGACCGACCGCCCTACCTCTAATAATTAAGTGATTATAGATATAGGCCTAATATAACCGCTAGATCTGCTTAATATAACTACTGCCGTAGCTCTTCCTAGAGTAGTATTAGGGTCTATACTAGAAGGTCTCTCTACACTATTGACCGGCGCTTGTGCACTAGCATTAACGCTCGTTAAGTTCTATAATATATCGATTTCGATATTAATAGTCTCTAGGATTTCGTCCGCGCGACTAAAGAAAGTTATTAGCTTATTCGCTATAAGTCCGGAATACTTATATTATAACGATGTATAGCATTAATAGCGTTAAAAGCTTTATTCTTTTTATGTTCGTAGTGTAGTAAATAGGAATAGCGAGGTTAGATATATTCTTTATTAATTATATAAGTCTAGTACCCGTTCTAGATCCCTAGGCGCCTATTATAGATACCCCTTCTAAGGAGCACATTTTAGATCGAAATATAGCTAGAATTAATTACGCCGATAACCTAGCTAAAGCCGGCGCCTATGTAAGTATAAATTAGCTAGCTTACTCTTATTATTATCTATAAGTACCCCCTTTATATTCCTATATTTCTATATATTCTATTCTAATAGAGATTTAAAGCTCCGTCGGCCTAATAGTATATTTCGTTACTAGAAATCGTTTAATCCGAAATACGTTCGTAGCTAAAATTAGTTAACCTAATTATAGGATAAATCTATAGCCGTTAACCCTATTCTACGACTTCCTTAGCTATAAGCTTAAGACCTCCTAATAACGATAGTATCTAATACCCTACCCTCCTAGGTATATCGGGTACCTTAGCCGGAACCCCTAACGGTAATACGGTTACGAATAGTAATATATAAGGTTCGGTAAATAATACGTTAGGCGGAAATACTAATAATAATATAGGTAGCACCTCTAATAATGCCGCGAGTGGAAGTTCTAATACTACCGTAAATTAAGAGTCTAATTAAACCCCCGCTACTACGCGATAAATAAGATCGTCTAGGCGAGGGGCGAAAGTCGCCCTCGAATTACTTAGTCTAATCGAAGAGTTAAGCTAAAGCTAACTTCGCGAGTAATAATATTATAAGATCGATCGAATTATTAATAGTAGCCCGGATAAGGCGCTTAGATAATTTTATTATACGGATAAAGCTATAATAATATAAGTCTATAAGTAACTATCTACTCTAACCTATCCTAATAAGTAGCCTATAGAATAGAAGGAAAAGGCTACCTAGGCGTAATAAAGTAAGTAAGAACCCTAAATTAAAAGTAAGTAAACTAACTATATTATAGTTCTAAATAATACCCGAGATAAATTTAACCTATCTATTATCGTACCGGAGGAACTAGAGAGGCCTAAGAAATTATATAAATTATTTTAGGATATAACGCCCTTCGTAGGAAGCGTCCGCCGGCTATAGATCGACCCCTCTAATTAGAAAGCGCTCGCTTTTATCGAAAAGGTTAATAGTAATATCGAAGCCTATAATAAAGAGAAAGGTTATAATCTAGGTCGTAGAAAATTTCCTCTAAAGTATCTCTAAGATAAGTACTAGAGTACGTAAGTACTAAGGACGATATATAAAGATACGACCGATCCTAAACGGAAAAAGGAACTAGCCGCTATTTTCGAGGCTCTATATATCGTAATATAAGAATTCTACGAGGATTATAGCTTATCTAAGACATAGGCTTAGTAATATACTAATATTAATAAAGAGCTTTTATAGCTCTTAGAGGCCGAGGAGCCCTAGTCTAATCCTACTACTAATACTAGTAATAGTAGCGGTACTAAATCTAGTACTAGGAATACTAATAGTACTAGTAATAGTTCTAGGATTAAGCTAAGTACTAGAAATAGTAGTACTAAATCTAGTACTAGTAATACTAATAGTACTAGTACTAGTTCCGGTTCTAGTAATAGCGAGGACTCGGAGATAAGGGATATAGGAGACCTATGTACCGGAATAGGATCTACTAATAATAGCGATACGGGGATAATTAGAGCTATAGATAAACTTACTTTAGACGGCGAGCCGATTAAATCTAAACGTTAAGTTTTTAAGACTTTCTAGTTTCTAGTCGAGGAGAAGTCGGGATTATATGTATAGAAGTCGGCGTAATTATGTAGCGATCTAAAACCTAAGGATATCCTATCCGTTAGAAAGCCGACGAAGGAATTTATTACCTAATATAAGTACCGGTATAAGAGTATACGTTAGATCGCAATATCGGTTAACGACGCTATAATATCGGGGGCTAGTTAATATCCTCGTATTTCTATTATAGTAGAATAGCTAGGAGACCTAGAAGATACTCTCCTATCGCGAAGTAATCTTATTAAGATAGCTAGTTAAGTACGGGTTAATTAAGATCTCTAAAATTATCTACCATACCGTAAAATAATCGAATTCGAAGGACGAAAGGTTTTTATAATATTATAAATAGAAGCTAGACTCTTAAACGGAGAGATAAAGGTAATATAGCGAATTAAGAATAACTAATTTAAAGCGGCAAAAGCGGCTCAATTTGCAGTCGGTTAGCTAGGATTTTCTTAACTAGGAATATACTGCGCAATAGGTCGGGTTAGGTGGGTTTTGGCCATTTTATTACCCGACCCAATTTGGGGTAGGTAACCTATATCTTAGCCCTAGGTGGGTCGGGTTATACTACGGGTTACCTATAGGTGAACCTATAATAACCCGGGTCTTCGTTAGCTAATTAAGTGTAATTATCTAAAGCCGAGATAATTAGGGTAGATTTTATACTAATTATTATAATAATTATTAGTAGTATAGTATTATAGTCTTATAAGTAGAAAACCGTTATTATATTAAGCTACGAAAGTAGTAAGCTATCTATATACTAGTAACGCGATATATCTTTCCTTCCGAAATTCGTACCTAAGCTACGCACTCCTAGTATAAGTAGGGCAATTATTTACGCGTCCTTCTATATAATAGTAACTCGCTTCGCGTGAATTACGGCGAGATTTATATCTATTAGATACTATTAGTAATAGATCGAGATATAAGCTTAAGGTAAGGTTATATACTCGAACTAGGTTATAAGGAACGCCTCTAAATACTCGTGAAGTACCTCTAATATACTAGACTAGAAGCGTAGATTAGGCGTAATTATTTACGCTATCTCCCTTACTAATCTCGAGAATAAAAGCTTAGGAATTAGTAG
>JAABUP010011081.1_pt1 | contig 10392 bp, 8 predicted proteins | sample 5559201 | NCBI WGS metagenome assembly JAABUP01 (sample SAMN10711887, study PRJNA513373) | rock metagenome | isolation source: Antarctica rocks | place: Antarctica | reverse complement strand
AACTCACTCCAGTCGTAGGCGACACGCTCTACGATAGCACATCCCAACCCATGCTCTCCTTCACCAACGACACAACCCCCGGCGCGCACGACACCCTCATCGCTACTTGCAACCCACGCCGATATAAGAAAACCGAAGTGGAGAGGTGGCGTGCTATTTGTAAGGAGAATTACTCCACAGCGCTGATGAAGTTGGGTGAGATTGAAGTGGTGTGGCCAAAAGGAGCGCCAGCGCCCATCAATCTTTTTATGAATGTGAGCGTGCAGGGTGATTGAAAAATTGTTTTTCGGAAGCCCACGAGTGGGGATGGGGTTAATGTGACGTTTAGGGCGCTTGTGGATGGTGGTTGTGGTGATGAGTACGTGTCCCATCGATCAGAAGGCTGGTGAAGATTGGTGGCCGCGGCCTAGGGAGGTGGAGTGGGAGATTCTTGGATGAGGAAGGGGTGGGATAGGAGTACATGAAAAGTAAGAGGGACGAGTACAGGTGTTGAATAACGATTGGCAAGGTCTGTGGTCGAGTGGGATGGTCTTGGGAGCGCAAACCTTCAAAGCATAGTGTTCCACACACAAATGTGACTGCCCATATATATTACCGATTTGCTAGAGAATGAATATGTATATATCAAATAAGGGCACCGTCTAGGAATCAATTGCGGTTAATGTGAGCACCGGGTTAGATTATCAAGCTCATGTAGAGCTGGTAACTACGGGACCGCGATTTATCTTGAGTGCCGAGGGACAACATCTCGGCTCTTCTGCCTTCATATGCTACAGTAAAAGGGGAGATATAAATCGTTATGTAGAGCTGTGGTGGATATCAGTAAGACAAGCTTCCCAGTTCCTCCGCTGGTGACTCTCCTTCACTTCTCAAAAACCAAAGCCTTTAGACCCAGTCTTATCCCTAAGAGCTACTTAGTAGTCGATGTACTCCAGTAATATTGATCAATCTGCTCCTGTTCCAAGCTTGATAGTTATGTCGGAACGATATACTTTCGAGGAGGTCTGCAAAAATTGAAGCCAAGTATGTAGTTGACACGCTCTGCCACTTTGAATAGACAAGTCGAGGTTGAGGAACATTTTCATCGCCAAGCAGACTCGAATCCGTGTCTTTCTCTTGATGTTCTCTTCAACCTTGTCAAATGTTTGAAAGTCGCCATGTACTTGTCTACAGCGCGGCGTCCTTGGAGATCATGCGATCTCTTGCCAGGGGATCGTTCAGATGATGTAGAGGAAGAGAGCTTTCTAGCAATTAAACAAATAACAGGAGACGTAGATTTACAAGGCCACTTCTACAAAACCAAGCTCCAGACGTCTTCCCCATCACACGTGCCCATGTCCTCGCACTTGGGAAGGACCCCGACACAGTAGCTCTATTCCCGGACGCAATCTTCGGCCACGGCCCGGACGCCTACGTCGCGTCTCTCGACTCGCTGGTGTCGCTGCATAAACTGCACTGGAAAGCTATGGTGAAGAGAGCCCATCAAAGAAACGGTACGTGGACTTGTGGTGGGTATATCTGCGTTATTGTGTGGATATTTTGGCGTAGGATATCGTGTGCTATGACGACGGGGGTGTGCTGACGTATCGGTGGATGGATACACAAGCTCACCCTTTTGTGGGTTCTAATCTTGAGAGGAAGTGTAGGGATTTTGGGCAGCTGTTGAGGTGGAAGGAGTAGAGGAAGGTGTATATGGGGAAGTATTGGGAAATGGAGAAGCCGGTTGATGCCATACAGGTGAAGGCGGAGGATGCATACTATGATATGTTCGGGTTTGGGCATAGTACGCTGTAGCCCGATGGGAAGGGATTTGTACGTACCCAACCCGAGAGCTGAAAGAAATGAACCCTCTCTTTCCCGCTCGGACGACTGTTTAGTAAACAGCGGGCATAACACTCAACCTCCCACCATCGGTAACGACCACATTACCATTACAATAAGCACCAGCCCGGCTCGTCAGGAAAAGGATGACACCAGCCATATCTTCTGGAGTGCCCGACCTCTGTGCAGGAATCTTCTCTTTGGGAAAGATGCCATCACCAATGAGGCCTGCAGCCATGTCCGACGGATAGACTGGGTTTACATTAGCCGAAGATAGCCTCAGGGCCGACAAGGGACATGGGGGACCTACGTCCTGGAGCAACGACATTAGATCGAATTCCATATGGCACCAGATTTGTGGCCATGTGCTTCATCAATAACGTCGTCCCTGCTTTGCTTTGTCCGTACGCATAACCTCCCGGGGTTTTGCGATTGAAGCCGCCGATGCTACTCGTGGCGATTACCTGGCTGGTCTGCTCCACGTTGGCTTTCTTGTTACCCGCATCCAGAAGCTTTAGGAATGCCACGATAGAAAAGAAGACTGCCGAGACATTGACGGCGAACGTTTTGTTGTACTCATCAGACGACTGGTCCCAAAGTGCGGACTGAAATTCCTCGAGCGAGCTCTCCGGTGTGATCGACGTGGCCTGGGGCCCGGCTATGCCGCTGTTGGCGATGAGTACATTGATGTAGCCGACTTCCTTTTCAATGTGGGTGACAATTGATCGGAGGGTCTCTTTCGATGTTACGTCGCCGACTAAGGGGATGATGTTGCCATGAGGAGATTCTTTTGCTGCGGCATCGAGTACTTCCTTTCGGCGGCCAATGATATAGATTTTATTGGCACCATTGAGAGCGAGTGCTTTGGTCATCATGAGGCCTATACCACTTCCACCGCCGGTAATGACCGCTACTAGACCTTTGACATTGAAAAGGTTTCTTGCTTCTAAAGACGACATGGCGAGAGAAGTCTAAGATCAACAAATTCTGATTTTACGATATTGTGAATCGATGGGAAGGGAAATACAGTGCTCCTTCTTTCGAAATGATCTTCGTAGATGTGGCTTTATGGATCTGACAGTGTAAAAATGTAAACCTTTAAGAGTAAGGAAATCGTTGATGAGCAAAGGATTCCAGCAAGACTTTATACTTGTGGATACTTTTACGGTGCTTTGATATAGATTGGTTTTCTTACAGGTAGTCAACTTGTAGGAGTAATACAGGATGGCTACTTAGAATTCTTGATGTCTTAGCAAAATCTGAAAGGTGCTTCGTCTTAAATTTTCTGAAGATGCCGGCAGTGAGGTGTCACATGGATGGAGAAATGATCGACACAGGGGTCAGAAATGCCAAGATATGAGCAACTCTAATTTTTCTTGATGAAAGCTTCCAGGGGTAGAGAACAAGTCAATTGTCCACAAGCTTGGGGAGGAAGAGTGTACGAGAATACGACAATTCCACGCCTCACGAGTTTGACTAGGTAGCCTCAGAGCATTCCTTATCCTTTGTATATTTTCGCAGCGGAACAAGTGGTGTCCAGCGACACTGCTGACCTTTACAGTCCTTTCCTATGTCAACAGCGCTTGACGACCGCCGACGTCCAGGCCTATTGTCTTACTTCAGCTTCGGTTCTACTGCCCATAGACGGACCATCTCATCACCTGATCACCAAGAGCTGGATCCGTTAGGGAAGGAGGGCACCCCTCAGAAGGACAAGTGGAGCAGAGCACGCGCAGGCACACTGGAGGGATACAGAGAGCCGTCCATGACGGGCGGTCAAAGATCACGATATTTGAAGACCGGGGGGATCATTGCATTGATACTTCTTTTACTATACTTATTTGGGTCAAGGAATAGCGAGGGCGCTAGGGAGATTGTAAAGGGGCCGTCAGGTATACATCGGCCACTACAGGCGGCATTGACTGCGCTGATTGTTATGCAGAAGGCCAGGCAAATATATTAGGAAGCGATGGGAAGACAGACCCTGCGCTCGGGACGACGAAGTGCTCGAAGTCCAGCTCGAAAGATAAACCTTTAATTCAATATGCATTAATGATTGATGCTGGTAGCACTGGCTCCCGAATCCATGTCTACAAATTCAACAACTGTGGCACGACGCCTGAACTCGAAAACGAGGAGTTCATGATGACCGAGAAGAGGGAGGGTGGTTCGGGTCTCAGCTCCTATGGTACAGATGCCGAGGGAGCTGCAAAGAGTCTCGACGTTCTCCTCGAAGTCGCCATGAAGACGGTCCCAGACAAATTCAAGTCCTGCTCCCCAATCGCTGTCAAAGCGACCGCTGGTCTCCGCAAGCTCGACCAGACCGTCGGCCCCAACGCCAGCAAGAACATCCTTGCCGCTGTGCGCACTCGTCTCGAGACCCATTACCCCTTCCCCGTGGTCTCCGCCGCAAACGGTGGCGTCGAAGTCATGGATGGTAAAGACGAGGGAGTATACGCCTGGATCACAACCAACTACCTCCTCGGCAAGATCGGCGGCCCAGACAAATCTCCAACAGCAGCCGTCTTCGACCTGGGCGGTGGCTCCACCCAAATCGTCTTCGAGCCCACCTTCAAGTCCCCATCAGGCGGCATGCCCGAAAAGCTTCAAGAAGGCGACCACAAGTATGTCTTTAAAACCGGCGGGACAACATACGAGCTCTATCAGCACTCCCATCTCGGCTACGGCCTCATGGAAGCTCGAAAATCAATACACAAAGCCATCGTACAAGCCAAACACGACGCCTCCCCCAACGACTCCTCCTGGACGTCCCAGCCCATAACAAACCCATGCATTATCCCCGGCATGACTCGCGAAGTAGAAGTCGAAGTCGGTGGCAAAACCATTACCACAAAAATGGTCGGCCCCACGGATGCCGCGCCAGCTCAATGCCGTGGCATCGCAGAGAAGATGCTCCTCAAAGAGGCCGAGTGCGCCCTCGCACCCTGCTCCTTTGGCGGCGTGCATCAGCCCTCGCTCGAAAAAACATTCGCGCGTGAGGACGTCTACATCTTCAGCTATTTCTATGACCGCACGCAACCACTTGGTATGCCCGAGTCCTTTACTATCGAAGAAATGAAGAACCTTACCTCAAAGGTCTGTGAGGGCGAAAAGGCCTGGGATGTATTTGGCGCTGTGCCGGGAGCGCTGGAGGAGTTGAGGGACAGGCCGGAGTATTGTTTGGATTTGAGCTTCATGGTGGGCTTGTTGCATACTGGGTACGATATGGGGTTGCAGAGGGAGGTGAAGATTGCGAAGAAGATCAAGGGCAACGAGCTGGGGTGGTGTTTAGGTGCTAGGTAAGTCCAGTCCAAGTCTCAATGCTTGGGTTGAGTGCTAACCATTGACCAGTCTGCCACTGCTAAGTCAGGAATCGGGATGGACGTGCAAGTTCAGTGAGGTACCGCATTGATTGCTGGTCAGTACAAACGAGGTACGAGTCTGAAAACCTTAATACACCCTTATAATTGCTCGACGGCGTTTTGGGAGGATAGAAAGATATACCGGGCTCGAGATCTTAGCTTTGTAGCATAGAAGTATTGTGTCAATAGATCACGGAAACATACAGAAAATCTTTTTGACTTGAGCGCTAGTCTTTAATAAGGTTTCGTAGCATGCCGAGTCTTAGGAACGTGTTATGCTCTTCGACACCATCGTTGCTTCTAACCCCCTGCCCGACTTGAGCCCAGAATTGACCCAAAGGATGGTATGTTACCCCAGAAATTGCCAGCTTTCATAACTCTAGGAGCGGCATTTGGCCCTGTTTACTACTCACCCATCCGTATCCATGTGAAGAAATTTGACATTAGTCCCATCAAAGGTTTCATAAACCCATCGAGTCCAAGGACGAACGTCTATACGCCAGCTCGCGTTTCTACACTTTGATACTGTCATTTCTCCAGCTCTTTGTGCCAAGCAGCCGAGAGATGACCGTGTCCTGCTCCAGAGGCTAGATAATCACGGCATTCTCCACACCAGGAAGTCGCAGCTTAGTTCATCCTTGGTGCGATTGAAGCTGAAGGATATACTGACAATGGCCCAGTCAACGATGGTCTTGGAGGTGCGGACTCCTCACACCTGTCCTCGGTTCTACTTTGATGGTATCTGAGAGCGTGCACTCGTTCATATTGCAAAGTTGATAAGTGGGTTCATCAGTCACAATGACTAAAACCTCCCACAGATTCCGGGATACCGGCACAGGCCTTCGTCCTACCTTCGGTGCATTTAAGAGCTTATACTTCATGGTTGGGATGGTCAATGTTTCGGGGGTTTTTCTTGGATGCAGGTCCGAACTGTGGCTTCGTTCACAACTCGCAAGATGAACTGAGGGTTCGCGTTTCGCGGCGTGTTCAGTATAGAGCCTGCAATTGGAACACAGCAGAGGATGATGCCGAGCAATGCTCCAAGCACAGAGAGCAAACTGAGGTAGCCACCAAAGTAGGTAAAATCCGGGGAACTTACCAAGTGAAGAGCTTGGATACGCAACGCGGTAATGATAAAGAGCCTATTGCCCGATTAATTGAGAGTAGTAATCTCTATATAACGCAGATGAGACTTGCAAACCACCAGGTGAAAGCATACCGGAAGCCGATGCCTTCATTTTCCAGGGCATATCCAGTTAAAGGTGGCGTTGCCAGGATCGCAAGGTCGATGAGAAGTCCAAAAACTTTGAGAAGAAAGTATGATAGGACCTGATTCCCACGTTCGCTGTGGATGCTTGTGTCCCAAGCAGCTTCCACGGGACGGCGAATCAGGAATATGTCGAGCAGGATGGCCAAGCCGTAGACATGCGCTGCTCGATTCCGGATCTTGCGGATGAGCACCACGGTGACGATTCGGAATGACGTGTTTACTAGTCCCCATATCCTCTCATTTGCCAAAAGCAGCTAACAATACTGTCAGCAAACAGAACTCTAGCCGGCACCCCAACTACATACTCTGACAACCAGGGCACGCTCCCTGTCTGAAACTTCTCCAATATTCTTGTCATTGCCATCATCGACGATAGCCCATGTTGTTTGTACAACCAGCGCGATGGTGATTGCGAAAGCAACGAAGATGATGAAATCGTCTCGTCCGAGATTGCGGCGCTGGAATTTTCGAGACCAAATAAGTAGGCCGATGGCTAGCATTGCCACCGAGGTGAATTACCAGCCGCATACGAGTGTAACGAGAGCGATATTCGGAGCGCCCGGAGAGCCAGGCGAAAACATGATGGCGTTAGGTTCAGAATCTCGAGCATGATAGAGATAGAATAACTTCGAAGGTGAGAATGGGTATGGAAGTCTTAGTAGAGATAAAGAAGGTAAAACTGCAAGGCAGATGTTAAAGCGGTATAATCTACGGTACGCAGTGGCTGCTCACCACTGTGGGTCAAGTCGATCAAAGCCTTCTGAATAGCCGAGCATTCTGCATGCGCAAGGCTGGCAAGTGCTTATGCAGCACTGCCTCACTCTAACATGACTTTGAATTGAGCTAATCGAATACTTGGTTGCATACCGAGAATAACATGCACCGAGCTTGGAATCATGACCTTTGTTTTGGATTAATTCAAACAAGTATTGTGGGAGCCAAGAAGTTAGCCACTAGTCCCAACTGAGGTCTCCGAATTTAACGCGGAGGAACTTCCAGACACTATTCGCTCCTTTGCACTTCCACGTTGTCGTCTGGTCTACTTTATGCTCGAGTAGAGCACACGGTCTGGCAGAATTATGGTGAAGCACTGGAAGAGTGGTAACGTTCGAAGCTCTACGAAGCTGCGATGTGCTCCGACCTCGGCGGGTTTGAAGCGCGGAACCGCGTAGTCGCTGCCTACCTCATGTGAGTTGCCATGACTCCATTATAGAGGTAGGTGAAGTTCAAAAACTGCACTTGTTCGGGTCTGAATTCCCCGATGTTGCCAAAATAAGCTCTGCTGCGCTCAATTGCTTCAAGCATGGTGAATCTGAACCTGGTGCTTTGAGACTGCTTGCTGAACAACTTTCTCAAACCATTCCGTGTGTTCTGTCCACGTTATTCCGGATTGTTTATCCACTACCGAGCTCCTGGATATCGACCTTGTCCGTCCGCTTCTCTTTCTGCCTCCCCATCAATTTTCCCAGGACGTCTCTTTCTCCATCTTCGCTCTGGTCCTCTTCGCTCTTACTGCCGGTGCTACCCTCTTCTTCGTGCTCCTTTCGCTTCTCCTCAAGCAGACCCAAACCCAAATTCATCTCAATATACCCTTTCCCCTCCCCTTCTTCCTCGTTGTCGATGTTCTCAATATCTCTCTCCCCCAACCTTCCTTCTTCCCTCATGACCTCAAGCTCATTATTTGCATTTCGTATTCTCGGAATAAGCGCTTTCAGGCGCGATTGTAGGTTTGACAGGTTTGAGGCTGTCAGCGAGCTCATTGTTATCCTGCGCGAATTGTTCGAGCTTGTGTTGTCGGAGGAGAGCGAAGCTGATGAGGGTGAGGCGCCAGATATTGCGGATGAGGATGAGGAGGACGATGAGGACGATGGATCTTCTCCAGAGGCTGAAGCTGACAAGGAAGAGGAAGAGGAAGAGGAAGACTCCGAAACATCATCAGAGACAGAAGCTGACGTTGAGCTTACAGAGTCTCCTTCCGAGTCTGAACTCGTATCTGTTATGCCAGCTATAATCGCACTCATAAGCCGCTCCTCAAGCGGCAGCGTTCTGGGGTTCCGCAGTGAGAAATCACTCGTGCGGTCTGAATCCGGTTCTGTGGTTGATGCTGAGTCCGAGTCTAAATTTCCGCTGTTAGAGCTGCTCTCAGACTCTTCGTTTTGAGAGCTGCCGTTGCGGCTTGTATCGAATGAGCGCACAGGATGGAGAGTCCCGGAAGGTGATGAGGGTGGGGACGATCCGATAAGCGTAGATGTAGAGGCATCTGAAGACATTGAGAGCTCTAAAAACCCTTCAACGGCCGGATGTTGAGGGATTGAAGAGACGTCCCCGCGCTGCTTTTTGGCTGTGGGAGAGGATGGGAGGGACGAGAGGTCGGCGAAAGATCGCTTGTTTTGGGATGGCATATTGAGGTGTTGGGCGAGCTGCGCTAGAAGACCAGCTTATAGTTAAGGATAGTATGTATGGTAAGGAGTGTAGATGAATACCTCCAGTTGCAGCTTTTGGTGGAGCAAAACGTGGGATCTGAATTAGCAAGATTTGACGGCGGCAATAACGATCTCCCTTCTGCATTAGCGTAGCGCTAGCGCCGGACTTTCATGATGGTGATAGGGCTGCATCGTGTCTCGTATTTGTTTGAGGCAGAATCTCGCGTTCAGCTTGTTCCTTCGATATGTTTCCTCAAGAAAGACAAACATCTAAGTCCTTATCTAAGCCAAAATCTACTTTTTGTGACTTTAGTTGGGCTATAAAAGTACGTTTCAGAAGGGGGGCTTACCCTGTACTCCTGCCTACCAGTGCTCCCAGATGACTGGAAACGATGTACCATTGACAGCGGTGAAGCTGACGTATTGTATCAATAAGAGCAACAACGCCTCTGTGAACATCAGTTCTATGATCGGACCAGTGCGGATCCTATTACAACACTGGCTTCATACCCCAACGGATGCTCTATTGAATTGACTACTTGAGCCGATATATACGCGTAAAGAGGACCACAAGCTGTTCGGAGTACAAAAACAAAGAGCTTCCGCGAGTACTGCTGTATTAAAATTCTAGGTAGTATACCTGTCTCGGTGAGTCAGACTTTCCTTTGGTGAAAGTAGAGATGAAACATTGTTTCGGGTTCCTCCCATCACTTGGCCATTGTGCGACTTTGAATGACTTCATGTTTCACCCCTTTCAAAGGTAGTCCACCATGGTATGAATGATCATTATGAATAGAATTGTGTATCATGGTGAAGTGCAGCGGTTGCCAACCTATTTCCGTTCACCACCACATGGTGCCATAAAGAAATTGTACTACTTTTATCGTCTCACTACCATTCTTTCTTCTAAAAATACATATGTACTGCTTCAAGATTATGGTATAAAAGGGGGGATATTGCCCACAAAAACGTGTTATACAAGTTCTACCATCATCATATCCTGTCCAACTTCGACATCATATTCCTAAATTGCAACTGTCATGGCTTCAAACCGTGGCCCAAACGGCAAAAATTTGCTTACACACCACATCGCGCAGGTCGAGCGCCAGCGAAACATGGCATTCTCTCCCTCCAACTCGTCTCCCCTCGCCAACAACGGCATCAGCAGCCATACATCCGACACCGACTCACCCAAAGCTCAGCGTAAGGCATCGCTCTTCACCACGCTTCGCGCCCGACGCCCCCAAATCTTCTCCCCCGACTCTCCTTCCAATCCTACCGCTCTCGATCTCTCGCCCCCAGCTTCCTCTTCTTCCGACTTCCAACTTCCCTACAAATGGAACTTCTATCATGACAGCCACGCAGCTGGAGAAGACTACGAGAAGCGTTTGACCCTCATGCAGGACGAGATCGCAACGATCAAGACTTTTTGGCAGGTTCTCAACTCCTTCCCTCTCAGCAAGCTACAGATGAGAGACTCGGTACACTTCTTCAAGCAAGGAGTCAGACCGATATG
>JAABUP010011080.1_pt1 | contig 10394 bp, 11 predicted proteins | sample 5559201 | NCBI WGS metagenome assembly JAABUP01 (sample SAMN10711887, study PRJNA513373) | rock metagenome | isolation source: Antarctica rocks | place: Antarctica | reverse complement strand
CGTTTCTCCACGCCACCATGCCCGAGTTCTCCCACATGGAAGACAAGGTCAGCGGAATCGCGGCCTGCAGGTTGGAGGCCGCGGAGCCACCGTAGGACCTGGTGTACGCGTCATGCAGGTTCTTCAGATAGGTGTTGCAGGACAAAGAGCCACCATCGACGTTGTCCGGGTTCACCAACGTCGCGCTCTGGCTTGCCAACGACTCCGCGGGCACGCTCGCCAACGAGGAGACGGTCCGGTTCACCCGGTCGGCGAACCACCCCGGGGAACCGGTCCCGAACGTCGTGTGGTTGTCACTTGCCCCCTGGTTGTTGTTCCCCGGGTCGGTGCCCGTGGTTTGCGCTGCGCCGGCGATCAGGATGCCGAACAGGCCGAGGATGATCACCGTCTTCGTGACGTTCTTCCACATGTCCGCCGGAGAACCGCGCCGCGCGGTGCGCCACAGCAACAGCAGCAGGCCGAAGCCGACGACGGCGGCCACCAGTCCGCTGGACATAATGGCGTTACCGAGAGTTGCCGCACCCTTGTCGGCGGTCAAACCCATCGTGTCCAACAGGCAGAAGCGGGTGGCGAAACCGGTGAGCTCGGTGGCGGCCTGCCACATGGTGTTACCTGCGGCGAACGCCATCGAGTCGATCGCACCGCGCTGGACCTTCTGGGTCATGTCCCCGAAGTTGGCGTCCAGGCGGGTGTGCTGGGAGGCGGACGCGGCCGAGGACCACCGGTCGATGGGCAACAAGCTCAGACTCGACACCTGGTCGCCACCGAGTGACACCTGGTGTGGTGGCGAGCAGATGGAGCTGCCGTTGTTGGAGGCTTGGCTGGTGCCCTGCGGTGGCACATCCGCAGACGCCGCGGGCGCCGCGGCCAGGCTGGCCGCGGCGACGATGAACATGCCGAGGAGCAGACCGACGATCCGCTTCATCGTGGAGCTCATCGGCGCGCCCCCGCCGGTGCAGTGTTCATCGTCCGGCCAACCGGCGCAGCGTTCGACTTGCGACGGGGCCCGGTGGGGGAACCGAACGTGGTGTCCAGCAGGTCCTGGCGGGTCTGCGGCTCCGGGGTGTTGCGGGGACCGGATCCCCTGCCGGGCACCGGGACGGTGTTGGCCATGATCATCCCGAACTCGGAGCGGGACGGGTCGATCTGAACGCCGCAGCAGTAGAACCGGCCGGTGGTCGCCTTACGCCGGTCGGCCATCGCCTGGTACTGGCGCAGGTGCAGCCCGTTGCGCTGGCGGGACTCCACCAACCAGAACGCTCCGCCCTCCACAATCGGGATCATCACCAACGCGAGCTGACCAGCGAACACCCACACGATCATGGTCACGATCAGCGCCGGGAAAGCGGCGAACGCGGCGATCACGAACGTGCGCCACCGAACGTCGAAACCGCTGATCAGCACACGGCGCTCACCCCCGGAACGGGTCAGCGGGGTGAGGCAGAAAATCGGCATTCCGTCACTCATCATCGCGGCGGCACTTTCTCTCGGTGCAGGATGCCGGACAGCACCCGCCGGTTATCGGGCTGGGTGCTGTCCGGCGTGTGGTGTCCTAACTCGAGGTCCACAACCCGATGACCGCGTTGGCGATGGCGTCGAGGATGGTCAGGAAAATCGGGATGAGCACACCTGGGGCAGCCAAGGTTGCCCCGGCGGCCAGCGTCCACAGCAGCCCCGAGCTGGCCTGCCCGCTGAACGCACCACCACCACCACGCCGGCGCTCGAACAGCCACTTGAACACCGCACCGACGACGAGGATCACGCCGACCGCGGAGAGCAGCGTGGTCAGCTTCGTCCCGATCGCCGCCTGCACGGCGCCCCACACCTGGCCCCAGCTGCCACTGAGGTTGATCGTGCCAGCAAGAAGCATCACGTTGGACATCTAATTTCCTCCTTCTGTCTTCCTGCCGGTAGTGCAGACAACCGGGATAGTTGCCTGTACAGCGGTCTCGGTGAGAACATGCGCAGATCTCGGCACCAACATCCGTGGTTCTGCTAGCCGTGGTGTGTGCGGGGGTCGAAAAATGTCCTTCCGGAGCCGGCCCGGCACCCTTTCGGTGAGTGACCCGTTCGTCCTCGACCCCCCAATATCCGTCGCAGCGCAGCGGCACCACCAACCGTCCTCCGGGCGGAATCGCACCGTCACGCCCACAAGCACTGCAGTTCACCTGCGGTGTTGCCTACTCACACCGGCTGTTGTACACTCACACCGTGGTTGATCGAGGACGGCACCCCAAGAAGTCCGTCGCGCAGGCACTCAAGGCCGCCGACCGCGACGGACTGCGAGTCGACGAGATCCACAAGGGCCACCGCTGGGGCGCCCTCGTCTGCACCGTCTGCGGCGCCGACCTCGCCATCTGGTCGACCCCCAAGGTCCCCGAAGAGGCCGCCAATCTGATCCACAAGTTCGACCGCAACCACCGACACCAGTGAGGAACACACGCCATGAACACCCACGACTTGACCTTCGTCATCAACCAGCGCATCGGGGACGACGACATCGACACCATCTTTGAGCACGCCGACGACGCCACTCCCGAGCGGGAGCACGGCCGCACCCTCGTTCACTTCGCCCGCGACGCCGCGACCTTGGCCGAGGCCGTCGTCTCCGCACTCACCGACCTCGAGGCCGCCGGCTTCCAGGCCGCGTCGGTGCGCACCGACGACCTCGTCACCCCACGCCAGATCGCGGCCCGCACCTACCGCACCTACGAGAGCGTCCGCAAACTCGCCGCGGGCGAGCGCGGCCCCGGCGGGTTCCCCGCCCCGATGCAAGCCGAGGGATGGTCGCTGTACTCGTGGGCGCAGGTCGGGCCGTGGTTCGCTCAGCACTATCCGGGCGCCGACCTGGACCGGGAGATGCGCAACACCGAGCACGACCGGATCATCGCCGCGGCGGACCACCTGGTGCGGGCACGCGCGCTGATGGCTGGCGATGACCTGGCCAACGGCTTGCGGCGGCTCATCGCCGCCTGACCGCCGTCTCACCACCTCGGCGACATCGTTTCCAGCAGGCCCGCGGGTCAGGCCTGCTCAGGCAGTGAGCCGGCCCGTGACCATCAAAACGTCCGGGTCGACCTCCAGCCGGCGCCGGTTGTGCACCGAAAGTCCGACACCGACCAGCGCGGACGCGCGGATCACCGGGTCCGGGTCCACCGATGCACGATCAGCCACCCCCTCATATGGCAGGCACGACACCGACCACCGCACGATGGGCGGTTGGGTGTCGGGGTCGGAGAGTCGAGAAAGCTGGGCGTCGGTGATCCGCAGATCAGTGCTCGCCTCGCTGCGCGCATCGACGTCGATGCTGTTCACCATGGCCTCCAAGTCAGCCAGTACGCCGGGGTCGATGTCGGGTGGACCGGCTTCGCCGGTGAGCGCCACGTCGGGCTCGGCGTGGGAGTGGGCGGCGAACTGGCCACCCCGCTCACCGTTGCCGGCCGGGATCCGGTTGCTCGGGTTCATCGCCGCCGCCCACCTGTTCGCGTCGGCATCAGCTCACTCACCGAAACCACCCGCTAGCGTCCGGTGCATCCGGTGCGGCCGGTGCCCGAGTGTGGGGGCGGGGTACGTCCGGTGCCCGAGTGCTTTCGGCGGGTGCGTCCGGTGCCCGAGCGTGGGGGCGGGTGGCAGCCGTCATCGCCGAGGCCCACACATCATCGGCGTACGCACCGGACGCCACCAGCGTGGCGGACACCGACTTGCGGGCAGCGATGTGCGGCCCATCGACCTTGAAAGGGACAAACAGGGCTTTCTCCTGCTCGGTGGTGGTGTCCCCGGCACGCCACGCATTCACCACTGCACGAACCCCGCCAGCATCGGCCAGGACTTTGCGCGAGGCCTGCGCCGAGTACTCGGTAACCGTGCCACGGGCGACGGGCGGACCACCGATCTTCTCGGCCATCACGTCATAAGCCAGGCGGCGCGCCTGCACGAACCCGCTGCGACCGCCCTGGTCCACCAGCTTCTCAGCCTGCTCACCGGCACTACCGGCGGCGAACTCCTGAGTGTTGACCTCCACAGCAGAGGTGGACATCGAATGTTCCATATTCTCCTGGGTGGCCTGAGTCAACTTGTCCCACGGAACGACCTGCCTCGGCCGTTGAAAGCCCGGGGAAGGCCGGCGCTTGGGCAGCATCGACGCACTGATCTCCGCCGCGATCGCCCCAGCCTCAGTCTCCGTCAGCCGCCGGTTGAGCTTCTGCTCCGCCTCCGCCTCACGCTCCCGGAACACCACCTGGGCACGTGAGTCCTCCGAACGCCTCTTCCCGTTCAACATCTGGGCAGCGATGCGGCGGCTGACACCGTGGATGTAGCCCCGCGGGTTCTCGGCGACACCCCCCGATGGGGCTGACGCCGAGTCACTGTCCTGCTTCCTCTCGCGGGAAGCGTCGGCCTCGAAGTAGGCCAACATCGCCGACTGACACAACTCATCGGCATCCACACCGAGGCGCCGCGACCAGAACTTCCCAGAGCGCTGTGCCTGCTCGAACAGCTCAGCGGTGGTCGGCGGTGCGGCGGTCGGTGCACTCGGTTCCTCCGCAAGGACCACATCGGGTTCGGCGTGCGCACCAACGGCGAACTGGCCCCCGGAAGGCACACCCGGGCTCACTCGCGGCGCCGCGACAGCTGGTCTCGTGGAGGTCATGCCCCCGATGTGTGCGGCCCCCGCAGATTCCCCTGCTGCTCAAAACAACTACACGGCCCGACAACCGCCCAGCGCCCTGTCTCAGCGGTCCCCGTTACGTCACAAGGCCGCTGAGACTCACCAGCAGGACCGACAACACGAGCCAGTTGCTGACGGTGTGGGCGGCCGCGGCGGTGGTGATCGGATGGTGCTTGAGGGCCTCTGCCTTGGCGGTCGCCGTCGCCGTCACGACCTGGACCCGGGTGCCGTGCGTCTGGATCTCGATGTCGACGATCGCCGTGATGGCAGAGCGCCAACGCGACATCGCCGTGAGGTAGACCCGCTCGTAGTACAGGCCACTGATGGTGAGGGCAATCCCCACGGCGAGCGGGACTCCGGACACACAGTGGATGAGGCCGAAGCCGAGCTGGACCGCCAGACGACGAGGTACCGAGCGGTCCTCGCTGCCGGCGCGAAACGTCGACTCCTCGAGGTGCGCCAACCAGGGAACAACGACGACGAGGCTCAGGGGCAGAATGATCCCGACCAGCCGCCAAGGCGTTCCGCTGTTGCCGGTCTGCCCAAGAAGAACATTGCCCGAACCGCCGAGGAGGGACCACCAGCCGTACCGGAGTGGTGGTACCAGGGTGAAAAGCAGTACCGCGGTGGCACCCACAGCGACCAGGTGGGCCAGGCCGGCGGGGACCATCCACCAGCGTATGGAGCGCACGGTGTCGCTGTAGGTGCGACGGTGCTGCGGATTTCGACAGATCCGGACGGCGGTGAGGGTGAGATCTGTCAGGACGAGAATGATCACGATGGCTGCGACGGCTTCTTTCATACCCACCATGTGTGCGGTCTGCCCCGCGTCACCCGCGACGCTGCGCGAGGGCATGCGGCTGCTCGAAACGCAGCTCCGAACCCGCCACCCACGCCTGTCCGAGCACCAGGTCTCGGGAATTGCGGCCGTTGCACTTCTCGACCACGAGTACCGGGTGGGAAGACCTCGCCGGGATGCGTCGGTCACACAGCGCCTCGACTCCACACCATCCCGAGCGCGTTCAGCTCAGCGATCCTCGCCGTCGAGAGGGTGCCTTCCTTGTGCTCACGTCGGCGGGCGCGCACCCACGTCCCGAGCGTGAATCCCCCGTCGGTCACGTGGCTGTCGGGCACGCGGGCGTGGCCTTCCCGGGCGGTGTAGGCCCGGAGGTGGTCCACCCCGATCCGGTAGCCGGTCTCGCGAGAGGGACTCCACACCACCCCCAGCGCGCTCAGCTCGGCGACCCTCCCCGTCGAGAGCCGTCCGACCCTACGATCCTCCCGGCGCTTGACCGCCCAGCCCCCGAGTCTGAATCCATCGTCGGCTATATGATCGAAGGGCACGCGAGCGTGACCCTCTGCTGCGGCGTAGGCCTGGAGGTGGGCCACCCCGGTCTGATATTGAGCATCAAGGGGGTCCCACACCATCCCAAGCGCGTCCAGCTCGGCGATTTTCGCCGTCGAAAGCCTTCCGATTGTGCGATCCTTTCGGCGGTTGGTTACCCATTTCCCGATCGTGAATCCGTCGTCGGTCACATATTTGGTGGGCACGTTGGCGTGGCCCTCCCGGGCGATGTAGACCCGAAGGTGGGCCATCCCGATCTGATAGCCGGCATCGTAGGGGTCCCACACCATCCCGAGCGCGTTCAGCTCGGCGATCCTCGCCGCCGAGAGGGTGCCTGTCCTGCGGTTGCTTCGGCGGTTGTTCACCCACCCCCCGAGCGTGAAATCGTCGTCGGTTATGTGCCTGGTGGGCACGTTGGCGTGGCCCTCCCGGGCGATGTAGGACCGGAGATGGTCCACCCCGGTCCGGTATCCGGCATCAATGGGGTCCCATGTCATCCCGAGGGCGCTCAGCTCGGCGATCTTCGCCGACGTGAGCCGTCCGACCTTGTGATCACGTCGGCGGTTACTCACCCATGTCCCGAGCTTGAATCCGTCGTCGGTCACGGACCGAAGGTGCACGTTGGCGTGGCCCTCCCGGGCAACGTAGGCCCGAAGATGAGCCACCCCGATCCGGTAGCCGGTATCAAGGGGGTTCCACACCATCCCGAGCGCATCCAACTCGGCGATCTTCGCCGTCGAAAGCCTTCCGATTTTGTGATCTTTCCGGCGGGTATCCACCCATCTTCCGAGCTTGAATCCGTCGTCGGTCACGGACCCATGGGGCACGTTGGCGTGTTCCTCCCGTGCGACGTAGAACCGAAGGTGAGCCACCCCCGTCTCGTAGCTGTCGGTGAGTGCTTCCACGACGTGCAGGTGGATGGCTTCGGCCAGTTGCGCGGCCACCTCCCCTCCGACCCCGTCGGGGAGGTCGAAGTCAATGGGCGGTCGACCGTCCGTGTCAGTGCGGCGGCGCCCGGTCCAATCGACTTCGGTGGTGTCCACAGCCGCGAAGCCGGGCAAGGCAAGCACCTTCGCGGTCTGCGGCCCGGTGAGGCGACGTTTCCCGGGTGGTGTGGAGGTGTCGAAGTCGACGGCGACGGCCTGACGGACGCACCACTGACCCAACCGTGCGGTATCAGGGTCGTTGTCGTCGGGGGAGGGTAGAGAAACCGTCTCCGTGGTGTGGTCGGCGACCTTCTGGTAGGTGACCTCCCAGGGTTCGGCGGCATCGGCGAAGTGCGCGTCCAGGGTCGCGTCCATGTCCCGCATCGCCATCATGGTCTGCACCACCCCGGAGAAATCGGAGCGGGCCACCACCTGCGCGGGGTCCTCGCCGGGGACCAGGTACACGGGCAGCAGGATCACCGACGGCTCATCACGGTCGGTGTTCGGGCGGATCGCGCGACCCACCATCTGCACCACATCGACCGCAGAGGAGCGGGGTTCGCACACCACGATGCCGTCCAGGGTGGGGACATCGACCCCCTCGGCGAGGCATTTGACGTTGGACACCACCGTCCACGCCCCGTTGGTGTCGTCGGTGTCGGTCAACACCCCCAAAGCCTCCCTCCGCCGGGCTGGAGGCATGGCCCCGTCGACGTGCCGCACTCTCAGCGGCCCGGCCGGCTTGTGTTCGTGCGACAACACCGACTCCATCACGGCGAGGTGCTCTGCGAACTCGCGGGAATGCTGAATGGTGTTGTGGTAGGCCAGGATGCGGTGCAGGCCATACTGTTTCGCAGCCCGGTTCACCGCCACCAGGGTCGCCGCCTTCCGGGCGTCCAGATCGTGCAACCCGTCCAGACGAGTGTTGGACCGGATCAATGTGTTGATGGCGGCGTCGTCGACGCCGATGATCACCACCCTGTAGCGGGCCAGTACCCCCTTCTCGGCCGCGGCGGCGAAGGACAGCTCGTGCAGTCGGGCCCCGAACAGAGCGTCGTCGTCCATGGACACCACCTCGATGTCCCCGACCTTGCCGCGTCGCGCCCGGTGCAGCCGGGGGGTGGCGGTCAGGAACAGGCGCCGCCGGGCGGGTACCCGCGCGTCGTCCAGGACGGTGGAGAACAGTCCGGTGGCGGACCACCCCGGCCCGGCGGTGCGGTGGGCCTCGTCGCACACGATCATCGACCACCCACCCAGCTCGGGGTGCGCAGTGTGCATGGCGGTCAGCTTGTCCGAGGACTGATAGGTGGCAAACACCACCCGACGGCCGGGGGTGTTCCGTAGCCAGTCGGCGAGCACGCCGGGGTCGGTGGTGTTGGGGATGCCGAACTCGGTGGTGTCCAGCTGGATCTCATCGCTGTCCCGGGCGTTGCCGCGGCCCATCTGGTGCTCCGAGCACAACGCCAGGGCGGTGAACTCGGCTTCCCGGTAGGTCATCCACGCCTGGGCGTTCTGCGCCAGCAAACCCAAGTTCGGGAACAAGACCAACACCGTGTCGGTGTCGGTCCCGGCGAGGGTTTCGGCGATGCGTTGGGCGACCACGGTTTTCCCGGTGCCGCACGCCATGATCACCTGGCCTCGCGTGGTGTTGGCGAGACCGTTCACCGCGTCGGCCACGGCCGGTACCTGGTGGTCGAACAGGGGGCGGGGTGCAGCCGACTCTTTCGATGACGCGGCCTTGGAGGGTGGGGGTGGTGCTGGTGAGGGTGTAGGGCAACCGGTCGCTGAGGGGTGGATCGTGGTCGTCATGCCCTCCATGTGTGCGGCCCGCCCCGCGTCACCCCGGTTGCTCAGTGGCTGTCCGCGGCGTCCCGCAGCGCAGCACGGCGCGCATCGGTGCGGGTGCGCTGGCGGTTGGGGGCGCTCGAGTGGGGCCCGGCCCCGGACTTACGCATCCGAACGGGACCTCGGGCGGGGATCACCAAGGTCGCCAGGTACGCCTTCCCGGACTTGCGCTTCACCTTCATGCCGATCATGTGTGCGGCCCGCCCGGGATCAACCGCGACGAGGCGGGCCGAGCTCAGTCGGCAGCTGGGGCTGAGGTGCTCGCCTCGTCTTCTGCGCAGCCGGTACCGCGGTCCTCCACCGAACCGGCTGCCAACGCGTTGGAAAGATCATCCGTACGGGCCGGGGTCCTGCGGGCGGCGCTCGCCTTCACCAAAACCCCCTCGCAGCCGAGGGTGAGCTGACACCTGGCTGGGGTGGTGGACGTGGTGAGCAACCACCTCCCGCAGCGATCGCACACGGCGATGGTCACGATCTTGTCCGCACCCCCCGCAGCACTCCAGCGGATGAAGCTCAACATCGGCTCGTATTTTTCCACCAGCTCGATCTGGTCCGGGTGGAGAACCACCAACCTCATTGCCGCCGCCACTGACTCCTCGGCCGTGGCAGCAGCCAGGTCCGCCCAACTGCGTTGCTTCGTCTGACGCAGCAACGCCAACGCCAGGGAGGCCGCCCGGACACAGTCGGGGGCCTCCGGGTCGACCTGCAGGATGACTTCAAGCGCCTTCTTCGTGGTTGCCACGACTGCGTTTGCGTTTCGCGAACAACCGGCTCGACTCGTCGCCGACGCTGAGTAACCTTCAGAGCGATTGCATATACGCTACATCGAGGTAGATTGCGTATATGCAATCGTTCGTCGAGCGCGCCAGGGTCAGGGTGGGCCTGTCCAAGCGGGAACTCGCCTCGCTGGCCGGTGTCTCCCCCTCGACAGTCGGGCGCATCGAGGCCGGGACCATGGACCCCACCGTCACCATGATGCAACGACTGATCTGCGCCGCCGGAGCCGTGGCGACCGTGTCGGTCACCTACCTGTCCGACCCCGCCGCCATCGCCGCCGCCCGTGCAGTACTCGACCCCCACTCCGACCTCATCGACGGCACTGGTGTTCCCGAGTGGATCGCCCGGTTCTCCCACCTGGGTTGGCTGGACGGGCAAGGCAACGCCAAATCACCACGAGAATTGGCGGCCCGCGCCGCACGATTCGCCGCGTTGGCGCAGCGACCGAACATCCGCACCTTCACCCGAAACCTCACCTGGGCCGAATGCGTGCGGCGCCTGAACGAATCCGGAATCACCTGGGCCGCCACCGGTGCCACCGCAGCAAACGAACTCGGAGTCACCGGGGACACACTCTGGCCCGTCTTCTACGTCTCCGACCTGGACATCGCTGCACGCGAGCTCGGACTCGAACAGTTCCGACCACCCGGAACTGCCATCAGCCTCATCCCCTACGACGGCATGTCCGAACGCGGCTCCCGATGCGACGACGCCGGCAACAGTTGGGCCGCACCGTTGCAGGTGCTCATGGACTGCTACGCCGGGATCGACCGAATGCCCGACCTCGCGGATGCACTTGCGAACCGCTGGGACGCCGAGGCCGGACAATGACCCG
>JAABUP010011078.1_pt1 | contig 10395 bp, 16 predicted proteins | sample 5559201 | NCBI WGS metagenome assembly JAABUP01 (sample SAMN10711887, study PRJNA513373) | rock metagenome | isolation source: Antarctica rocks | place: Antarctica | reverse complement strand
GGCCGCAAGCTCCGCCGCGCGCCGGCGGCCGTCAGGCCCCGTAGTGCTTGGCCTCCTGGCCCTCCGGCGGCGTGCAGTCCACCTTCTTGGCGCCGATCTCCTTCCAGTTGGTGGACAGCACGGTGCCGTTGGACTCCTGCAGCGCCGCGCGGGTGGGGTTGCACGCGGGGCGGGGCTGCGTGTGGGCGGCGCGCCCGGGCTGCGTGCGGCGCGGCGCGCAGGCGCTGGCAGGGCCTGCTCTGTCTGAGCTCGGTCGGCTCCCAAGGCCTCCGAGAACATCCGATGGAGTGAACTGGCCAGACTATGCTGGCCGGGCAGAGAGTGCGCTCCCGCCAGGCCCCAAGGTGCGCCAAGACAGGCAGCAGCCGTGCCAGGCAGACGCAGCGGCCTTGCACGAGCCAGGTTGTCGCGCCCCGGAGCACAGCGCAAGCGCTCTGAGCAGGTGAAGCCCTGCACAGGGCTGGCGGGCGGGGGACCGAGCCTGGCAGGGCCGGCGGGGCCGCGCCTGGAAGGACTTGTTCATCGCGCGGCGCGTGTCCTCGTCGGCGCCGGAGTAGATGTCGCGGAACAGCTTGTGCAGCGCGGCCTCGCCCTCCAGCTTCTCGTCCTTCTCCTCCACCTTGATGTCGTGCTCCAGCTTGTCCCAGTCCACCTTGCGCGTCCTGCCGCGCCCGACTGCCCCGTTTTGACAAGGCGCAGACCAGCAGCGGGAGCATGCCATAGCACGGAACACCCGGGCCCAGCTTCACAAGCTCTCCCAGGTCCTCCACTCGATTCGATCTTCAGACTGGCCCGGTCCACGCAGCGCGTCCTGATGCGCGCCCGGCAAGACCCTACCCTAGCCAGCATGAACCCCGACCAGCAAGCGGGACAGCGTGATGCGCTGCGCGGGGCCTGGTGCACCCGCCCTGCATCTACCCAGCCTCCGCCTCTGCACTGACCTGTGCTTGGCATGGGCGGTTCTCCTGGCGCGCCCAGCCGCGCTCACCAGCATCCACATCCCAGACAACAGCCCCGTCGAGATCTGAGGTCCATGAGACACACGGCATGGGGCTTCGCGGGCGCGCGCCCTCAGGGCAGAACTGATGCACCGTCATGCATGCGCCAGCCCAGCGCTTTCCCAGGATGGGCCGGCAGCGCGCCTGGACGGGAACCAGGACGGCGGGTGCGCAAGCACAGGGTCTGGCGCCCACGACATCAGCGGTGCCCAGCAGGCAGGGCAGCTGCACAGGGAGCGCACGTGCCGGCACAGGGCATGCCAGGGCACGGCCGGCGGCGCGCCTGGAGGATGGGTACGACGGCGGGTGCGCGACCGCGGTGTCCGCGAAGCTGGCGGCCGGCTGCGGCGCGCCGCTGGCCTGCAGCGTGGGCCACGCGCCGGGCGCCGCCTTGCGCAGGCGCACCTCCAGCTTGGTCTTGAGCAGCTCGTGCTTGCTCTGCTCCGGCACCACCTGCCGCAAGAGGGGCGCACAACAAATTCTGAGAGCCATTCCACGCTAAAGACTCTCCACATGAATACCTCCTGAGCTCGCTATTCAACCATACATGCTGCTCACAGGGCAAACAGACTTGGCCCATGCTGCCATGCTGCAATTCTGACTGTGAGCGTCGTCAGTGCCAAGCTGACGCGTGTCTTATAAGCACACTTGCAGTAGCAGCAACAGTGAGCAGGCCATGGACGACCATCGTCTGCAGCCCGCATCGGCCCGGGGTCACACCCAGCACAGCTGCAAGTGCACTCCTTGCCATGCAGCTCTTGCGCTGACCCCTGGCCCAGGGCAGCAGCGGACCCGGCGCTGTGCTGAGGGCGTTGCGGGAGCGGCGCGCGCGCACCTCCCCATACAGCTCCAGGTCCAGGCTGTACTCAGGCTCGCCCTCGGACGACAGCAGGGCGATGTGCAGGCGGCGCGGCTGGATGTCGATGCGCGCGCGCTCCGGCGTCAGGCCCTTTGCCAGCACCGCTACCTCCATCACCTGCGCGCACGGGCGGCCAGCGCCGTCAAGGGGCGCCCCGCCGCCCCCGTGAGGCGCCTCCCTGCACAAGAGCAAGGTATCGCAGGCGCGCATGTCGCTCTGGTGCTTGCTCGCATGGGACAGTCCCGCGAAGCTGTTCCAGCTGCCAGGCAAGCACCGACAGTGCGGAGAGAGCGCCCAGGCGTGCCAGGCTCACAGAGGCGATATCCTTGCCGGATGATACACCTGTCTGTCCAAAGGCAACCGCACAGCACTTTGGAGTGTGCGCAAGCGCGTCGCCGGCGCGCCGTTGCGGTTTGGAAGTACTGGTGGCGGTACTTGGCGGCGGGCTGTTCGGGCGCGGCCGGCGCGAGCGGCTTTGCTGCATCTGCGGCGGCAGCGTCGTCAGCCTGCGCAGGCGGCTCCGCCTCCGGCTGCGGCGCCGAGCTGGGCGCGGCGGGCGGCGGCGGCGCGGCGGGCTCCGCGGCGCCCGGCGCGGCGCCGGCCTCGTCTGCGCGCCCGTGGTCCCGCACGTGACGGCGGGCAGAGAGGGGCTGCCGCGAGGGCGCAGGCGCGGACGCGTGCCCGTGCAAGCCACGGCCTTCCCATGAAGCAGGCTTTGCCACGAGGCGCCGCGGCCTGTGGCGGCGCACGCCCCAATTCGGCTGGTGCGGCGGCCGCTGGCTGGCCCTGTCTTTGATGGCTGCGTGCCAGCTGTGTGCAACCCACCCAGTGAGAGGGGCAGCTCACTGCCAGCATGTCCGTAGGGCGGGAAAGGAGCGCGTGGGCGGCACGCCGGTCACGCAGAGAGCCTTGCCTGGGAGCGCAGAGAGCCTTGCCTGGGAGCGCAGAGAGCCTTGCCTGGGAGCGCAGAGAGTGGCGGAGCGCCCCGCGCTTCCTGCAAATACGCTGCGTGAAGGAAGGGCTGCTGTCAGGTCGCACCGCGCAGCTCCGCGTCGCACTTGCGGATCCAGGTCGCGGTCTCGCGCCGCGCCTCCAGCGCGTGCGCCGCCTCGAAGGCCGCCTTGGCGCTCTCGTACTCCTCCATGTTGAAGTACGCGACACTGCGGCCAGGCGCTTGTGAGAGCTTCAGCGCGCGCGCAGCTGCGGCCCCCAGCCTCGCGTGCCGAGGCAGCGGCGCAGGCCTGTGTCGTGCTAGATGCTTCTGTTGCCGCGCGGCTGTACACTCCATCCCACGCTGGATACAGTACGTTGGAGTAGCTGCTGCTGCCGCACGTTTGCACTGCAGTGCGTTCCGAGGCGGCCGAGGCGGGAACGTGCAGTGAGGCGCTGCGCGGCGGCGCACCCCTTGCGCTGGTGCGCCTTGGCGAGCCTGGGGTTCAGGTCCAGCGCCTTGCTCGCATCCTCTATCGCGTCCAGGTAGTTCTCCAGCTTGAGGCGCGTCTGTGCCCGGGCTGCATACAGCTCGGCATTGCCTGGGTCGTTTGCGATTGCCTGCACCGGCCCGCGACCGTCAGCCGCCAAGGTGCAGTCCATACAGCGTTGCACAGAGCAAGCAAATAATTTGGCACAGTAAAACAAGCATACAGCATAGCACGCGCTTGCCATCAAGCCAATGCACAAGTGCCTCACGGCACACACTGATGTCGGAGGAGGCAGCTGCTTGAAGGGCTGGCACTCAGCAAGCCCACCCACCTCCGTGAACAACTCCTCTGCAGCATCAAAGTCGTCGTCAAGGAATGCATCGCCCGCCCGCTTTGCAGCGTCACCCATTGTAGATGTTGTATGTGTGAAGGCACACGCAACGAGACGCCACACAGCTCTCCAAATGAAGAGTAGAAAAAAGCGCATAAGCTGCCTGCGCATATAAGACCCTGGCTCAGACTTCCTCCTGTGAAGCAGTTACATGGCCGCCCAATGTGAAGTCCCGAGCCAGGCAGCGCGTCCGATGGGCGCGCCGGGCGAATGGATAAGGAGCCGGGCCTGCAGTGGCCTCTGCGTGCGCAAGGAGGACTTCGATGTCTGCGCACCTGGCACGCGTGAAGCAATCCAGAGCTTCTTGAGTGGGGGTGAGCCGGTTTCAGCCTGGCGCAACAGTTTCTGCTACTTTTGCCGCTCCTGGTTGCACGAGGATCACTTGCCTGCGACACTCACTCGCGTGCGCGTTGCAGAGGCTGGAGCGCTCCTTGTGTTTGACGCGTCAAGGTCCGCTGCATGAAACCCTCCTGCTAGTTCTGCGCTCAGAGCCAAAGCTCAGCGCCGGCAACACGCAAGCGCATGCACCACACAGTCCTCCACCTTGCTAGTGTGTCGTGGACGAGCAGGCCAGAGGCGCGCCGGCCGCTGGCGGTCGGGCAGGGCGCCGGGCGGCCGAGCAGGGCACTGCTTCCAGGCGTCGCCGCGCCGCCCCAGCCCGGCGGCCCTCCCGAAACAGGCTCACACACACCGCCCAGAGCCGGCTCGGCGGAGCAGGCTGGCGCAGGCCCCGAGCCTGCGCCGGGGCCTGCCCGAGCCGCAGCCGCGCCGGATGGGGCGCGCGCCGCAGCGGGCGAGGCGGCAGGCGAGCTGGCTCCACCGCCCCGGCCGCAGCCGCGGCCGCCGCCGGCCGCAGACGTGCGCGCGTGCATCGGCGGCCTGCCGGCCCAGCATGCAGGCTGCCCGACGTTCTACTTCATACGCGCGGCGGAGGGCGCGGCGGGGCCGCCAGCGCCGGCCGAGCTGGCGGCTGGGGTGGACTGCGGCCTGCTGCCCCAGGGGCCTACCCTGGGCTCGCTGGAGCAGGCGCGCCCCGCCCGGTGCCCACCATGCGCGCAGGCCGCGCGTCTGCCTGCGACGTACGGCGCGCTGACAGCTGCAGCGGGCGGCATGGCTTGATCGGCAGGCTCCTCACCTCATGCAGACAGCGCTCCCAGCGAAGGGCGCTGCAGCACGCTGTCGAACGGCGCAGCCTGGAGAGTGGCAGGCTCGGCGGCTACTGTAACATGAAGGGTCCTCCGCGACCCGTAATGGTGCTCATGCACGTCACTCCGTTGCAGGTGCTGGCGGGCGCCTTCCTGCCCTGCCTGGCGGCGCAGCCCGCGGGCGCGCCTGGCGCGGCCGAGCTCACGCCGGGCGGCGGGCGGGGCGCGTCGGAGCTGCTCCGGCATGCGCAGCGCTTCACCAGCCTGCTCGCGCACACGCGCGCGGAGGTCGAGGGTGCGCACTCAGCAGGCTTGCTGGCTTCCAGCGCGCCCTCCTCTGCCGCCAGCAAAAGGCATGCTTGCTGCCGAGACAGCCGAGAGGCGTCCTAATAAGGTGACTGATGTGTGTGTCTTTCAGCTGTCACCACATGCCAGACACAACCTGGGGGGAAAAGCACCGTAAACACCACATGTTCGAGTGCTGCTTAGTCACAATGTCCGGGTGCCCTGGCCGGGGTTGCGCTTAAGCAGGGCCAGCGCGCACTGCGCATGTTGTCCAGTGCGGTGCTGCTCACCATGCGCGGCACCATGCCGCACGCCTTGCAGGCGAGCTGCGGCTGCGGGTGCCGCTGCTGTCTGACGCGGAGCTGGCGGCGGCCGGCCGCGACGAGGACGCCATGGCGGCGCTGGAGGGCGCTGTCGCGGACTGGGCCGCGCAGCTGGCGCAGGTGCTGCAGCGCGAGCAGGGCGCCCGGATACCCGGCACAGGCGCGCCTGCCGACTGCGCATCAGCCTCATGAAAGCTAGGGCATGCCTGGGTGACTCTGCAGCACAGGAACTTGTGCACCACGCACAAGGACCATGCAGTGCGGCAAGTCACTCAGCACCTGTGAGCTGCATCCGCACAGGTGCGAAACTGCTCGACAGGGCCAGTGAAGGTGAAGAGCTCTGACAAACATGCTGCCTGCTCTGGGCGACTTCCGCATTGCAGGTTGACGGAGGTGCAGGATGGTAGAGAGCAGGTGGTTCTGCATGGCGGAGACCATGCATATAAAGGGTGTATGTCACTTCATGATCAGGCGAGGTCACTGCATGATCAGTTGGCTGAAGGGCTACAGATGCGACCTGTGACCTGAAACCTAGGGTTTGAGCCGCCTCCACAAGTTTGGTAAGGCTCTGCTAACACGTGTGCATGCGTCTGGCACACGAGCCGCAAGTGAGTTGCAGCAGGCAGCGGCAAGCCGCTAGGTGCCAGCATTCAAGGGGTGGTGCTTTTATCGCGTTCAGAATCCCGCTTGCTATGACAGGCCTGCATAGAACCCACACGCTCTGTGGGTCGAAAGCTGCGAAAGCATGTGTGCATTTTGGTTGGACGAGCGTATGTTACAGCTTGTATCAGCAAGCTGGGGCTGCATACGCGCCCAACCCTGATGCGGGGACCCGCTCAGTGAGTTCCAGGCGTTCAAGCATGTTTAGGCAGCACCGGCAAGGTACGGGCGTTCAGGCAGGCCTGAGGCAGGCAGGTAGGCAACCAGACAGCATCAGGCAGTACATGCAGAACACGTGAACGCATTCCAGAATGGAGGTGTCAAGCAACTCCGCAGCTGTCCTGCTGCTGCGTAACCTCATGCATGGCGCAAGCCGGTGCAGACAATTACAGAGCACATTGTGGCCACCATGGGGCGACCCCTGAAGCCAGCAAAAGAGAACAGTCGGCGAACAGGTCACAAACACTTGGACAGGTCACGCGGGCGAACTCCTTGACGAAAAGCAACACTGTCATCTGGTCGTCGCTGGTCGTCAAAGTGGGCTTACAAGGTGCTCGTCGGCGCTGCCCTCACCTGCGCACACATGCAAGAAAGTCTGCAGCGGTCAAGGCCCGTGCATGCAAGGCAGTGGGGTCTCTGCAGAGAGAGCGGCGCCAGCGGCGGGCGGGCGTGCCTTGCAGAAGCGATGCCGGCGCCGGGGCTGCTGAGAGCGTGCCAGGCGATCGTGTCGGCAGGCACGTCAAGCCAGCAGCCGAAGCTGACGCTGTCGCCGTGCAGGATGCGGACCTGCGAGCGCGAGGCGGGTGAGGCCCGACTGCCGCGCGCGCCGCGGCCGGGCCCGGGCAGATGCGGACAAGAAGGCGCGTGGCAGCGACGCACCGCCCGCGTCGCCCCGTCCTCGCCGAGCTTGTCGATCACGTGGAACGAGCCTACCACCAGGTCAGCCGGCGACGACGCCTGCAGTCGTTGTCCCCCCCTGACCATGGTCTCATTGTAGCATGTACAGATAGGTAGGGTACAGACCGCATGCGCTCGGTCTCGCCCACACAATACGCGTGCAAAGACGTGTTGCATCGCGCGCTGGGCATGGCTGGGCGCGCGTCTGACAGCGCTTGCAGCATCACAGTCGCGCACCTTTGTGTAAAACTCCGCGCTCCGCAGCACAGGCCCGGCCGAGATGTGAGTCATGCAATGCGTCGCGCGGTCGATGCGCGCAGCCCAGTGCGCGGAGGCGCCATGCCCCGCGTGCACCAGGGCCAGCAGCTCGCGGTGGTCGGCGCGGCGCTCGATGTCCCAGGGCACCGGGCTGCCGCTTCCGTGTACAGCGTGGCGCAGCACGTCCAGCCCTGCGCGCAGCCAGCCTCAGCACATGGCTTGCCGGCGGCGTATGCAGGCCTGCAGCACGCAAGGCACCGAGAAAAGCATTCGACTGTGTCAAGGTTTCAACACTGCAGCGCATCTTCATGGCGCCTCCCATGTGCGGCCATACGCAGAGGACACGCATTGCACGTCGCCGTGAGTGCGGCGACAGCAGGCAGACGGCAGACGCGCACCGGTCGCCGCCGCGATGGACGCCGCGGCGCCGGCGACGCAGGCCCCGCCGACCACGCGCGCGCTGGAACCGGAGCGGGGCCCGTCAGCGTCCTCGAGGACGATCTGCACCGCCACCGTGCACGGCAGGAAGGCCTGGTACATCAGCAGCCGCCCGCGGTCCTCGAAGAGGCCCCAGCCGCCTCCGCGCGCGTGCGCGGGCCCAGCTTCGGTCGGCAGCGGCGCCGCCTGCTCGCCTGCCTGCCCAGTTGCGTATCGCAGGACCTCGGCAGCCGCTTCCAGCGCCGGAAGCGGGCTGAGGATGTGCTCCAGGTGCACGCTGGTGCCGGCCTCGTCGATGGACGAGATGGTGCGCCATGCGCTCCTCGCCGGGCGCGAGCCTGACCCGGTGCGCCAGGTGCACCGCCCCTCTCCACGCAAACGGCCTGCCGCCGCCCGTGGTCCGGCTGTCAGCAGCCGCGCCGGTGCGCCCAGCGCCTCGAGGAGCCTGAGGCAGGCGCGCACTCGGCCCACGCGCTTTCCAGTTTGCAGGCGCACAGCGGCCCAGGCAGGCCGGCACGCGAACTGCGGACTCGGTCTGCCGGACAACGCACCGTCAGCCCGTTGCCACCCCGCTCTGCACATCAGAGTGGCTGCTGTCGCGGTCGAGCAACTGCACAGACTTGCTGTCGCTGCCCCGCATGGTGGGCGCCTTCCCGCGGCCGCGCTTCGTCAGCAGGGGCTGCGAAACGAACGCCTCCACCCAGTCCACCTCCAGGCGTTGCGCTTGCGCCGCATGTGACGCGGAGAAGGCGTCCTGCAGGCGAGCACGAGCCCTGCGTCACTCGGTGTCCCTATCCAGCTTTATGCGCCAGGCGGTGGCTTCAGGGCATGTCCAAACACGCAGTCCTGGGACGTTGGAGAGCCCCGCTTAAATAGTTTGCGGCCAAAATTATTACATCATCAGTGTGTGTCTTGTTGTGCCCCCAGGCATGCACATTGTCCGCACAGGTCAGCTGCAAATAACGCGCCTGGTCGAAGTCGTGAAGCAAAACCCACTCGCCTGTCCCTGGGTGCTGCGCTGCAGCAGGAACGAAGGGCGTGCTGTTTCGCCACTCCTCAGGAAGGGGGACACTGATGTGGTTGCAGCGCACACAGCTTGCAGGGGGCGCTGCAAATGCGACGGCGTGCACCAGCCCTCCAATGGCTGCAAATGCCAGCAGCCCCACAACACGCGTACATAGACATACAGGTGAACGGCTGGCACGGCAGTGCGGCATCATTCTTTGTGCTGCAGGCCACACGCATAAATGGACGACTGGCCAGCTTACATTGTGCACAGGCCAGCCCACATCCAAACCAATGACTATTAAAGTAGACCGCCAGTGCATGCAACATGCGCCTCAGTCACCTAGGGTGTGGCTGGGATGTACAGCCGCCATGCAGTAAGCCAGCACATCACGATGTCTGAATTGCTGGGCCCATGCACAAACTTTGTCTTGCGAATCTGGGCATACGAGCTCTGGGTTTGCGGTAGGTGCGCCACACGCTGCGGACACGGTGTGTGACGCAGGCGGACTGAAGATTGCTGTGAGAAGGTGTGAACCGGGTATGGGGAGTGCGAGCATTTTGCATGATGATGAAAACACTGCCCCATGCCAGCATAGAATATAAAATAGCTTGATCCGCCCTCCTGTGGCAAGAACCTGCCAAAAGAGCTGGCAGGCGCGGCTGCTCTGCTGCATTCGCCTACCGACGGTGCTGCGGCACCAGGACCCAGTGCTTGGGAGCCTGCACCTATATGGCGACACAGTAAGTTCTTCACAACCGCTATCCAGCAACCCACCTGACAAGCTAACACATCACGCTCGATGCAAACACTTACGCCTTCACAGGCAACCAAAAGCCTGCCTCATAAGGGCAGACTCCCTGCTAGGCGCGCGCTGAGGAGCACTGTGCAGATAGAGGACTGTTCTAAGGCATAGGCGCAGGGAGCGGCAGCACGCCGCAAACCTCTTGGCGCAGTCGCGCGGGCTGTCAGAGAAAGCATTGCACCGCACGTAAACCTGAAAGCTTCAGAAACTCAGTTTTCATGTGCAAAACCAGAACACATGAACAGACCATTGAAACCCACGAAGACGGACGCATGCTCTGCCCAAGAGCCGACCCAGCAATGGTCGACGACGGTGGCCTGGTGTAGACGGGGGCGTCAACACCCCAGCGTGTGACAAGCCTGGACTGTCAACTCATGGCCAGCCTACCTAGAGATACTTTCCTGACCCGCTACATGGCCGATCAAGCAGGATGGTGCCACTGGGCAGCACTAGCCCAAGCGGCCAGCGCGCATGGCGCGCGCAGAGTACTGCAAAAGAGTTGCGCGAATTACGCACCAAAATCAAACACAGGCCATGAGGCAGGCTGAAGCGCGCATCGCCGCAACAGCATTCATTGTCGCAGAGCCGGCCTCACGTCATTGATGCCGCATTGCCCAGCACGCGTGCATTCAAGAATGGTGCAAGCTGGTGCGAACAGGCGATGCCAGCGCGGCGGCAGCCGCATTGCTGCAGGATGGCCAGCACGCTCACGTGAATGGCTTGACGATTGTCTCAAAAACCCAGTGCCACGTGGGGACCACCTTCGCGATGTCGTTCTCGACATGTACACGGGGCGCAAAGAGGTTGGCCAAGTGAACGAGATGCCCGCACTCTTGCTCCATGGCGACGCCCGCCTCCCGCCGCTCCGGCGCGGTCCTGTTGGGGCTGCGCGCGTCCGCCGCCCCCGCA
>JAABUP010011077.1_pt1 | contig 10396 bp, 13 predicted proteins | sample 5559201 | NCBI WGS metagenome assembly JAABUP01 (sample SAMN10711887, study PRJNA513373) | rock metagenome | isolation source: Antarctica rocks | place: Antarctica | reverse complement strand
CCGCCGGCAAGGCGCCCGCCGCGGGCGCGCCGGGCGCGCCGGGGAACGGCAAGGGCGGCTTCTACGTGGACAGCCAGGGCGCCGTCAACCACCGCACCTTCTGAGCGGCTGCCGGCGGCGCGCGCGGAGCGGCATGCGCGGCGTGCGCGCACGCGACCACGTCTGTGCATGCTGGCGGGCTGTGCGCTGACATGACACGGCAGCATGGTGCCTGCGGCGCTGCTTGATGGGGCGCGCCCGCGCATTGTTCAAGCGTGCGCTAGAGTGTGCTGGGCTGGCCTGGACAGCTTTGCCTGCATTGCCGTGTGGCGGTGTGGGAGAATGCTTGTCCGGCCCGATCTGGGCTGCGCCTTGTCAGGCGCACATGCTTTGCATTGAAGGCGCGTTGCTGCTATGCGGCATATTTTTGGGGGTTGGGGAAGAATTTTTGCAGCTGACCAGCCGACAGTCAGCAGGTGACTGCTGCACGCCAGTGACGCGAGCATTTTGAGGTCACATGCGCACTGCAGGACGAGTGGGGTGTCATGCCCATTTCTGTGGTGTTGTCACAGAGACGTGCAACGGTGGGCTCCAGGCATGCCCCTCGGGTGTTGAGCGGGAAGGGTGCTGAACGGGAAATTGCTGACGCCGCCGAGGCTTCCTTGAGGGTTATGTGCTTGCTAGTGCGGCACGGCGAAGTGCGGCACGGCGGACGACGATGTTGCGTGTGCATGTGGGCTCGCGCTGGCTGGCTGTGCCAGAACTCACCCTGCCATGGCACCGCCTCTCTGAAGCGATGCATGCGACATGTGATCAAGACCATAGGCTCGCAGCGAGCATTTTACGTGATGTGTTGCTGCATTGTGATGTGTAGCTCTCCTTCACACCTGTCGGTGACGGCCGAGGCCATTGACAAGGCGCACCTTCACAGGGTGCACGAGCCATCTTTTGGTAGGGCTTTTGGTAGGGCTGTTGGTGCGCGAACTTGCGCGGCTTTTGCGCGCTGGAAGCAGGGGGCAGTGACTTCGCGTGCTGACGCTGGCATGCAGGCGCCTGCGGCAGCCTGTGGTTTGTGCCCGTGTGCGAGGACAGTGGTGCGTGCGCGTGCGCCTCGAACAATTTTGCGCGAGGGGATGTTTGTCTGGAGGCCCTTTTTGGCACCACGGAGCACTGTCTGGAAACGTGACGTACGGAAATGGCTGTTGTGTTGTTGTCTTCGAAGTCGCAGTCCTTAGCTCGGCATCTATATTCAGCATGTCACTGGTTGGGGTGTCCTGGGGAGAGTGTCTGTGTGCACAAACACGAGCAGGGGGGAATGCCATGATGGAGCGCCATGCAGGCTACAGCTGCAGGTTGAAGCTGTAAGTTGCGCAAGATTATGCCTTGCACGATATGTAGTGCTCTTGGTCGCCCTCATGCACACACTTGTTGTTGTGTGCAAGGAAGCATGAAGGTGGATGCATCTGGCCTATGCTGAGCATCAGCGCAATTTGGCGAGCGCGCCATACTATGCAAACATCGAAGCATGCACATAGCTGAATTGTAAGACTTGCATGAGCTGTGTGTTGTTTAGAGAGACATCTGATCAAGTGGTCATTCTGCAGCACGACCGGCAATGTGGCTTTCAGGTCGGCACTAGATTTGCACGTCAAGGTTCAGCCAGCGTGTTTCGTGCGACCTTGCAACCAGACAAATCAGGCGAATGCCCTCACCTCGAGCTGTCTGGCACCAAAGCTCAGTGTGGACTCACACTGTCGACTCCTTGATCATGGTCAAGCCTGGCATGCGGGTCACACTGCAGCATCGCCATGGAGCTAGGCTCCTCACTCTATGCAGCTGGCAGCGCATAAACTACATGTGCAATCGCCTATGACCACTCGGCCTGTGGCCTCTCCAGGACGGCAGCGTTGATGCCAGCGCCCAAGACAGGATGGGCTCATGTCGCAGGCTGCGCGTGACCGCGGGCAGCGCCGCGGCGTGCGACGGCCGGGCCCCGCAGCAGCCCGCATGGCTCTGCGCGCACAGGGGGAGTGCCCCAGCGAGGCACCGGGGCTGGCCCGGTGTCAGCTGGCCGGCACGGCGCCCTCAGCGGGCGGCGCCGGCGCGGCGGCCGCGGCGCCGGCCTTGGCGGGCTCGGCCGGGGGGGCGTCTGCCTGGGCGCTGCGCTGCAGCAGGTAGTGCGCCAGGAACTCGACGGGCTTGTCCGGCCGCTCCTTGACGAGCTGCTGCAGCCCCTGCGCCAGGGAGCGGCATGCCTGGGCATCAACACAGGCTCGAGCAACCCTCACCTGCAGACACGTGTCTTGGCACACCACTGGCACACACAACATGGGAGCCACATGGCTGCTTGGCTGTGCTGGCCACAACATGGGAGCCCCATGGCTGCTTGGCTGTGCTGGCCTGCGTCGCAGCCCGCACTAGCAAGGCAAGGCGCGCAGGACTTGCAAACATCCTTTCTGCCGAGGTCACCTCCCGCGAGTACCCGCCGCCGGACAGGTATTGCACTAGCAAGGGAGGCCGGCTCTCGCACAGGCCTTGTGACAGGCAACTTGACGGGTGGGCCATCACAACGCAAATTAACAGCTTGGTTGGCGTGAGGCCAACTGTGCTCTTTGCAGTTTGCCGCACGCCTGCATCAAGGTTGGCACTACAGTGGACTCCAGGTACTGTCGTACAGGCACGGCGCGCGTGTCCACCTGCGCCTGCACTCCAGCCGCGGCCGCCTCCGCAGCTTGTGCTACCTGTGGCTCGAAACACCCTGTCACTGCCCATGCAGCAGTGAAGTGCGATACGAACTTTGTGGAGTGCAATACGAGCTAGGAGAGTGATAACTGGACGAGCTGCACGCCTCTTGTCAAGCAACAAGCCGACAACAGACATCCAATGGGCTTCAGAGGGCAGCAGCAGTGCGGCCCAGCCCCTCAGCCCAGCCTTGGCTCAGCGCTATGCACAGCACTGCTGTGCGCCGCGCCTGTGGATTGTCTAGCGCTGGCGCTGGCGCTGGCTGTGCCTCCGACTCTCCAGTTGCGACCACTGTTGCAGTGGACTGCGCGGGCGTGTCGACCTCCATGCAGCGCGCGTCGGTGTAACAGGGCTAGTGGCCCACTGCGCCCCTGGCGCACAGGCTCTCAGCGCCCTGGTATCCAGCAAAAGTGCAGTTGCACTTTGCCTGTGTGGTCCAAGATGCTGTAAGTGGAACCAGTCAATGCGCATGCGTCTAAAGATAGCTCCTGCCGTGCTGCCAATAGAAACTCGAGTGTGAGTGCGCACAAGAGTAAAGGTAAGCGCCTACCTGAGCAAAAGCGCAAGTGCCTTAGCTGGATGCGATCAACTCTTGGTTTCCAGCGGTGGAGATGGTTGTGGCATATCTCACACAGGCGCACACGCCGTGCAAAGTACGTCTTGCAGAGCCCGAAGAAAGAGCTTCGCTAGCCGGGAGTTTTTGCCGCGAAACCGTCCCCACGGCCTGATCAGGCAGACTGATGCTCCGAGGCCGAGCTGATGGCATCCCTTCCTGGGCGCGGCAGAAAACAGAGGGGGCGAGCGCGCTAGTGCAAGGCGCGCGGCAGGGAGTGCGCCGAGGGCTGCCCCCACCCGGGTATCGCACGTCGCGGTGACGGGCAGGATGCTGGCGGGCGGTGCGCTGGGCGCAGCGCCTCGTGTGACGCCCGTGCTCAAGGTGAGAAGAAGGGGCTGCTAGCGGCGGCAGTGCAGCCCTCTGCCTCGCTGCCCCGCGCCAATGCAGGGGCGATCTCACGTGCTCGGGGCCTTTGCTGCCTCCCCGCCTGCACATCCTGCTCCACATTGGAGCTGCTTGTGTATAACAGCCTGGCAGGCGAGGCCTGCGAGTGGTGGTGCTGCGGAAGCACCCACCCCCAGCTATCCACTTAATGTTGCGGATGGGGCCTGGTTGCCAAGCAGCCCAGGCAGCCTGCTAGACGTATGCAGGTTGCGAGTCGGCGTCTGAGTGAGTGGGCGAGCAGAGGCAACCTGCATACAGACTCAGGGAGGCGTGGCATGGTTGCCGAGCAGCAGGCTTGGCAGGCGCATGTCTTGCACAGAGTGGGCAAGATGTTCGGTGCTGAAGCGCCCGCGCCAGCCTGGTGTGCCGAACCGGGCGCAGGCTGCGGGCAGGCCGAGGCCGTGCCGCATGCAGCGCCTGGTCACTAGGGCCATCACCGTCCGCCCGTACACCGTGCGCAAGGGCGACACGCTGCAGAGCATCGCGGAGAAGCGCGGTGCGCGGCTGCGCTTGGGGCGAGCGCCTCAAGGCCGTGCTCTGGGGCACAGCGGGGCGTGAGCGCGTGAGCGCCGCCCGCTTTGACGGGCTGCGCGGCCTAGGTGAGGCGTGCTGGCAAGCGCCCAGGCAGGCTGTGGCGCGCGGAGCCGTGGCGTGCCGAGGCTGAGCCTCGCGGCAGCTGCGGCACCTGGCTCAGAAGGGTGCAGACACCCTGCGCATGTGGAGCAGCCTCGGGCTGCCCCTCCAAGGCGCCCTGGGCCCAAGGGAGGCCGGCGGTGGGCAGACAGCTGAGGCGCGCGCGCCGCGGCGGCGCAGAGCTCGAGGTGGGCCAGCTCACGAAGCTGAACCACGACCGCAGCCCCGAGGACCTGAAGGAGGGCCAGACGATCCTGCTGCCGGCCGGCAAGCTGTCGGGCCGTGACAAGGCGATCCTGGCGGGCATCGGCAGCGGCAAGTACCGCACGTACCCCGTGCGCAAGGGCGAGGCGATCGAGGACATCCTTGACAAGCGCGGCATCGCGCGCACGGAGGCCGACGCGCTCAACAAGGACGTCAACCTAAGCAAGCTCAGCGGTGCGCACCCGGCCGGCACGCACCGGCGCGTCACTTGGTAAGGGGTGGAGCTAGCCTGCAGCCTGCAGGGCACAGGGTGCGCGTCAGGGCGCGGCACACGCGCCGCGCCGCACAGACGCTCGAGCGGGCCGCCGGTCTGAGCGGGCTTGGCCGTAGGAGATGCGTGGCGCACCAGGCTGACCATTACAGGGCCTTCCTCCTTGTGATGATCGGCGAGGCGGGCGCGTCAACTGATATTCTGGGAGCTCCTGTGCCCGCTCCAGCACTCGCTGGGAAGCCTCGGCTGCATCTTGCTCCTAAGAGGGCGGCCCGAGCGTGCGCTCACACACAGGCACTTCTGTGAGCGACCTGGCCCTGCATGGGAAATGGGGACACCTCTCCGGCTGCCTGCTCACTCACCCTTCAGCAAGCTCCGGGGCCCTCTGGTCACAAAGGGCAGACCAGCCGCAGGGAGCCCTGACGCCGCGCCTGCACCGCGCACAGAGGGCCAGCTGATCAAGCTGCCGGCCGGCAAGTACACCGTGCGCGAGCGCGAGATGCTGACCGGCACCGCGGGCGCGCCCTCCGAGTATTTCATGCCCGGCAACCCCTTCTCCAACTCGCTCATCGGCGGTGCGGCCCGCGGCCCTCCTGACGCTCACCACTGATGCAGCTCGCTTGTGCGGCTGATGCAAAACCTAAAACCTTACCCTAGGTTCGACGGCGCCCACTTGCCTACTGCAAGGCTGTGGTGCCGCGCCCGGCCATGCTCCGCCGCTGTTCCTTGTGATGCCGCGCTTGTTGGTGGACCCGCTGGTGGCAGCACAGCCGTGGCAGTGCAGCGGCTCTGAGCAGGGCATGCAAGCGCGCGCCGGCGGCGCAGTGGTGGTCTTGGGCGTTGCCTACTCGGCGTGGCTCTTCCAGCAGCGGGAGCCGGAGGAGGACGAGGAGCTGGCCTGACCGCCGACCGGCTGACGGCCGATTGAACTAGGGCTCCAGCCCGCATCCGCGCTCCATACTCACAGCCGGGGAGCCTGCTGTATGGCCGCGTGGGCCTGCTGCATGGCCGCGGGCGCCTGCCGTGCTGCTCTTACTGGCAGTGAATCGAGGGAGCATACGTGCTTGGGGCGGACATGCATGCTGCATGGCTGGCGCGACCGCCACCCTCCTGTCCTTGAGTGTTAAGGGATGGGGCCACAGTGCACGCCTGCCCTGCCCGCATGGTTGGTTGGAGAGAGCAGCATGCTGGCAATCTGGCAGGGTGTATTCGTTTGTATGCAGCAGCATGCCGTGTGTGATGACATGCCACGCCTGTTTCGGGGTGGCGACGTGCGCATCACTTTGATAGCAGTGCGGTACCATATGTAAGGACCACATAGTAAGGGACTGTGGTGCCAGCCCATCTTGTACCTGTCATTTAAAACATCTTGGCACCACCCGCAGGGTGGCTGGACAGCCGGCAGCGCCCAGCGAATGACCCTGGCGATCAAGAATTAATATGCCTTACCCAAGTGCCTGCACATGCCTAGAAAACCTAGCATCACCAAAAGCTCCTCCCGCGGCGCTCTGCTTGCAGCGTATGCCTGCTGCCGCACCCCTGCACGCACGGCCTGGTCTCTTGCGGCCTTGCACTGCAGGCTGCCATGCAGCGTTTCAGCACACAGCCGTAAGGCTCCTGGCCACCATGGGCATGGGCGCAGCCAGCAAGCCCCTTGACAAGCCCGCCCGCGACGAGCGCCCATCCCCACCCAAAGCATGCGTCAAAAGTTTCCCTGCATGCATCAGCGCCCTAAAAAATCCCTACCCAGTGTCGTGCATCTGCCCTCCGCGCTGCCACAGAACTGGCATTGACTCTCAGTCCGGCCGCCTGCGCCTCAACCACGCACGCCGGCGCCGGCAGATGCGCAAAGTTGCTGGCGCAGCAGTGCACGGCGGCCCCAGCCTCGCTCGCCAGGAGATGCAGGGACATGAGCCCCGTCGGCTGTTCAGCCGCTGAGGGGTGCGCGCGCGGCAGCGCGGCAGCTCGAACGCAGCCGAGCCCTGCAGGCCCGCAAGCGCCGCCAGGCGTCTAGGTCGTCTGCTTGAAGTACTGGAAGATCAGGCCTGCCGCGCGCAGAGCCGAACAGTTAATCTTACTCGCTGCTGTGTTGGGCCGGCCTCAGGAGCCTGCCTTCCCTGACGCCCTCCAACACGCACCACACCCAGGCAGGCATGCAGTGTCGGACACGACCGGCGTCACGCGGGCCATGCGGGGCGGGGAGCTGCGGGGTCAAAGACGATGAAGCTTTCTGGTCTTTGCGACCAGTGCGCACTGCACCACTCGCAGAGCGCCCGTGGCATGCAAGCCATGCCCGGACACTTTTTGCTTCCATTGCTGTCGCCCGTGCCCGCTCAATGCTTGTACACCCCAGACCGGGATCGGTGTGTAGTCAAAAGACCACTGCAGCGCGTGCGGCGAGAGGGAAACGGTTCGGCGCGCGCGCGCGCGCAGGCGGCGCACCGTCGGGCGTGAGCGACTTGAAGAAGGGCGCAAACACCAGGCTCTCCACCGCCATGAGCTTGATGAGGATGTTGAGCGAGGGCCCCGACGTGTCCTTGAGCGGGTCGCCAACGGTGTCGCCGATCACGGCCGCCTTGTGCGCGTCGCTGCCCTTGCCGCCCAGCGAGCGCGCGTGCTCCGACGCGCCGGCCTGCCGCGGTGAGGGGTGCACGGTCAGGGTCAGGGTTTCCTGAAGGCACGTAGTGGTGGGCGCCGCTGGCCGCCCACAGCAGCGCCAGCCGCGGCTGGCCGCCCGGCGCTGTGCGTGGGGCAGCCGCGCAGCCTCTTGCAGCGCCACCGTCAGGCGGTCCACGCGCAACATCTCCTCACACCCAAGCGCTTCCTGAGCCCCGGCCAACGGCTAGCACAGCTTCGCCTCTCCCAAGCGTGGCGCCCTGCTCGCGGGGCCAGGCAGGGCGCCGCTGCACAGCCCCAGCCGGCCAAAACTGGCTCGCTACCAGTCATTCTCGACACTTACATCAAGGGGCGGGCGCGCGCCTCCACGTACTTCTTCGCGTTGTCCCACGCGCCGCCGGTGTTGGACATGGAGACGGCCATCTGCACGCCGCTCACCAGCGCGCCGGCCAGCAGGCCGGCCAGCGTCTTGGTGCCGAACAGGATGCCGACCACCACCGGCGTCAGCATCACCAGCGCGCCCGGCGGGATCATCTCCGACAGCGACGCCTGCGCGCGCGCACCGCCGCCGTGAGCTCCCCCGGCGCGTGCTGTCCCGCACGCTACCAGCGACGAGCATGCCAGTCTTGCTGGCGACTGGAGCCATCGTGCGCTGGCGGCGGCGGTGCCGCCGGCGCGGCCGTGACAGCACTCCAGCAGAGCCGCCCGTCGGCAGGCCAGCATGACGCCGCCAGGCAGTGTGTGCAGCTCCGCGGCGCAAACCAACAAACCCTACCGCGCGCTTCACTTGGGTGCGAGCCTTTGCTGGATGCAATCAAGAGCTGGACCAAGACCAAGAGCTGAGGAGGCAGGGTGCGGGCGGAGCGCGGGGCGGGGTTGGGCGCTGAGGGCGGCGGCGCGCGCCTGCGTGGAGATCTCGACGCAGCGCACGTAGTCCGGGCGCGCGGTGCCCTCCATGAGGCCCTCGATGGTGTTGAACTGGCGGCGCACCTCCTCCACCATCGCCAGCGCGGCCTTGCCCACGCTCTTCATGGTCATCGCGCTGAACCAGTACGGCAGCATGGCGCCCACCAGCAGGCCCGCAAACACCTGCGCGCGCGTCGGTGGCCGTGCTTATCAGAGGTTTGTCGCCATGGCGCCCACGAGCAAGCCCGCGACCGCCTGGCCTGCGACCAGCACCGTGCGCCCGCACCCCACGCCTGACACCTTGGGATTCCCTTCTCCCAGGGTTGACAAGCAGAGGACGCGCACACCCGCCCACTAGCCCGGCATGTCAACAGGGATGCTCCAGAGGAGACGAGTGAAATGGCCGTGAACGCTCCAGGAACCTGGCTTGCAGCCCTTCCCAGAGTTCCCTGTGGCAGGTAGCCAGTAGCGTGCCACGGAAAGCATGACGCTCGAGCAGTTTCTGAGTGGGCAACACCGCGGGCCGGTACGAAGGAGGGGGTGAGGAGGGTGACAAAGGCCCGCAGCGCACCTCGGGCGCCAGGATGGAGGAGTCCTTGGTGGTGATCTCCGCGCGCGTGACGTACGCGCCAAACAGCGCCAGCGACACCAGCGCCGCGCTGCCGATGGCGTACCCCTGCGCCGCGGCGACGTGCCCAGCCATTAGCGGGCAGGGTGTGCCGTGGCGGCGGTGCTTTGCGGCCGCCTGTGATCTAATGCGAGCAAGGAGACTAAAAGAGCTCCCAGCACGTGGCTACCACCATGCTCATGGGTAACGGCAGGTCCTGCTCATCAGATTCATTCCCTCGCACTCTGGCACTCCTGGTCAGGCGTGGCATTATCGGTGCCACTCGCGGCGGAGGCACGCGCGGCGGCCCACCTTGCCGATGGCGGCGGTAGTGTTGCCGGCGGCGTCCAGCGCGTCGGTGCGCTCGCGGATGTCCTCGCCCATGGCCGCCATCTCCGCGATGCCGCCCGCATTGTCGCAGATCGGCCCGTACGCGTCGATCGCCAGGCCTGCGCGCGGCGCGCCGCTGAGCTCCCCGCTTGCAAGCGGGGCGCAGCAGGCCCCGTGCGCCCGCTCAGGCCGATGCAGCCAGCGCGCTGCAGCCGCCGCCGTCCGCCGCCACGCACGATGGGCAGCCGGCCGCGCCGCGCGCAAGGAGCTGGCCAGCGCGGCGAGGAGCTAGCCACCGCGCAGCAGTTCGCCAAGCAGCGCAGCGAGGAGCTGGCCGTGGACTAGGGTCCTAACCCTACCCTATGGCCGCCCAGCTCCTTGCTGCGCTGCTTGGCCGACTGCTGCACGGCGGCCAGCTCCTCGCGCGCGGCGCGGCCGGGGTGGGTTCGTAGGGAGGGCGGGGCGCGGCGCGCACCGGTGGCCATGGTGGTCAGCATGCCGAGCGCGGCGCAGGCGATGCCGTACATGGACGCGAGCGAGAAGCTGACGTAGATGGTGATGGCGATGATGATGCAGGGGATGATGGCGCTCTTGTAGCCGAGCGCCAGGCCGAAGATGATGTCGGTGGCCGCGCCGGTGCGGCACGCGTCCGCCACGTCCTGCGCGCGCGGGCGCGCTGTCGCTGCGAGGGTCTTTCAGGGTTTATTGATAGCATACCATATAGATGGGATACTACATAAGAGGCATGTCTTCAAGCACATAATTTTGCACGCTGGTCTGCAGAAGGCAGGGCCAGCTTGCGGTCGGGTGAGCGCTGCATGCTACGGTGACCGCAAGGTGGGCGGCACAGAGGCTGCGGCGATCTGCGCAGGCTCTTGCCCCGCCAGGCAGACAGGCACAGGACCGCTAACAGCGAGCTCCCCGACAGGCAGCCGCGCGGTCGGCTCCCGGGGCGAGCGCGCCCGGGGGGGCCGGGCGCGCCGCTGCACTCGAGGTCAGGGTAGGGCCTGCGGCGCGCCTGCACGGGGCGGTAGCGGTTGGAGGTGAAGTACTCGGTCGCGATGCCGATGACGAGGCCGCCCCACAGGCCGCACGCGACGCAGAAGAA
>JAABUP010011075.1_pt1 | contig 10397 bp, 7 predicted proteins | sample 5559201 | NCBI WGS metagenome assembly JAABUP01 (sample SAMN10711887, study PRJNA513373) | rock metagenome | isolation source: Antarctica rocks | place: Antarctica | reverse complement strand
AAGGGGGTTTGGGGGAGGTGTTTGGTGGGGGTTGCAAGAGCCGGGGGGTGGGATGGTGTCGAAGGCGAAGGCGGATGGGGTTGTGGTTTTTGCTAGAACGAGAAAAATGTTGGATTATGGAAAGGAATGTATGCATGCCTTGAAGAAGATTCACGGCGTAGAACGACTATGGCTTCAAGACTGTGGTCGTCTGTGGATTCTAAGAATCGATCAGGATGTTTTGGTTGATGTTTCTGATATGGGGCTGGTGCTGGGTTTCAAGTTGTTCGGGTGCGTACATGGCCGGTGAGGTTTTTGGCAGGATGATGGGAATAGCTGGGGTGCTGGGAAGAATGGTGAGGTGGTGTTGGGGAGGCTGGATGTTGGGACTTCTGTTGTGGGTGGGTGATGGCGATGGGGAGGTTTGGGATATGAGGGGAGCTGTGAGAGACTCGAGTGATGGAATTGGTTACTGAAGAAGATGGGTGTTTTGCTGGATAATGATTGAAGGTACAAGAAGGATCTTCTGGCCGAACAGAGTCAGTCATCTGGCGAGTGTGGTTTGTTTGTCTAAGTGATAGTGGGCAAGGGCTACCAAAGCGCGCCCTAAGGGATATGGGTTTGGAAGTGCATCATTGCGAAAAGTCTCTTCGTAAGTGGGATTCAGAAAGGCCTCCTACGTGGTAATCCGGCCCTTTGTTGGTCCTCGTTTCGAGTACTCCAAGCCGTCTGCCACCTTTGGCTCATGTTCAACCAAATGGAATTGGAGTGCGGTGAGCCATGGGACCGGAAATTCAGACCGCAAATGAAGTGGAGACTGATGGAATCAGCAGCGGTCTAGATCCTAACCCTAAGCTTAAATAGATTGGCGAATCCCGGCGGCACTTGCGGCTCTGCTTTGCTTACATAACGGATCACCTGAAATTCGGAACAAAGTGCGAATTCAAAGTCCTGGATTAGCTCCATGGATAAGGTGAGCTTGCCCCTGTCACCCGTGCTTGAATTCAAGCATGATCTCGCATGCATCGATGCGTCCAGAGCGTCAACAGTGCATGCCAACGGTGCATGATCCGTAAATGGTGGAGTGTCAGTCTTCGGAAGCGAACCATTCGATTTTCACCAGGGTCTCTCGGTCACAGCTCTCTAGCCTGATGAGTACCGACATCGGGCTGGATTAGGCTGGAGTATGGCCGGGCAAACCATTTCACCACCTTTTTACCAATTGTTCCTTTTTCCAGATGATAACATCGATTGCGTCGCAATCTAGTGATGATGCGGTGAGCTCGAAATTCGACGTCCAGCTTCTATATTGCTGCCTAGGATCCAGGAGTTGAAATGGAGCGAGCATAGCAGCGTGAAGAGAGGCCAGCCTCTTCTTGGGTAGCTGCTGGAACGAATGGGACACGTGTTTGGAAGGAGACCTCACAGCAAACACCCGAAGCAGCATCCTACCGCTTCGTACACCAACAAGGCTGTGATTGTTGGAGGTATTTTTGGCAGGCGCACCATACTCGATGCCTGGCACAGAATGGTTCGAGGCACGGATCAGGAGTTCGCATCCTGCGTTTCAACCCAATGGAATGTAACAGCTGCAAGCGACTTGAATGGACGAGGGCAGGAGACAAACATTGACAGCGGAAGGCGTAAAGGATAGTCAGGTAGTACTTCGGTGAACTGCTTCGTTAGTAGCGTTGGCTGGTGCATCATGAGACTGACACGTCGTCGTCGCATGAGAAAGATGAGGGGGGGTTCAGATAGAAAGCGACGGTGATTCCATTGTTAAAAGCGCTATTCTACTCTCTCCCTTAGAGTTTTCGGGGTACATGATCGACTAAAGTAAAGCAGGCCGCTAGGATCTCCAACGGCAGCTTTCTATTGGTCCAATTAAGCTTATCTCTATCAAAAAACATTTCCCTTTTTGCACAAGAGGAAATAAACACCAAAGAGAGTCCGGTTCCCTTCCTTTTCAACTCCACAAACTGCACAACATCATTCCGCCCTCTCTAGCCTCTCTCCCCCTTAGTCCGCTACTGTAGTAGTTTTCGCTGAACCTAGAGTACCCTAAGGTACCTTAGACTGGAATTTCCCACAAGGTGCAGTCACCATCCAATTTGCCACGGTGGGGTTTTACCTTTTTGTCGGTGCTTTTTTGTTTCCGGCTTTCCCCTTCACCATCCTATAGCCTCCCCATCCCCCATTCATCTTTCCCTTCTTAGATTCTTCACATGCACAAGACAGAACATTCAAGCTCACACCCCAAGGCAATTAGATAAACAATATCGAAACCATTACTACTGCGACTGTCCCTCTTCTGCCTAGTAACTTTCCAACGGCCTCCATCCGTAGGATGGGTTTCGTGGAGGAAATCTATGGACCACAAATAAAGGAAGACCAAGTCACCACTGTCTACGAGTACGAAAACACGCCAGAGAACCGGTCATGGGCCGGTGCTCTGCCCGTGAAACAGGGTCTTTACGACCCTGAGTTGGAGAAGGATGCATGCGGTGTCGGCTTTGCTGCGTCAGTAATGCAACATGATTTCGCAGTGACTGCTGAAGCTGACTTCTCGACAGCCATATCAAGGGCGTCGCAAGCCACAAAATCATCAGCGATGGTAAGGTCTCTCAGCCCCCATGTGTGTGTCGTTGTTCACTGACTGATTCCCTCTCGGTGCAGCACGAAATCTACTTTGTAACATGACCCATCGTGGGGCGGTGGGCTCAGATGCGAGAGACGGAGACGGCGCGGGTGTGATGACGTCGATTCCGCATCGGTTCTTCATTAAAAATTTCGAACGAGAGAGCGGGTACACGCTTCCCCCACAGGGTCAGTACGCTGCAGGGAACCTCTTCTTCAAACCTGACACCGAGATTCTTAAGGAGTCTACGACAACGTTTGAGGAAATCGCAGAGTCGCTAGGTCTGAGGGTCTTGGGATGGAGAGAAGTGCCAAGGGACTCCAGCTTGCTTGGGCCGGCGGCCTTGTCGCGAGAGCCATTGATCCTTCAGCCGTTCGTGGTTCTTAAATCATGCTACGGCGATGGAAATGCGCCAAAGATCACCGACAACGAACACTTCGACGAAAAGCAATTCGAGCGCCAGCTTTATGTTCTACGGAAGCGCGCCACCCACACCATCGGTCTACACAACTGGTTCTATCTCTGTTCGCTCAGTAACAAGAACATGGTGTACAAGGGCCAGTTGTCGCCTGTTCAGGTATATCAATACTATCATGATCTGGTGTCGGTGGACTACGAGGGTCATTTTGCATTGGTCCATTCGCGATTCTCCACAAACACATTCCCTAGCTGGGACCGTGCTCAGCCACTTCGGTGGGCGGCTCACAATGGTAGGCCATCAACTCTCTCCCAAACACTATTTAGCAGCTAACCTGGATTAGGTGAGATCAACACTCTTCGAGGGAACAAAAACTGGATGCGCGCCCGAGAGGGTGTCATGCAATCAGACTTCTTCAAGGACGAGCTCGATCTGCTATACCCGATTGTGGAAGACGGCGGCTCTGACTCTGCTGCTTTCGATAATGTCCTCGAACTTCTGACTATCAATGGCGTGCTTTCACTACCTGAGGCAATAATGCTCATGGTACCAGAAGCATGGCAAGACAACGCGGCAATGGACCCTGCGAAGGCGGCATTTTACGAATGGGCGGCATGTCTGATGGAACCTTGGGATGGGCCGGCGCTTTTCACGTTTGCAGATGGTAGATACTGTGGAGCTAACCTGGACAGAAATGGTCTGCGTCCTTGCAGGTACTATGTAACGGACGACGATCGTATCGTTTGTGCGTCTGAAGTGGGCACTATTAGCATTGAGCCAGAGAAAATTGTTCAGAAAGGCCGATTGCAGCCTGGCAAGATGCTGTTGGTTGATACGCTAGCTGGTCGCATCGTAGATGATGCAGAGCTGAAGCATAGCGTGTCCTGCCGCCAAGATTTTAGATCATGGCTGCAGAAAGAGCTTTTGACATTGCCTGCGTTGCTTGAACAGTTGGAGGAGCGCGGTACTGACCTTTCGTACAAGCTGAATGACCTTGTTTTGCAGCAAGACCCCATGCTGAAAGCCTTTGGATACTCCTTTGAACAGGTGAGTTTGCTCCTAGGACCCATGGCGGCGGACTCGAAGGAGGCTCTGGGCTCCATGGGTAACGATGCCCCTCTTGCATGTCTTGCTCAGCAGCCTCGTCTTTTGTATGAATACTTCCGTCAGCTCTTCGCTCAGGTCACCAACCCTCCTATTGACCCAATACGAGAGGCAATTGTGATGTCGCTTGAATGTTACGTGGGCCCTCAGGGAAACCTGCTCGAGATGGGTTCATCCCAATGCCATCGTCTCTTGTTGCCTTCACCCATCTTGACAATCGAGGACTTCAATGCGCTTAGGAACATTACCACCCTCCATCACGATTGGACCGTCAAGATCATTGACATCACCTTCCCGAAAATGGAGGGTATCGATGGCTACATGAACGCTCTTGACCGCATCTGTGAAGAGATCACTGAAGGCATCGAGAACAGTGACAGGGTGCTCATCTTGTCTGATCGGGCGACCTGTGCCGACCGACTCCCGGTGTCTACGCTCCTTGCAACAGGAATGGTGCATCATCATATGGTGCGAAACAAGTGGCGATCCCAAGCTGCGCTTGTTGTCGAGACCGCCGAGGCTCGTGAAGTCCATCATATGTGTGTTCTACTAGGCTATGGTGTGGATGCTATCTGCCCATATCTGGCTATGGAATGCATTCTCAAGATGAACCGAGAGAAACTCATCAGAAAGCAGCTGTCGAACGAAAAGGTTATCCAGAACTACAAATACTCTTGCGATGGTGGTATCCTGAAGGTCATGAGCAAGATGGGGATTTCAACGCTCCAGAGTTACAAGGGAGCTCAGATCTTCGAGGCTCTTGGGGTGGACGATAGTGTTGTCGACCGCTGCTTTACGGGGACTGCCACTCGGATAAAGGGTATCACTTTCGAGCTCATCGCTCAGGACGCCTTTGCATTCCACGAGAAAGGTTTCCCAAGCCGAGAAGTCGTAAGTATTCCCGGCCTTGCAGAATCTGGGGAATATCACTGGAGAGACGGGGGCGAAGCGCATATCAACGATCCGGTGAGTATCGCCAACATCCAAGATGCTGTTCGAACCAAAAACGATAAGTCATACGAAGCATACTCCTTGTCAGCGTACGAGCAGATCAAGAACTGTACACTTCGTGGAATGCTTGACTTCAATTTCGATGAGAGGACTCCGGTTCCAATCGACCAGGTTGAGCCATGGACCGAAATTGTGCGTCGATTCGTCACTGGTGCCATGTCGTACGGTTCCATCTCTATGGAGTCTCACTCCACCTTGGCTGTTGCCATGAACAGACTGGGAGGCAAATCAAACACTGGCGAAGGTGGTGAAGATCCCGAGCGAAGCTTGAAAATGGAAAATGGGGATACGATGAGATCTGCTATCAAGCAGGTTGCTTCTGGACGATTTGGTGTTACTTCCAACTACCTGGCGGACTCTGACGAGTTGCAGATCAAGATGGCACAAGGCGCCAAGCCAGGGGAAGGTGGTGAGCTTCCAGGACACAAGGTTTCCGGACCCATTGCCCGCACGAGGCACTCCACACCAGGTGTTGGCCTCATTTCACCTCCACCGCATCACGACATCTACTCCATTGAAGACCTGAAGCAGCTGATCTACGACCTGAAGTGTTCGAACCCTCGAGCACGTGTATCAGTGAAGCTCGTTTCCGAAACCGGTGTTGGTATCGTTGCATCAGGTGTCGCCAAGGCGAAGGCCGATCATATCCTTATTTCCGGACACGATGGTGGAACTGGTGCTTCTCGATGGACCGGTATCAAGTATGCCGGTCTACCATGGGAGCTCGGTCTTGCCGAGACCCACCAAACACTAGTGCTCAATGATCTAAGAGGACGTATCATTGTGCAAACTGATGGTCAATTACGAACTGGTCGCGATGTGGCTGTTGCCTGTCTGCTTGGTGCTGAGGAATGGGGCTTTGCCACCACTCCTCTGATCGCAATGGGCTGTATTATGATGAGAAAATGTCATGTGCGCGGCCCCTAACCCCCCAACACCTGATGTAAGAAGAAACTAATTCGTGTAATAGCTGGTTGGTCTACACATTTTTTCCGTTGCCCATATCACTTTCTATCGTCCACATCTTTTCCAGCTGTCTACACCTCTATCTAAGCCTCAAATTTCCGCCGTTGTCCAGTCTTTCTTTTACTATCTAGTTGGATATCTTCTCCTATCGTTCGATTTCTCTCCACAGCATTCCAGAAATTTGATTTTTCATCCATTTACTCAAATCGCCGGCTCGGTCATTAAACTTGTAGTCCGATTCATCACGTCTTCTATGTTTTCATTTCAGATTCTGTCCCGTCGAAGCACCTTTCCACTCTCTGTTTCAAAGTCACAGGAGTATACTAACTTCCGCATTTCATTAGAACACCTGCCCAGTCGGCATTGCTTCCCAGGATCCTGAACTGCGCAAGAAATTCCAAGGAACGCCCGAACACGTCATCAACTTCTTCTATTATATCTCCAATGAGCTTCGCGCAATCATGGCCAAGCTTGGCTTCCGTACCATCAACGAGATGGTGGGTCATTCCGAGGCACTGCGTATGCGGGAAGATCTTCGAACACCAAAGACCGAGAACCTCGACCTCGGCCTCATACTCACACCTGCACATCACCTACGTCCTGGAGTCGCTACTTATAACGTTCGAAAGCAAGACCATCGATTACACGTCAGACTCGACAATAAACTCATCGCTGAGTCCGAGCTGGCCCTTGAGAAAGGGTTGCCTTGCCGCATTGAATGTGATATCGTCAATACTGACCGAGCACTTGGCGCAACGCTCTCCTATCAAATCAGTAGAAGATTCGGCGAAGCAGGTCTGCCACAGGACACCATTCACGCTAATATCAAAGGTTCAGCCGGTCAGTCGTTCGGTGCTTTCTTAGCACCTGGTGTTACCCTCGAGCTTGAGGGCGATTCGAACGACTACGTCGGCAAAGGTCTTTCAGGTGGACGCCTTATCATCTATCCACCGCGATCTGCTGTATTCAAGGCTGAAGAGAACGTCCTGATCGGAAACGTTTGCTTGTACGGCGCCACAGCTGGAACTTGCTACTTCAGAGGTATGGCTGCCGAGCGATTTGCGGTGCGCAATTCCGGCGCAACTGCAGTCGTCGAAGGTGTCGGTGACCATGGCTGCGAGTACATGACTGGTGGGCGAATCCTTGTTCTTGGTGGTACTGGACGTAACTTTGCTGCTGGTATGTCTGGTGGTATCGCTTATGTCCTCGACATGAACCAGGACTTCACCTCTAAGGTCAACATGGAGATGGTGGAGATTTCTGGTCTCGAGGATCCCACTGAGATTGCCTTTGTCCGAGGTTTGATCGAAGATCACCATCACTACACTGGGTCAGAGCTGGCTGCTCGCGTACTCTTGGACTTCAACCGGGCCTTACCGAGATTTATCAAGGTCTTACCCACAGACTACAAGCGCGTCATGGCCGAAGAAGCCGCCAAGGCTGAGGCCGCGAAGAAGGCCGAGTATCCTCTTCCTCTTTTGCCAGGTAACCCCGTGCGGCAAGCCCACGAAGAGGCAAAGAAAGCCGAACACGATAAAGAGGCACACCAGAAGAAGAAGGATATGCTCGACATTGAAGAGAGTGTTGGTGATGCCAAAGCCGAGAAGAAGAGATCTGCACTAGTCCTTGACAAAACCAAAGGCTTCATGAAGTACCAGCGCCGTAGTGAAAAGTACAGAAAGCCAGAGACAAGAACCCGAGACTGGAAAGAGCTGTCATCCCGCCTCAACGAGGATGAACTCAAGTACCAAGCAGCTCGCTGCATGGACTGTGGCGTTCCGTTCTGCCAGTCTGATACCGGATGTCCCATCTCCAACATCATACCGAAATGGAATGAACTAGTTTTCCAGAACCAATGGGAGGATGCGCTCAACCGTCTGCTCATGACCAACAACTTCCCGGAGTTTACAGGACGTGTGTGCCCTGCGCCCTGCGAGGGTGCTTGTGTGCTCGGAATCAATGAGGATCCTGTTGGGATCAAGTCGATCGAATGCGCCATCATTGACCGCGGCTTCGATATGGGCTGGATGATACCAAAGCCACCGCCACACCGTACAGGTAAGACCGTTGCCATCATCGGCTCCGGTCCTTCGGGACTTGCCTGTGCAGATCAGTTGAACAAAGCTGGCCATACGATTACAGTCTATGAGCGTTCTGATCGTGTTGGTGGTCTTTTGATGTACGGCATTCCGAACATGAAGCTTGACAAGACAATCGTCCAACGCCGGGTCGATTTCATGGCCGAAGAAGGCATCAAATTCGCGACAAGTACTTCTGTTGGACCAGACGAGAATGTCAGCCTTGAGTCACTTCGTCAAGAATACGATGCTGTGGTCATTGCTACCGGAGCTACTGTGGCTCGGGACTTGAAGATTCCTAACCGAGAGCTAGATGGTATTCATTTTGCCATGCAGTTCTTGCACCGCAACACCAAGTCGCTGCTTGACTCTGAACTAGCGGATGGCGAATACATCTCTGCCAAGGGTAAGGACGTGATTGTCATTGGTGGAGGTGACACTGGTAATGATTGCATCGGTACTTCTGTCCGCCACGGGGCCAAGTCTGTTACGAACTTTGAGCTTCTCCCACAGCCACCGCCAGAGCGTGCTCGTGACAACCCATGGCCGCAATGGCCTCGTATCTACCGCGTCGACTACGGCCACACCGAGGTGAAGACTCACATGGGCAAGGATCCGCGCGAGTACTGTGTCATGTCCAAGGAGTTTGTCGGCGACGATGACGGACATGTCACTGGCATCAACATTCACCGAGTTGAATGGACGAAGAGCGTGTCTGGTGGATGGGATATGAAGCAAGTTGAGGGAAGCGAGCAATTCTTTCCGGCTGACTTGGTCTTGCTCTCTATGGGTTTCTTGGGTCCGGATGATCGATTGCTGGGGACGGATGTCGAGAAGGATGCCCGGAAGAATATCAAGACGCCTCCTGGGCATTACAATACGAATCTGTCCGGTGTCTTTGCTGCCGGTGACTGCCGTCGTGGACAGTCGCTCATCGTTTGGTAAGACCCTCCCTGATCTTATCACACTCTGCTTGTATACTAACAGTTGCTAGGGGTATCAACGAAGGCCGCTCAGCAGCCCGCGATGTCGACGTCTTCCTCATGGGAGTCGGCACCCAACTCCCCAGGACCGGTGGCATTGTCCAGCGAGTTCCCTACGAGATCGTCGGCCACCCCGAGCGCATGCGGCAGCAGGCTGTTCCGGCCGCCTGAACCCGCAACGGCAATCTCTACGGTAGTCTTACGGCAATCTAACATGATTTCAAGGTCAGGTAAATATGCAAACACGGAACAAATGGGCATGACGGAAAATTCTCTGTACGATGCGGAATGAGACAAGAGAAAGTCTGAAGGCAAACAACGAGACATACGGCAACATCCCTCTCTCGCGTGCGCTCGCTTTAGTGGGCTTTTCTGGGCGTAAGATTCGATGGTATCAGCAATATCCCGACATAATATTTTCTTCTCGCATCCGTTTGACTGGCGGCATTAGTCAAGCGGTAGATTCCGATCTTTTGGGTGTTCTATTAGTCTTCCTGCGGTTTTGATCATTTCTCTGGGGGCCCCGAGCGTGTATAGGTCTACTGTAGGTGCATCCGTTTTTATCAAATAAATCTACAGTATATCCAACCAGCCCCCTCCCTCACCTAAACTGTTTCGCTTCCTTACACGAGGTGCATTTTTTTATTCGTATCATCTACTCTGAACCTCTCTTTCCAAGGGATAGATGGCATTGGAAGCGTGACCAACGAGGGAATGTTGTGAACTGAGCTTTCAACCGACCCCCTTGCAAGTTTTACGCCTCCTACTAACAACCCGTGATTTTATTCAAACGTTTACAACCACCCAACATCGCGCCCCCATTTTCCCCTCCTCCAACCATTTCGTCCTCTCATCTCATCTCATCTCACAACCTCTCCTCCTCGTACACAATCATTTTTTTATACTACTACTACTTCCTACCACCACCACCACTCACTCACCCACACCATCTCTCACTCACCCATCAACCCATACAAACCCATCCAAAAACCCATCCCCACCCCCCTCCTCCTCCTCTTTCCCAAACCGCGCTATCTATCTACTAAATCTGCTAATTCACCATCTCTACCATCTACCATCTACGACCCCAAAAAGAACGCCATACCTTTCAAAAAAAATCTTATCCACGTAGATTAGTGTGGTGAGTATGGGATGTTTTTTAAATGCTTTTTTAATAAACGTTTGTGTTGAAGATGGTGATAGTGCGGGAAGAGGGGGAT
>JAABUP010011073.1_pt1 | contig 10399 bp, 8 predicted proteins | sample 5559201 | NCBI WGS metagenome assembly JAABUP01 (sample SAMN10711887, study PRJNA513373) | rock metagenome | isolation source: Antarctica rocks | place: Antarctica | reverse complement strand
CTGACAGGACAGTGTAGGGTGTACACCACCGCCATCACCCGACACCTGTGACCCGTCGCTGCTGCCGGCAGGCGCCTGCGCGGCGGAGCTGCTGGCGGAGCTGGCGGCGGCGCGCGCCGAGGCGCGCGCCGCGCGGGAGGAGGCGCGGCTGCTGGCCGCGCAGCTGCAGGCGCGCTGCCTGGAGGGCGTGCGGTGTCGAGCCCTTGGCCGCGGCGTCTGTCCTGGTGACAAGGCCATGCTTGCTCGTCTACTCCCGGGTGCTGGAGCGCCTTTATGCGCTCGAGCAGTCAAGCGCGTGGGTGGGGTGCGCGCGTGCGCCGTGTATGCGCATGCGCAGCAGATGTCAGCACGCGCTGGCCAGCGCGGTGCCTGTCATACCGACGGCGGCCTGCAGTGACGCTGGCTTTGAGCCTGCCCGGGCGCGACCCAGGACCATGCGCGGGAGCGCGGTCTGCTCTGCTGATGGGCGTGCCAGGCTGGGCGCTGCTGAGGGGCCGCACCGCCTGGCTGCATGCGCACAGAGGCGCCGGGCCGTGGCGGCCAGCTCACCACGCGCGCGCAGGAGCGCGACGCCGCGGCGGCGGCCGGCGCGCAGGCGCACGAGGCGCTTGCAGCCGGCTACGCGGGCCTGCTGGCCGCGGCGCATGCAGCCAAGCTGGCGCTGGACGCTGCCTGCCTGCACCACGCGCCCGCGCTCGCCGCGGACGAGGCCCGGGTGCGCGCACGGCTGTTCCACGTGAGTACAGCCCACACGTCCCCTGACCCCGACCCTGCACGGCCCCGGCTGGCCGCGGCGCTTGCAGGTGCACGCAGGCCATCGCCGTGGCGGCGCGCTCCTGCGCACCGCGCCATGCGCCCGCGTGCGCCGTGGCGCGCTCTCTGCATGGCCCAGCTAGGCCCATGCAAAGCCGGAATCAGGCACGGGGTTGCTGCAATTGTTTAAGAAAGTGTTCAGTGAAGTGCCGCGCCGCCTGTTCTTGCCGTGCACATGCCAGGAGGCTGGCATGTGGACACTTGCAATGCTGGAGAGGTGTTGAGACGCATGTCACGGCACGCTGTGATGAATGTTGCGAATGTGTGCAACACCAGAACTGGGCGGGCGCCACGTGCTTGCAAATTAATGAATACGTAGCTGGGGCTGCAGTACTGCAGCCACCATGAGCTGCATCCTGTCAGGCGGCTAGCACTCCTGACACACGATGGCGGCGTGGTCAGCGCTCGACACCGCTCAGGTGTTGTGTCAGGTCTGTAGCTCATGGCGTGTACATCATAGCGTCTGTCTGACAGCGCGTGCGCCGTGCGCGCAGCGCACGCTGCGCGGCGCCAAGTCCGCGCTTGCCTGCTCGCTCCGCGGGCTGCTGCCCTCGGGCCCCGCCGCATCAGGAACCGGGCGCCCCGCCACGCGGCCGCGCGCGCCCTCGGCCTGCAGCGGTCGGCACGATGCGGCGCGCCCGCCCCCCGAGCCTAGGACAGCGCCGCGCCCCACGTCAGCGAGCAGCGGAGGCTCGGGGAGCAGCAGGGTGCGCAGCATGGTCTGCCTGGGCGAGCGCGGCAGCGGCACAAGCGGCGAGGCGAGGGGCGCGGCCGGAGGCGCGCGGCGGCCCGGCGTGCGCGGCAGCGCAGAAGGTGCCCCGCTGCTGGGCGGCGCGCGCGAGCGCGGCGGCCGCGTCAGCCAGGTGCGGTACACCCGAAGACGGAGTCTGCGACCCATGTGCATGGCATCCGTTTTCACGACTGGCCCGCCTTTGCCTTCCTCCAATTGGCGTCCTACACAGGTTCCATTGCGCACGTTTCCTGTCTTCGCCACGTCCTCTGTACAAGGTCGTTGCAGTGCTCGCACATCTGACCGGGCGCCAGCGCGCCGTGCAGCGGGCTGCGTCGCTGCTTCGGGCGCTGCGCGGCCAGCGGGCCGGCTGACGCGCGGCACGCACTGCAGCGCTTCTTTGAGTAAGCGGGCCGTCAGCAGCGTGCGGTACACGGCACGTCAGAGAGGCAATCAAGCACTTTTGGCGCGATTTACCTGCAACACAGTCCTGCACTGATCTAGCAGCTTCCATGCCCCTTGTACAGTACCTGACCATGACCTGTGGTGCTGCAAGCCATGCTTGTGGAAACACAGCGAGTTTCGCTGTGTTTTCACATGCATGGTTTCATGCAGGGTGTTTTTTATGGAGCTGGTAGGGGCTTTAGCACTACATGCATGGCTTTCATGCCTTCACATGTCAAGCAGACATGTAGGAGGCAGGCTAAGAGGCAGACGTAGGTGTGAGATTCTTGTTCATGAAAGTGCTGTGTGGCAGTGCTGTGTGGTCCACAACTCAACTGCTGAGTGGCCCTTGGTCAGGAGAGTGGTGGTTGTGTGCAGACAGTCGTCCTTGTGCGAGAGAGTGGTAATTGTGTGCAGACAGACATAGATGCCTTGGCAGCCATGCTTGCAGGCATGCAGGAGGGAGGCCGAAGGAAAGGGCGTGTGGGCTTTGCAGGTCAGGCGTGCTCGTCGTGCACAACATGCATGGGCGCTAGAGGGTGATGTTACAGTGTGGACCAGCCACGTACAGTCAATGCATGCTGCTCTAGCAAGCGGGATCCGCGCCACACTGCACTTCAGGCAACTCTCGAGTCCTCAACGTATCACCTTGACAGCTTTGGCGCAAAGCACACGTAAAAAACACGACCCCGCCATTGCCGGTGCATGTCAGGCCCCCTCGTTCGCAAGGCCGCACAGATGCGCTTCGTCAACAAGGCCCCCTGGCCACAAGCAAAAAATGAAACGTCTTGCGCAGCAGCGAAAGCAAGCCTATAGGCGAGCACGGGGAACACGCCACAGCGAATAAAATGTGTGGGCGGGCAACACCTCTAAGAGCGGTAATGTTGGACAGGGACCACAGTTGTGGCAGCACCCTGCCAGGGTGGGAAGCACGCCAGTACGGGACCCCGCCTTTGTTCAAGTCACACAGCCACGGGCCACAGGCCCGCCGGCCAACCCACCAAACATACACGAACTTCTAGAGCCCCTACCCGCTCAGCCCTACTTACACACATCAGCAAACACCTTCATGGCTCAGCGGCTCGCGCCGTGCGGTGGCAGCAGCGCTGACACGCCGCAGCACACTGCCGCCCGCGCGTACAGGCGCGCGCGCCCGCCGCCCCGCATGCACGGGCACAGCGGCCGCCCGCGCCCCGCGGCAGCGCGCTGCAGCAACGCACCCTCGGGCCCGCGCCCCAGCGGCCGGACCCCTGCGGCGCCTACAGGGGCGTCGTGCGCGTGCGCCGCAGCGGCTCGCCGCCCAGCGCGGGCGTGTGCGCGGGCTCCGGCGGCGGGCAGTGCGAGATAACCTGCTCCAGCAGGTCTCTGTTGGTCGTCTTCAGCTCCTCCACCTGCGCGGCGCGGCCGTGCTGCCTGAGCACTTTCACATTCAATAACAATCACATGATTCATTCATAGATATTCACTTTTGTCTTTTATCCCGCGATTCTGACTGCGTGCAGGGCGCTGCGATGGGCACCGCAGACAACGCGCCCCGCGTGCGAGGCGCGCTGCGCTTGCCAGCCACCGCGCAGGCATCGCCAGCCATCCATATGCGTCAGGCAGGTGGCGAGACCGGGCGCCCTGCGCCGACCCAGCATGTGTGCAGGCGCCACAGACCCCGCATGCCGCCGGTCATGCAGGCGTGGTGTGCGGCTGAAGAGCCGCGAGCCGCTCGGGCGCAGCTGCATCCGCAGCACCCCCGCTCGCAGCGCTGCCCGACCATCTTGAGCACGGCAAGGTGGCCGAGCCACAGCGCGACGCCATAGGGTGAGGGCTAGCCCTAACCCTCTTCCCTGACAGCCATCCCCCGCAGGCCGGGCGCGCCCGAGGCGCGCGCCTGCAGCTCCAGCTCGGCGGTGTACTGCTGCTTGCGCGCGCGGCTGCGCGCCGCGCTCTCGCGGTTCTTGACCATGCGCTTCTGCAGGCGCGCTGTGCGCTCGTCCACCACGTCCGGATCCTTTCGCTTGCGCGCCCGGCCCGCGCGCGGCGCCGGCGGCGGCGGCGCCGACGCCGGCGGCGCCGCCGGCCCGCACTCCTGCGGGCCGCGGGCCCTCCCAGTTCAGAGCGTATTCATATGTGCTTCCGGCCGCTGTCTGCAGGGCACCACCTCCGGTGGCGCTGACGCGGAGTGCGCTCGGGTGACAGGGTGCGCGACAGGCCTGCTGTCGGGGGCGCGCGCAGCCGCCGGCGGGCCAGCCTCTCCCAGCCCAGCGCTGTCACCCGACCGGAGGAGCCCCGCACCCGCTCGAAACGCGCGAGCGCGAGCGCCTGCCTGCTGGCGCTGCGCGGCGCGTCCGACGCCGCGGAGCTGGGCCGCGATGCGGTCGCGCCCGAGCTGGGCCGCGATGCTCCTGCGGCAGCCTGGCCGGCCGCGTGTGCGCGCGCGTCAGTGCGCGCTGCCCAGCTGCCGGACATGCGCGCAGCAGAGGGCCCGATTGCAAACAGGGCATCGCTGGCCTCACGTCACCAGGCGCGACACTCCCGCTGCACGCAAGCTGCGCTGCAAAGACACCGACCGATCTGCGCTCGCTGTGGGCAGTATGCTTCCAGAGCAAGGGGCTATGACTCACAAAGCCACGCTTGCTTGGTCACCGGCCTGGCGCCACCTCCCACATCCTCACTCGCACTCAATCCACCAGGCGAAGTGAAACAACACAGCTTTGAGACCCAGACTCGAAGCTCACGCACGCCGTGCCAGGACGCGCCTGCGGCGCGCCGGTCGTCCCCGGCGGCGTCGGCGGCGCCGCGGCCGGCAGGCCGCGCGGCGCGGGCGCGCTGCGCGCCACGGCGGCGGCGCCCGCGGCCTCTCCCGGCGCCGCGTTCCCGCCCTTCCCTGCCGCACCGCCCTCCCGCGCCGCCGGCCCCGCACGGGCGCCGCCAGCGCCAGCCGGCGCGCCCGCCGGCGCGCCCACCGCGCCTGAAGCAGGCGCGCTGAGCGGCCGCTGCGCCTGCGGCGTCGGCGGTGCGGCGGACGCCGGGCCCGCGGCGCCGCCGTCGCGGGCGATAGTGACGCTGCTTGCGCGCGCACGCTCGACCCTGACGCCCGCGTGCGCGCGGGCCGGCCCGCCGGCGGCAGGGCCTGCCGCCGAGCCCGGCGCGTGGCTCTGCAGCGATCTAAGCGCGGCGCCGTCCGCCGGCGGCGGCATTGCTGAGCCGCGCGAGGGCAGGTTCTGCGCGCGCACAGATAGGGTAGGGTTACACAGGGACACAGGCACACAGGGACACAGCCGGCAGCTTCAGCCCTGCGGCAGACTGCCGCTGTGTGTGCGGAGGTGACGTCACACGTCAGGGGCATGATGCTTGGGTTGCATCCAACAGTGCAGCCAACACGCCTCTGTCACTGCATTGGCGCAGGAGACATCCAGCATTTGATAGATAACCTTGGCGGTGCACCCGCATGATCCCCCAGCCACCCCGCGGGCGTGCACGCCAGCACGCCAGCCCGCAAGCGGTCAAACGGCAGAGCTTGCTATGAGCGCAACAGGCAGCGCGGCTCAAGCCCGGGCCAGCGCCGCACGCCCGGTCCGACGCACCAGCAGCCCGTGCATCCCCCGCCCTGCCGGGCTCCAGGGCTTGCGCCCGCCCCATGCATGGGCTCTACAGGCTGCAGAGCGGGCGCCGGCGCCTGCGGCTCACGGCACCCCCGGCACAGCAGAGCGCCAGGCTGGCCAGGGTAGGGCCGCACCCTGCAGAGCTCGGGCCGCACCTGCAGCTCCGGCACGTCCGGCAGGTCGAACGCCAGGCTGCTCAGGCCGGCGCTCTGCAGAAAGGAGCCAAGCGTGACGCCGGCCAGGCTGCTTTGCGTCTCCAGGCCGCGGCCGCCGCGCGCGCCGGAGCCGTGGATCAGCTGCCACACCTCCTCCACCGTCTTGCCGCTGCGCGCCGCGCGCCCGCCCGCGCGCGTCAGCGGCGGCAGGCTGGGGGACGCGCAGTGTTTCGCCGCGGCAGCCTGCTTAGAGCTTTCTACAGCGCCGCTGGCGCCCCACGCCGAGCCGAAAAGGAGCGCGCACAGCGGTGCAACTGCGCAAGTGTCCAGCGGCGGCGCGGAAGCCAAGGGTAGCTGCTCGCCAGTTTCCGTGCGCAAAACAGTGTTCTGCAATGCCTTACGCTGTCATGCATTCCATATATCCAGCTTGGGGCCAGTTGCTGATCAGTATGGGTACAAGGTAACGTTGTATTCTGACGTTGGCGCCAACAATAACTTGAGTTGGAAGGCCTGCAACGCGTCTCGCCACCCCTACAGTCCGCACCGCACCGCACGCTGCCCTGATCGAACGCACCGCAAGGCCGCGCTGCTGTGAGGGTCACACAGAGGGCCGCGCGCCTGTAGTCTGGGTGGCTGACAGGGGCGCTCTCCAGCGCCGGCAGCGGCGTGGGGCCACTCCTCTCTGGCTGCTCGTCCACTGGTGGCAGGCCTCCCACGCCCGCCGGGTCTGAGCGGTCCCAGACGGTGGACAGGAACTCGTCCTGGAGCACAGCCGGGCCGAAGCTCAGCAAGCACAGCAGGGTCTTATGAGCAGACATCCAACGCTCAGAGTCGAGGCTCCGCCTCTTCGCGACCCCGGCCTCGCTTGATAGGCGAGGAGTGCCTGCCAGACCCTGCACGATCGTACGCGAGGCCTGCAAGCAGCGCTTGACGACGGCTGGGTGATCAAGATGGCGTAAGGCGACTAGCTCCCGAAGAGCACGACCACCAGGCTCTCAGTCGACCTGGTGAACCAGCACGATGCTGTGCAGTGACCAGGGCAGGCAAAATGACTGTCGATGCTGAGCTGCAGGCCCCAGCGGGGCGCAGCATGCGAGTTAGCGCGCAGCCCACATTGACTGCCCTACCGCCCATCACGGCTCGCCCGAAGAGGATCCCAGGCCCAGCAGAAGCGCAGGCCGCACCATGTTCATCGAGCCCAGCAGCTTGCCGCTGCCGGGCACAAGCTCATTCTGCAGCTCATCCAGCGTCAGGTTGAACAGCCCGCTGCCGGTGTCCTTGCTGAGCGTGCCCTCCCTCATCAAGGCGCTCATGGCGCACACGCCTGGGCCGGCAGGCCCGCCACGTGCGCCAGAAGCTCCAGAAAGCACAGGAGCTGGCAGCGCAGCAGCAACTGAGCGGGGCGACGTAGCGCGAGCAGCCTCTCAAAAACACTGCTAGGGACAGACTAATCGCCAGCACTATTTCCAAGCCAATCTGTCAAGCCATGAGCGGAAGCTCAGGCAAAAAATTGCCAGCTCATCGGCCGGACGCACCCCCGGGGGGCCCTGTCCAAGGTGCAGGGTTTCCTGCATCAAGATGGGAGGCAGGCGTACGACATCCCAGGCTGGGCACCTTGGCTTGCAAACCAGAGCTCCGTCCAGCCTAGACTTTCTAGTCCCGGCACTGTAGCGGGTCGTAAATGCCGCGACCATGGAACGAGCGCTCAGACGCAGTGCTGGAGGCAGGCGCGGTTGCACTTGCGTTGCGCGGCAGCGAGTTGCAGTCCCTCACCCGGCACGCCACAGCACTGGCGGGCGTCGTGTGGCTGGCGCGGAGCGGGTGCGGCCACGCCGTGGCTGCAGATGCAACTTTGATTGTGAACATTACCAGCTGCAAGCATGCACACATTGGCCGAAGCAGTGCTTGTGCGATCGGGCGCAGGCCGCTGTGGCTGCCGGCGCGCGTGGTCGCGTGGACGGGCGACGAGTATGCAGAGCTGGTCCTGGGTGACCGCTCCCGCCCATGTGCTCCCGTCAGTGCTGCTCTATTACTGTGCAAGCGCGGCGCGCAACGCGGTGCCGCCACGCAGGTGCCGTCGGCTACTCGTCGGCGGTCGTGATCGGCGTGCGCATCGCCGGGCTGCTGTACCTGCGCTTCGGCAAGACGGCCCCGCGCAAGTGGTGCGCCGCGGCGGCGCCCCCCGACGTCCCTTGCTCTGTCGGTATGGGATGACTGCTTTCGTGCCCCATTTGCCTAAAGCAGCCCTAGCCCGGCTGAAACAGGCATCTTACCCAACACGCCTGGGTGCGCAGAAAGGCGCGCGCACTCAGAGCCTTCCTTCCTTCCCGCCCGCCGCCCGGCGCCCAGCGCCTCGCCCGGCGCCAAACTAATCCTATGCTGAATGGCTGCCGCGCCACCGCCCGCCAGGGAGAGGGACCTGAAGGACGGCCAGAAGGCGCTGCTGGGCCTGCCGCGCACGCCGCCGCCGGCGCAGGCCGGCGCCGCGCCCGCGCCCGCGGACAACAAGCAGGGCGGCGCGGCGCCGGCGCGCTCGCCGCAGCCGCTCGGCCCGCCGCTGATGCAGGCGCGCCGCAGCGCGCCCAGCGACGCACATGCGCTGTGCGCGTGTGTCAGTTGTCGCTGGGCATGCATGAAAGCGCCGCGCCAATCCCGAGGTCGACAGGCAGCGCCTGGTCATGATTTGCAAAAGCAGCGGCCCTGGGACCCAAAGCCTGCATTCATTGCGGACGAGCTCGCCGGCCGTACCGCCTGGCAGTGCGACGCATGGCGGCGGCAAATGCGGGCCGCCGCAGGCTGGGCCCGCAGCACCTTGGGCGGCGGCAGCCTGTCTCTGCACGTATCACAGCACGCACGAGCTGCATGGCTGTGACGCCCGCCACGCGCTGGTCATGCAAGTGAGATGCTGCACGGCTTGCCACGGCAAGCTAACGAGCGGCGCTGCGCGGCGCAGCGGCCGCTGCGGGCGGCGGCGGGAGCGGCGGCGTCGCCGGCCACACCCGCGGGCCGCGGCGAGGGGCACGCCGCTGGGTCGCCGGGCCCCGGCAACGGCGGCGGCGCGCGGCTGGTGTCCACGCCGGAGCAGCTGCAGCGATACATGGCGCGGCCCCGCCGCGCGCTGTGGTGGCCGCCCGCTTGCGCGCGCAGTGCTGGGCCCGGACGATGCGGCGGTCCAGGGCGCTGCGGACCAGCAGACCTTCGACGCGCACCGCTGGCTCGCGCTCTCTGTGCTGGTTCGAGGCATGCAAGCGCAGGCAGCGCGGCACAGAAGGAGCCGCAGGTCTCCCGAGCGGCCGCACCAGGCCGCACCAGGCTCCATTCTAGCGGGTCGTGGCAAGGCTGCCTCATGGGGTTGCCGAGAGGGTTGCGCTTTGAGGGTCATGTCAGCCGCCAGCTCGCCACGCGAGCGCCGAAGCGCAGCCAGGCGGGCGCACTCGCCAGCCGAGCGCGGCGCCCTGGCCCAGCCTGACGGCCGACCGGCTCACAAGGCTGACGCGCGCGCCTGGAGCAACGGGCATGCTGCGTCCTCCCTAGATGCCAGGCGGGGCTGTGCTGGTGTCGGCCGTGCGCAGGCTGCCTCTGGGGCGGGCGCGGCGCCGGCGCGCACACGGCAAGGCAGGCGCCCGCCGCCGTCGCGCAGGGCGCTGACGGGGCGGCCGCGCCGCGCGCCGCGCAGGACGCGTTTGAGGAGGACGCTGCAGCGCCGGACCACGCGGCCGGCGGCTACGCGCCGCCCGCCGCGGCGTACGGGGGCGCGCCTGTGTATACGGGCGCGCAGGCCGCGGGCGCCTTCCGGGGGTCGCCCGCGGCGGGCGGCGCGCCGCCGGTGTACCGGCCCTCGCTGCAGGTGTGCTGCGGAGCCTGCGGTGGCTTGGTGGCTGCCGGGTGTGCGTGTCCGTTGCGCGCGTGGTGGCTGGTAGGTGCGGTTGCGGTGCATGCGAGCGGCCTCGCGTGCGCGGACAGCGTGGGTTGGGCCAGGGTGGGGCCCTAGCTCGACCACCAGGGGAGCGCGGCGGCAGTTGAGGCGGGGCTGGCAAGCACGCCCAGCTGCGCTGCCGGCATGCCACTCAGCACGCATGGCAGCCGCATGCAGCCGCCGTGCGTATTTGCAGGAGCTGCCATGCGTGGGGCACGGAGGGCTGTTCACGGCGGCATGGAGGACCGCAGCGCAGCTCTGCAGCGGCATGCGCATGTGTGGTAAGTATGCAGAGCCCCGGTCGGTCGGGCTGGCGCGCGGCGGCGTCCAGCGCGCGGGCGCCGCGTGCGGCCCCAGGCGCGGCCGGTGCAGGCGCCACCCGCCCCGCGGCGCGCGCGCTCGGCCCCGCTCAGCGCGGCTTTACTGGGGCGCGCGCAGCCGCGCGGCAAGGCCGGCTCGCCGCACCATGGCGACGGCCGCCTGGCGCCCAGCGGCGCCGAGGCGGCCGACGCGGCGCTGGGCCGGCTGGCCGCGACGCGCGCCGACCTGGACGCCTGGGCCGAGCGCCTGCGCGCTTGGCTGGCCGCGGAGCTGCTGCAGCCGCTCGTGCGCCTGCTGGACGGCGCGCACGCGGTGCGCGCGCCCAACGCCGCGCGGCCGCCGGCGCTCGCTGTCGCCGGGGAGCGCGCCGCCGGCCGTCTGGCGCCCCGCGCAGGCCGCCCGGCGCCTTGCCCGCTCGCCTGGCCGG
>JAABUP010011071.1_pt1 | contig 10401 bp, 16 predicted proteins | sample 5559201 | NCBI WGS metagenome assembly JAABUP01 (sample SAMN10711887, study PRJNA513373) | rock metagenome | isolation source: Antarctica rocks | place: Antarctica | reverse complement strand
GGACAGAAGGAGAGGTGGTGGAAGGAGGGGGGCCACAGGTGATCAGAGGCGGGGGGCATGGGCTGGGGGGAGCTTAGGGGAGGGCAGTATCAAATTGTGCTTTGTATAAGCCGAAATGTTATTGCCAAATCTGCATTTATATGGGGCATAAGCATTAGTTGCGGCATTTCACCATCATGCACATCAAGACAACTTCCTTGACAAAGGCTGTTAGAGTGGTTTCGGAGCTGCAAAAGCTGCAATCTACCTGAAAAGCAAGGCTAGTGGACCCACAATGGCGGCATATGATCTTCCTGGCACGCCTGACTGCAGCTCTTTGTATGCATTACCTCAATGCCAGCAACAAAACAATGCTCATGTACTCACCGATGGCACATTGTACTTCCAAGTGCTGTGTCCCAACACTCCTAGTAGACCTTCACTGATACCATGGTAGCCATTCCTTAGTGCTATGAGATCATGATTGCCACTATACAGCCTGGCCATCAAGATTGCCATGTCGTTTGCTTCACTTCCAGAGTTCACAAAGTAGGCGACCTGAACAGGAGAGCAAAAGGTCAGCCAAGCAGTTTCAACATTGGCCTGTTCATGCGGGAGGTGCTTGTGTTTTAGTGGTGTTTTAGTGAACAGGAAGAATGTAGTATAGTATTTCAACACATCTGTGGTTGCGTTAGTTTCCAGAGGCAGGAACGGTAGAAAAAGGAATCCCACAGCAAGTCAGATCAGAGCCAAGGCATGCATGACATTGTTGGCAGCAAACACAAATGCATGCAAGACTCACATTCAGCTTTCCAGGCAACTTGGCAGTCAACTCCTGTGCATACTCCGCAATCTCATTGTTGAGGTAGATGTTGGTGGTGTGCTGGAGCAGATGGTTCTGCCTGTCCACTGCTTGAACAACCTTAGGGTGGCAATGACCCACACTCACAGTGACAATGCCAGCAAATGCCTGCACAATCAGTATCAGTCATGACCACTCATAGCTAGTGCAACACTAGGACCATTCACAGCCTGGGTTGGTTTGTTGCACAAGCAGCAAGACATGCATGTGGGGCGAACAGCCATTGATTTTAGCAGAGGAGGAAAGGATGGAACTGTCTCAACAGCCAAATTGAGGGTGCTTGGGTATATCTTTCATTCAAGGAAACACGACTTTCGGTGCAGTTCCCACCAGGGCACGAAGCATAGACTTGGCCGTCAACAACGGCCACATGGATGTTTGCTAAACAGATATGTTCAATCTGGCTGACTTGTGCGAACATTTGCCCTTTGACAAAGGTGCGGGCGCAGACGACTGGTGTGTGACCAAATTGAGACACAGGAGAACTTACAGCAAGCAAATACATACATGCAGCTGGAGTGAGGGTTGACTCACATCCAGATACCTCCGGCCTGTCTCGTCAAACAGGTATTGCATTTTGCCCTCCGTAATCATCACAGGGTTTTTGTACCATGCCATGATGGCTGCAGCAGCATAAAGTCAGGGAAGCTCGGGGTTGCTGAGATCAGTGCGACTGAGCAAAGCTGACTAACCTGGGTTCAAGTGTTTCTTTCGCAGATCGATGACCTCCTGTTTGGATGGGCCAGTGTATTGTGCAGGCTCATGATCGAAGGCGGGCAATGTAGGCTCCGCTATGTCTCTTGCTGCGAGAGACGCTTGCGAACGTTGCTGCAAACCTGCCAGGTGACGCTGACCTCGAACAGCATTCGCCAAGGCTTGCGTGACTGCTCGCATGCTGGGACTACTTTTTCGGAGCAGGACTGCAGCAGGTCAGGCGGCACAATGGCCGAAAGCGAACAGCCCCGTCTCGATCTTCTCTGCTATTTCGGTCTCTGGTTTGACTGCATGACTAATGGTTATGAATCTGCAAGCTCGCCATATTGTCAAGGATGCACTAATCTACCTTGAAGGTATAAGTACCTGTACAGACCGCACAGAGATTGACCCAGTGTTGTATGCTTTTATTAGCCCCTGTCAGGCTTTGCGTAGCCTTGTAGCCAAGTTCTGCAGCTTTGTCAAAATTTGCAACGACCTACTAGTAGCAGTACTGCAAGATCTGATTTCATGTCAACGTCTACTGCAGAGTGTTATATGTTACAAGAGGCCGTCTTTTGGACTGCACAACTCATCTCTGCAGGGCACAACCATGCAACGGTAGAGCTGCTTCCAGACATGGCTGCGTAGTGGGTGGGATTGTCACCTTGACCGACTTCACTCATACTTGGACTGAACAAACTGAAAAGACAGGAGAAACACACATATTATGTGAGCAAGCGTATGATCAGATTTGACACACTCTGTTGCAACCCCAACAAAAGCCTGTACCAAGGAAAACCAACCATTGGCTGCTAACGCAAACAGAGACTGTGCATGATGAGGTGCCATCACAAAAGAAAGCATTAAATTGTTGGTCCCAAAACCTGCATCAGCTGACCAGACAAACAAGATCTGCTGTTGTACTAGCAACAGCACTTGGTATGCTACACGACATCACGCAACACACATATGTCAAAGGGAGAGGGAACATCATTTGACAGGTGTATGCTCAACCCAAACATGAAGTGCTCAAAACCAACACCTATGTTCTTGTGCGGCATCTCCTTTATCTGTGCAGTTGATCTTGGCCAAGTACAGCAGCTGCTGAATATGTATCTTAAAGATATCTGCTGTCTGTGTGTGTGTCTGTCATGTCGAGGTCTGATGCCAGGCAGAGAGCTTCTTACTTGAACCCTCATAACTTGATTGTTGACCGCCCAGCAAAGCATGCCCAGCTTGTTGCGGTGAACAGCTGCACAGCACGTCCACAGTGCATCCTTACTGACTGCGATTACTACACACAGCGGTGGAATCTGGAATCTGGAATCTGAACTGAGGTGAGGCAGCCTGCCTGCTGAGCTGCCTGAGGACGGAACACCTGCCTCTTACGGCGTAACAGGCATGATACGCACAGGGTTACTGCATACTGTGTTCTGGGCTGGCAGGCACGGTGTGTACTGGGGCTTGCGGGACCGACATACCCCCAAACATTTGGGCATGTCCCTGATCTGGGACTACGGCGTATCGGTCTGCTGCGGGGACATAGTGGTGCTGAGGCTGCGCTGTTTGTTCCAACTCCTGAAGGTTCATGGTGCCGACGCTGAGCGCTGTCAAGAGCTTGGGCGACGTCCTGCAGAGATGAAGCAGCATGTTCTCAAACATGAGCTTTTTCAGAGTTTTCTTATTGAAGATTGCGGGGCTTCAACAAAAGATGCGGTGATATTGCAGTGATGCAGACATGCTCATGCTTGCAGCTCATGCACATGCTGCCACAATACTTGCTCAGTAGGTTTGTACAACAGCATCACCATATCTTCTACAGACCTGCTGAACAAGTAATGTGGCAGGGTGTGCATGATCCGCAAGCGTGAGCATGTGTGCATCACAGCAAACGAGGTGCCTGCAACAGAGAATCTATACCTAATCTCTCACAGAGAAAAAACTATATGTTTAATTTAAGCAGAATGAGGTGGGTCTGGTATTAATGTGTGGCTTGGAGCACCAAATGCAAAGCAGAAAGCTAATTTCATGCCTGACAACAATGACACAATTTGACAACCTAGCAATACAGCTTGGCAGCAATCAGCGGTTGTGTAAGCCTAAGCAACATGCAACATGCTGTTTCAAGCAACATTCGGTTGCTTGTTCTCTAGTCATGAGCAAAACAAGCAGAAGACACCAGCTGCACAGCTCTAGTACATGCTACACAGCAGTTGATACTCATAGCAGCAGACCTAGCAGAATGAATCAGCTGCAGAAGTCACAAGTGCCATAAAGCAGTAGATCATACGCCAGCTGTCATGAGTGAGTGAGTGAGTGATTGAGTGAGTGAGTGAGTGAGTGAGTGAGTGAGTGAGTGAGTGAGTGAGTGAGTGAGTGAGTGAGTGAGTGAGTGAGTGAGTGAGTGAGTGAGTGAGTGAGTATGAGTGCAGATAGGTGGCTTACAAATCTAGGGTCTCTGCATGGCCCAGCTGGCCGCTGACCCCCCTACCCCAGCTGTACATCTGCCCCTGCTGGGTCAAGGCCATGGTATGCCGCCAGCCACATGCAAATTGACTAATCTTGTCATTTTGCAGTGCTGCAATGAGTTGTGGCGTGGCTACTGAGTCCTGAGTGCTGCCTATGCCCACTTGGCCAAACTGCAGCAACAGACAGATGGTTGCTTGGTCAATTGGCAAGACTGCAGAAACATGAGCGAGACATGACTGCAGAGACTACAGAACTTGACATGAATGCTGCTTGGTCACTTGGCCAAGTTGCAGCAACAGACATGCATGTTTGCTTGCTTGCTGGTTGCTGCTGTACTGCCTGTTGGAAAAACAGTGTTCTGTTGCCGGAAGCAAGCAAATCACACTGTAAGTAAAAGAGGTATGACATACGTCTTTCAGTCATGATTGTCACTAGCTGCAACAGCATCTCATTACACAGAAAGTGACAAAGAGGAGGAGGAGGCAGAAGAAGAGATCAGACATCCAGGCCTGAACTTGGAACAGTGTCACAGAAGAAGAAGATTAGACCTTGTTCCAGCCCCAGCCGTACATCCTGCCTTGGTCATCAGCAGCAACAGCATGGCGCCAGCCCCCGGACAGCAGCACCACATTCACCCCCTGCAGGGCCTCCACCCTCTTGGGCACTGCCAGATCCCTGCACCCCACATCCCAGGTCATAGACAAAGAAAAGAAAAGGAAAGGAAAGAAATTACTACGCCTTTTGGCGTCAATGTAATGAGAAGCCAAGTATTATATCAGGCTGCCCTAGGCACACCAGGTCACATTTGTGCAGATACTCAATGGGCCATGGTTTGAGAGTTGTTCTGACATGTTTGCGCAGATACTCAAAGGACCACGGTTTGAGAGTTCTTCTGATGTGTTTGCAAGCTCCAGGAGGACAACGTTTTTTTTTTTTGCTTAATTCTTTGAGAGCGGCATGTCCATTGTGACTATAATGCCACTGTATGCGAAAAAGCTGAGATCTTATCTCTGATTCAGGTCTGACTTTTTAGGACAAATTAAGTTTGTCATTCTGCTAGTAGAGACAGGTCAGACAAGGCAGAAGTCAGCAGTTACACATGTCAGTTTGGTGCGACAGCAGCTGAGACATGCATGCCGCAATGTTGACAAGCACATCCAACATTCACACCATTGTCAGCCAGGGGAATCATGGGCAAGCATGTGCGTGCACAAGGCAATCTTCACAAATTTCAACATGTTCACAGCACAAATCAGACTCAAATGGAATGTGCGCATTTTTGGAAACCTCAATGCAACTCAAAAGAAACTCATTGCAAGGCAAGAGAATTGACTGACAGGCTCTCACCAACATGCACAAAAAACCTATCACAGCAACAGAGGATTGAAACGCAGAATTTCACCCTTTCCACCCAACTTGGTCGTTCCTCCCAACACAAAAACAAAAACACCACAAAAGCAGAAAACTGGATGACATATACTCACTTATACGTGCCATGACCCAGTTGACCATATTTGGACCAGCCGAAAGTGTAGACAGAGCCGTCTGTGGTGATAGCTGCGCTGTGCCTCCAGCCACAGGAGACCTGGCGCATGCGTATGCTGCCGAGCTTCTTCACATGCGTGGGCGTATGCCTGCAACATGCATGGAGCTGTTTAGTGCTGGAATGATGATCAGTCTGATCTGCATTTTGCTGCAACAGGCACAAAGCTGTTTAGTGCTGGAATGATTATTAGTCTGATCTGCATTTTGCTGCAGAAAGACAACTTCTGTGTGGCTTGATGGCTGGGTAATATGATTGTTTGGGGTCTGCTTTGGAATGCAAGCTTGACATTCTTGTGCAGCATGTGTCTTCGCATATGGCAAGTTCCCTAGCCTGTCTAGTAATCAGTTGCACTCAGAGTTAAGATGCTGCCTGAAGTCGAGTGCACAGTCAACTTCACATTTTGTAGGACACTGCATGCATGTATACTAGATGGCTGAGCCGCTCTAAATTCAGTTGTCTGATTTGCGGCAGATTAACTGCTTTGTCAGTATGGTCGCAAGTTCAGTGCATCAAAGCAATTACAAGTCCACAGGTTGCAAGTACGTTTTTGTTGTGCTATTGCTGTTGGATGCTCACATCAGTTGCTGTACTGCTGAACTATTGCTTAGCACACTGGCGTTAGCGTACCAGCAATATGGAAAGAATGCAGTGCTCAGACCCAATCGTGTTTTGCTGGCTCATGCAATGCTGTCTGACATTGCAACGATATGTAAGCATGGACTGACAAGCACATGCTAAGCTCGTGAATCTGCAGCATCACCCTGTACATGGGTAAAGGTTAGTGAAAGCAACCTTGATTCTTTCTGGGCATGTTGAAAGGTGGAATGCAACGTTTGGAGTCTTGTTGTATGTCTGTCTGCATGCTGCCTGAGCTTATGTGTGATGCATTTCAAACCCACAGCTGCCAATGACATGGCATAACCATGTGATGATTTTGTGCATGTGCATGACACATCATCCACAGGGCTTTTAGATGAATGCCCATGTTTCACGTTTGTCTGAAAACAGTTAGGCTGCATGTATACATAAAACATGAGGCTGCATGTTCATGTATAACATGACAAGATGAGTTGTGTGTGCATGCTTGGTGCCCACCTGTCAGTCTTCTCGCCATCACCCAAGTTGCCATATCTTCCCCAACCCCATGCGTACAACTGCATTGACATAATAATGCCCAGTCAACAGATCAGATTTGTGATGAATGCCCATTGAGCAGCCACAAGAGATGATAAGGGGCTGATGTGCTGAATGACAGGTGTGTAGCTTGGCAGAAATCGGACCAAAAGAGCCTTGAGTGCTTGCTGTTGCTGCAGATGTAACTCTGAGTAGCACCTTGTGCTCATTCAACATTGGACAAATATGTTTCAGCAATAACACTGTAGCTGCGTTGGTCATGAGACTTCCAAGACTTCCAAGACTTCCAGCAAGTCTCATAATATTGGCACTGACAAGTTGCCTGACACTGTTACGAACAGCGTGAAGGGTGTATACAGGAGGAAAGATAGACACAGGAGGCTGACCTCGCCAGTGTCAAGCGCTGCAAGTGTATGTTCGGCTCCACAAGCCACGCTGATGACTCTTGAACCCTGTGCATAGTCAAGGCAGATCAAATTGAGGAGCACATCCCGAGACAGATCAATTGCTTAACAGTTGCATCAGCTGGAGACACTGAACATCATTTGCTGTAAGTGTCACAAGATGGGGATGCTTGCATGCTGCCAGAGGACATGTCAGGGTGTTACAGATGGTGTACAGATGCTGTGCCTCTTGAATGAACGATGCTGACACATGCCAAGACATGAGGCAGAAGGACCTTAGGCAGAGGGGTTGCAGGTGGCATGCAGAATGGGAGAAATGGCTGACCTGCAGAGCATCTATCAGTGTAGGATGGAGCTGATCAGTGCTTGTGCCCAAGCCAAGCTGGCCATTCTGATTCCTACCAAAGCCGTACAGCTTACCATCTGCTGTCATTGCTATGGTATGTGTGTCACCACACGCAACGCTGATCACTCCTTTCCTACTCAGACCTTTGATGGGATGAGGAATGAAGCTATCACTGCAGCTGCCATGGCCTAACCTGCCAAAGTCTCCCCTGCAACATACCAAGTGTGACCAAGCACCAGTGCAAGCGATATCATTAAAACCACAGGGTGTGACTGCAGATACTGCTGGGCAACAAAGGTTTGCATCTGAGCTTCCGAACTTACCAGCCCCAACTGTAAACCTCTTGACGTTCTCTACACACTGCAACTGTGTACTCTGCTCCACAATGAACGCCGGTTACTCCTTTTCGTATCAGAGTGTGTACTGCCTCGGGGCCGTTTCTGTCGTCAGCATCTCCGTGTCCCAACTGGCCGTCTTCGCCGCGTCCCCATGACATCACCATGTCACAATCTGAAGCGCTCCATGCGTGAGCTCAATGCATGCGAACGATCAGAAGACGGCACAGGTCGACGCTGAGCTTGACTCACTAAGGAGTGCAATGGAATGCGAACTTCCACAGCTGACGCTAACGACTTTGACTCTCTGCTCGTCAGCCTGTGATTGCGACGGCCCCTCTGCTTCCATGTTGCCTGTCTGTACGGCACCTAGGTCATATGTCACAGATAAAGTTCAGCCGCATACTCCAGCTTTGACGCTGCAAGGGAGCAAGCTTTATGCACACATCTTGCACCAAGTGTGCTGTTTAGCGGCAGGGTCTCGACATGATTACTCAACGTTCAAAAGCAAGCTGAGACCGCAAAGGAGGTGCAGTCTCTTGGCAGCGGGTCTTTGCAGGGCTCACCCTTCGGTTGACTGGGGTAACCCCTCGATCGGCAGTACGTTTGTGTATTCGTCATGACAATCACAGTCACGTGCGATCACGGCATGATTTGCAGCGCCCGCAGGCAGTATCACCGTGATGGCATAAGCACTACAGAGTCCAACGCAACACGCAAAACGTTTGCTGCGATTCATAATGTTAGCAATAAATCAAAAGCAGGCAATGAAAGTTCTTCAGTAATCCGCAGTCAAAAGCTATACTGAAGCACAACAAAAGTCTGGAGGAGCATTGCAAGCCACCATGCATCTATCAAGGAAGCCAGCATGCATCTGTTGTCCCTCGACATTGCTGAGTGCCCGACCAGGAAGCTGAGCCCCTGCAAAGCACACAACAGTTGCTGGGTACGCATCAGAACACAAGTTCACAATGCAAACCTGTTTTGACAATTAGGAAAATGGCTACAGCAGTTACAACTTGGCATCCCATTAAGCTTTGATTGAGACTTGAAAGCAGAAGCACATCATACACATAGCAAACTGACTTTGGCACATTGCAAGAAGCACAAATGACACACCTATGGTGAGTTAGGAATGGCCAAAAAGTCTGCACCAAAGTCAGCATGCCTGAGAGCTGCAGGTGCCGTGCTGTGTCTGATGGAAGGCTGCTCCCTGGCTGCAGTGACAGGTACAGCCTGTACAGGCTTAGGCTCATAAGACTGCTGCAGACCCTCTGTGTTGTCTGCAACTGCCTCCTCTTTGCGCCGCCCAGCTGATGAGCTTGGTTGTCCTACTGAGCCGTTGCCTTGCCAGTCACTGACATGCTGATCATGGCCAGATGCAGCATTGACAGACACATGCACAGACCTGCCAGCAGATGGAGGTTTTGGCAAGTCTGCAGGCTGCTCAGGTTTGCTGCGAGTGGCGTACTTGACATCAGCTGCAGGAGCTTTGCTGCTGCGGTGCTTGGTGTCTCTGTCCTTGCTGGTTCTGTCACGAGGCGGCTTGGCATCCCGGCCAGACACCTTCTGAACACCTCTGCTGCTTTTGTGCTCGACATGGGAGGTGCGGCGGCTGCTGGGTCTGCTGTCATGCCTGTCGCTGTCCTTGTCTGCATGCGGCCTGGATGACTTGCCGCCATGCTGTCTGCTGCTGGAGTGGTGGCGGTGGGAATGGCGGGTAGGGGAGCGGGGGCGGCAGCTGGGGGACCTGGTGCGGGGATGCTGGTTTAGCTCTGGGGCTTTGGCAAGCTGCTGCAGGAAGGCTGCAGCTTCCTGATGGCTGGCAGGATCAGCAGCTGCTCTGCCTGGACTGCTGCTGACACCCCTGCTGGGGCCATCCAGCATGCTGAGGGTGTGACCCATGACATCAAGGGCAGAGTCAGGGCTGGGAGTGATGGGCTGCCCAAGGCCAGGCTCCTGCTTGATGGTGATTTTGAGAGGCTCCAGGCTGTCACCAGGAGGTCTGCTGCTGGTGACAGCAGCACTGCTGGGGCGGGATCTGATGTGAACATTGTCATGGTCGCTGAAAATGCTCCCCATGGTCTCCTGGGGCTGTTTGCCTGGTGACAAGGGTGCACCAGGGTCTGAAGCAAATCCAGCATGGACAGACTCTGGCTCCATCTTCACAGCTGCACCACGACCCCTGCCATCATGGGGGTCACTCCTGACGCCAACATGCAAGGAGGGTGGCGGACCCTGCATTGCTGGATTGCTGTAGGTGGTTTGCCCGACTGCGGTAGGCATTCGGGGACGCACCGGCGCGGGCGCCTGCTCACTCTCAGGTGGAGCAGGGCGCTTGCGTCCAGCACAGAAGAAGAAGAGGGGCCTGTTGGTGGGGAGGCGTGACTCCTTACCTGGAGCACCACCAAAGCGTGTTGCTGCCTTGCTGTGGTGAGCCATGAGGGCGTCCTTGCCCTGGATGGTGTGGGAGGTGACAGAGGCGATGGCTGATGTGGGTGGGTCAAACTGGTGGAGATCTGACCACGAGGCGTCCTGCAACTCTTCTTCAAACTGGTGCGCAAAAGCAGGACGGGTGAAGTTGACACCAGCTGTGCTGTCAAACTCCTCTGACGGTTGGTAGTGGAGAA
>JAABUP010011068.1_pt1 | contig 10405 bp, 13 predicted proteins | sample 5559201 | NCBI WGS metagenome assembly JAABUP01 (sample SAMN10711887, study PRJNA513373) | rock metagenome | isolation source: Antarctica rocks | place: Antarctica | reverse complement strand
ATCTCCCGTCCTCGCCCGGGCGGCGCGAAGCGTCTCAGGATCGTTGGCCGGAGACACCCGCGATTATGTGGACTGCAGTGCGCCACGGTTCTCAGCAGATTCCTTCATGGCGTTCTCGACCTGCGTCCAAACGCGCGCGTCGCCGGCCAACTGCCGCCGCAGGTACGCGGTGGTGATCTGCTGCACCATCTCCACGCGCTCGATGTCCCAGTCGGTGATCGGGTGGGTGGAGTACCCGGCCACACCGCCCATCGTGTGTTCGGCGTCGGCAAGGGTGAGCAGGACCTTGGGGGCGGGACTGAGGGTGTAGGCCTCTGTCCACCATTCGGGTCCGCGCCCTGAGAGCGGGGACTGGTCCTTTTCACCGGCGACCAGCAGCGCTGGCGTGTTCATCGCGGAGAAGTCCGGGTTCATGAACGCGAAGTGCTCGGCCGCGAACGGTGTGAGGTTGTCCCCGCCGGTTCCCGCCACCGCGAGCAGGACGCCCGCACTCACCCGTGAATCGGTCATGTCCTCGCCGACCTCGCCGTCGGCGCCGACGACTCGTGCGCCGAGGAGGGCGCTGGCGGTGGTCGCGCCCCACGAATGCCCGGCGACGGCGACGCGGCGGTGATCGAACCGCCCGGCCATGCCCGGAACTGCTCGCTCGACCGTGTCGAGCTCGTCGATGACCTCGCGTAGATCCGCGATCCGGTGCCGCCACAAGTCAGGGGTCCGCGGGTCGGTCGGGGGCAGTGCGAACGGACGGGAGTCCAGATGGGCGGGCTGTATGACGACGAACCCGGCCGCGGCCCATGCGTGCGCCAGGGGTGCGTACCCCTCCATGAGTTCGGCGTACCCGTGCGAGAAGACGACGACGGGCAGCCCTTCGCCCTCGCTCGGTGCGGTCACCCGGACCAGCAGATCGGCACCGCGCTCACGCGCCGGCAATCGCACGGGTTGCACCGACACGAACGATGAGGCGTGGGGCAAGGTTTCGGTGGTAGTCATATGGAAAGGCTCCTCGTGGGTTGACGAATCACGACGCGCCCGTTGGGGACGCGTGGCTCTGGATGGGGTCGGCGGGCGCGCCGCTTGGCCTTGGAGTTGCCGCTGGCGGCGGGGTGCCGTTTTCAGCGTCGGCGCTGTGCTGGTTCTAGGGAGCGGGTGCCGTACTGCCACATCGCGTCGGCGATGTTGACGGTGCACCCGGGTGGGACGATCCCATCGATCCGGTCCAGGACGTCGTCAGATAGTTCGATGCCGTCTGCGGTCAGGGATCCCGCCAGCTGCTCCATGGTCCGTGGTCCGATGAGCACGGTGCTGACGGCGGGGTGCCGAGCAACGAAGGCGGTGGCGAGCTGGGGCAGGGTCAGGCCCGCCTCGTCGGCGAGTTCGCCGAGTGCCTGAGTGGCAACCAGCTTTGCCGCGTTGGCGGGTGCTGTTGCGTCGATGCGTCCCCCTCGTGCGGTGTGGATTGCGCCGGATGCATTGCCGCCTGATCCATTCCGGTACCGGCCCGAGAGCCAGCCCCCGGCGAGCGGCCCGAACGCGAGGACCCCGATCCCCAGGCGGTGGCAGGTAGGCAGTAGGTCGTATTCGACGACGCGGTTCAGGATCGAATAGGGCAACTCTTCGGTGCGGAACACGCCGTGCCCGCGTCGCTCGGCGACCGTACGAGCTTGGGCGATCTGCGACGGTGGCATCTTGGAGGTGCCGAACGATCGGATCTTGCCGGCGCTCACCAGGTCGGTCAGTGCGCCGAGGGTTTCATCGATGTCGGTCTGCGGGTCCGGGGCGCCGAGTTCGTAGACATCGATCCAGTCGGTCCGCAGGCGCCGCAGGGAGCCCTCTACCGCCTGGGTGATCCACCGACGCGATCCGCCGCCGTGGTTGGGGTTACCGTCCAGGTTCACCCCAAATTTCACGGTGAGAACGGCCTCATCTCGCCGACCACCGGACAGGGCCTCGCCAAGGATCTCTTCCGACTCCCCGGCCGAGTAGCCGTCCGCGGTGTTGAACGTCGTGATCCCCGCGTCCAAGGCGTGGTGCACTATTCGAACGCAGTCCGGGTGGTCGGTGTTGCCCATCGCCCCGAACATCATCGCGCCCAAGGTGAGATGGCTGACGGTGATCCCCGTACGGCCCAGCGGTCGGTAATGCATCAGAAAGCTCCTTCTTCGCCGCAGGCGGCGCTGGGATCTGGTCCACAATTAAACGAACATGCTATCCACTTGAGCGTAGCTGCAATTGGAGAGGCTGTCTATTTCGGTGACGGCGCCGGACGGGATCCTTGAGGGCCTACCAGGGCACGGGGCCCTGGTCGTCGGTGAAGGTGCCGGTCGGTCCGTCGGCGGGGATGGTCGCCATCGCGACAGCTTGGGTCGCGCCCTGCTCGGGGCTGCGCACACCGCGGAAACCATTGAGATCGGTCGCTACGAAGCCGGGACACACCGCGTTGACCAGGATCTTCTCTGCGGCCAGGCCCCGCGCGTACTGGATCGTCAGCGATGTCAGCGCGGTTTTGGAGGGGACGTACCCCAGTGCGATGGGGTTCTGATTGTCGAAATCGAAGGTCAGCGCCAGGGACCCGGCGCTGCTGGAGACGTTCACGATGCGCGGCGCGGCCGAGCGTCGTAGCAACGGCAGGAATGCAGCGGTCACTGTGATGACACCGAAGACGTTGGTCTCAAAGATGTAGCGGATGTCGTCGACGTTTGCTGTCGCGGGCATCTGGATGGCGGAATCTGCTCCGGGGCGGCCGCTGATCCCGGCGTTGTTGACCAGTGCGTCCAATCGGCCGAACCGCTGCTGCACCACCTCGGCGGCAGCCGCAGCCGAAGCCGGGTCGGTGACATCCAGCACGACCGAGCTCACCTGCCCGGCCGCTCCCTGCAGCTCCTGCGCAGCTGCCTTCCCGGCGTCTGGGTCGCGGGCACCGATCAAGACCGTGTGCCCCAGGTTCGCGAGCTGGGCCGCGATCTGTTGGCCGATGCCCTTGTTCGCACCCTGTGACCAAGGCAATCATTATGTCTGGCATGAGAACTCCTCTCCGCCCTCGATCGATTAGGGGCGGCTATGATCCGAGACAAGTGAACAACCTGTCCGAATCGCTCTAACGGAGACCCTGTCCAGATGAAGGTCCAGCCTGACACCCCGACCGAACCTCCGACCAAACGCATCGACGCTCGGCGCAACCACGACCGCATCCTGGCCGCCGCCCGTGCGGCGTTCGAGGACCCGGGTGCAAATCCTTCGATGGCCGAGATCGCACGGCGCGCCGGAGTCGGGATGGCCACGCTCTACCGCAACTTCCCCACCCGACTGGAGCTACTGGAAGCGCTCTACGCCACCGAAGCCGACGTCGCGTTCACCACCGCCGACATCGCACCCGATGCGACACCCGGTGAGTCACTGCGGACGTGGTTGACACAGTTCTTCGCCTTCGCCGCGAGCAAGAAGAACGTCGCCGCCGAGCTGCTGACCCACATCGACCGCGACAGTCCCATCTTCGATGACACCAAAACCCGTGTCATCGCCGCCGGTCGACCGCTGTTCGACGCAGCCCAGCGAGCCCATCAGATCCAGCAAGACCTGAACATCGAACAGGTCCTACAGATGCTTGTCTCGATTGCGGCCATCGACGGCGGCCCCACCTCTCAAGAACCGCTCCTACGTACCGTCCTGGACGGCCTGGCACCCCCACCCGGAGCTGCCTCGGCGAACGACGCTGGTCTGCGACGAGGTTGAACTGGACGGCCGCGCCAACTCCGGAACCCACTGGACATCGATGGCGTTCGCAAGTGGAACCGTGACCGGTGAAGCTGCGACTCTCGGAGCGGGGAGGCCAGGGCTGTCGGTTGCCAAGCTAAATGGCACACATTTGCCACATTATTTGTCCGCTGGCCCGCGATGTTGTCGATGGCCTGCGGGAACGCTGACCTGCACAGACGCGGTGTAGAGCTGTCCGCTAGTGCCTCGCTGACCCCCCGGACGGTGCCATTTAACTTGGCGAATGTGCGCCAAACAATGAACAATGTGGCGATTCACACGATGGGGGTGTGGCCGGCCGGGATGGCCGCGCACCGCGACACCGCCCTGTTGTTGATGGGATTCGCCGGCGCGCACCGCCGCTCCGAACTCACCGCCCTGCGGGTCGGCGATGTGACGGTGCACCCCGCCGACGGGCTGCACGTCCGGGTCCGGTCCTCCAAAACCGACCAAGAAGGACAAGGCACTGTGCGGGCGTTGCCGTACGGGCGGGACCCGCTGACCTGCCCGCCCTGCGCGCTGGTCCGGTGGCGCCGCCTGCTGCTGGCCTATGTCGTCGATGACGGCGGCCGCCCGGCGGCGCTCGCGCAGCTGCACAAGCGCGGCCTCTCGACCGAGCACGTCTGCCGCAACGTCGACGACACCGCCAGCGAGACCGCTGATCTTGGCGCGGATAGAAATGAGTCGGCTGGCACCGACGGTGGGGGAGGGGAGCGGTGGCTGTTCCCCACGGTCCACAAGACCGGGCAACCAGGCAAAGTGATGACGGGGGATGCGGTAGCCATGATGATCCAGCGCCGCGCCGCCGCCGCCGGCTACACCCCGGCTCAGATTGATCTGCTGGGTGGGCATTCGCTGCGGTCCGGGTTCGTCACCTAAGCCTTCCGGGCCGGCGCCGACGCCCACTCGATCATGCGGCAAACCGGCCACAAGGACCCGAAGATGCTCGAGGTGTACGCCCGCGAGTTCGCACCACTCGTCGGCAACGCCGTCCTGAAGCTGGACCTGTGAGCACACCAGCGATGTCGGCGGTCACCGGGAAGGTGCTGTCGGCGAACACCGGCGCCGGGTACGCGGCGGACTGGGCGCTGTTCACCGACTGGTGCACCGCCACCAACCGGGTTGTACTGCCGGCGGACTGGGCCACGATCACCGCGTTCACCGCCGGCTGCCCCGGCGCCCCTGCGACCATCCGGCGGCGGCTCGCCGCCATCGCCCATCACCACCGCGCAGCCGGCCACCCCGCACCCGCCAACCCGATGCCGCCAGCCGCCTGGCCCACGCGCGAGAGGATCGACGCCGGGCAGGTCGACATGCTGATGCGGCTGCTGCCATCACACGGCTGGATCGGCGGGCTGTTCGGCCGCCGCGATCGCGCGCTGCTCGCCCTCGCCGCCTACACGACCATCCCGTACCGGCAGCTTCCCCGGCTCACCGTCCTTCGGTGATCCAGTGTTTGTCCACGGGGTAGCCATCATTGGGGATCTTCCGCCCGTGTTTATAGGGCAGGTGACTATTCGAATACCACTTCAAACTCAATCGGCAAGCTATGCCGGTAAGGGCCGGTGACCGTTCGACCGTCGGCTATCGGGGCGGGCTTCAGTGCTTTGTGGCTTGGGCTGCGGGACCGGTGGTGTGGGTGAGGGGTCGGGCTCTGACGTGCATGCGTTCGCCTTGGCGACCGAACAGCGAGAGGAACTCGACGGGGCCTGGGCCGGGGTTGCCGAACCAGTGCGGGCTGCGAGTGTCGAACTCCGCGGCTTCGCCGGCGGCCAGGACGAGGTCCTGCGCGCCGAGGACGAGCCGCAGCCGGCCGGCGATCACGTACAGCCATTCGTAGCCTTGGTGCACCTGCGGGTCGGGTTCCTGGTGGCCCGCGGCGGCCGGCATCAGGTGCTTGAACGCCTGCAGCCCGTCGGTGCGCCGGGACAGCGGCAGGATCGTCATTCCGTGGCGCTGCACGGGTCGGGGGTGGACACGCGGGTCTCCGGTGGCCGGTGCGCCAACGAGCTCGTCGAGCGGCACTCGGTAGGCCCGGGCCAGCGGCAGCAGCAGCTCGAGGTTGGGCCGGCGTTGCCCGGACTCCAGCCGGGACAGGGTGCTGACGGAAATGCCGGTTTGGTCCGACAACACCGCCAGGGTGGTCTGGCGTTGGTGGCGCAGCGCCCGTAGCCGTGGGCCCACCGCGTCCAGGACGTCGCTCAGCCCGTTGCTTACCCCGTCGGTCATCCACTTGAGGTTGGCAGTGTTTTGCCGGCTTGGCAAGAGGGTTAGCCGGTTCAGCGGGGCGTGTCTGATGCTTGGTCCGGAGGTGGTCACGGTGACCGTGCTGAAGGACCGGCAGGTGGCGTCGTACGACGTGGTAGTGGCAGGTGGCGGCCCGACGGGCCTGAGTGCGGCGCTGACGCTGTCGCGGGCCCGCCGTTCGGTGCTGGTCGTCGACGCCGGACGGCCGCGCAACGCCGCCGCCGGGCACGTCCACAACTACCTGGGTCGGGAGGGCGCACCGCCGGGCGAGCTGCTGGCGCTGGGGCGCGCGGAAGTGCAGAGCTACGGCGGCCGGGTGGTGGGCGGCACCGTCGTGTCCGCGGAGCGGACCGCCGAGGGCGGTTTCCGGGTGGAACTGGCCGACGGTTCCCGGGTGGACGCGCGGCGGCTGCTGGTGACCACCGGCCTGGTCGACGAGCTGCCTGATGTGCCGGGGGTGGCGCAGCGGTGGGGTCGGGACGTGCTGCACTGCCCGTACTGCCACGGCTGGGAGGTGCGCGACCAGGCTATTGGTGTGCTGGGGACCGGGCCGTTGTCGGTGCACCAGGCGCTGACGTTCCGGCAGTGGAGCGTCGATGTGACGCTGTTCCTGCACATTGCGCCCGAGCTGACCGCCGACCAGGCCGAGCAGCTGTCCGCACGCGGGATCGAGGTCGTGACCGGTCCCGTCCAGGCGCTGGAGGTGAACCAGGACCGGCTGACCGGCGTGCGGCTTCGCGACGGTCGGGTGTTCGCGCGGCAGGCGGTCGTCGTCGGGCCGCGGGCCTTGGCCCGCGCGGGTTTGCTGACGGGCCTCGGGCTGCAAGCGGCGGAGCAGGAGATCGACGGTCATGTCGTGGGCAGCGTCGTGCCCGCCGACGCGGCTGGGGCGACCGCGGTACCGGGGGTGTGGGTGGCCGGCAACGTGGCGGACTTGCGCGCCCAGGTGCTCAGCTCCGCTGCCGCCGGACTGGGCGTAGCTGCGGCGATCAACGCCGACCTCATCGCGCAGGACACCCTGCTCGCTGTCGCTGCCCAACGGGCCCGGCGCGCCGCCACTGGGGCCGCGGCGGCGACCGCTGTCACGACCGGCGCGGTCTTCTCCGCTCGATCCGAGCAGGACCTGTGCGACCGGGTGCTGGGCGAGCGCCGCCACGGCCTGCAGTCCGAGCTTCGATGAGCACCGCCGGGTACGGCGCCGACGGGCCGTCACCGACCCACCCGAGGCCCCGGACGTGAGGATCTTCCTGACCGGCGCTGGCGGTTACATCGGCGGCTCGCTGGCCCGACACCTGCTCGCCCAGGGCCACCAGGTCCGCGGCCTGCTGCGCGACCCCGACCGGGCCGACGCGCTGGCCGCAACCGGCACCATCCCCGTGCTGGGCGACCTGGACGACGTCGACCTGCTGTCGGGTGAGGCGCGCTCCGCCGAAGCGGTGATCAACGCCGCGAGCAGCGACCACCGCCCCGCCGTCGAGACTCTGCTCGCCGCCCTGTCCGGTTCGGGTAAACCGCTGCTGCACACCAGCGGAACCAGCGTCATCGGCGACGACGCCGCCGGGCAGTTCCTGTCGCCACACGTCTTCGACGACACCGTGGCCTTCGCCGCTGGACCGCACCCGGTACGGCAGGCCCGGCACGCCATCGACACCCTGGTCGTCCGCGCCGCCGACCACGGTGTGCGCTCGGCGGTGCTGTGCAACTCCCTGATCTACGGCACCGGCACCGGTCTGCGCACCCAGACGGTGCTCATTCCGCCGCTGGTCGACCAGGCCCGGGCCAGCGGAACCGTCCGGGTCGTCGGAGCCGGGCTCAACCGCTGGTCGACCGTCCACATCCAGGACCTGACCACCCTCTACAGTCAGGTCCTGAGCACCCCCACCGCCGGCGGCTTCTACTTCGTCGAGAACGGTGAGGCCAGCTTCGCCGACATCGGCGCCGCCATCGCCCGGCGCCTCAGACTGGGTCCGGTCCAACCCTGGAGCCTGCCGGAGGCCGCCGCAGCCTGGGGTGAAGGGTTCGCCCGCTACGCACTGGGCGCCAACAGCCGAGTCCGCGCCGCCCGCGCCCGCCACCTCGGCTGGACCCCCACGAGCACGTCCGTGACCGACTGGATCGAACACGACATGCCCCTGACCTGACGCGCACCAGGGTGCAACCCACACCAGGCCGTTCAGCCCCAACTACAGCACTGCCGACGGTCTTGCGGCGGCCACCATCGAAGAAGGCGCGGCGCTGGCGACGCTGGGCGAAGCATTGATCGGAAGCGACCGCCCAATCGTCACGGTCTCGGGGACGCCATGGGTACCGGGCCGCGTCTCCACCGAAGCCGACCCGCTGCCGACCGACGGACCGGTAGGCGGCCGAAGCCGGTCGGTCAACGCGCTGCTCGAGCTGGCCTCGCGTGGCGTACGCAGCAGCGCCGTGCGCATGCCACGCACCGTCCACAACGACGGCACCGGCGGATTTGCCGGTCTGCTGACCGATCAAGCGCGCCGCTCCGGTGTGGCCGGCTACCCGGGCGACGGCACCCAGCGCTGGCCTGCTGTGCATGCCCTGGACGCGGCGGTCCTGTTCCGGCTGGCTCTGGAGTCCGCACCGGCCGGGACCTGCTGGCACGCCGTCGACGACGAAGGCGACACGGTGCTCGACATCGCCACCGTCATCGGCCGACGACTTGGACTACCGGTCACCGCTGTGCCCGAAAACGTCTTCGGCCCATTCGGCCCGATCTTCGCCATGGACCAACCCGCATCCAGCGCATACACCCGCGAAACCCTCCGGTGGCAGCCGACGCACCCCCACCTGCTGAAGGACCTGGAGAACATCCAACCCTGACCGCCAACCCGGCGGCCATAACAGCACGTCCTGCCATCCGGCGAGTCCCAGTGGCCGTGGGCATCTGGCACGACCGAAAGGCTGTCGCTACACGCCGGCGCCAGACGCCGCGCCGGTTGAGGATCCTCAGTGGACGGGTCGGAGTAGCTCGTATGAGTTCTCCCGTGCTGGAAAGCATGTCTGCCTATAGGTCGAGAATTAATCCAAGGGCTTCGTCGACCCGTCGCATCTCATCGATGGTTAGGAAACCGACCGGCTCGGTGAGCCGGTTGAGATCGACGGTCGCAAGCTGGTCGCACATGACCAGGGTCTGGCGATCAGCGATGACGACTGCCGGTCGGAAGCTAGTCTGGCGGGCGCTTGTGCTGGTGAAGGCAACGATCCAGGTACTCAGGGTGAGCCAGTCCGGCTGCAACACGACGGCATACCGCCGGCCCTGTTGCTCGTGTCCTTTTCCTCGCGCCTGCAGTCGGTAGATCTCACCCCTCATGCAGAGCAGCCGCGTCCTGCTGGATCGCCCGGATTTCGGCCAAGTCGTCTGGGTCGTCCTTGATCGCACGGGCTTCAGCGGCTGCGACCCGGCGACGTTCGTCGCGCTGCATGGCTTCCAGTGCGGCAAGGATGACTTGGTCAGCGCTCTGACGACGAGCAGCCCCGACCTGGAGAATCAGATCGCGGGTGCTCGTCTGAACCTTGACGGTGGTGGTGTCGGCCATGAAGCTAGTCTACTCCCGGTAGACCGCTTGCGCTCCGGGAACTGGTGCAAGTGACCCAGGTTCAGGACGGCATACCAGTCGAGAGTCCACTTCGGCGGTGCCATCGGGACCGGTGAGGTGTCCTTGGCGACGCCATCGAGATGATGTTGGTCGTTAAATGTCTGAGAGCGCGGTTCCCTGCACCGCAGGACGTTTCGTGATCGTGCGCCCCTTGTCAGTCTCCGGTCGCCATGTGGGTCGGCGATGGACGCGGGGGTGGTACCAATTCGTGAGCCACTGCCCTTCTGCGACCGCGGGGCGTGGTACTCACCGTCACTGGGTGACTCCGATAATGTCGGAGTGGGAGTACAGACCCGATCAGGTAGTGGCCCAATCATTTTGCGTTGCTCATAATCGGGAGTGGCCCACCCTCAGGCGTCAGTGAGCGGCAGTGCAAGACCACGGTCCCGGGCCTCGGTGCCCGATCGAGCGAATATGGCATCGAGTCGGTCGCAAGGGTAGTGAGCGCACTGATCGGAGCCAGCGTGACTTCGTCTCCGTCCACCCGCAGGTGCGGCCGGCCGGTGTACCTTTTCGCGTCGATGACGTACACGCCGCTGGCGGTGACGGCCAGATGGTCGATGTTTGTGAACTTGCACGGTAAGTGGCCTAGTTTTTGCAAGCTATCTGGCCGTTATTGGCGACTTATTTGGCCGCCCTACCGTCCGCAGGCCCTGCACTCGAACTGGTGTACTGGGTAGCTGCTTGAGTCAAGTTCAGAACGGAACCTCCACTTCCCCAACGGGATTGCGCAGCTCATCCAACGGATGCGGGTCCGTGTTGACCGCCTGTTGCAGCAACCGGTAGAACAACAG
>JAABUP010011067.1_pt1 | contig 10405 bp, 9 predicted proteins | sample 5559201 | NCBI WGS metagenome assembly JAABUP01 (sample SAMN10711887, study PRJNA513373) | rock metagenome | isolation source: Antarctica rocks | place: Antarctica | reverse complement strand
TTAGATGGCTCGAGCTTATGGTGGGAGCTTATGATTGATGAAGCTTCGATGTTGCTGCAGGTGACGTCGAGGAATTCAATGGAGGGAGTGACGCTAATAAAAACACAAAGGAGGGCAACAACAATGACTGACGTGGTAAACTGGCAAGTACGATCAGATCATTGTTGAAGTTATTGAGCTTGAAGTATGATCATGGCGACGATGGACTTGATGGCAGGAAAGGAAAGCGAGGTGGGATGGAGCTTGGGCTGCAACAAGTTTATGGGGGGATTTGGCAGTAAGATTGCGCTATGTCAACAGGTTTGTTTGGACAGCGGCTCAGCGACAACAAACTAGTATACAAACAGACTAGCGTTACAATACACCTCCATATCGATACCACCGCCATTTCTACGACCTTCCATCAAAGCCAAGACACACCAAGAGAGGGGAGCCGGGTCGACTAACAGACTTCGTCTTATGCCTGCGTGAGCAAGTCAGCGCTACGCCTGCACTATTTGGGTCACACACCAACCACTCCTACTTTACCTTGCTAACCGTCTTTGGTGTTGGATCCTATTTTCAGAATCCGAGACGAGGTTTGAGCATTGCCAACAAGCACCTTGCAGAACAAAGAGATTTGTCGGGCCTTGATCGTCCAACTCGTTGGCTTTGAACGCCCAATCCATGAGTGCCGTACATGATGACTACTGATCTGAGAATGCTTTCATCCAGTCTCGGGCAGTCGATTATCGCGATCACCCCACCATCTTCTTCCCCCCTCATGTGATTGCGACGACCGCATTCGCATGACTGCGGATGGAAATTAATTCGAGAGGTTACAAGCTTGACGTGCCCCATGATCACCAACTCAGCCAATCCCAACGATTGGGGGCTTTGACGAGAGACGTCAGATCAGCAGCCTACCAACTATTTTTTCTTTCGTCTCTGGCCACGTCTTCGAATCAGCGATGACCTTGCCACACCAGAGACGGCAGTAGTCTAAATAAGGTATAGCGAATAGAATAAACAATTTAGTACCGACTATGCAACGCCTTAATGCACGCTTCATCGCTTTTATGCATCCTAAGTAACCGACGCCGCATGTCCTTCTAACCCGTTGGCCTGGAGAAAAGCTCTGGCCCCTCGGGCCTTGTGCAGGTCTGCGACAAGGCAATTATTGGCGTCCCTACCACAAAATGGTCGTGCTTATTCCTACGGTACCCAGCGGAGAATAATCACCTTCTCCAACGTAGGATATCACTTCTGAGGGGCAAACAAGAACGTTCTGCCGTTTCTCCGCATTCTGCAACCAGCCGTGCTGTTCCCGTCTCAAGCACAGCATATCGGTACCAGATCGCGAAGGCGGTCAACATATCGTCTACGAGAGTCGGATCACTACTTTAACGGGAACGTGCACTGTTCTCAAATATCCTAACGGGATGATCATCAGAGGCATCGTTCTGGTGCTTGCTCGTCGAAGTCGCAAGTCTGGAAAATGATTTAATTTGCAACAGCCTTCCTAGAGGCAAGATATTTGCTTCCGAGGTGACACCAGTGCTTGACATTTGATCATTGATGTCTTTCAAGATGTGTGAAATTTTGTATATACCAAATTGTACTTGTTCCTGGCGGTTTGAGCGAGCTCCCTTGCTACGCTGTCACTCATTCGTCTCGGTACAAGCGTCAATACACCGCTCCTTGCACCGAAACAACTTTCATAGCTGCCGCTCTTACTTTCAAAAGTCTTCGCCTATGATCCTAGCAGCGTCTACCTATGCAATTTTCGAAGTGCTAATGTTCAACTACCTGGTAGTCCCCACAACCTGTTTCATTCGAGATTCTCGTATTCTGTCTCACGATATTCGCCCTGCAGGACGAAAAATAAAGAATGTCGGTCGAGACGAGGATATTACTACTGGCACCAGAACAACTTGTCTTGACACATATGAAATCAAGGTGTACTTTCTCAAATTCCGTGCTACCAGTGGAAAGCAATTCCTCATGCTTCCCCCTTCAGTCAGTCTGCGGATTCAAGACTTCCACCCAGCTAATATTCAGCACGTCAAGAGAACATGGACCTTCGCTAATGTTCCGAGGACAAGCGGTGGATTTTGGATGTTCAGTCGTGCGTCTACATTATGTGCCGGCTCAACCGTCATGGATTCGCGTATCTTAATGCGAGACATGTCGGATGCAATTCCCTAGCATACTGAAAGCCGATGACCTCTACCAGCAAAGGCGGTCTGAGGTCCTCTGATGCCCTCGAGCGGCCCTTACGGAGCGCTTCGCACACGCTCCGTCAGAAGGGTGACTCGTCGACTCTAGCTTGTCTTCCAAATAGGAAGTTTGTACGATTTCACCACTAGCGCTCCCAGCACCTCACCACCAATCCCCTTTCCTCATGCTCTTCACTTGATTCTCCAAACCACTCTGGCGGTGAAGAAACCGGAGATATAATTCCTGAAGAAAATCATAAAGTCCAGAACGCCCATCATGGTCCAGTCCAGACCACTGGCGCATTAGAGGTGCAGTAGTCCAGCCTTGGCGTCCCTGGTGTCGGCCACTTGGTGCTTTTTGGGTTGGAACGGAGGTTCCCCTGCATACTGGGGAAAGCTATTTCATGCTTGACAACACATGCGATATTCGACGGCCAGAGAGAATGGAGTATTGCTTGGGCGGGCAGGCAGGTAGTGTTTCGAAATAAGTGGCTGTTGCGAGGGCGACACAGCCGGAACCTCAATAATCATCCGCGCTCGAGAGTGGTGAAAGAGATAATTACATGGGTCGAATATCACAGTGTACCACTACAAAAGTGTCGAGACTTGGTCTTTCAGCGCCCAAGATGAAACGATAAGGGAGTTCAGTTTCTCAACGATGGAATTGGAGTCGACGTTCTTGCCATCATCAACTCAATTGACACCTTTTACTGCTACACGTTTTTCATACCTTATCTGCAATCTTGAAAGTGACGTTGACAAGATTGCTGAAGCAGCATCTTCTGTTCGAGAGATTGGGAATTGTCAAGTTGTGCCACGGTGGGATGTCAGTGAATGGAATCCAAGTCTTTCATAGAACAGAGAACAGCTGCCATGAGAGGTTGTGTCCTGTGAGTAAAAGTACCTGCTCATCCCGTTGTTTTGGAGTGAATGGAAACAAGCGTGGAAGGCTATTGTAATCTATATCTTGAGTAGTCATCTTCATTGAGATAGGTACCGTGTCAACGAAAGAAGATGTACTCGTACCAGTTAAGTCACTGTATGCCATAGATTCGCTCTGTTATCTCATCAACACACTCGATAGAAATACCACAAACCTCAACAACCAGAGAGCAAAAGCCGACAACACGACCGTCCGCCAGTGGCGCATCTACGATCTAGACACGGGACATATATATATCTAGCCAGGCAGATCTTTCTCGCTCAGAAAGCAATCAGTCCAAGGCATCCCGCTGAAAGTCGTCACCACGATGGCGCTCGACCCCCACAATCATAACACTGCTACAGGCAACTGAAATGGAAGCACAGACTAAGATAAAAGAATCACTCTACTCTAATTCTCACCCAGCATACTCTTCGCGCATAGACGTAAGGGCGAGCACAAATCCAAAGGTAAGAGAGAGTTGAGGAAGGAAATGTTTCCGGGGAGAGCCGAGGCTGGGGAGGATGATAGCGTATTAGTTGAACGCAGTATTGGACCTGGTTTGGTGGTTCATTACGGCTTTCTTCTGAAAAAGGGCAGAGATTCGCCCAACTGAATCTAGCAAAATTGTGGCACCTGAAGCAGAATAATTGCAGAATCTGAGATATTGGAGCTGGAAAGGTTCTGGGTCTTGCTCGGCTTGAGCGTTTGATCTCATGTAGCCTTGTCATTAGACATTCAGGACTAGTGAATTTCAAAAGATGACAGTTTCTCCGGACGTTGCCCGATCTTCGGCTTCGTTCGGCTTCGTTTCCAAGAGCCTTAGACCGCGGCGCTGACCAAGCATCGAACTGTTCTAGCAAGATGCCAGATGCTTGCTCCCAGACTTCAGCAGGATGGCTTTTGTAGGCTCATCCTTAGGAATGCATTTGTAGTGCTCGAGCACAAGATCCTGTCGAAGAACATTAGTAGTTCTGGATATGTTGCTTTGCAAACATCTGGTATTGCAAAAGCGTAAAGATCTTGCTTATAATCTACACCAACCGACGTTGAAGCAGAGTTAGCCAATCGAACTACCATATGCAACTGGGCTACAAGTATACCTGGAGGAGAGGATGTCGATCCGAGCTTCGGAGATTGTGCGGCTGCATTTGGGCCGGCGATACAATAGGCAAGCATCACGTTCAAGACCGGCTTAAACCACCTCTGCGTCCGCCTCGACCAAATCGTACGCTTGGAGGGACGAATTTGAGTGCGGACATTGTCGAAGCTAGATCGTCGATATCGACATCAGGGGATGACCTTTCCTCTACGGCTGGCGTTCTTGTTGTTTGGTTTGCATGTGAGGCTTCTGCGTCATTTGATGCCTTCTCAGTTGGCTTCTGAGGGGACTCGACACCATGAGACCGCTGCTCTCGATGGAAGGATCTGGTTGCTGCTGAGCTGCGTCTGCGATGACCGGTTCGCAGCATAGAGCTACGTCTGTCAATGCCAGTATCGACGATTAGAAAGTCGTAATTCTAAGTACGATTAGGAAAAGCACTCGTTCAGCAGATCTGATATATGCTTGCCTTTGGGAACATGTGTTTGTCCGTGAGATGCATCCGTCGCTTTTGGGGAGTGGAACAGACTTTGTCGCAACCTTCGACCAAACAATGATACTATATTCATACATCAGTAGCCAAACGATTCTTCTTGTCACAAGAAAGGGTCAGACGTACGGTCTTCTCCCCCTTCGCTCTTCGTGCTTCACTCAAAGGATCATGGTTTTCACTGATGTGTAACCCCAAAAAGTGCTCTGTGGGGAGGTTCTTCCGGCATTCTGAGCATCGATATGCATGCACTTTGGCGTAGTGGACTTCAAACTCCTCAAAGGTGGAGAACGCCAGCGTCTCTTTGTGGGGTGGAAGAGAGCATTTCATCGCTGCTTTGGTAGGAGCCTCGTCGAAGGTCTGTATGTATTTCGAGGAGTGGGATAGTGCATCGGTCGAGGTGGGGGAGGAAGGATCTGGTGTTGGAGAGAGAGATGTGAATGGCGACGGTGGTGGAGAGTCTTCTCGCGAGTGTTTGGGCATTGGCTTGAGCGATGTAGGGGTGAGGGAGTAATTACTTTCGCTAGACCTTGCTCAACTCCAGTGCTCTTCGGTAGCCTACCCTTCTCTTCGAGCAACACTTCATCGTTTGGATTCGATCTTGGGGAGAACCTCAGAATAAACCATGGAGAAGAGCTCGTTCACTCCATGGACTCTCAAGACTCTGCAACACGCATCCAATGCTTGGCGCGGCTCGGAGATATGGACTTAAGCCTGACGAACTCAAAGTAAATCGAGGACCTTGGGCCGAATGATTGCTCTCTTCGCGTTGCACAATCCGGCAATGTGAAAACAGCTAACATCTGCTCCGTTGCAGGACTCCGTCGAACAAAAAGAAGCGCATCTTGAGGAGTGAAATCCCTACCATGCTCCAGAAGACGCATCTCGGCCTAGAGCAATGTGCCGGTTCTGACCCGATGGTTGACCGCAGGGTCTGATCAATGAAGCATCGAAGCTGATTTACCTACAATGGTATCTATGACTGAGCAGCTATGGGAGCGCACTCAGCAAGCGGAAACCAATTTGCAAGCCGACCTGAAAGACAAAGAGGCTACGTTACCGAATATACTACATTTCCTGGCTCAATATCGCTTCGCTTGCGAGGACACCATTTTCCAAGACTTCGAGTTTGCCGTCGGCAAGGATGTCGAGAATAGACTGTGGGACTTTCATGGAAGAATCAACAATCGGTTCCGCAAGGAGCTCAAAAATTTCCAAGATACTGCAGGAAGGAAGAAGCCAGTCGAGCGGCGCAAGCTTGTGAAGGACTGCTTGGACTTCATCAAATCGAGCCAGAGATTCTACCGGGGATACGTTCAGAGACTGGCTGCGCGCTTTGATGGCATCCCTGCGCTTGAAGCTGTAGCTAAGAGGTTGACACTGTCAACCCTATCGGCCGATGAACCAAGTCAAGTGTCGGGCTCGCTTGGCCAATCAATCCTGCTCTCTTGCCATCAGACACTCGTCCGTCTGGGGGATCTCTCTAGATGGCGAGAGACGCAGCTTGAGACCAAAGATCGCAATTGGGGCCCGGCGATTGGATACTATGACTTAGCTCGCGCAGTCTATCCTGCTTCCGGAGCCTCCCATAACCAAATGGCAGTCATTGCATTGGTAGACCTCGATCATCTCCGAGCTATGTACTACCTTTATCGTGCCTTGGCTTCGGAGGAACCTTACCCGACAGCAAAGGGCAATCTCGAGATTGAGTTCAAGAAAATAGAAGACGCGTGGAGCAAGGGAGAAATGATTCAGAACGATCTTGGGCCTTTTCAGGACCAAGCTCCTGGGAAAGCCTTGGTGGGCTGGTACGTGCGTCTTCACGCTCGATGCTACAAGGGCGTTGAATTTCCGGAGCACGAGGAGCTTGAGAGCGAGGTACTGAGCCAGCTTACGGTCGACTTGAAAGAGCGGTCGCTAGAAGGTATCTTCAGCAATTTTATCCTGATCAACATAGCTGCAGGATACTTCGCAGGTGTCCGGCTGCAGGGTGATGCTGGATCTGCTGAGAATCTTCAGTCTTTCTTTTTCATCATGCGTCTGAATGTGAAGTCCTTCTTCACGCTTCTCCAGGTCTTATCTCCTGAGCTCGAACGTTCTGTCATTAATATTGGATCAAATTCTGGGTCAGTCAAGCTCACTGCCGTCACGCGCCGCCTCTTACCAGGCCTACGACATTACAGCTCCTGGCTGGTAGCGAATGCTGTGATACTCGCAAGCCAGGTCGGAGACACCTTGCTCCATGTTCAAATCAAGGAATTCTGGAAGATTTACGTCAATACATTAACGCTTCTAGCATCGACCTTTCCAGCCACTGAGCTTCCATTGATTGAATATCTACTTCCAGAAGACGAAGACACTCTGGATTTCAAGCCATTTGATCATGACGAGCTTAAGCAGAGATACTTTAGTGAAGACATGAACTCGCAAAAGCCAAAGTGGCACGACCAAGGTGTCCAAAGACACCATCCTAACGTAGAGATGTACGGTAGGGTTCGTGACTTGCTGACCGATGGCACGCTCTTACACTCCCGAGAGAATGTGCCCATCCAGCTTGTAGGCGAAAGTTTTATCTACGTCGAAGAAGACGTCCCATCGGATGTGGGATACCAAATAAGTCAATCAACGACAAGCACTGGGCGAGACGAGATCACACACATTGACGAGACGGCACTACCCGCAGCAGCACCCTCGCTAGATGGAGGAGCGTCACAAGCGCCTTCTATGCCATTATCAATGGATTTGGACTCAAAGCGCATGGTAGATGATCTTGTGGGTTCTGAGACCACTGACGAGCACGGGGATGTGGATGGCACTGCACTGGCCAACGCTGCCCTGCAGAACTTAGCAAATCCTGGGTCTGGCTTCTCACAGCCCAAAGAGGTTGGCAATGATACAAGCTACGGTCTCATTGGGCCAGGAACTGCGCGAGAGCATTTCGGGGACCTACAAAACCCACCGCCGGTCTCTCCGAGGCCATTGCTTCCCAGTATCGATAAGTCGCCTTTCGCCCTTCAGCCTGGCGAAGAAACACCCGGCTCTCGACCGGGTACTGCCAAGCGTACCACACCTAGTCATTCTCAGCATAATTCCCAGACTCAATTCCCGCTTCAACAGATAACCCATGCTTTCAGTGTGGATCCAAGCACAGCTAGCACCATGTCGGATCCAACCCAGCCTAATCCAAATCCACATCTAAATGGAGTCTACCACAACCAACCACTCATCAACAGCACTTTCCCAACCGCTACTAATTACACCTCTGGAGGAAGAATACCAATCACTTATCCAAATGGTACATTCGATGAGAGCGGCTTCAGAAGTTCAGATATCACCAGCTACGGAGCCAGCGGCACCGTTAGGGCCAGTACCAGCTTTCAGACGCCACCGAATGGTCAAGACGCAGGATGAGAGGCTTGCAGCCCAAGGTCTTACAGATCGAATTGCAGATTTCGCCCATCCTTAAAATATCAACCACGTCAAAGCCAGCATTGAGACCAGGATTGCAAGAAAACTGCTTCGATCTAGGTCTGATCTATGGTCTAGCTATTGGAGGATGAAGATCCCTTCCGGTCATGCAAGTCGTGAGCGTTTCGTGCCGGTCATATTGTGCATGTGCAAGTTGAGCGCTTTTAGTTGTTGAAACCCGAACGCCTGCTATCCTTCGCTCATTTCGAGGTTGGTTGGTAGGTCTGCTTGGGAGAAGGGTACCTATTGAGAAGGTTCCGTGTCAGCCAATATTGTGCGGGCTTTTCAGGAAGTGAAATTGGAGAAAGTGGTCTTGGAATAGGAAACTGCATGTGCAAGGATGCATGTACATTGAAGATGATGGACAGTCGATGTTGATATGATCGATGAAAAGATTTTGACATACTGTGGTCCCAATTCCCTTATGCTCAGACTTGCAAGCCAGTGACCCATGTCAATCGACTCGTCTAAGGGTTTGCCTTCCACAATACCAGCGACCAGACCGCCAGCAAAGGCATCCCTAAAAATTATCCAAGTTGGCTTGACCCATAACCTCGAGAACAGGGGCTCGTGGACTCACCCAGCACCATTTGTATCACAAATCTCCTCTTTCCCAATCTCTTTAATGCCAAACTCTTTGACCTCTTTTTCACCCTGCACCGCCACAACCGTCCCCTCCGTTCCCTGCGTAAAGATGACAGTCCTCTTCCTCTTCGAATTCTCTTTCGGCAACCCCGCCATCATCAGCGCAATCTCCTTCACATCCCTCGTCTGATGCCCCTGCCCCTCCGCCCAACTCCTCGCCTCAGTCTCATTCCCAATCACGTAGTCCCAATATTTCGAAGTTTGGGCCAGCTGATCTTTGAAAAACAATGGAATGAACGGCGCCGACAAGCTCATGATAAACACCTTATCCTCCTTCGCAGCCTCCTCTGCTAGCGCTAATATCGCAGGCACGCACACCGTTAAATGGTATCCACCAACGAAATAAACCTTTGCCTGCTGCACCAGTTTCCAGATCTCGGGGGATTTGAGATGGTCGAGTTTGTACTCATTTGCAGCGGCGAGATCGGTGCACATAGAGCGGTCTTGGCCGGTAATTATGACGCCGCAGCGGCCGGTGGGGTGGATGGTGCTGGTTAGGTATTCGGCGCGGAGACCGGCGGCGTCGTTGCGTTCACGGAGGATTTGGGCGTATTTATCTTGCCCAACGCAGCCAATGTAGAGTGTGGATTTGGGAGGGAGGACGTACTAGACGATGTTAGAGGCACTGAAGAAATGTGTCGAATTGGGGAAGCCAGGTCGGAAGCCAGGGCAGTCGGAGGCATACTTGGGCTCCTCGAGCGGTGTTCTGGGCAGCACCGCCGGCTATGAGTTTTGCATCGTGGTTCTGGAGTAGGTCTTCGTAGAGGCCCATGTGTTTCTCTTCGGCGAGGATGGCGTCATTGGGCTTGAGGCCGTACTTTTCTAGCATAGCCTCATCTCTGTACAATTGTCACTATCATACACGAAGTCCGATTCGGCGTAGAATAGACGGATGCATACCCCTGACCTTGGATGTCTATTCAGTGTCAGTTTTCTGTACGTAGGATTCTGGGAGGGAAAAGACCAACCTAGCAATGGGTTTTCCAAGCAGAGCAGAGCGTATTCCTGGGAAGGTGCCATGTTTGTGATCTGTGTGTCAATTGCTGATTTGGAAGCTGGGGTGTGGAACTATTGGAAAGGTTCGAGATGGCGAGATGTTCGGCGACTTTACAGTAGGGCTAACCTTTAGGGCTCGCGATAAATTCACTATCGGAAGCACGCTGCTTCAATAGACCACGGAAAGTCTTCACTCAAGCCTTAGGCTGACAGGAGGTTTGAATGGATTCTGTAGACACGCGCACGAGAAGAGTTACAGGATGGACAATGAAATCGAAGCAGAGCATTAATCGTACATCGTTATACTAAATTATAAGGCTGCACAAGGCTAAGCTCTCTATCGTAAGCTTGAGACTCTTCTGGAATTTGCGGTATGTTGGTGCAAGCCATATGACCGCACGTTCGCAAGCAAATCGCTGATACTCGATTATTGTCGGAGACCGTCAGCCTCTGCATCTGAATTTAGCTGCTGAGGGGTCGGCGCCTTTGCCTCTGGCTGGGGCTGAACTGTGTGATTTGGTACAAGTATGCTCTCTCGAGTATGTGGCACGTCTTGGTGAAGAGTATGCGTAGGCGCTTTGCTT
>JAABUP010011066.1_pt1 | contig 10407 bp, 12 predicted proteins | sample 5559201 | NCBI WGS metagenome assembly JAABUP01 (sample SAMN10711887, study PRJNA513373) | rock metagenome | isolation source: Antarctica rocks | place: Antarctica | reverse complement strand
GCGAGCCCTTGGCTGCAGCCGTGCTCATCAGCCCCTGGATGAGGTTTGTGTCAGATGACGAGAGCGTGACCAAGAATGCCAAGTCCGATATGGTCACGGTTCCGGCGGCGAAGCGCTGGTCATCAAACTATCTGGGTATGTCTTCATCAACCAGACCAAGGAACCTACCAATCGCGACATTTGCAACTATAGACTCAGACTGACGCGCTCGCAGGCACCGCCGAACTAGACTACTACAACCAGCCCGCAGACGCCGACGAGCAATGGTTCTCCGGCCTCGACAAGAAAGTCAAAGACATGTTCGTCTATGCCGGAGGCGGAGAAATCCTAATCGACAGCATCGAGGCCTTCGTGCAGAAACTCAAACAGGCGCACCCCAGAGTCGAATTCGTCGTGCAGCCTGGAGTGGCTCACGACGATATTATACTCGACAAGGTGCTGGGTTATAAGAAGAAAGCGGAGGGTACGAAGTTGATTGAGAGTTGGATTGCGCAGCGGTGTACTGCGCTGGGGTACTGAGGGCGGACTGTATGTAAGTGGGTGGTCTGTAATGTGAGATTGCTGTACAGAATGAGACCATATCTCGACGGCTTGCAAGCATCACCATCCTCTGTACAGTCAGCGAGATCAGGAGTATCACAACCACGCTCACGTGTTTCGCACGAACAGCGATCAAATGTACGCAAGCGCAAGGCCATCACAACAGCGCCTGGCAGGACAGAAGTCCGTGTCGATGTTCCTGGATTGATACCCCCAGCCGGGAAAGGACACAATAGCTCTCGATGGTCTCAACGCCTCGGGAAGGTCAAGTCACCGGGACGCAGTGCTAAGTGCTCACGCTCGAGTACCGCCACAACGCAGCATGGAGGTCCCTACCTGACGCACGCTACGCTCGAGCCGTCGCTCGTCTTGAACTTCGGCAACAGGTACGGCCGCATGATCCGGCCTCTCTTATTCGCCCCAGTTCTGAGGTCTTCACATGTCTTGGGAGAAGTGATACACGAGGACGGCGAAGCGGAACGGCGGTCCGGCGGCTCGGCGTCAATACCGATTATGTATCATCAAAACCCTATGGTGAAACCAAGTACACATCGCCCTTCCTCCTGCGTGCGTGTCCGATCCATGGTACCCAGTACTCGCCGACTCCTTCTCGTGTCCCCCGTCATGCACATCTCTCCCCCTCCCTCTCAGGCTACGTATGCCTCACTGTTGCTCCTCCCCGACCGCGAGGATGAGATCGTGCATATCGAGCTGCCAGAAGGTCACCATCACTTTCAACCCCGTCTTCTTTTCCAGCCGCGTGAGTAGCTTGCCCGCAGTCGTCTTGCGAAGCGTGACATCTTTGTGCCCATCGAAATACCACAGCCTGTCCAATTCCGTCCCCAGAATGGCGTTTAGGAGAGAGCCTATGGTGAAGCCGAGAGGTGCTTCCATATTGGCGTTTCCTTTGATGGACCCGGACATTGGCGGCGTCATCCCGATTGACCAATACATGTACCCGCCGGCGATTTTGCACGGCTGGTCGGTCCTAATGAGTTGTGTTAGTCAGTACAGTCGGTACGAAAGACGATTGTGCCACTCACAGATACATGTTCTTCCAGAAGGCCGCGTCCAGCAGCACGAACTTGGACCCATGATCATCGTGATACGTCGCTCGCTCGAAGACATAGCACTGTGGCCCGAAGAAATCATACTCTTCTCCTGGTTCACGCCAAGTCTTCAAGTAAGGGTTCATGAAAGTAGCCGGGCCGTACAGGCAAGACTGGTTCCTGGGGACCTGGGGTTGAGTATGGCAGTCGTGGGGATGGTACCATTGCCATGGAGACGAATGAGTTCCAGCCCGTCCTCTTTCTCCGGATTCTCGACAACAAACATGGTCCACTTCTCCGTTAAACCGAGGGCGGAAGGGCGAAGGAATAGCTTCTGTTGCAGCTTTGCCGACGTGGTCACGACCTCGCGGAACCGACGACAAGCTCCCTGGGCAACGGAAAGCTCCTTGAGCGGCAGATGCATGAAAATGTGCTCAAGGAGCTCGGTAGTCATGAATACGGCCTGACGCGGTCCGTTGGTGATCTCGATACGCCTATTGCGGGTTATGCGCCTCTCGACGGCAGGCACAGCGGGCACGACGACGCTTCGGCTCTTCTGTTGTCCCGTTAGCCTTCGTACCAGACACGATGATGGTCCACTATACCTTGCGACCACCACCCTCAAGGTCGCCTCCATTGTCAGCTGTGCGCTTGCCTTTGTGAGGTGCCATGTCGCCTCTCGTGATGCGGAGTCAGGCGTGAGATGCTCTGAAGACCGCCCTGCCACTTCTCCGTACGTTCTTGTTCGGTGTTTTGCCAATGTTGTCTATGGGATAAGGTGAGAGCCGCAGCGTTGAGCGTCAGGCGCCGAAGATTCGAAAGTATGTGTGGCAAGGCGCGGAAGCACAGACCACCTTGCATCAACATTCACAAAGTGCACTGGAAGTGGCGCCATTCGGCCCGCGTGACTCGCATTCGATCTGCTTCTCACCACAACTCGCTATCGGAGCGAAGCAATAAGCGCAGCGTGTAGTGCTGGTGCCGCGTCGAGAGTGGGTTGGGCAGAATACTCTGAAGGAGGCTCCGGGTCCGTATATTCATATCAGATCTGAGCGCTCACGCTAGAGCGCGAGCTCGGAAGGTAGACTATCTCAACGCGTTTGAGCTTATGCCGTCGCGCCTGAGCGACTTGTATGCCTAGACTATGGAACATGCGAGGGGAGTAAGCCCTGCAAACAGTGTTAGCGACGTCCACATGTGGCAAGCAAACTTTGGATCCTTACAAACGCTCTTTAGCCAATACCAAACGGTTTCATCTGAAGATGCTGTTGCCTCATTCTTGCTCGATCGCCAACAGGGTGGGTCGTGTCACCTTTCAGTCTGGTGCCTTTCTTGGTCACGCAGAGAATACGGCAGACCTGCCAATATTTCATTATTGGAGCGGCATGGTCGGGGTGTTGAAACCCGTGGCGAACCGACTTCGCATGTGGATCTAGTGTGTTCGTGTATGATCGATATGCTGCGATGACAGTAGCTGGTCATAAGACGCGGTAGGCATACTAGGTCTGCGGTTACCGTTGGTAAGACAGTCACACGGCAATGTAGGGTTTGTCCAGACTGGACAGTGTGCCTCAGTGTCCAGTCGAGTGAAGCAGAAGTGAAGTGAAGTCAGCTGTTGTTTGATGCCTGAGGAATGACCGCGGGAAAGGCGGGACGCAACGGTCGGACCCGGACGCTGTTGATCTGCCGGCTCGCTCGGGCGTCCACGTTCCTGAAACACTCTTCTGGGGCCGAATGGCACAGCTACATCTACCTAAAGTACCCACATCTCCGCTCTCATCCTCGGCGGGAGCAACATTGTTGTCTTCATAGATCCATCACTCCAGTCATTCGCTTGCAACCTTCTCAGCACCTTCCCGTTCCTGGAGGGGCAATCTGGAAGTACGCCATCGCCCCGCAGCTGGCACGAGCAACGATCGAGACGGGGTCTCACACACTCCATCCTGAGCACAACACCCCTTCACATCCCCTGTACGACGCCTCCCCTCCGCGCCGCCTGGGGTGTGATATCGTTCATATTCTCTCCTCTCCGCCCTTCCTATCACCGTCTTGACACTGGCTACCTCCTAGTATACTCCAAGTCTGCGGCCTCAGAGCCAGCGCGCCTCTAGTAGTCTTGGCTTCACTTTAGAAAGCTTGTCTCGAGCCTGCCAAGCACAATGCGTGCCAAGATCCCGCATCACCTCTCTCTTCACCGGGTCAAGTCGTCTACCGCCTCTCCCCCTACACGAGACTCCACGGAACCCTCGACACCGCCTGGGAACAGCCGCCATGATATCCCGATCCGAACGCCAGCAATAGAGAAAGACGATATGCTGCGGAAGAAGGGCAAGGATATGGCGACCTCCATTCCACTCTCTGAACAACGGGGCGATCACAAGAATATGGGACTAGTGCTGAGAGTGCAGGTCATCAGAGGCCGGAACTTAGCGCCTAAGGACAAGAGTGGTACCTCGGATCCGTATCTAGTCCTCACTATGGGCGACAAGAAGGAAGCTACCAGTATCGTCAGTAAGACGTTGAACCCGGAGTGGAATCAGACGTTCGACTTTCCCGTCCTCTCCGCGGAGAGCTCGTTGATTGAGGCTGTATGCTGGGACAAGGACCGCTTCAAGAAAGACTACATGGGCGAATTCGACGTCATGATTGAGGATCACTTCGCTGGAGGAAGTACGTCGCCAGAACCGAGGTGGCATAAGCTAGAGGGAAGACGCAGCGGTAAGAGGCAGAAGAAGAAGAAGGACGATGATGTCAGTGGTGAGGTGTTGCTGCGATTCAGGCTCTTCAATCCACTCGACACTGCTGCGACGCCACAGCAAGTTTTGCAGAGGTTCTATGGAGTCGTTGCGGCTGCTGGCGCTGATGAGGGCGGCGACGATAGCGACGACGACGAGCTACTCAGCCGACTCAACAGTCATGGACTCGACGATGTCAGCGAAGAGGAAGACAAGGAACGCTCAGACGAGACCGCAGATGACGAGGGCATGCGTACACCCGGGGGGACCATGATCCTCGACTCTGGCGAGAAGCAGAAGCGACAGCGACGTCAGAAGTTGAAGAAGCTGAAACGGAAAAGCAAACTCAAAGCCTACGAGTTCTCCGGCATGACCGACGTCGCCGGTGTGCTCTTCCTCGAAATCATTCGGATCACAGACCTCCCGCCCGAGCGCAATATGACCCGCACGAGCTTCGATATGGATCCTTTCGTCGTCACTTCACTCGGCAAGAAGACTTACAGGACGAAGGTTGTTAACCACAACTTGAACCCGGTATACGACGAGAAGCTGGTCTTCCAGGTGCAGAAGCACGAGCTCAACTATAGCCTTAGTTTCGCGGTTGTCGATCGGGACAAGTTCTCCGGGAACGACTTCGTCGGCACTGCATTGTTTCCGGTCGAGAAAGTGCGTTCGCTAGCGCCCGAATCAGACCCGGAAACGGGTTTGTACAAGCTACCCGACCCGGATGCTGTGACAGACTCAGATACGCGAAGGCGAAAGTGGAGGGTACCCATGTCCAGGAGTGGGTCACAGAACAATTTGAGCAAGATTCAGAGTCGAAACAATAGCCAGACAAATCTCAACAAGCTCGCCTTGACGACATCGAACACTAGTGTGAGCAACATGGCCATAGCCGCCGACGTCGCTCCCAACAAGCCCGGCCTCGCGAGACAAGACAGCAATTCGAGTTTCACCGAGCGACAGCATCGAAGGCCTCCTGCGCCTACGAGCCATCCTTCGACTTCGGGTGGTAGCGCGCACGGTAATGGCTCGCATGCCGGTGTGGGCTCTGCACACGAGCACGTGGCGGACGGATCAAACGATGAGACTGGGCTGTACTACTACGAACTACCGCTAGAGCTGAAGAACAAAGGCCGCTGGGAAGAGAAATACCATCCGACTCTGTACATACGAGTCAAATATCTTCCATACGACGCTCTGCGGCAGCAATTCTGGCGTGTGATGTTGCGGCAATACGATGCGGATGAAAGTGGAAAGCTCGACAAGGTTGAGTTGGTCACTATGCTTGACACGTTGGGCTCAACCTTGCACAACGCAACGATCAATGGTTTCTTCAAGAGGTTTGCAGTAGAGAATGGCGGCGAAGAGGTCTTGACGATGGATCAGGCGATCATGTGCCTGGAGCGGCAATTGATGACTAGTCAAGAGACGCACAAGCAATTGCATCCGCCGCATTGGTTGCACAAGCGTGGAGATTCCGAGAGTGGAGCCCACCCGAAGACATCGACCACGGGTGTGGGTATGTCACAGAACTCGAGCCCGGAGGAGAGTCCCGGGGGCGGGACACCTTACCTGGGTGGCGCGGATCAAACCACACACGGCAACTTCTCGACCAAAACGAACCAGATCCCTACGCTAGAGGTGTCGGACCTAAGCGACGCGGGCGAAAGAGGCGAGCGCCTCCCCGACGACGACCTCGCGAGCAGCGCCTCCGGAATCCCCGGCAACGACTCCCAGCTCAGCCTCACCGCGACGACCTCCACCGGCGGCTCCCCCGACTTCTCCGCCATGGGCGAACACGACCTCAACGACCCCGAGGACACGACGAAAGAAGAGCACGTCGTCGAAATCCACGAATGCCCCATCTGCCACCTCCCGCGCCTGACCCGGGGCAAGCGGACCACAGACGCGGATATCATCACGCACATCGCGACGTGCGCGAGCAGTGATTGGCGGGCGGTGAATAATTTGGTCATGGCGGGGTTCGTGACGAGTAGTCAGGCGCAGCGGAAATGGTATTCCAAGGTCATTTCGAAGGTGTCGTACGGCGGGTATAAGCTCGGCGCCAATAGTGCGAATATTTTGGTGCAGGACCGTGTGACGGGGATGATTAACGAGGAGCGCATGAGTGTTTATGTGAGGTTGGGGATACGGTTGTTGTACAAGGGGTTCAAGAGCCGGGATATGGAGAAGAAGAAGAGTGCGTATCCCTCCCATTTCCCTACCCGTACGGTGCTCGTCTCTGAGATGACCGAACCCCACGCCTTTGGGATGCTGCAACACTACGCTAACATCTCCTTCCCAGTCCGCAAACTCCTCCGCTCCCTCTCCTTCAAACAAGGCCGCAAATACGACGACCCAAACTCGGCCTCCCAAATCCCCGGCTTCATCAACTTCCACCAGCTTAACATGGCCGAAGTCCTCCTCACCACGCCCCACTTCAAATCCTTCAACGAATTTTTCTACCGCAAACTCAAACCCACCGCGCGCCCTTGCTCCGCCCCGACGGACCCCCACATCGTCGTCTCCCCCGCCGACGCCCGCAGCGTGGTTTTCAACCGCATGGAAGACGCCCAGCGCATCTGGGTCAAGGGCCGCGAATTCAGTATCGAGCGCTTGCTCGGCGACGCTTACCCGGCGGACGCGAAGCGGTATCGTAATGGGGCGTTGGGGATTCTAAGGCTGGCGCCGCAGGATTACCATCGCTTTCATATTCCCGTCGATGGGGTTATGGGGGAGCCGAAGTTGATTGACGGGGAGTATTATACTGTTAATCCCATGGCGATTCGGTCCGCGCTTGATGTGTATGGGGAGAATATCCGGGTCGTGGTGCCGATTGATTCCGAGGTGCATGGACGGGTGTTTGTGGTTTGTGTTGGGGCGATGATGGTGGGGAGTACGGTTATTACGCGGAAAGCCGGGGAGAGCGTTAGGAGGGCGGAGGAGCTGGGGTACTTTAAGTTTGGGGGGTCGACTTTGTTGTTGTTGTTTGAGCCGGGGGTGGTGAAGTTTGATGACGATTTGGTCGGGAATAGTAATGCGGCGTTGGAGACTTTGGTAAGTGCTGCACTCACTTCCCTACCTTGTGTTGCGCGTGGTGACTGACCTGTTCTACCTGGCGATGTAGGTCCGAGTCGGCATGTCCATCGGCCACTCCCCGGACACGCCGCAATACACCTCCGACTCGAAAAAGGACAACCCCACACAAGAAGAGATGAACGAAGGCAAACGACGGATTGAGGGGAGCATGGCGCCGAGTACGGGCACGCAGGGCGTGGATTTGGCGATGAAGTTCGGGTGATGGGGTGCATAGCGGTAGCATGAGTGAATTTGACGAGCGGCATGACCTGGCATGAGCGAGCGAGCGCCCTGGGTGGGATCATGATGATGACTTATGAGCATTGCGTGCGGCTTTACAAAGGCACTGGGGCTGTCCATAAGGGGTGGGCGTTTTGTGTATACGACTGCTGGTTCTATGGTAGAGGGACCTAGGAAGGGGGTGTAAAAGCACCTGGCATGCTGAACATGGTCCCTTTGTTGAGTCGCACATGCCGGCCCTGGGCTGATGTCCATTGCTCTCGTGAAGCGGGGGTCCACACGACCCCTTCCATCATCAGACCACGAAGCGTGGCAGTGGCAAACCGACCCTCGGCATCGCCCATCGTCGGTCCAATTCCTTGAGAGGATTGACTTGCAAGGTGCACTAAGATGGTTTCCTGTGTTGCTTGTGTGGTCTTACTATTCTCACCCAGCGTCTGCAGATGTTCTCACGAAAGCTTTATCCGCCACCTCCTGAACAAATACCCACCCACCAATTTCCCCACGATCGCTCCACCATACATCCCCACCACAACCGTGACCGGCCACTTCTGCCACTCCCGATCCCAATCCAGCGGAATTGGAATCGCGCCAAGCCACGCGCCCACGCACGCCCCGAGACTCATCCCATACACCTCGTCCACCGGCAACTGCAGACTGGCTATGCGCAGCCAGGCCGTTGCGTCAAGGCCATGGACGTAGAAGAGGTGCGGTGTGGTAAGGAGGGCGAGGTGGAGGGCCAAGAGGAGAGTGTGGGGGTGGTGGGTGGTGAGGGGTGCGCCGAAGAGGATTAGGATGGTGTAAAGGAGGGGTGTTGAGAGGAGGGCGGTGAGGGTGAGGGAAAGGAAGACGGGCTGTTTACTTACTTAGCGTGGAGCTTCTTTGGTGGCTCGGTATTGGGTGGATCCAAGGCGTACTATGACCTTTGCCCAGATGTCCTGTCTTTGGGTTTTGGGGGTCTTCTTCTTTTGCCCGGGCTTCGTGACGGGTGCGGTAGTTTCCCCAGTCGAGGGGAGGCAGAGTACGCAGTAGAGCGCTTGAATAATGGCGATTGTTGGTGCAAGGACGAGTAAGGTATTGACGGGGTCCGCGACGAGCGGTTTGAAGCTGAGGAGGAGAGTGCCGAGCAGCAGTATTGGTTGAAGGTTGGCGAAGAAGAGCGACGGCTGCGTCTGGAGTAGATCGATTGGCTTCCCTGGCTTTTGTGCCGTGTCCGGCTTCGTCACGGTCGTCATGCTTGCAGTCTCCTGCCCACGCGTAGCATGTTTGGTTGATGGTCTCGGGGGCCGATGTCTTGCAATCTGAGACGTTACAAGCATGACTCGCGCGCCCGGACGTCTTCTCCGATTCCAGGTTGCTTCCCTCCACATCCATCCAGTCTCCAACAATGTCAAACGTCGATCATGACTTACTCTGTCTGCAGACCTCAACTATCAGTCCAAATACTATCGTCTGAGCCCTAGCATGAGTGGTCGGGGTCGACGTGCTGGCAAGCAATTCCGCAACCGATGAGCTTCGGTCGGACATGCTGGAGGATCGAGCCCTCGTGAGCCCTCAGAAGTACGGCCTGGGATCCGTCATGTACCTGCATATTCTGTAAGGCTCATCGAGCAGCGGACTCGACGGAGCACCAGTTGTTTGTCCGTACGCTGAATGCCTGCTATCAAGACAGTGGGCGGTTCTTTCGAGCCCTACCCATGGTGCCAATAGCCCGCAAACCGACCCAGCAATCGACTTGCTGATCAACTCTCCTCACGATCAATAGACTCATCGTGGCAAGAAGAAAGTCAGTGGTAGTTTTATCTGGAAGGAATTGCAGCCTCTATGTACCGATGTTTAGTGAGCATCGACGGGATCAGTCAACCTTGGACTACAGCGTCCACCGTTCAGCTCTTTGCAGCCCCAGGCCGGGACGCCGGACCTTGGTAATGAGTATTTGATATGTGACGCCGCCTGCTGACAGTGCGACGTGCGTTGACAGTAGCTATAAAGTCAAGACCAGTACCATTTTGCAACTCTTCGGACACCAGCAAAACCACCATTCTCTCGATCTACCGTAGTCGCAACATCACCCTGCCCATTATGGCTGCCGCCGATATCCGCGCATTAGCCAAGAACAACGAGTTCGTCCCTCCCCTCTCATTCCACAAGCGCCCAATGGCTGACAGCGCCCAGCTCATATGAAGCCCAACCACCCCACAACATGCGCTTCTCCGAATTTCCAAACTCCAAAGCCATGATGATCCTGACTTGCATGGATCCCCGAAGCAACCCGTACGAATTCTGGAATCTCCCGTTCGGGCCCGCGATCACCAGGAATGCGGGTGGCAGGGCGACAGAAGATGCGTTGAGATCCATGCGGGTATTGTCGACCATCATGGCGAACGGAGAGAATACGCTGGGCGCGGTGGCGGTGGTGCATCATACGGATTGCGGACTGCATCATGGGCCGAATTTTAGTGATGAGTTTATAAAGGGCAGACTTGCGGATAGGGCGCCGGAGTTGGCGAAGGAGGTGGAGAAGATGGAGCTTGGCAGCTTTGCGGAGTGAGTGCAAGCCTCGGCGTTCTTTGACGATCAGTGGACTGACTGGGTGATTGTGCAGTGTCGAGGCGAGCGTGCTAGAGGATGTGGCTATCATCAAGAACGATCCATATCTGCCAAAGGATCTGGACGTGCTGGGCTACGTGCATGATACTGCTACGGGGAAGACAAGGGAGGTCTTCCGGAGCGAGTAGTCGGACCTGTTTGGGTACCAGAGT
>JAABUP010011064.1_pt1 | contig 10408 bp, 10 predicted proteins | sample 5559201 | NCBI WGS metagenome assembly JAABUP01 (sample SAMN10711887, study PRJNA513373) | rock metagenome | isolation source: Antarctica rocks | place: Antarctica | reverse complement strand
AACGAAACCATAATATGTAAAACAAGACCACAATTATTCCATCAAGATCCGATCGATTCAATAATTTACAGCCCTAGCACGGTGCGAAAAGCCCATGGAATAAGACCATATTCTCCGAATACCTGTCTGCAAAGTGCCGACGTCATTGTTTTGGGGGCATGTGTATGTGGAAGGTGAGATATGGTATACTGGTGCAGATCGTTTTGGGAGTATGGCAATGCAATTCCTCGGTCAAGACCTCCCATCAAACGATAGGCTGTCTGTCGATCTGGTAACCAGGGCCCCGGTAGTATGCGGGATCAAGTTAATATAGAAGAGATCTGCTGAACGGCGTAGATGCCAATTTTGTCTGCTACGGTCAGTCCAACGCACCGTGGATGTAAGTACTTTGCCACTTCTTCCCACTCGACACGGTTCAGGCCTCACAGAGTCGATGTGAAGCCGTTTTTTAGAGTGACAGAACGTGGTACTTGGACACCATGGGGTATTTGACGCATGGTAGATTAGTCAGTGATGTCCGGTATGACCCGTTGTCGAGTTGCAGGAGGAAAGGTAGGTCTACACACAGCGGTAGCGACACCAGAGTGTCTACAATGGTAGATGACGGCCTGCCATTAGGGTCTACGTAGCCGTGCTCTCTCGTCATGATTTATGATCATTGAATCTGTCTCTCTAACCCACCGACACACCCAAAAGATTACGCACCTCAAATTCTACAACCATGTTGGTATATGAGGGTCAAAAGAAGTATGTGTATGTGCATGTATATTGATTGAACTACTCTAGGAAGTAGAAACTACGAAGGGAGGAAGGAGGTGAAAACTCTGAACCCCCTAGCGCCAGCCCTATATGGTAGTACTGTTCCCTGTTTCCAACATCCTCATCTATAGTGCCGTAGGCATGATAATTCAATGTGTTGTCGGCTGCGTGCTTGGTACATATGGAGAGTGCGTCCCTGAAGGCATCAACGGAAATCTTAACGTCATCGTCCGAGTGACCGGATGTCCCAATTACGTACTTATGGCTTTCTACCTACGTACCTCCTTGTCATCATCTACGCCCTCACTCTCGCCCCTATAGCCTGGGTCTACGCCGCCGAAGTCTGGTCACTGGAAAAACGAGCCATCGGCATCGCCCCCGCCTCCGTTGCAAACAGGCCTTTCAACTTTCAATCCTCTTGACCTTTCCGTGCCTCTCGCCTTTGCGAATATCTCTCATGAGAACTTTCATGTTCAGAGTCTTGTGCTTTGGCGCTGCCGTGCAGGCATTTGTTGCTTATCCTGAGATGGCGAATAAGTCGCTAGAGGAGATTGAGGCTATGTTCAGTCAAGGTGAGCCGAAACCATGGAAGATTAAGTTGGGCGGTCTGCGCTTGATGCGAACATCGCGCAGGTTAAGAAGATACAGAAATAGAGCATGAGATTTGAGAATTTTGAACATCAAGTGAAACGTAAGAAGAATATGACTTAGTATGCGCTGATCTCTTCTTGGATGCATGAGTCATAACGGCTCTTCTTTAATGAAGCTCTTCAATTGAACTATCTGATGAATATATACGCACCAGACGCTTTGATGGACTCGGCATTGTTCAGCTGTCGCACATCTTGAAGAAGTTTGTTCACATACACCCGACTGCAACATCTAGTTAGCGTCAGAGAAACAGTGAGTACTCTCTCCTACACTTGATTATCGAGATAGGTAGAACGAAATGTGCAAAGATTGACCTGTCCTAGCTAATCGAGGCTTAACATGACTTGTTACGTATAACTTGCCGGCAATACCTGGGATTTGCATCTCGATATGCCAACTCTCAGATGAACACACCATTACCGGGCTGTGCTTCAGTCAGGTCGGCTCCTCAGATCTAGTGTCCTCGATACGCCGAAGTGGCGACATGTGTCATGAACCTCATCGCAAGTAAGCGACTTTAGAGTGTACTGTATACCCAGAATCCGGAATTCTTCGTTGACGTGTTTGAAGAGAGGGGCTCAATGGGTGGTTTCATAAGTGAATTTGCAAGTCTGTACTTTTGTATCTTTTCCTCACCCCCTCAGTCGTTCGCGATCCGACGCAGGTAGCTAACGCTATGAAATGAACATTACATTCGATCTTTAGATCATTGACGTTATCGCTTAATAAACATCATCGACGTAGGTCAAAAGAAACAGCAGTGGCAGTGGCAGCAGAAACGGTGATAGATAGCAATGGTAGCAGTAACATCTCAAAAGAACGTTCTCCAAAATGATTGATGTTCCTCAGCCACGCGACGACGGGTTCATTGATTAGCCTGGCGTCTCCCCAGATTTCGATGGATGAAATAGTACAGATAACCAAATGGCTGAGATATCGAGTCAGTGTTGACTGTTGATACTAGCTAGCCGAAGACGAAGACTTGAATCTAATTACCTAGCTTAGCAAGTCTAGTGCCGTTTCTAGTGCGTCTAGGCCGAATGGGACTGAGGCCCCTACCTACTTAAGCCCGTTCTTGCGGAACCACGCCTTTCCCAATGTTGGAAATTCTTCTACAGACCATGAGGCAATGGCAACGGTACGCCCGCGCTCGGGTCGTTCTCCCACTCCTTTGAAACATTGCCGAACAGCGATGGTCGCGGTACGCTAGCGCTTGTCTTGACCTCCCAATCTTTTTTGACATTGATCCCTGAGGCAGAAGAATCCCGGCCGTAGGCAGACTCAGGCTCTTCCAGGTCGCACGAGTCTGCGATTTCCTTGCTGCCTGGACCCGAGATATGGTTGTATGTTCCTATGCCCTCTGTAAGAGGATAAGCGTGATCATCAAGGCGTGCGAAATTCCTGGCGTCACCGTTCCCGTGCATTGCGCTCGGTTCTTTGGCGGCTGAACTTGTGTTCCAGGATCTGTTCGTACTGCTGCTTCCTTTGACTCCGAAGAATTTCAAGGCTTTGCCTGCAACTGGTTGCGTAACGGGGAGGCATATGTTGATGATACTGAGGGCAGGCTCGAGGAAGGTCCATAGGCCTGGTGGTTCGTTACTCCAAGTTAGATCGCTGTTGTTTATTCGATAGAGTGCTACAAGGCGAACTATGGAGACGATGCAAATACTGTGATGAACAATTAGAGAAACCAGTCGTGTTCTAGGCGTCAACGCCCTTGGAATTAGGAGTGGGGTGGTGGGAGGAGAAAAAACGTGGGCCTTACGTGGCGCCTATTCCAAATAGAACCATAATCGAGAGTTTTCGTGTCAAAGTCATCTGGAGATGCCACAATTTCCGCATAGGCAAGATAAAAATCATCAAATCGAGGAGCAGATTCAAAGAACCTGAGCTTAAAAACGCAATGGTTTGGTACCCGCAGGTGCCTTGTGAGGTCCGATCCCAAAAATGCGGAAGTGGACGACAGAGTAGGAAGGCTATCAGGATAACGATAGATGCGAAGATGCCTGTCAAGACCATTAATCCATAACATGCCTGGCAAAACATCTTGGTGGGGAATATCCTTGTGTAGAGGTCAAAGATGGATATCTTAACCGCCGCACATGAGAAAGCCCAAGTGACCTCGATGCAGATGAGCAACTGCAAGCATCTTAGCAACTTCATCAAAACGCGAGGATTGAGCCTGGTGCCTTACCTGAAGCAACAACTGAACTTGTACTGGAGAAGCATTGGCTTGATGCTGACCCTGACCTGCAGCAACGACCACTGCAAGTATTAGGCAAAGCTCCAAACTGAGGACCATGCAACTTACTTGTGATGATTATCCCAAACATACCGTATAACCAGGCCTATCAAGACATTAGCTCTGTTGTTGTAAAGGCTTCCATAAGTAGATTACTAAAGCAAAAATTGCTGCGTAGTCGTTGATAGAGAGTGCGAGTCTCATCATCTTCCTAGCCCATACTCTGGCAACGACTGCAAGCGTAGCAAGGAGGAGAAATATAGTGGTAACAATTATCTGCCCGATGCCGCGGGAGTTTCCTGCAACTGAGATGAGCTCCATTGAAACGGTTGAAATGGACCGTCTCAAAGCAAATCCGAATTCTGGTAGTTGTTGAGAGATGTAGATACGGTGTATGCCATCTATTTGCCGTAATCCTGGTTTAAATCATCAGGCGTTCAGAAGATGATCAAGCATCAACGGGAGTGTCGAGCGAGCGCGATGAGACAAACATATAAGGCTTCTGACATGCGAACTGGGAGCACTGTCTTCCCATAATCGACTTGTTGTAGAGGTGACAGTGTAGTGTGGATGCAGCGCCGCTCACTTGCAGTAGATGTTGATTGAGCATCATCGTTCACAGCAAGTATGAACTGTTTCGTGTAACCGCACGATTGAGCATGGCTTGTATGCGAGGAAGACAGGGTGAATTGGTCCCCAAGCAGGTAAATCAGCGTCAACGGCAGTATTGCCGAATGATCAACCAACCCTTCAGGTTTCAACTTTCATAATACGTATTAATGATCCATGCATGATTTATGTTGTACCACTTATCCTCTTCCGCCATCGCCTTGTTTCAGTTTCTGGAATTCAGGTAAGGCCGATGATGCCGCAGAGAATTCGATGAGACTAGGATCAATAGTTGGCAAAGAAATCAGGGCATACCGTCTATACCCGATTGATAGTATCTGGAGGAAAGAAAAGAGGGGTTTTCAACATAGACAAGCTCTGCCTCACTTGCTCTTTAGCGGCTCCAATTGCGTCCAGGCGTAGAGAGTATGCATGTTTGGAACAGAAGGGTTGTCGATCCTGCGAGACGTTCGTAGGTTTTGCTCATCTGGCTTTTCCGTGTAACCCTAAATTGAGTCTAATTGGACTCCTTTCCTCGGTCGTACAGACGTCTTCTAAAATGCTCTTCATTGACGGAGAGCTTGCGGGACTCATCTTGTAATATTTGCAATATGTACTTTGCTTCGAAGCCACCGGCAGCATGTTCCTGTTTCTGATGCGCCGCGAAGACAAGCTTTCTTATCTTCTACTTCGTGGTCATCGGTTGAGACCACATCTGATAGAGTTTTTGAGAGGCTCAGGAATCAGCGACAGACCCTCTGAACCTTTGCGAACAGATAATGTCCGAATGTCGAGGGCATTTCTTATGTCGGTTGTTGATGTATGAGAGGCTACCCAGAAGGTAGGCGGAAACCCCGCTAGCATGTCTCAAGGCGAAGATTACAGTAGGTACCAATCTTTTTGTTTTCAAACCTGACCAGAATAACAATATATTTTTTGCAACGCTAATCGACAATAGATAAATAACCCAAAGAAACTACATATATCTTTCTTGTTGAATTTTGACAATATCATCGACTAAACACTTTAACTAATACCCTCCGACCTAGATATTCATGTAACGAAAAACTAACCGAAGTATCTTGATTCACAATGGTCGAGGGATACTGTCAGGAGCTTTCAGCCTCGAAAAGATTCAGTCAAAGAAGGCATCGTGATTCCGCCAAAGAATAAGCAAAGCCATTAGTCAGGATACATGCATTTGACTTCGGTGCTTAATGGAGTGGCGGGGGGTTTTCAGTATCTTTCATTTGTTGGTTTACAAGAAGCTTCTTCAACTTCAACAATTAGTGATAGATCAGGAATGTCTTGAATACAATGCAGTGTCGAGAAATAACTTTAGTCATCGCACCAGATAATTTCTGCCTTCACTAGCGTAGCACTTACACACCTTTTATGCTGCTTCAAACGATCTTACTGGCTTTAATATAGCACATATTCTCAAAACCTGACGGTTGTTCCTCTAGGAGAAGACAGAAGTATTTTATTGAGATGTTTTGCTGCATACGTCGCAACAATATTCGACCTGACCTGTGAGTGGAGACTGGCAACATCTCATGCAAAGAAGCGGGTGGTGGGCGTCCGATGTCTCAGCACCAGGGTATAAACTCAAACTCAACGGGCACTATCAGACGCTTTTACTGGAGCCTGACCTAAAGATCATTGCGTGGGAACTGCAATACAGCAGCGTGAGGGCTAACTAGCTGGAAGCACAAATACTGATACTTGAATCCAAAATCACTAAAAGAAAAATTCCCACCTGGCTTATCCCCGGGTTTTCCCAGACCAGGAACAAGTTCTCTTGCTCCGATTCCAAGCTTCCGGCTTGTAGATTGGTTCTTTGAGCGTTCGGACCCCCTTTTGTTCTAGATGGAAGAGCTAGCTGTGCCTCGAGGTTGACAGGAGCTGTAGAACGCATTCTTAATCCACCAACAGAAGTCTGTCAGTGTAAGTAAGCGTTTGGAGATATGGCTGTGAAAGGGCGGCCGAGGGTGTGGGTGACTTATGTTGATGAAATTATGGTTAACATCATACAGTCAAAGTTGACGTGTAGATGACCGAAGCCATTCTTTCTTCTTCGTCCATTCGGCAACAAGAGACGTTCATCGTTAATTTTCTAAGCAGGACGGAGACGAAGATGTGATTATTTTGAGCGAAACGGCTGGTTTGAACTTCCAAAGAGAGTTACCTGGGGAGACTGATTTCACTGAAGGTGAGAGCTTCTAAGCTGTCGAGGGAGAATGAGGAGTTAGAAATGTTCAGTCTCTCCCCACAACAGTCTGAAAATACCCTCTCAAACCCCCACAGTCCACTCTACTAATATCCTTACACATACTCCCTCCTAACCACCTACTCCAACTCCTCCCTCCCAACCCCAACCCTTCACCAAATCTCCCCCACTTTTATCGCAGTGTCAACTTCCCATTCATTCGCATCCGAGACAACGAGCAGGCATGGTTTATAACGAGTAATGAAAGAGATGAGTCTAGCGAAGAGGACCCGTTTCGCGGTAGCGAAGTGGGGGGCGGTCAGACAAGAGCGAAGGCAACGAACGGACAAGCATGTTTTGGGAGAGAGGGCTTTAGAGGAGTGAAAGTATATAAATTCGAAGATCTTGGACTTGGACTGGAATCTTTGCCAAGGAAAACATTCCAAGAGCGGGATGGCTAAGAAGTCACCTAAAGAGAGAAAAACTTCAATGGATTCCAAGAACGAGAATGTGATGTGTGTAAATCAAAGGAGCGGCATACGAAACTCCTCGAATCCATCGTTTCTGAAAAACACCGCCACCAACCCAGCACCGCGAAGCGTATATACACCCATCCCAATGATACAAAATGCGGACGAGCACGACCGGGGGCGGCGATTTACTGCAATTAACGCCACTGAAAACTGTCAACTGTTTTCTCTTTTTCCCGCGATAGCCTGCATCGCCTCCATATCCTCTAAAAACAACAGCTCATGCCGGATCGCGCATGGGACCTCACCCTCACCCTCACCATTACCTGACCTTATCTATGTCCTGGCCCTAGCCCTAAGCGCTGCAACAGCGTAGCAAAACCCCTCCTGCTTCTGAAATGCCCGATTTGTGTGCTTGACACGCTGACCTGGTCCCTCCTGCTCTTTCAGGCTTCTCAAGCTATTGAGAACTTACTTCGATAACGGCATACCATAGTACAACCGAGAGCGTGGCAGGGCTATGCTGGTGTTTTGGGAAGACGTTCGGGAACCCTGTGGAGATGGGAAAGGTTGTGGAAGCGTTGGATATGGTTTTGAGACAGGGGGTTTGGGGGGTTGTTGAAGTAGTGCATTGTGGGCAGGTTCTGGAAAGGGAAACTTTGGGTGCGGGCTTTGGGGTTGGTGAGGGAGGGAATAGGGATGGCGCTAGGGGAGATGGGGGAATTAGGTAGTAGTAGAAATATTTAGACGGTATTAGAATAATCCTCTTCGCTCGTACTCCACATGACTGTCATGAAATGTACTTCCCGCCCGTAAGACATTGGTTGAGAGAATCCAGCAGTTCGGTATCCAATCGTAACACCTTTTGCCATGGGGACATTGACACTGATAATCTAGTTGCAAACTTGGACGGTCTCGGCACCTTGGCATAACTTATCAATGCAGTGTTATTGTAAAACGTGAAATTTTGCTTCGTTATAGCAAACAATGTCAATCGGTGGTGCGTACCCCAGTGACATCGAGGAACCCCTTTCACCCGCGTATTGCATCACTTCATCCACGTCATCGTAGCTCCACCACGTCCAACTACTCTTCGGCATACGCATCGTGTAGTCCGTGTCGACCTCCAGGTCTTCGAGACCACTGTGTGCGATGGTTGGATTCAGGATTCTCTGTTCGACACATGGTACCCCTGGAGCGAGGCGCAAGAAGTCTTCGCGCTGCCACGGCCCTTCAATGTCGCCATCATCAATGATATCTGGAGCGACACGCGTGCTGATAGAGTCTTCGAGAATCTCAAAGTCGCTTTCGGTAGCCTTGATGCGGTGACGCTCTGCAAGCACTGTGATAGGCTTCGTTGCATGGGAGATGAACTTGACCGAGAATTCGAATGGTGGGTTGCCCGAGAGAGACAGCGTCGAAGGCGCTGAGAGCGACACGTCAACGCTTGGGGGTTGCGGTAGGTCTCTACGGGTGTCGAAGGAGACCGTATTTGTCGACTCGCATTTGAGAGATGAATCCTCTGGGGGAGGGAGCTTCCCATGTGAGGCGAAGTACGCGAGGATCATTTCCTTCGAATCGTAACTCCACCAGCCAAGAGCAGAAGGGTTGAACTGAATCGTGTAATTTCGATCTGGTTGGAGTTCGCTCGGATCGAATACTAGTTCATAGTCTCGGGGACTTGAAGCGGTGGTGAAGGTAAGGTACTCGGATCGATGGCCATCAAAAGACATCAATAAGGGATTTTCCATTTGTGAGTTTTTCGATGTTGTCTGGTCGGTGTCGGAAAAAACTGGGATGCGCTGGCCAGATTCCGCATCCACGCATTCGATGCATTGTGAAGTCAGTAACTGCACCAAGCCGGCATGAGGATCGTGACCATGTTTGAGGACTGTGACTGATCGTGTGCTGCTAAGCGTGAGGTAAACGACAAGACTGAAGCGAGTTTGACGGGACAGATAGCATAGCCTGTCTGCCCGAAGACGCACTTCGACCTTAGGTGTAGATGCCGTTCTTCTCGAAGCAGCGTGGGCAGTGGTGTTTACACGGTAGGAAGATCAAGTACGAACAGTGGCAAAAGCGAGTCCGCTGGTACAGCTGTTCCAGTGATACTGAACCAGAGAAAGTACGTCACCGGTACCTTATACTGCTTTGTATATCTAGTACTAATTTCCTTAGGGTTAGGGTAAATTAACCTTATTTATAGTACGGTGCGCGACTGCGCGACTGCGCGAGTATGCCCCGTCGGGTTGGAAAAGCTTCTGCCAACACCATTAAGCGAGGCCACTATTCTAAGGCCTCGACGGTGCATATGCGCAGCATCAACGGAGCATAAAGAAACAGATCACAGGTTGGCTAAACGGTTGGAAGATGAGAGTCGCAGTCGGCATATGCCGTCAATTCTTGAGCCCATGATGAGCATATGTGTTGGAAATAGGGGAGATGGTAATCTCCGCCTTCATAGGGCTGATAGGGCTGGGGCCCGCTACTCGTGGAGTTTGCACCTGCTCGCTCCTACTGTAGATAGACTTCCAACAGCAACAACGGAAAATACCAATCCAACAAGATGCAGAAAGCTGAGCCGGGGTGGTTGGAATCAACCCCCCGCTATTCTAGCTGTAACCCCTGCTTGTTGCAAGCCCGTCGCCAACAAGCTTGTTACAAGCCCGTCGCCAACAAGAAAAGCCTTCATCGGAAATTTGATTTCTAAATGTTGTGTTTTTGTGGCAGGGAGACGCCGTTCGCCAAGGGCAAAGTCATTTCCACCAACATTCTTATGACTTCTCCTTGGTGCGGCTTTGAGGAGCAGCTCAGGTCATGAACAGTAGGTAGATAGGACTATATAAGCCTAGATGGCAGCTTCAGTACTCACACCAGACGATACACGTTTTATTCTACTTAGTTGTTGAATCACATCTTCATCATGTATCTCTTAAATTCTGTACTTCTCGGGCTCTCTGTTCTAGCGACATCCGCAATCGCCAAGCCAGTCAATCAGTGAGTATGAAAGCTCTTCGACTAGATTGACATGACTGACGAAGAAAACAGACACCCCTCACCTGCTATTCGATCCTCCGAATGGTGCGGCATTCACGTCACCCAGTACCAGAAAAATGAGCCCAGCGGTCATCAGCCCAACAGCTCGGTTTACGTGCTCGAGGTCTGCATCTATGATGGCGCGCAGGTGCTGATGAGTTCTCCTCCGCTTTCGAAGAGTTCGCCATGCTGGATTGTGGATGCATCGAATGGGATTGCGAATATTGTGCGTTTGCTGTTTACCTTCCATCTCCTTCCTCGATTTCTACTAATCCCTATCAAAACAGATTCCCGTCTCCCGCCTCTCCGACTTCGTCTACGTCATCGTCGGCACCGTCGACGACGATCCCATCCTCTTTTCTTACGGGGATCAGCATTGGGGGAGCAATGATCAGGCGCATCATTCGAATTTCGGCGGTTATGAGGGCGGGA
>JAABUP010011063.1_pt1 | contig 10408 bp, 10 predicted proteins | sample 5559201 | NCBI WGS metagenome assembly JAABUP01 (sample SAMN10711887, study PRJNA513373) | rock metagenome | isolation source: Antarctica rocks | place: Antarctica | reverse complement strand
TGTACCCGTATTCGAGCGTTGTGGCACCCTTGAGGAGTAAGGCGTGATTTCTCGCTCGCAACGCATAATCTACCAGTCGGGATCCCGTTTAGAAGATTTGATACTGACTCCAAGACGGTGTAGGTACGAACGCTTCGAGGGGTCGTAAGGTGTGACATTGAAACGTAAGCAGCCACATATCGTCTAACCATTAGTGGAAACACTCTACTAATATTCAACCCAGCCACTTCCACAACGACACTGGCTGCGCGATCGCCAACGGTATGCCTCTCCATTATGGCCGGTACATAAGTGCTCTCAAATGCTGACATCAACCACCAGCTTACTGCGCATTAGAAGCTGGCGCAACTCACGTCGACGTAGGTACCAATTCTAGAGACAATTGGATCGACATGACGAATACTAATCTATTTGAAAAAGACATCTGTTTTAGGGATCGGAGAGCGCAATGGTATAACCCCATTAGGTGGGCTCATGGCGAGGATGATAGTTGCGGATCGAGAATATGTGATGTCCAAATACAAGCTCAATGAGTTGAAGTCATTGGAACAACTCGTCGCCGACGCCGTTGAGGTCCACGTACCATTCAATAATCCGATTACTGGGTTTTGTGCCTTCGTAAGTCATTCTTTTGGAATTGTTCTATTGTAGTGTTTATAAATCTGACCTCGAAACCTTATAGACCCACAAGGCAGGCATCCACGCCAAAGCAATTTTAGCTAACCCCTCAACCTACGAGATCATTAATCCTGCGGATTTTGGAATGTCACGATACGTACACTTTGCTTCTAGACTTACTGGCTGGAATGCTATCAAGTCACGATGCGAACAGCTTGGGCTTTCCATGACGGATGAGCAAGTCAAGCAATGCACCGTACAGATCAAAGCCATGGCCGATATTCGCAAGCTGGCAATCGAGGACACCGATGTGATCATCAACAACTTCTTCACGAATTTGAGTGCTAACACTGACAAGCCTCTATTGGATGGTATGACTTCTGAAGAGAAGACCCAATTTGCCGAGAAGGAGAGGGAATTGAGGAAGGAAGAGGAGAAGAGGAAACTGGATGCGTCCGTCGCAGCACAGGTCCAGTCGAATGGCACATAAGAGTAGCTACTGATGTTCAGGTGCTGATCCTATGTGCTTGTAATCATGAATCTAAAAGTATGGAGGCTTGTTATACGGATGGATATGTCATTCATGAGGTCTTCGACTCCTCAATCTTCTACTATCTGCAAAATATTAACGATGATGTTGTGAGGCACTTAAAAAGTACAGGCTTGGTTGGATCTGTACATACGAGAAACATCCATCCAAACTCATGGCATTAATCCATACTAGTCACATCATACTTGTAGTAATTGGGAGAGGAGGAACTTGGGTCAAGAGGTTTGCATATTTCGTTAGACTAATGATAAGCAGCTGGACTTGTTTGATGGCTATGTTCAGTGTATCTGATCCGATCCCGTTGGACCGTTGGCTGAAGACAATGAGACTCTTCTGTATTGTGGCGCGGATGCTTAATATTGGGGATGATGTGCTTCAGTGATAGACTGTATTGGTGTGTTTGCATGAAAAGATCGACTATGGGTATCGAATCCTCGAAATGGAAGGAAGACTGATGTTGGTGTTTGGTCTGCCGTTGAAGGCCGCAACAGCTCCCAGCCCTCGCACTGAATCGCTTCAGGGCGTCGCTCTGGTCACACTACACGATTTGAGAGTCAGCTTGGCTGTTGATGGCTAATGCTTTCCTCAAACATGTCTCGCACGCTGATAGATATGTGGAAGGAAAAGAAATAGATCACAACGGTACGTACCTTTACGAGTACGCTCATTGGGGGCTGAGACATGATAGTTCGAGCGAACGGCCGTGAAGTCTTTGATCTTCTCGATTTCGCCGTTAACCCTCTGGCAATAAGCGGCTGCGAGATCGAAGAGGAATTCCTTTTTGTACACGGAGTACTCTTTCTTGGCGAACCATGCCCCATGTTCTAAGTCCCGATCCAAATATGCTGATGAGTGCACAATATCCACATACAAGCGACGGAGCGGAGAATTTTCCGGGGTGTTCTCATAAATGCGACGGATTGCGGCTACACGGAGCTCATTCTTCGCATGCATTTCGTCGATAAGACCATCTATTGCGGCATTTTGGAGACCGGGAATACCACGAGCTTCACCGAAGATGAAGAGGTCAATTAGCATGTCCCATTGCTTATTGTTGTTGCTTTCATAGATCTCGTTGCCCTCTTCTACATGTATCTCCCGAGAATACAGCCAGTATTGGAAGTTTTTGAAAGTATTGACATCGTCCTCGAGCATTTCCACTCTTCCCTGTTTGGCTTCTTTAAAGTTTCCATTCAACGCCGCATCGAAATAGGAGGATGTATTGCACAGGATTTGCCTATGAACTTTGAAGATCTCCTTCTCGGGCCCCACGAGGATGTGGACGATATCATCAAATGAGTCTCTTTGTGAAGAGTCAGCAAAATGTGAGGAAGTGTTGTCTTTGCAGGGAGCCAACTCACAGATCGTACTTCCTCTTCTTGTCAACATGACCATCTACTTCAGCCGTTGGCGACATTGTGACTTCAAGGACAGGTAGCAACGACGGATGCGAAGCTTTGGTGGTTGGTATTTTGAGCAATGCGTGGTTTATGAGAGGTCTGTGCTGGTTAGATGGGTGTCGTCATGTTGATGAAGTAAAGTGAATCTCAATGACAAAAAAAGGCATTCACTCCTGGTATTTGGGGTGATGTTGAGACGTTGACATGCATTCAAGTATTTGGACTACGCCTTCGACCCTCTACTTTTCCGTTCGAACTTGCTCTGTGCTTGTTCAGAATCGTGACAAATAGTCCAACGCATGGCTTCCCTTCCTAAAGCGAGGCTGCTATCTGTTCTCCATCTAGTCCTCGCTTTTGTGATCTGCTCCGTTGTGGGGACGTGGTAAGCCATGCAATGATCCCTAAAGTTCACAATGACTATCTTCTCCCCTTTGCTTAATGCGAATTATGCCTGAGCCAAATCAAGGAGGAAGCGCTTACGGTGCCAATCCTCCTCCTCTGTGAACCAAGAGCCATTGCCCAGATTCGCTATCGAGTCGACAAACAGCCTTCGCAGTGGAGAATGCTCTGGAGTCTCTTCGTAAATATACTTGATTGAGCGAGTGGGAATCTGATTCAAGTCCCACGGCTTCGTGATGATGGCATCCACAGCTGCGTTTTGAAGATGTAGAATACCGCGAGCATCCCCGAAGACGAAGAGGTCGACTAAGACTCTCCCGGGGATATCACCTTGTACCTATCGTTTGTAAGTATTTCCTTTGAATAGAGCCGGATCTCGAAGTACTCGAACAACGTATCATTTAGAAAGCCTCCTGTAAGGGCTGCGGTAAAACAGGAAGACGCCTCACAAAGGAGAGCTTTGTGTATGGTGGATAGCTGCCTAGCGGAGCCGACGATGATTTCGACCGTTGTAGCTCCAAGAGAACCTCTGCGATGTTTTAGCAAACAAACCCCCTCTTGTTCAAGACTGGCTTACGGGTGACTTTCTCTCTTCTTGTCAAGATCAACATCCGTTCGATCGGCGTTTGGGCGCATGTGGCTTGCTTGAAGTCTCTGTTCCCAAACACACTGGACGTCTTGAGCAGTCGGCATGTTCTCAGACGGTAACGGCAAGTTGTTTTGAGATCTTCCCGCGTATAACGTTAGGTGCTTTGATGATGAAGCAAGATCGATTCAAGTATGTACAGAGATTTCGTGATCCCTTGAAATGTCAAGTCCCAATATGTTGTGAGTGCGAAGGAACATGGACCCGAAGTGATAAGAGGAGGTGTCATGAAAAGGCAACACAAATGCCTGACCAAGCTCATGCATAAACTGCTCCAAAATCTACTAGTATCTATCATGCTCTCCTTGTCTATGCAGCAAGGATGCCATTCCGCTTCCCTTTCATTTTGCATCTTTACTAACCTCTGCAGAATTTAGTTTACCAGAGCTGAGGCTCAAGTAGAAGTCAGGACATGATAAATTGAGCGTTCCGCCTTGAAATCTTAGACCATTTGCCTCCTACTTTGCCTGATCATACACTGCGCTTTTGCTAGATCAAGAACAAAACTCTGGCACATGTGCTTGCCCATTGCGCCTTAGAACCAGTCTTCACCGCTGTGGCTTACAGCCCAGTCAACGAGGAGCTTCCGTAGTAGGGATCATTCGGTGGTGTTTTCGTAGACATCATTGATTCTTCCTACAGGGTTCTTCTTGTAGGACACGTGTTTGTCAATACAGGCGCCAACAACCGCGTTCTGGAGATCGGGGATGCTACGAAGATAAGCATGTTACTTTAATTTACGTACTCGTTGTTCCACTCACAGCGAAAATGTAAAGCTTGAGATTCCCCAACGGCGGTCTAATAGATCGTCTGCGTCGTGAATTTCTCCCGAGTAAAGCTAAAGTTGGAAGAACTTGAACACGGCAACTTCGTCATCATTCAGCTCGATCTTTTGCGTTTTCCCTTCCAGGGAATTCACGGCAAGCTATCAAAATACATGGCAATTCTGTGGACTATAAAGCGCGGCCCTCAACAAAAAGATATGCAGAGGAGCGAAGAGTTCATCTACAGACGCTCGGCCTTTGTGCGTATCGAATAATCAATGTCTCCAAGATGTGTGCCACAATTGGCTCCACTCGTGATCAAGAAAGTCACGTATCTTGAAACCTAGCCCGCTGGCTTTGCGGGGCTACCACTCCGCTGGGCAACTTGACTGAGAATATGAAAGGCCTGTGATGTTAGGTAAGAATTATTCTCTGCGAAGGCCAGGTTCATGCTATACAGCATCACCATTGCGCGCATGGAGATCACAGGGCAAGAGCACCGAGCAGGCTAGAAATTTTTCTCGCTTTGTTTTCATGTTGTTTGCATTTTCAAGAAGCCCCACCTTTACCACCTCCTTCTTTTTCGCTATCTTGTGGCCTCGAAATTGTCAGTATGCATTGCCGACAGCTCACTGCATGCTGCTCTGAGCACGGCAATTTCGCTCGAGGGGATACTTTATATTGTCGCCTAATTCAACGATTCTAGTTGGCAAGATTTGTTCGTGCCATTTTGCAACTTAAAAACCAAAAGCCCAGACATTGTTTAGCTCTCGATGCACGTCCAGTGCGTCGCTATCCACGAAGAATTCCATTGCTCTCATCCGAGCTGCGTTAGTGTATCTCAAATTTCTCGCAGCCTCGGCCTTTTTAGTGTCCTCTCGAGATGCATCAAGACGCCGTGCAACGTGCGGTGGAATGTAGGATCCACAAGGACCTCGAGGTCGACGTGGAGATGACTGATCTTTGGCAAACTTGATATTCTGAACGAAGTAGTGCATGGCGTTTGAATGACGACCGCAATGGGTGAATTTCTCCTGGTCCTCGTGAATGCGGAAAGCAAATTCTTCCAGGTCGAATTGGGCGCCAAAATTCACCTTTTCAAATCTGGCAAACACATGAGACTTCTAAAGACCATGCAAAACCTCCCTAGGAGAGACTCTACTGCCGCGATCGTCTGAATATTTTCACCTGAGGACATTTGATTGGGGAGACGGCTAGCACCAGTTCAGGTAATCTTTTTCAACCAATCCATAATCCACATCACAGACTGTCAAACGGGATTGTCGTGAAATCCTCGAGCCAAGAATATTGTGCCATCAAGTGGCGTGTCATAGTAAGGTAGCGTGGGAACGAAGCCCGCGTTTGTGTACAGTGCGATTGCCGCGTGCATTGATGGTAGCGTGTCCAACTTGATCTCATGGTATCCCAAGCCAGCTGCAACCTCTATGATGCTATCAATAAGCTTCTTCCCAAGGCCCAAGCCACGCGCATCTGGCAGGATATAAAGCCTCTTCATCTCACAGCAGCCAGGACCAAGTGGACGTACGGCTACGCATCCCAAGACCGTTCCCGTGCGACTACGGGCCAGTAGGATCTCCCCCGTTGGAGGAGCATATTTGCCGGGTAGAGACTGCAGCTCATTATCAAATCCTTGAAATGCAAGGTCAAGTCCCATAGCTTCCGCGTATGCTGCAAAGAGAGACCTGGTGGCTTCGAGATCCTGAGAGGACCGCGCCCGCTCGATGGTGTATACCTGGTCAACCGTGCTCTCTGGCTGTGGTTTCTCCATGAGTGTCACCAGTGGCACTCATGGTGGATGATGGCCTTTAGAATACACTATTCACTTTGCGGGAAGCGCTTAGGTGCGCTTAGTTGCGGCACTTCAAAGCTTGTAAAGAAGTTGAGCATCAGACTTCTAGCTTTCGCGAATCCCAGATAAACATGGTCAAATCATACTTGTAAGTGCGTCTTTGGTTTTTCGCTGACCAAATATTGGCTTGCTGATCTACACAGAAAGTATGAGCACTCCAAGACCTTTGGGCTAATAACCTCCGCTTCCTCAAATGCAGTCTGGTGCCAGGACGAAAATGACAGGAGTACAGCATTTCGCTCTTCTGGCGCGGGAAGAGCTCTTGTTGGCGCAGATGAAGAGGTGCTTTGCTGGGATGTGAAAAAGGGGGAGCTTTTGAGCCGGTGGAAAGACGCAGCTTGCAGCGCGGAAGTCACAGTTATAATTCGCAGCGAAGCGGATCCAGATATCTACGCTGTAGGGTAAGCCAGCTTTGTGGGAGGGCGAGGTTCTTTATTTAGACTTACAGGGGTTTCGCAGGTACGGAGATGGCAGCATCCGAATATGGGACTCAAGGATAGCAACCGTGGTCATAAGCTTCAATGGGCACAAGTCTGCAATTACTACATTGGCATTCGATAAGGATGGTGTGCGACTAGCTAGTGGATCCAAAGACACAGACATCATTGTATGGGATCTGGTCGCAGAAACAGGGCTCTTCAAGCTACGAGGACACAAGGACCAGGTTACGGGCCTTCATTATATCCACACTGGTGGAGGTCTTTCGACCGCAGACGTTGAGACCAATGGAGATGATAGCCTCACAAATGGCCTATCCAATAGTGACAGTCAGGATGCTGGGTACCTGCTATCAACAAGCAAAGATGCGCTTATCAAGATCTGGGACATTGGATCTCAACATTGCATGGAGACGCATGTTGCGCAGTCCAATGGCGAATGTTGGTCTATGGGTGTCTCGGCAGATCAATCAGGCGTCATCACTGCTGGGAATGACGGAGAGCTGAAAGTATGGTCCAATGATCTGGTCGGTCTGGCCAGAGCTGCGAAGGAGGTATCAGAGGTTACTCACAAAGGCTTTTTGCGAGAACGAGGCATACTGTACCGACAAGGAAAGGACCGAACTATTGGCGTTCACTTCCATCCCAAAGGTACATATATTGCAGCTCACGGCTCCGATAGATCTGTTGACCTCTGGAAGATCCGAAGTGAGAGCGAAGTACAGAAGACTATGGCAAGAAAACGAAAGCGGCGGAAGGAGAAAGCGTTGGCCGGAGTAGGCCAAGATGGCAAAGTCAATGGTGACTTTATCGATGGCAAAAAGGACATTGAAGACCTGTCTTCAGCGCACATTACAGATGTCATTGTTCCATATGTTATAATCCGAACCACAGGAAAGCTCCGCTCGATGGCTTGGGCGAGTCGAAGGGCAGGAAAAAGCTTTCGGCTACTACTGGCAACCACAAACAATCAGCTAGAACTTTATGATGTAACGACGAAGCAGAAAGACAGGATCTCTAAGTCCGATGAACCGCCAGACTACACGCGATCCTTTTCGGTGGATACGCCTGGTCATCGCACAGATGTGCGGTCTCTGGCTTTGAGCTCTGACGATAGAATGCTTGCATCTGCATGTAATGGTAGTCTGAAAATATGGAACGTTCGCACACAAAGCTGTATCCGTACACTGGACTGCGGCTACGCACTCTGTGCTACATTCTTGCCTGGAGACAAAATTGTCGTTGTTGGCAACCGAAATGGAGAGCTTGAACTATATGACATTGCTTCCTCTACCCGCATTGACACCGTGAAAGCGCATGAAGGTCCGATTTGGACGCTTCACGTACATCCGGATGGCAGGTCTATGGCAACTGGCAGCGCGGACAAGTCTGCTAAATTCTACAGCTTCGAGGTGATACAGGAAGAAATACCAGGTACTAAACGAACAACACCTCGCTTCAAGCTCGCCCACACTCGAACTCTCAAAATCTCCGATGATATACTCAGTCTACGCTTCTCTCCCGACTCGCGGCTTATTGCTCTTTCACTTCTCGACAACACAGTCAAGGTCTTCTTCGTCGATTCGTTGAAGCTCTTCCTCAATCTATATGGCCATAAGCTACCTGTACTCAGCATGGATATCTCGTACGACAGCAAGCTGATTGTGACCTGCTCAGCGGACAAAAATGTCAGGCTCTGGGGCTTGGACTTCGGCGACTGTCATAAGGCATTCTTCGCACACCAGGACAGCATCATGCATGTCGCATTTGTTCCACATAATCAGGATGGCAACGGCCATCACTTCTTTAGTGCCAGCAAGGACCGACTGATTAAGTACTGGGATGGTGATAAGTTCGAGCAGATACAAAAGCTTCAAGGTCACCATGGGGAAATCTGGGCACTAGCTGTTAGTCGGACAGGCGAATTCCTTGTCAGCGCAAGCCATGACAAGAGCATTCGAGTCTGGGATCAAACAGACGAGCAGATCTTTCTTGAGGAAGAACGCGAAAAGGAGCTGGAGGAACTGTACGAAAACACACTGACCACCTCCTTAGAACAAGACGAAGGACAAAGCGAGGAGAAGAGCGAAGCTGTCGATGCCGGCAAGCAGACAGTGGAAACACTTATGGCTGGCGAGAAAATAGCCGAAGCTTTGGAGACTGGCATGGTGGACCTTGAGGTCGTGAAGGAATATCACGAAGCAAAAGCAAGCCAACCAAACCTGGCGCAACCATCGCGCGATCCTATCTACCTAGCCTACAACAACATCTCCGCAGAGGCACATCTTCTCAATGTCATCCAAAAGATAAAAGCAGCTGCCCTTCAAGATGCGCTCCTCGTTCTACCCTTCGACAAAGTCACCGCACTCTTCATCTTTCTACGAATATGGGCTGAGCGGCAATGGAACATGCCCCTTACTTGCCGTATACTTTTCTTCATGCTGAAGACGCATCACAAGCAGATTGTGGCGAGCAAAGCTATGAGGACGACTTTGGATGAGATACGGGATCGACTAAGAGGAGCGCTGCAAGCGCAGAAGGACGAGATAGGTTTCAACCTTGCTGCACTGAGGTTCGTGGGTAAGAGAATGGGAGAGATGGCAAGCAAACAGTACGTGGATGAGAAGATCTGGGATGAGGAGGAGGACGCTGTGGGGAAGAGGAAAAAGAAGAGAGGGTTCATCGACATGGCTTGATGTTAGCAAACACCACCCGTAAATTAAAGTAGTACTGTGTTTATGATCACGATCGCGTGTCTGTGAAAAGTAATGTGCAGTTCTCAGATATCCTCGAATTTCACCTGAAGGCCGAGCTTGACTGCGAGTTTTGGCATTGCCAAGATCTTCAAAGTATCTCATCCTCGACAGACTGGTAGTCAATTGAATATGGTCGTCCTTTTGAAACGGCGACCGAGCTTTCATAGCTCTTCAGCCATGCAGTGCAAGACTGGCATATGGCCTCTTGATCGAATCAATCAGACGAAATCTTACAACGACAACGCCTCAACTCATATCGAACTCCACCTCGGGCGTCCATATCCCTACTTCGATATCTCGCTTACGCTCCGAAGCTTTCACGCCCTCACAAGCCCATAAAACAGCGTCCAAGTCAGCACAAAGCTCATCCCGCCCCCCAGCACATCCCCTGCCCACAATTCACTCAGAGGCCCCTGGAAGAAATCCCCAGCTTTGCCCTTTGCCAAGAAAACCCAGATCAATAACGAGACGAAGAATGTCCCGAGCAGGTAGAAGGCGAAGCCCGCGTAGGATTCGAGGCCGAGGATGCCTGATGCGATCCCGAAGAGAGAGGCGGTTAGAGAGCGGATATTCGAGATGACCTGGGTGGATTGGTTAGCTGGGTCTGAGGGAATGAGCAGGTATTAAGGGGTGGGGGGGAGGAAGTACCCTGGTATTGTGCTGTACGGATTCTTGGACGATGGGGGAGATGGCTAGCTCGCGCTCGGTGGGCATGGCGGCGTTGAAGGAATTCTAGTCAGGATTCGAGCGTTATGATAGGATGTCCATTAGGCTACTTGGTCTCTGAGCTGACCACTCTGTCTCATCTATCTGTGATGAGGCTGAGCTGGTTGGTAAGGTGGAAGGATGAAGTTGGGATTGTCATCAAGTTCGGACCCTGAATTCCGGGAAATCGTTTTGCGGGGAAGATCCAATTTTCTATAAACCACATCACATAGTGAATTGTTTAAGATTCTGAAAGGTGACTG
>JAABUP010011062.1_pt1 | contig 10410 bp, 7 predicted proteins | sample 5559201 | NCBI WGS metagenome assembly JAABUP01 (sample SAMN10711887, study PRJNA513373) | rock metagenome | isolation source: Antarctica rocks | place: Antarctica | reverse complement strand
GCTGCCGGCGCGGGTGATGGCGTACTTCTCGATCGGGATGGCGCTGTACTCCGAGGGCTCCTATGAGGACGTGCTGTCTCAGTTGACCGATGGGCTGTCGTGGGCCTCGGGCTGGGCCGAGGAGTACTCCCCGCCTTCGAAGTCGGCCATCTTCCAGGCTCGCGCCCGGCTGGGGTCGGCGCCGTTGGCGGCGCTGTTCGCGCGGGTCGCTCGACCGGTCGGGACCGAGGCGACGCCAGGGGTGTGGCTGGCCGGACGTCGTCTGGTCGCGATCGACGGCACGTGTCTCGAGGTGGCCGACACGCCGGCGAACGCCGAGCACTTCGGGCGGGCGGGGGTGGCCAAGGGCGAGCGGGCCGCGTTTCCCCAGGCCCGGGTGGTGGCGTTGGCCGAGTGCGGCACCCACGCCATGTTCGCCGCCAAGGTCGGCACCTACTCCGAGTCCGAGGCCTCGCTGGCCGAGTCGCTGCTGGAGCAGTTGGGACCGGGGATGCTCCTGACCGCGGACCGCGGGTTCTTCTCCTACGCCTTGTGGCGCAAGGCGATCAGCACGGGCGCCGACCTGTTGTGGCGGGTGCGCACCGACCGGGGTGGGCCCACGCCAACCCACCGAGAAGACCTTCCCGACGGGTCCTGGCTGGCCCACCTGCAGCAAACCCACTCCGCGGCAGCTCGGGCGGCCAAGCCGATCCTGGTCCGAGTCGTCGACTACACCATCGAGGACGGACGAGAGAACCCGACCAGCTACCGGCTGTTCACCACCTTGACCGAACCCGCCGAGGTCACCGCGACCGACCTCGCCGCGGCCTACACCCAACGCTGGGAGATCGAGCTGGCCTTCGACGAGCTCAAGACCCACCAACGCGGCCCGCGCACCGTGCTGCGCAGCAAGTCCCCCGACCTGGTCCTCCAAGAGATCTGGGGCCACCTGTGCTGCCACTACGCGATCCGCTCCCTCATGAGCCAGGCGGCACTGCACGCCGGACACGACCCGGACCGGGTCAGCTTCGTCGCCGCCCTGCGAATCACCCGGCAAACCATCGCCCACCAGGGCGACTTTCCCCCCTCACGACCCTGACGCCCGCCACCGCAGCTGGCTGACCTTCCTGCGCCGGCTGCTCGGCCGACTCAACCCCGCCCGACGTCCCCGCGCCAACCCCAGAGTCATCAAACGCAAGTACATCAAGTGGCACGTCAAACGAGCCCACCACGCGCACTGGCCCCGCCCCACAGAACACCCCACCTACCACATCGCCAGCCCTAACTGAACGGTATTGGGACTAAATCGAGTCTTAGATCACGTCTCCGCAGGTCAGGGGCCTAAAAGTGGATGAGTCGGTCGATACGCCGGGTTCTGTGCTGCCTGCCGTTTCCGGCATGGCAGCGACGGTCATCCATCTCGGCCGGCCATTGCTGACCTGCTCTAGCGCCCTACCCGCAGGCTTCGGGCGGGCCGCCCTCGATCGCCTGCTGTCTGAGCTTGCTCCAGGTGGGGTTTACCAAGCCACTCCAGTCACCTGGAGTGCTGGTGGTCTCTTACACCACCGTTTCACCCTTACCTCACGCGCCCGCCGGCCGAAGCCCACGCACGCCTGAGGCGGTCTGCTTTCTGTGGCACTGTCCCGCGGATCGCTCCGGGTGGCTGTTAGCCACCACCTTGCCCTGTGGAGCCCGGACGTTCCTCGGCAGCTGAGCCGAAGCTCACCTGACGCGACCGCCTGACCGACTCATCCGGCATACAGCCTATGGCCTCGAGTCGTATGCCGGATGCTCCCCTCCTCCTGGGAGCGACCCGGTCACTCTCAGGACTGGTGTCGACGGAGATGTCACTGCGACACACGGACGTGGTCGGTGGATAACTGCACGGCTGTCGGTGCGGCGAACTATCCTGGACGTATGTTCGAATGGAGCCAGCTGGCGCAGAGGGTCGCCTCGGGTGGGGCAAGCCCGCTCGACGGGCTTCCCGCGCTTGCAACGCTGAGTGATGAGGCACTCCTGGCCCTGGACCAGGATGAAGCCCTTGCCGTGATCGAGATCAGCCAGGCAGCTCTCGCCTCGCTGGCGGCGGTTCAGGCACTCTCCATTGAGGCGTTCGCCCGTCGGGAGCAGGACGACATCGAGCTGATGCGCGCCGAGGCAGCGGCCCTCGGACTGTCCACGCAAGGCTTCAAGGACGCGCACGACGTCGTGCCGGCGATGCTCGCGCCCGTTCTGCACGTCGCTCCCCGGACCATGGCGAACGTACTCGGCGAGACGCGCCTCCTCGTCAATGACCTGCCCACGACGCTCGCGCTCGCCCGGGCCGGCCGGCTGGAGGTCTCCAGGGCCAGGGCGGTCGCCAGCGAGGCGTGCCTGGTCGATCGCGCGCGCCGGGCGTGCTTCGAGCGCGAACTCTACGGGTCCGGCGACGTGACACGGTTGGACCACGTCACTCGGCTGACCCACGGATCCCTCACGAGGAAGGCGAGCATCGCCGCCGTCCGAGTCGACCCGGGTGCCGCCACGAGCCGGGCGGCCTTCGGCCTTCGCGACCGCGACGTCCAGATCCGGCCCGCTGCCGAGCCCGGGATGACTGCATGGTGGTCGGCTCAGCCCGCTGACGTCTCACTGAAGGCCTGGACCGCGATCGATGCGCTGGCCGCCGAGTACGTCGCCGGACAACCAACTCTGACGATCGCCCAGGCGCGAGCTGACGCGATGATGAGTCTGATCCTCGGTCAGTCCACCATCAGGACTGTCGTCGACCTCGTCGTCCCCGCGCCCAGCGCCGACGAGTCGGCGGCCAAGCCGACCCCCGAGCATCCCTCCTACGACACTGAAGGAGCCACCGATCAGGCCACCGATGCGAGCACCCCTGCGGGCGCCCCTGCAGGCACCCGCAGCCAGCGCACCACCTCGGGCTCGCCGGCGCCGACCGAATCGCAGCGGCATGAGCCCCGAGACGACGCCCGCGCCGCCGTCATCCGAGTGGCATTCGGCGACCTCGGCAACGCGTTCGGCGGCCTCCAGTGCGTTGTCGGCGTCCACCACCGGCGCGTCGGCATCCTGCTCAACGGGCAGGTGATGTCTCTGCTTGCCGACCCCGATGTGCAGATCCGGTTGCACTCAGCAGACACAGACTCCGGGGTCCTCACCCGACACGACCCCAAGGTCTACCGCCCAGGAGCAGCACTCTCACGCGCAGTCCGCGCCCGGGACGGCACCTGTCGAATGCCCGGCTGCACCACCCCCGCGGTTCGGTGCCAACTCGACCACGTCACCCCCTTCCCGAACGGTCCGACCGAGATCGAGAATCTTGCCTGCCTGTGCACATCGCACCACGGTTTCAAGCATCACGCGGGCTGGACGCTCACCATGGCGCCCACCGGGACGTGCACCTGGACCTCTCCGCTGAAACGCACCTACGTTACCCATCCTCAGGACTACCGCGACCTCGCCGCTTGAGCTACTCGTATCGGATCGCCGGTGGACCAAGGCCTGTCGCACCCACCGGACGCGACGGGCACCGGAGACGTGCGACGATTGTTCTACAGTCAGACACGGACCACAGCAAGGGACGCCATGACGACGACCGGACCGCAGGACGCAGCCGTTTATGCCGGTGCACCTCAGGACGCGCCGCACGGCTGGTCACGTCCCGGCCCAGCTGATGTGCCCAGGCAGGACGACCCTTTTCAGGCCGGCTGGTACCCCAGCCCCGACGGCTCGCCCACCCTGAGCTGGTGGACGGGCAAGGGATGGAGCCGGACCCAGCAGCCGATCCCCGCGACCCGGCAGCCGACGCTGACTGGCCGCGTCGCTCTGTCGGCCGGGTGGTACCCCAGCCCCGACGGCTCGCCCACCCTGAGCTGGTGGACGGGCAAGGGGTGGAGCCGCGCCCAGCAGCCGATCCCCGCGACCCGGCAGCCGACGCTGACGGACCGCGTTGTTCGGCAGGGCCCGCCGCCAAGCCCACCCGGACCACCAGAGCGGGGCCGGGACCGGCCCAAGTCATACCTGCGGGCGGTCCTGCTGACGACGTTCCTCGGTCCATTCGGGCTCATCTGGGTGAAGTGGCAGCTGGCGGTTGTCTACTTCATCCTCGCGGCGCCCCTGTCGGCCTTCGTTGGCCACTGGACCGAAACGGCCATGCTGGCCCGGCCGGTCAGCGTGGTGCTCGCGATCCTCGCCGTTGCCTGGCACAACCACCGGGTTGGCCTCACCCCGCGCCGGCCGACCCTGCGCCCGCCGGGGCGGCGCCGATCGGCGCGGCGTCAGTGGGGCAGCCGCCGGTCGGGTTTGGCGCCCGCCGCCATGCGCCACCGCCGCACCAAAGCGCCGCGATAAGCAGCCGGTTGGGCGCTCGCGGCCATGCGACAGGCCAACGCGCTGCAGCAGGCAGGCCGAGCGCCACCGTTGCCCCAGGCGTCGGACCTCGTGAGGTCGGAGACGACGTGGTGCCCGGTCGCAGTGGTCAGTCGGACAGCGCGGCGTCGATGATCACCGTGGCGACGACCTTGGCCCGGGCGGCGGCCATCGAGTCGTGGTCCATCCGCGCGGCGATCCCCGCCCCGTCGTAAAGCAGGACCAGCTGGTCGGCGAGATTCGCCGGCCGGTTGATCCCCGCTGCCCGGGCGAGGTCGGTGAACAAGGAGCGGACCCACCGACGGTAGACGTCCGCGACCTCGAGAATCGGGCTGCCCGGACGGGCCTCGGCGCTGGCGTTGGCGAACGCGCAGCCGCGGTAGCTGCTGTCGGCCAACGACTCACCGAGGACGTCGAAGACCCCGAGCAGGCGCTCGTGGGGGGTGGCATAACGTGCCAGGCCCGCGGTCATCCGCTGCCTGCGGAGTTCGTGCCGCTCCTCGAGGTAGGCGCGGATCAGCTCATCCTTACTCCCGAAGGTCGCGTACAGGCTGGCCTTGGCGACGCCGGCGCGCTCGATGACCCGGTCGACGCCGACGGTGTTGACGCCCTCTTGGTAGAACAGCTCGTTCGCGGCGGCCAGCAGCCGGGTCCGAGCTGAGCCGGGGTCGGCGGTTTTGGTTCCCATGGCTTGACACTAACAGACCGGTCTGTCTATCGTCGACTCGAACAGACAGACCCGTCTGTGCACTGCATCTTCCGCCAAGACGACCGTCGGCTGCTCAGCGTGGAGCTCCGACCCCCCGCCACCAACGCCGAAAGAAGCGTCACGTGACCACCACCGCCCGTCCGACCCGAGCCGGTCGACTGCCGGCACCGGCTGCCTTCTACCTCCAGGCGTCGATCGTCCTGTTCCTGCTCGCCAGCTCCAGTGCGCCCACGCCGATCTACTCGATCTACCAGGCCGAGTGGGGATTCACGCCGATTGTCACCACGGTGGTGTTCGGGACATACGCGGTGGCCGTGCTCGTCTCACTCCTGACCGTCGGGTCACTGTCGGACCACGTGGGACGACGACCGGTGCTGCTCACGGCGCTCTCGGTTCAGGCCATCACCATGCTCGTGTTCGCCAGTGCGACCGGGGTCACCGAGCTGCTGGTCGCCCGCGGGATCCAGGGCCTCGCGACGGGTGCCGCGCTCGGCGCGGTCGGGGCGGCCCTCCTGGATCTCGACAAGGACAAGGGCACCATCGCCAACTCGATCGGAGCCATGGCGGGCACCGCGACCGGCAGCATCGCGTCCGGTCTGCTCGTGCAGTTCCTTCCGGCACCGACCCAGCTGGTCTACCTCGTGCTCTTCGTCGTCTTCGTCGGGCAGGTGGTCGGCGTCACCCTCATGGCCGAGACAGCTGCGCCCAAGCCAGGAGCGCTCGGATCACTGAGGATCCAGGTGGGTCTCCCTGCGGGCGTGCGTCGCCCCATTCTCCTGGCCATCCCCGCCCTCATTGCCGTCTGGTCGCTCACCGGCTTCTACGGCTCCCTCGGCCCGTCGTTGGTCCGCGAGATCACCGGATCGAGCTCGCACCTGCTGGGCGGCCTGGCTCTGTTCGTGCTCGCCGCCAGCGGCGGGGGGGCCATTCTGCTCATTCGCGCGGCCCGACCGCGCACGGCGATCCTCATCGGCACCGTGTCGCTCCTGGCCGGCATCGGCACCACGATGGTCGCCATCACCACCGGGTCGGCGGTGGGCTTCTTCGCCGGGACCGCAGTTGCCGGAGTGGGCTTCGGCGCAGGCTTTCAGGGGTCGATGCGAAGTGTGATCCCGCTGGCGGCGCCCCATGAGCGGTCCGCGGCCCTGTCCATCATCTACGTCGTCTCGTACCTCGCCATGGGCCTGCCCGCCGTGGTCGGTGGAGTCCTCGTCGTCTACGGCGGCGGCCTGCGCATCACGGCGGTCGAGTACGGCGCGGTCGTCATGCTGCTCGCGGGGACAGCCCTGGCCGGCTCGCTCCTCACCGCCCGGGCAGAACGCCGCACCGTGGCCCGGCGCGCGGCGTCGGCGTCGCTGGCGGTCTCGCCGTCGCCGTCGCGGGCGGACGCTTCGCAGCTGTGCCTGGCCGCCGAGCACGACGCCATGACTGCGAGTCAGCCCTCCTGACTCGGTCTGCACCAGGAGGCAGGTCGCTCGACTCGGGGTCGAGTCCGCTGCGAGGCCACCGACAACGTATGCCGGGTGCCCCCTCCTGCTGGAGCACCCGGGGCACGCTCCACCGCCCGTGGTCCCCCGTCAGACGACCTCGAGGTCGAGGGTGCCCTTCGACACGTCGGCGCCCATCACCCGCACCTGGACCTGGGAGCCGGGATCGGCGTTTCCCTTCGCCTGCGCAACGATTGCGGGGTCCATCAGCTGGACCATCACGGTGTGGTTCTTGTCGTTGCGGTCGACGACAGCCGCGCTGAACGTCTCGCCGAGGTGGGCCGCCATGACGGCTGCCTCGACCGCATCGGTGCAGGCCCGGTCGACGGCGTTGGCCCTGCGGTCTCCGGCCTGCATGAGGTCGGGCAGGGTCGGCAGTGCCTCCCGGACCCAATCGGGCACGTCCTGCCCGGCCGACAGCGCCTCGCAGATGACCAACCCGAACCGGTCGACGAGGCGGCGCAGCGGCGCCGTGACGTGCGCGTAGGGTGCGGCGACGGCGCTGTGCAACGGCTGGTCGGGTGTCTCGCCCTCGAACGGGGTGTAGCCGGCGCCGCGGAACAACGCCGTCGCCTCGTGGACGAGCGCGATGTGACGAGGGTTCGTGCGGTCCAGCCTTCGGAGGAACTCGCCGTAGACCTCGCCGTGCGCCCACTCGATGCCGAGCGCCTTCGCCTGTCGCCGGAACCTCGCCACGGACCCCTCGTCGGGTGGTGGCATGGTCCGCAGGATCCCGATCCCGCCCTTGATCATCATCTCCGCGGCGGCCATGCCGGTCATCAGCGAGATCTGCGCGTTCCAGTCCTCGCTCTCCAGCGGGGGGCGGAAGCCGAGGATGAACTGCCCCTGGTCGTTCTGGGTGACCTCCTGCTCCGGCATGGGCAGGCTGGCGCCGCCACGGCGGCGCTCGAACGCAACGCGCCCCAGCCCGACCTCCTTGAGCAGGAGCAGCCGCTCGTCCGTGGTGCCCGCGTCGATGTCCTGCTGAACGCCTTCGTAGTCGAGGCGGTCCACGCTCCTGACCCGCGAGCGGTACACCTCCGCGTCAGTGCCTTCTCCGTCGGCCCGGAGCCTCATGTCCCACACGAAGGCGGCGCGGACCTGCCCCGGGAGCAGGCTCGCGGCATTCTCGCTCAGCGTCGGCGGATGCAGCGGAGAGCGCTTGTCGGGCGCGTAGATCGTGGCGACCCGCTTGCGCGCCTCGGTGTCGATCGCGCCGCCGGGAGCCACGAACGCCGGGACGTCGGCGATGGCGTAGCGCACGCGGTAGCCGTCGCCGTCGCGCTCGATGTGCACGGCCTGGTCGAGGTCCATCGAACCGGGTGGGTCGATGGTCAGGAAGGGGACGGCCGTCTCGTCACGCTCGGGCATCAGCACCTTCTCCACAGCGGCCCTCGCCTCCGCCTCGACCTCGGCCAGGAACTCCTCCGGGACGTCGAGCTCGGCGCGGACCGCGTCGAACCGGGCAACGAGCGCGTCGGGGTCGACAATCGGGTGCCCGGTCGGCACGACGGAGGACGTGCGGTAGCGGATCGTGTGCTGCGGCATACCCGCCACCTTAGGCACCGCCGCTGGACGACGCTGGACGCGGCCGGCGCGGGCCTCACGCGGCGCCTGGTGGCGCCCGAACGCCCGGTGGACGCCAAGCCATGCTGCCAAGCATGTCTCCTAGGCTGCCTCAGTGCTCATCCTGCTGCCACCATCCGAGGGGAAGACCCCTCCGGCCCGGGGGGTCGCCCTCGACCTGGCCAGGCTGAGCTTTCCCGAGCTCACCGCGACGCGGTCGTCGGTGCTCGACGCGGTAGCCGAGGTGAGCCGTCGCGACGACGCGCCCGAGCGACTCGGCGCCTCCCCCAACCTCGGGGCGGAGATCGCCCGCAACACCCGGCTGGTCACCGCGCCGACGGCGGCCGCCGGTCGGGTCTACTCCGGCGTCCTCTACGAGGCCCTCGGCCTGGCGACGCTCGACACCGCCTCCCGCCGGCGCGCCGGCCGCTGGCTGCTCGTCGTCTCCGCCCTCTTCGGTGCGGTCCGCATGGGCGACCGCATCCCGGCATACCGGCTGTCGATGGCGGTCAACCTGCCACCCATCGGTCCGCTGGTGACCGCGTGGCGCGGACCCCTGGCGGCGGCGCTGCCGCGCGTTGCCGGGCGGGGGCTCATCGTCGACTGCAGGAGCAGCACGTATGCCGCGGCCTGGGTCCCGCGCAGCCCGCTCGCCAGGCGGTGGGTGCAGATCCGCGTGCTCGGCGCGACTTATCTGGCCAAGCACACCCGCGGTCTCGTTGCCCGTCACCTCTGCGAGGTGGGCCTGGATGTGCGCACCCCGGGGGCGCTGGCCGCGGTCGTCGGCCAGCGGTTCGCCGTCGAGCTGACGCCTCCGGCGAGGCCCGCGCAGCCATGGATCCTCGACGCCTCCGTGCGATGAGGCTCCGATGACCAGCTCGGAGCTGACCGACCTGGTGGGTCGCGTCGGGCCGGTGCTCGTGTTCCTCGTCGCGATCACCGTCGTCGCCGAGATCGCTGACCTGGCAGGCGTTTTCGAGGTCGCGGCGCACTGGGCCGCCCGTGCGGGAGCCGGCCGCGTGTGGGCGCTGTGGCTGCTCGTCGTGGCCATCGCCTGCGCCAGCACGGTCGTGCTCAGCCTCGACACGACGGCCGTGCTCTTGACACCGGTCGCCATCACCGTTGCGCGGCACGTGGGCGTTGCACCGTTGCCGTTTGCGATGGCGACACTGTGGCTGGCGAACACGGCCTCCCTGCTCCTGCCGGTCTCGAACCTCACGAACCTCCTGGCCTTGCACCACTTGCGGCTCCTCGGCGTGGGGCAGCCCGGCTACCTGCGGCTGGCCTGGGCGCCGGCCCTTGCCGCGATCGTTGCCACCGTCGCGGTGCTCGCGCTGCGCCACCGGCGGTCGCTGCAGGGGCGGTACGCACCCCAGCCGGCACCGGAGCCGCACGACCGGGTCCTGCTCCTCGTGGCGTCAGGCTGCTGCCTCGCACTCGGCCCGGCCTTCGTCTCCGGGGTGGTGCCGGCCATCCCGGCATCCGTCGCCGCTGTTGCCCTCGTCGCCACTGTCATGCTGCGCCACCGGAGCCTGCTGCGCCGAGTCTCGGTCCCCTGGCGGATGGTCATCGGAGTCAGCCTCCTCTTCGTCGTCGTCAACATCGCCCTCGACCACGGTATGCGTGACCTCCTGGCCTCACTCGTCGGCACCGGCACTGACGCCAGCGCGCTGGCGCGGGTCGGCGTGGTCGGCGCCGTGTCGGCCAACGTCGTCAACAACCTCCCGGCCTACCTCGCCCTGGAGTCCGTCACCGCCGACGCCCCGGTCCGGCTCATGGCACTGCTCATCGGGGTCAACGTCGGCCCGCTCGTCACGATCTGGGCGTCCCTCGCGACGCTCCTGTGGCGCCAGCGGTGCCGGTCCGCGCAGCTCACCGTCTCGACGGCATACCTTGCCCGGGAGGGGCTGCTCTGCGCCCTGGTCGCCGGTGGCGCGGCCATGGGAGCGCTCGCGCTGCTGACCTGACCCGCCATCCTCGCCCACGCAGGGTCATGGGGTTGTGGGCTGTGCGAGCAGCCACCGGCAGAACCTCGCCAACGCGCGCGTCTGGGAGCGCGTCAGCGGAGTCGGTCCAGGCCCAGCGTGAGGTCCTCGATGAGGTCCTGGACGTCCTCCAGCCCGACCGAGATGCGCAGGGTGCCGTGGGTGATGCCAACGGCCGCCCGAGCATCTGGTGTCAACCGCCGATGCGTCGTCGTGGACGGATGGGTGACCATCGACTTGGCGTCGCCGAGGTTGTTCGAGATGTCGATGACCTCCAAGGCGTTCATCACCGCGAACGCCTCCTCCTTGCCGCCGTCGA
>JAABUP010011061.1_pt1 | contig 10410 bp, 8 predicted proteins | sample 5559201 | NCBI WGS metagenome assembly JAABUP01 (sample SAMN10711887, study PRJNA513373) | rock metagenome | isolation source: Antarctica rocks | place: Antarctica | reverse complement strand
TGCATGCCAACCTCCCGGAACGTCATGACCGCAGGGTTCGACCCGCACCCCGGTAACACGGTCAGACACACCGAGGGCAGCACCCCGGCTCAACAGCACCCCGACCAGGTGGTCCCATCACTGGCGACAGGTGGTCCCATCCCAGTGGCGAAACTCACCTCAAAGTGGTCCCATCCCGCTGGCGGGCGACATTCTTGGCTTCGACCTTGCCGACGGTCAGTGACCGAGGGCGAGACGCCCCCCTAGTTCGCGAGCCTCGTCGAGCAGTCCGGTGCTGTCCTCCAGTACCCAACCGCTGCTCTTGCGCACCACACCGTCGACGATGACGGTGTCGACGTGCGAGGGGTCCATCTGCAGGGCCACGGTGCTGTACGGGTCGTGTACCGGCGCGGACCCGAGATCGTCGGCGCGCAGGACGATGACGTCGGCCTGTTTGCCCGGGGTGAGCGAACCGGCGCGTGCGCCGAGGCCGAGTGCGTGGGCACCGTCAATCGTCGCCCACCGTACGACGTCTCTTACGGTGACACGGTGACCTCGTATTCGGTGGTGTGCTGGGTCAACTGCTGGTAGCGCGCCACTTGATAGGCCGCCCGCATCTGACCGAAAAGGTCGCTCGCGGCAGTGACCTCGACGTCCACGCTGAGACTGATAGGGACGCCGGCGTTGAGAGCCTCGGCGAACATAGGTGTGCCGTGGCCCATCATCATTTCGATGGCGGCGGAGATCGAGAGACTTCCGCCTGCTTCACGGATCAAGGCCAGGCTGCCCGCGTCGAGGCCGTTGCCGTGGATGAAGGTGGTTTTTGGCAGCAGGGCGTCGAGATCCCTGAGGATGGTCAGTGGCGTCCGTCCCGAGGTGTGCATCGTGGTCGGCAGCGAGAGCTCCCGCGCTAGCTTCGCGTTGTGCACGATCCCCGCCTCGTCGCCCGGCTCGGTGACCAGCGCCATCGTGACCAAGGCGTCGTCGTCGGCGAGCAGGTCGGCGCGCACCCGGCGGACATCCTCGGGCAGGGCCGTGCCGGTTGCGACGATGGCCAGGAAGTCCTTGCCGTAGGCGAAGACCGCGCGGATGCCCGACTCTTGCAGGGCGACCGTGATGGCATCCGAGTGCTCGGGGGTCGCCTGCGCGTTGGATACGTCCTGGATCGCGGTGACTCCGGCGTTCAGTGCCGAGCGGGCGCTGAGCATGTTGCCGACATAGAAGTCGCGGGGCCGCATCGCGGGGCCGATCTGTCCGCAGACCTGTTCGAGGTAGTCCATCAACGTCGAATGCGGTGCGGATCCACGAAGCCCGCCCTGCCACATGTGCCGGTGGGTGTCGACGAGCCCGGGAAGTACGAGACAGCCGGTGGCGTCGATCTCCTCGACCTGCCCCGACGGAGCAGTCACGTGTTCGGCGACGGCGCTGATGCGGCCGTTCTCGATGAGCACGTCGCCACTCGTCAGGTCTCCGACCGCGTCGTCCATGGACAGCACCCAGCCGTTGCGCACGAGGATCGTACGAGAGTGCGCGTTGGTCATCATCGCCTCCTTGGGAGTAGTCGTCCTGCGTCAGACCCAGCATTGACCGGCGAATGCATGAGAGGCAACGAATGAGCGACCATCCTCCGTGGGACGGGCGGTTCATTGGTGAAGATGCCAATCTGGACCGAATCGACCGACAGATAGTCCATTGCCTGCAGCGGGATGGTCGCGCCGCGTTCCGGTTGATCGCCGGTGCCGTGGGGGTGTCCGAGCAGACGATCGCTCGTCGCTACCGCGCCATGAGCGACGCAGGAGTGTTCCGGGTGCTGGTGCTGCCCGACCCGCGGCACGTCTCGGGCGAGAATTGGCTGCTTCGCGTCGCTCCCCGCCCTGACGCTACGGAACGATTGGCGGCCGTTCTGGCCGAGCGCTCCGACGTGTCGTGGGTCAGCATCACCGGGGGTGGCAGCGAGACCACCTGTGTCCATCGCCCGGACCCGCTTTCACCCACGGCGGTTGCGTTGCTGCGCCAGTTGCAGCGGACAGCACAGGTCGGCAGCTTCGGCGCCTACAAGATGCTGCACATGCGTCTCGGTGGCGACGCGGAGTGGTTGGCTTTCGACGACCCGTTGAGTGAGGAACAGGTTGCCATCCTGGAGGAGGCGCGCGAGGCCACCGAGAAGAGCGCCGCCTCCGGGGGCGGGTTCGGGTTGCACGCCGATGACGCCCAACTGCTGGCCGAACTCGAGCGCGACGGCCGGGCAAGCGCGGTCACGCTCAGCGGGCGGCTGGGTTTGAGCCGGCCCCGTGTGTCGGCGCGGCTGTCCGAGCTGTTCGGCACCGGCCTGCTGCACACCGAGGTCGACGTGGATGCCTCGCTGTTGGGCTTCGACTCCGCCGCCTACCTGTGGCTGACCGTCGCGCCGAGCCGACTTAAGGAGACCGGCGACGCTGTGGCCGCGCACCGTGAGTGCGGCTTCGCCGCGGCCGTGACCGGGACAGCGAATCTGGTGGCTGCCGTCAACTGCCGGAGCGACGAGGCCCTCTACGAGTACGTCACCACGAAGGTCGGCCTACTCCCCGCTGTGACCGGGGTCGAGATCGTTCCCGTCCTGACCCGATACAAGCAGGCCAGCACGCGGATGCGCCGCGGACACCTGCCGCCTTGAGCGAGGCCGCAACGACCGGACGGGGTAGCCGCGGTCCGCTTCCAGTTCAGCCTGAGCGGTGGCGGTCTGTGCCTCGTCGGCCTCGGCGCTCGTCAATGGCGGGATCGTCGCTGGCTCGTAGGACGTGTCCGCCTGGAACGTGACTCGGTCGCTACCTGTCCGACGCTGAAGCGGTCAGTGACGTTGATGGTGACTGGTAGGGCCGTGCGCCGGCCGCGGTCGCGGATGGTGCCCGAGCGTGGCACCTCTACGCCGGGTGGCAGGCGCAGGTGCGACGGGAGTCGGGATCGACCGCCGTGGTGGGCCGACCCGCTGCGACGTCGGCGACAGCGCCGCCACTCGGGCCGAGACCGGCGCCGACCCGGTCCGTTGCCGAGGCACCGGCGGTGGGAGCACGGGTGGTGGGAGCACGGGCGGTGGCAGCACGGGCGGTGGCAGCGCGGGCACGGGCGAGCCGGCGAGTGGCACGGCCAGGGGGCCTGGCGTCGACGTGCTCACCCGGGGAGAAGCCACAGTGGCGCGGGTGGCAGGCGGGCCGGCCGTGGCCGGCGGATGCGTCGAGGTATCGACGAGCAGGACGGCGGCCAGCGTCAGCGCGCCGACGGCGACGACCGCTGCCCGGGTGGAGCGGCGGCGGCGGGTGCCCGTCGTCGGCTGGGCTCCGGCCCGTGCTTCCCCGACCGTCGTCGCGTCCTCCTCTCGCCACCCACGCAGCCGCTCGGCCACCAGCTGGGCGGTCGGCCGGTCCCCGGGATGGCGGCTCGTCATGCCGGCCAGCAGCGCTGCCAGCGACGGGTCGAGGCCCGCGGGCACCGACGGTCCTCGCACGAGCCGGGCGAGCGCCGCCTCCACCGTCGGCCCGGCGTACTCCCGCCGACCGGTTGCCGCCTCCAGCAGGACCAGTCCCAGGGAGTAGACGTCGCTGGCGGCGAGGACCGCTGCTCCCTCCACTTGCTCGGGGCTCAGATAAGCCGGCGTGCCGAGCGTGAACCCCACCGCCGTACGCGTCTCGGCTCCCGTCTGCCGGAGCACCCCGAGGTCGGTCAGGTGGGCGCCACCCGCGGCGTCGATGAGCACGTTGCCGGGCTTGACGTCGCGGTGCACGATGCCGTGCGCATGCACGTGGGCCAGGGCCTCCGCCACCGCGAGCCCCACAGCCACGATCTCCGGCAGGCCGAGCCGTCGCTCGCGCAGCAAGCCGGTCAGGGACGGACCGTCCACGAGCTCGAGCACGAGATAGCCCGGTTCGTCGGCTCCCGGCGCCGCGACCTGCCCGTCGTAGAGGGTGACGAGGCCCGGGTGGTGCAGCCGCGCCAGCACCTGCAGCTCGTCGCGTTGACGCGCCACTGACGACGGGTCGTCGGTCCGGTCGAAGAAGACCTTGACCGCGACCGCCCGGTGCAGCTCCTCGTCCCAGCCGCGGTAGACGATCGAGCTGCCACCGACACCCAGCACGGCAGCGAGGCGGTAGCGACCACCCAGGACGGCGCCGACGGGGCGCTGGGTCACGAGGGCTGGGGCAACTGCATCAGAACCGTGCGCTCCTCTGCCGGCGCATCCTCGGCCGGCGCATTCTCGGCCAGTGGCGCCGCCGATACCGTCGGCAGGGGCAGCTCCTGGCTGCCCGTCTCGAAGCCCAGGTCCTCGAGCAGTGCCCGCAGACCGGCCAGCTGCCGGCGGACGTCGTCGCGCCGGGTGCGCTCCAGCTGGGCGCGCCGGCTGAGCCGCTCCACCGTCTGCTGCGCCTGCTCGATGATCTCCGCGGCCCGGGCCCGCGCCTCGCCCTCGGCCTGCTCGACGAGCCGCCGGGCACTCTCCCGGTCGGCCACCGCCTCCCCACGCAGCCGGCCGGCGAGCTCCTCCGCCGCGGTCAGCGTCGCCCGCACGGCCGTCGCGACCTCGTCGGCGACCGGCTCGCGGGCGACCGGGTCCGGCTCGCCCACCGGCGGCGGGCCGACCGCGCCGTGCGTCTCCAGCGTCGCCGTCGACTCCAGCGCGCGCAGCCGGTCGGCGAGCGAGACCGCCGCGTCCTCGGCGTCCAGGGCGCGAGCCTGCGCCTCGGTGAGGTAGCCGCTCAGCGTCGCGACGTAGTCGTCGACCTGCAGCCGGTCGTAGCCGCGCATCGTCACGGCGAACTGGGGTGTCCCCTGGGGGACGTCGTGCTCGCTCACGGGAGCGGCCTCCTCGGCGTAGTGGTCACGGGCGGACGGGGCTGGGCAGCTGCGGAGCATCGGCTGGTACGGCGAGCCGGCGGACCTCTACCGTCGAGTCCCCCGAGCCGAAGGCGGCCACCGGGACGCTGTAGCGCAACGCCGCGCGGACCTCGTCCAGGCCGCGGGGCAGCTGCGCGAGCGCCGACCTGATCACCGGCGAGGAGACGACGTAGGAGAAGTCGCGGTAGCCACGCGGGAGCGAGCGGGCGACCGACGGGTCGAGGTTGTTGCTGAAGTCGGTCTTGTAGAACCAGATCACGCCCCGCCGGGGGTCGAAACCCCGCCGCACCAGGCCCGGCCAGAGCGTGTCGTCCACCACGATGCGGGCGTCGTGCGGCACGTGCGCGCCGATCCAGTCCTCCGCCGCCGCGAGGGTGGCCTGCGACCCGTCGTTGTAGATGGCCCGGTCGCCCCTCGACCAGGAGGGCTGCAGGGCCAGCGCCGTGGCCGCGACGAGGGCGGTGGCGAGGCCGCCGGCGAGCAGGGCCGGGCGCGCCCGTCGCCACCCGCGTGCTGTCGTCCACCGGCCCGAACCGTCCGCGGCCAGTCGCGGCGCGATCAGCGGCCCGGTGCGTCGGCCAGCTCCCCCCAGCCGGAGGGCGACCGCCGCGACGAGCTGGTCGGCCAGGCCGGCGACGACGACGGCGCAGAACGGCAGCAGCGCCACGACGAACGGATCCGGCAGGTATCCCGGCCGCAGCGACGCGATCACCGGGATCAGCAGCGCCAGCGCCGCTGGACGCAGCTGCGGTCGCCAGGCGGCGACGGGGGCGAGCAGGACGCCGCCGGCCAGCAGCCAGGGGTCGCTGTGCAGCCACCGACCGACGAGCGCGGCGGCACCGCTGTGCGGGGACAGCGGGCTGCCGGCGGAAGGCCGGCTGACAAGCTGGAAGCGCAGCGCGTCCACCAGGCTGACGTGGTCGGGCCCGGGCAGCAGCTCCCCGCGGAGCAGCGCCAGCAGCGGGTACAGCGCCAGGACGAGCACGAACGTCGCACCGGCGGCGCCGAGGCAGAACGGCCGGGTGCGCCCAGCGCTGGTGCGCCAGACCGCGTAGCCAACCGCCGGCGCGGCGAGCACCAGCGTCTCCTTGGTCAGCACGGCACCGGCCAGCAGCAGCCCGGCGCCGCAGAAGGCCCAGAGGTGACGGCGTGGGGACAGCGCCAGCACGAGGGCGGCGAGCAGCAGCGGCACGCCGATGTTGTCGAGGTAGACCATCCGCGAGTAGCTCAGCGCCAGCGGTGACAGCGCCCACGCCAGCACCGCTGCGGCGGCGGCCCAGTGCCGGACGCCCAGCCGCCGGGCCAGCGCGTAGATCAGCGCCCCGGTGCAGCTGGCCACCACGACCAGGAACTCCCGCCCGGCGTCCAGGGCGTCGCTGCTGCCGCCGAGGCGGCCGAGGGTGGCGTTCCACAGGGCGAGCAGGATCCAACCCAGCGGCGGGTGGTCGTACCAGTAGGTGTACGGCGCGAGGCTGCCGAAGTGGTTGATGGCGTAGGCCTGCGCGACGTAGGTGCCCTCGTCGTCGGCGGGCGCCGGGCCGCCGGTCAGGGCGTGGGCGTGCACGAGGGCCACGACGACCACGAGGACGGCGAGCACGAGGGCATCCGGCCAGCGACGCCGCCGGCGCCGGGCGGGCAGCGCTCGCTGCAGACCCGTTGGCGGCTCCGGCGTTGGCTGGCCGGGGGCGGTGCCTGCCGACGTCGCGGCGGCGGCCCGCTCGGTGGTCGTGGTCATGCCCGTCCCCCGCCGGCGACCGTGTTCCACCACGACCCCGCCGCCGACCCCGCCGCTGGCTCCGGATCCGACGGGTAGGGCTCCGACGGGTAGGGCTCCGAGGGGTAGGGCTCCATCGGCGGCTCGGTGGTCGCGGCCGCTGGTGTGCGGTGCGCCCCCACGTGCTCGGTCTTCTCCCAGCCGCGCTCGCCCCGGCGCTCGCGCAGGACAGCGCGCACCGCGGCGACCCCCAGCAGCAGCTGGTAGGGGACCGTGCCGAGCACCAGCCGCAGGTAGTCCAGCAGCCGCGGCCGCGTGTAGTAGATCCGACCGAACTCGCGCAACGCCAGGGCGTCGAAGACGAGGGCCAACAGCGTGGGGATGGCCGGGACGAAGGACAGCACGGCGAAGGCGACCGGCACCCTGGTGGCCAGCGCCAGGGCGATCGACACGGGGACCGAGATCCCGGTGAGGGCCTGCACGAAGGGGCTCGTCAACGTGAACCGGGCGAGCAGCCGCTGCCACCGCGGCAGGTCGCGCCACAGGCCCTTGTGCAGGACCTGCAGGAATCCCTGGTCCCAGCGGGTGCGCTGCTTGACCAGGCTGCGCAGCGAGTCCGGGGTCTCCTCGCGGGTGACCAGGTGGGCGTCGTAGCAGACCTCGACCGTGTGGCCGGCGCTGGACAGCCGCACGCCCAGCTCGCAGTCCTCGGCCAGGCAGTCCTCGTCCCACCCGCCCAGCTCGCGCAGCAGGTCCGCGCGGACGAAGACGGTGTTGCCGCCCAGCGGGATGAAGCGGTGCTGGGCGTGCAGGTGCAGCCGCGATCGGAACCAGTAGAAGTACTCCAGGCAGTTGCGCAGCGAGTACCAGCTGCTCCGGTAGTTCATCAGCTGCACACCGCCCTGTACGACGGCCGCACCGCTGGCTGTGAACGCCGCGTCCACGCGGCGCAGCAGGCGAAGGTCCACCTCGTCCTCGGCGTCGAACACGCCGAGGATGTCGCCGGTGCACGCCGGCAATGCGGCGTTCAGTGCCTTCGGCTTGTTCTTCGGCCAGGAGTGGTCCACCACGACGTGCACGCGCCCGGGATGGGCGGCGGCGACCCGCTCGGCCACCGCGCGGGTCGCGTCGTCGTCGTGCCCGACGATCGGGACCACCTCGAAGTCGGGATGGTCGCCGGCGAGCAGTCGCTCCAGCGTGTCCGCCAGGACCGCCTCCTCGTGCCGGGCCGGGACCAGCAGGCTGAACCGGTGACTGGGTGCACCGACGCCGGCGCCGGCGGTGAAGCCCACCCCCGCGAGGGTCTCCGGGGTGCGCCAGGCGTGCAGCTGCCACCACAGCGTCGTGACGGCCAGCCCTGTCAGCGCCACGGCAGTCACCGTCACCACCGCGCTCAAGCCGACCGTCGTCGCTGCCGATCCTGCTGAGAGCGCGGACATGCAGGACGGATCGGGCCCGCCTCGGGCACCGTTACCGGCTGCCCGTGTGCGCTTTCCCACAGGCCACCGCATGCAGGCCGTGCAACGGAACGTCGCGCCGAGACGATGCACCACCCGTGCCCTCCGTCCCCGCCCGTGCCCGCCTCGTCGCGCTCGCGCTCCTCGCCGCGCTCGTCAGCACCGGCTGCGCGACGTCGACCGGGCCGCCGGCCGCGGCACCGCCGTCCGCTGACGAGCTCGCGCTGGTGTCCGCCCGGTCCTTCCTCGCCACCTACGTCGACCCCGACGGCCGCGTGGTGCGCCGCGACCAGGGGGGCGACACCGTCAGCGAGGGCCAGGCCTATGCCCTGCTGCTGGCGGTGGCGGTCGACGACCGGCCGACGTTCACCCGGGTGTGGACCTGGACACAGGCCCACCTGCAGCGACCGGACGGTGCCCTCGCCTACCTGTGGAAGGGCGGCTCGGTGCGCGACCCGACCCCCGCCGCCGATGCCGACACCCAGGCGGCGTGGGCGCTCACGCTGGCCGGGCAGCGCTTCGGCGACGACGCGGCCACGGCCGCGGCCCGCCAGCTGGCTGCGGCCGTGGTGGGCAGCAACACCGCCTACACCGCTGCCGGCCGGCCGCTGCTGGCCGCCGGCCCGTGGGCGGCGGGGGACAGCCACACACCTGCCATTGCCGAGCCCGGGTACTGGTCCGCGCCCGCAGTGCAGGCGTTGGCCACACTCACGGCCGACACCCGATTCCGGGACATGTCCGCCGACCACCGCGACCTGCTGGACCAGCTCACCCACGGGGGGAGCACCCTGCCACCCGACTGGGCCAGCATCGGCGGCGGCGGCCCCGTCCGGGCCGCGCCGGCACCCGGTGGGGGCCCCGGGGTGCAATGCGGTCAGGACGGTGCCCGGGCCCTGGTCTGGGCCGCCGTTGACCCCTCGAGCCGGCCGCTGGCGGCGCGCTGGTGGGGCCTCGTGCGGGCCAGCGCCGATGAGGCGCCGCTGACCAGGACCCTGCAGGGCGGGCCGCTGTCCCACGACCGCTCGCCGCTTTCGGCGGCGGCAGCCGCGGCCGCGGCCGGGAGCGCTGGCGACATGCTGGCGCGGGACCGGCTGCTCGGCCTCGCCGACGACCTGGCCCACCGCTTCCCGACCTACTACGGGAGCGCCTGGGGCGCGCTGGGCCGGGTGCTGCTGACGACGAACCGCCTCGTGGTGGCCGGCTGAGCACTCCGACCCGCCGTCGGTCGATCCCGGTGCGCCCATCGTCGCCCGGCAGCGAACAGCAGCAGCATCACCACCCCGGCCAGCGGCACCGGGGTGCTGGAACCGGTCGCGGCGAGAGCGGCGATCCGGGTCGGCGGGGTGTCCGGGGTGGCCGGGGCTGCCGGGGCTGCCGGGGCTGCCGGGGCTGCCGGTGACCGGGTGGACGCCGGCGACCTGTGCGGCGGAACGGTCAGCCGGTCGAGCAACGGCGGGGGAGTGACCACCGGCTCCCGCCGGGGCGGCGACGACGGCCCTGGCACGCGGCCGGGGGCACCCGGCAGGCCGCCCGGTTGAGTGGCCTGCGGCGAGACCCTGAGCAGCCGCGACCCGTGCGGTGGCAGGGGCGCGCTGAAGCCGGCGGCGTACCTGCCCAGCTCCTGGTGACCCCACAGGTCGCGCACGGTGGCGGGGCCGGTGAAACTGACGGTCGACCAGTCCGCCTGCACCGTCGCGGGGGCAGCAGTGAGGTTGAACAGGCCCACCGCGTAGGAACCATCCGGCTGTCTCGCCCGCCAGACCTGCAGGTCCGGGTTCGACCCCGGCTGCGCCGGCGCGGGGACGCGGGCTCCGGCCACCCCGGCCTGGTCGACCGCGATCACCTCGTCGTTGGTCAGCAGGCTCATGCCGTAGGCGTCCAGGCTGGTGAGCTCGTCGCCGCTGACGTAGGGCGACGCCGCGATTGTCCACAGCGATGCCATCGTCTGCCGCTCGTCATCGGTCAGACCGTCGACTCCTCCGTTCCCGACGTCGACGGAGTCCAGGTCGTCCCACCCCCCGGGGCCGGTCGCGGCGATCCACTCCGGGTTGGCCGCATCGGCGAACCGGGTGAGCACGTGCGGCCAGTCGGTCAGCGGTGCGTTCACGACACCCCCGCCGGGCTGGCAGTTGTAGCACTCGATGTCGTCATCGATCCGCCAGCTGTTGACGAGCCTTTTCAAGGTCGGCGCGTTGCGCGGGTTCAGGCTGTTCGACAAGGCGAAGTAGATGGGTCGTCCGCTCTGACCCTGGATGCACCGTTAGGCTTTGATGTTGTTGGGCGTGTCTAGGGGCAGATGCCCTGCGCTGCAGATAGTTTGGTCTTGTCGAGAGGCCAAACCGTCGCGCAGGAGAGGGCATCTGCCGGATGCGGGCATCGCATGAGTTGAGCCGG
>JAABUP010011060.1_pt1 | contig 10412 bp, 10 predicted proteins | sample 5559201 | NCBI WGS metagenome assembly JAABUP01 (sample SAMN10711887, study PRJNA513373) | rock metagenome | isolation source: Antarctica rocks | place: Antarctica | reverse complement strand
AGAGAACTTTCAATGACGGTTCATTGAACATGTGCACCGAAGGTTCAATGAACATTTCAGTAATTCAGTAAACACTCACTCTGCAGAGAGAGGTGATGCAGTCAACCTCATCACATTTTCCTCAACATATGCAATGAGAGTGTGTGTAGTTTAGAGCAGCCTGATCTGAATCATTCATCAATAATGAAGCGCAAATCATTATATTCTAGTTACACAAAATGTCAGTTACAATGTGAGACATTTGTCAACACTAGAACTTGTCACTCACTAGCAGTGCAGCCTCTATCAACGGCGCACTAAATATGTGATTTTACATCAAAACATCACCTTTTAAATTAATTATTGTGAGTTTCCCTCACCTGCTACTTACTCAATTAACTCACTATAGATGAATAATTGGATGAATAATGCAGTTCAGACTGCATTATTTGATAATAACAGCTTCTCAGTTCGCAAAACTGTCTGCAATTTCAACATTTCAGAGTTCACTCTTTGCAATCATCTACATAATTGTCTTTCACATCACAAGGACCAGATCAGCAAGCAGCTTTTGTTGCTGAAGAAAGAGCTGAGTTTGATGAGTGTTCTTGTTCATCTGACGAAGCAAGAATGAGCTCTCTCACTGTCAATGATTTGTTATATGACAGAGACTCTGATACAAGCCTAAGCAGAGAACTCAAAGCACATGATGAGCAAGAACTAATTCTCTCACTTTTTAAAGAGACACTCTGAGCTGAATACAGCTTGAAGTACTGATTTGAACAAGAAGTGTGCGGTTGTCAGTATCTCAGAACAGGTGAAATTCTTTTTGTTGAGTCTTCAGAAGCTACGTCAAAAATATGGTGTACTTTCTGAAGATATCTACAATATAAATGAGAAAGAATGTGTTCTGAGTTTCAATGAGCATGTTCAGATGATGATTCATTGAGGTCATCATCTGACTGATTGACAGTGAACAGTATCAGACAACAGAGACTATGTGACTGTTGTTGAAGAAGTCTCTACAACAGGCTTTCTGATATCATCACTAGTGATATTTAAGAGCAAGAAGATGTCTGTGAAATGAGGTGAAGAATCAGACTCTAAAGATAAGTTAGTTCTAGATCTATGAGCAATATTAACTATTTTATAGAGGTTAAAATTGCTGTATCCACTAGTGAATACAATGACTCAACTCTTTGTCTTTGCTGACTGTTGAACATCTTCAGTCTTGCAACTGCTGAGCAAAGCAAGAAAGTGTGAAGAATGCTGCTTCTTGATGAATATGAGAGTTATTTCTCAATGTTTGTTGTGAATTATGCTCAGAAGAAGAAGATCTTACTGATCTGTCTTTTTTCTCACACTACTCATCTTCTTCAGCCACTGAATGTGGGTTTATTTGATTCACTTCAGCACTATTATGTGCTGAAGGTGAATAGGCTTGCTCAATTGAGCATCAGTCATGTCTCAAAACCTCAGTTGCTTGAGATTTTGGCTTCTGCTCAATTAAAAGTCTATACTACAAAAAATGTAGCTTTCACATGAAAGAAGACGGACATTGAGCTCTACAATCCTGTTCTCATTTTTGACTGCATTTCTGATGCTCAGTCAAGCACTTCTTCTTTCACTGCTTTGTTTTTTGACATTTCTTAAACCTCTCAGACTGCTGTTCAGATGAATGAGGTTCTCAATCATCTTTTAAAGAAGAAGCAAAGTTCTACCATGCTTTGTGAAGTGAAAATGCTCATTAAGAGCGTTAAAAGATCCTTTGCTGAGATTGAGCTGCAAGCAGCTCATGAAAAGAATCTCTTAAAGGTTAATGTGCATTGAAAGATGAGGAAGATCAAGCTTATGATCAAAACAAGCATGTTTTTGACCTTTGAAACAGCTAATGAACTATGTAGAGAGCAAAATCAAAGAGATACAATGAAAGTCAGAAAGATAAGGCTTTGTCAGACACAAGAGAAAAGACTCACTGTTCTTCAGAAGAAAGAAGTACTATCAGAGAGAAAGAGGTGCCTTAAGGAGTGTTTGATTATACTTTTTGATGTGTTTTTGAATATGAGAAAGGAATTGAATACTACTTGCTTCAGTAAAGCTTTTACAGACTTAGAAGAAGCTTGATTAGAAGTTATAGATGTCTAGCTAATTTATTTAATTAATAATGAATTATTTTGTGAGGCTATAAAATTTGTTAACCCCTCTTGTTTAGTGCGCTGTTGTTAAAGGCTGCGTCAATAGTGAGTGATGAGTTTTAAATACCATGATTTTGTGATGATCACTGATCATGTTCAACTCAGAAAACAGCAACAATGTCTTCTCAAGCAAGCCACAGTATGTTATGCAAAGAAGTTTGCGTCATCACATAATTACAAGATATTGTGCAATGTGGGCTGAGTATTGACAAGCGCATGTACATGCTTCTATTGTCAAAGTTGCAGACTCAGATGACTACACTTAGTCTTCTTGAAGAGAGACTGAACATTGTCAAAGTCAAAGCAGTACTTTGATGAGGGTTCACTGTCATTTACTGCAAATTCAATGATGTCTTCTGTGATGTTTCTGAGCTGTGAAAGAATAGATGCCTCACATTTCTGACTCAGTGGTGCAACTACAACAAGCAAAGACAAATGAAGAAAAAGAGAATATTTAGAAGAGTTGAAGAACACAGTTCAGCACCAGCTTCAAATGTACCACAGTCAATTGAGATCAGTCTTCCCTCTTATACTGACAATGAGAAGTCTGAATCACTGAAGAAAGTTCAGAATATCATGATGCAAGTTCACTGAAACAAGAATCATAGCATCAGCTGCAAATCACAAGATCTGCTACAATCAGAGAAAATGAAAGGCTTGATCATGATGAATGACTTGAATTTCAGCAAATTCATATTGATGATTATGAAGAAATTGAAATACAACAACCAGCAAGATATGATTGTGTATGAATGTGTTGACATGACTACTATGCATATTGAAAATGAGCTGAAGTGAAGAACAGCACTGTCTGAGATGCATACTGAGAGATCTATATAATTCTTCTTTGCAATCAGAAGAAGAACAGAAAGAACTGATTGTGAGTTTGTCAATGTACAACACAAAGTTATTATATTAATTTAAACAATTAAAGACACAGACTCATCAAATACTGAGGTGTATGCAAAAGAGCACAGTCAAAGATAAAAGCTCAAACAAAGCTTAGAACTTCAAAACAGAGAAACAACATGTTTCTCAGCAATGGTTTTGAGAATAATCTGCACATCAATACATCATACAGAAAGTTTATCAGCTGCTTGATCTATTCTGTAACTCAAGTTGCAGAAATGAGGTCTCAATAGACATGTATTCATCAAACAACAAGCTCTTGAGCAGAAACTTATCTCATATCAGGTTCAATTACTGCACTTCTTTCAGCAACATCTATGTGCAATACATATTCACCTCTCAGCTTCAAATTTGAGGTCATCATTGTCAATTTGAGAGTGTGAGTTGAGGTGTTAAATGTGTGTTGTCTTCAGATCCTTTTCTGAACCTGCCTTCTGCTGATTCAGCATCTGGCTTCAAAATTAATAAGCTTGATCATGAGCCTGCAAGAATTGATGTTTGAGAAGAATGCAAGAAGATGGTCTCAGAGTCAACAGATTTGATGATTGAACATATCAGAAAGTGACAAAGAAAGAGATCAATCAATCTGCTTCTTTTCATAACTGCTATTTCTGACATGCAGACCCACAATCATTGTCTGAAGAAAGGTTCAATGAACAAACCTCTGCAAGTGTCAGAATCTAACTTCTCTGCTAATTTTGCAAAAATTTGCAAAATCAATCTTTTGACACATCAAAGTAACAACAACTGTCTCAAAATCATCAACATTCACACAAATAAGTTTCTTCTTATTGACAACATTACTGACTCAGCAGCAGTGATGTCTCACTCTCAGAAACAAATCATTACAAAAAGTGTAGGTCATTCTACTACAGGTGTCTTTCAAACACACTGTAATAATCAGTTCTTGCAGACAAAGCGCACTTAAAGAGACAGTGCAACCTCAGTGAGACCACATAAGTGTAATAGACAGCATCTGTCTGTTGACTATGATGTCAGACATGCACTGAATGAAGTGACAAGTGATGATGCTTTAAGAAGCTCTTTTGATGATCATTGTGTTAAGTTTGAGATAAGAGCCTTCAAGCATGATACATTTGACAAGACTAAACATCAAAAGCTGAAGTCAGATATAGAATTTAACATCAAATGACTGTACTTTGAGTTGTTCTCTCAGGTGCATGTTAACTCAAGCTCTTTGATCTATCAAGACTGAGTTTGCTTTCAATTGCAAGCACAGGTAAATTCAAACACTGAGAGCGACAAAGAATCATTTGAATCAACCTGATACTTATAAGGTAAAGCATCACAGAGGTCACCCGCTCACTTCACCTCAGAGCATGAGTCAGTTGTTGCAATAATCATGTCATATCTTAAGGTGTGAATTATAAGTGGTCACACAGAGCCTGAGAGCACATCATGGTCAGAAACAAACAAACAGTGGCTTAACAACAGAATGAGAGAAGAATGAAGAAAGATGACAAGATTGTTGAAAGATCATTCAGAGTGTAAGTGATTGAGAGTGAATGATAAACTCACTGAACTGAAAGCCCGCAAAGTAACCATGCACTTATGATTGTGTGGTATTCTGTTAATAGTCTTAGTTATATGACACTTTTAAACAATTCTGCGGGCATTTCATGACTTGAGTTCAGACACTGATGTCAACTAGTTATGATTGACAGCTGCAGACAACACAGAAGAATATGAAGAAATATGTCAAGAATCTTCTGCAAAATGACAATTTTGCTTGTGATGAGATATGTGAGAGTTCAACATGATCCTCATCAACTGACATCTTTGAAGTCACTTAAGGCTAGATTCTGTGCACAAATCATCTCAAGTGTGTTGATAAATACAGTCTTTGTCAAGAACAAGCATTGTATAACATTTCAATCACATACTATGATGATGTTTAATTCTCTGTCTGTCAATTCAGTACTCTTTACTGTGATCATGATTGCACATTGCATTCAGAAGTTTAAGACAGAAAAGTATGAATGAGAGAATTTTGATGGTCTCAGAGTGCTGAGTAAGTTCTGTGTTAATGATGAATTAAAAGAAGAATCATACTAACTCACTACACCTACAAGCCACTTGAAGATGCATCAAGAATACATGATTCAGTCAGTTCAAAGATCAACAGAATGCTATTCTGAAGATCTTATTGCTTCATGTAACTCAACAAATCAGCAAAGACAACATTGAAGCAGCAATAGACATCAACTCAGTTGCAAACTCATACATCAACACACTGAATGATCTGTCAATTGCTAAAATGCACAACTCAAGTACTCTGAAGACTTCAAGCTTCATTGAATCAATCTGAATGCTACTCTCATCATTTAATTGATTCTTTGACAACCTCTTATTAACTGACAGCGAAAAGCATAAAGAGGTAACTTCACCTTAACACTCTATGATCTGAAAAGAGCTGACAACAGAAGTTGAATGAGACAATCACAAACAATATCAATGAGAAATTGATTGATTCTATGCTTCTGAGAATCAGAAAGAGCTCAGACACAGAAAGTGAACTATCTGATTCTTCACAGAGTTCACCTGAATGTCTGTCAAAAGTGAACAACTATGTGTTAATGATAAAGAAACTCAAACACAAGAAGCAGATCATGAACTGACTTGATGTCAATTGAGATTGATCTTGAGACAGATTTGCAAGTAAGACCGGTCTGAAGAAAGGAACCAATGCACAACTGTGGTATAAAAATATTATCATTGTCAATGAGAACACTTACAGAAAGTTTGTGATCACTCATAAAGATCAGAATACAATAACAATAGAGTATGAGCAGAAAGAGATAGTTGAACTGAATAATTAATAGCTCTAAATATTCAAAATCTACTCTTTTCTGAATCAGGGCTTAATGCTGCATTCATGGCCAGTGACATGCTGTGTGAAATAATGAAAATGATGTTAATATAATGATAATCAAAAACTGTGTTCATTAAACCAAAAAGAATAAACACATTCATTGAACCTAAGGTGAAAATCATGTTCAATGAACATCAAGTGAAAAACATAATAGACTGACCCATACAGCAATAGCTAAGCAATAGCTGAGTCATGTGCATAAGTCTTCAATGTAGACAAAGGCAAACAGGGTAGTTTGAAGACATATAATGAAATGTGCAATTATGACACATAAAACAACAAAAGCAATTCAGTGAGTGTATGTCAAAAAGAGATATTAAAAGCATATAAGGTTAACCTGAGAAAAGCTGCTCTAAGTGCATTTTTTCATGAACGGGTTTTTCTGACTGCTTCAAGCAACTCTGAGCTAGAACATAAGATTCTTGATTCTGAGTGCTTTAAGCACAGCTTTGCTGCTCAGAGCTAGCTTTGAGCTGATCTTTTAACTTGCTGATGTAGTCTTTGCTATAGTCTTTCTTCATAGTCTTCATTGTTTCTTTCTCTATAGCCTCTGTTATAGTTCTGTCTAAATGACTAGTATGTATGGTGAGTAGTTTCATAAGACTGACTGAAGCATAAATACTAGTAAAATTAATCTGCAGAAGGCTCATGTGTGTAGTATTGAGGCAATTATTTGTAGGTTGCATTTTTAAACTGATTTTAGTGTAATTGAGGTGTTCTGCAAAGGGGTAGTAATCTATAAGAAGTTAGATCTCACTATGATCAATAGGACTGCATTATACTCAGGTAATATATAAATGGGAACGTCGACCCCCGCTAAACCATGTATTTTGGACTCAGGCCCTCTACAACCGACCATTAGTAAGCGGAGCGACTAGGTCAGAAAAGGTTGGTGGGCCTGAGGTTCTGAGGTAAATCATCGCTCAAGCAGAGGCAAGCAAAGCCAGCTTGTATTCTCTGGCGGCGAACCACAATGGCATCCAAAGCTCTTCCCTTTGTTTGCAGGAACATCAACTCGTCATCCAGAGCAAAATTGCGGCCCCAATGTCGGACTCTTACATCAACCGCGCGCGCGGCCAGCGAGGCCCTTTTCGTGGTAAGTTCTGTCCTTAGATAGACTCTAGGGAACCAGAAGTATTTGCAACTCCAGTATGATCTTACAGTATTCTTTAGCACCGAGATACTCCCGATAATAATCCGCAAATACCTTTCAAATTCTCCGCCACCAACGAAAAGCTCATCGATGAGATCCTCAAACGCTATCCACCACAATATAAGAAAGCCGCCGTGATGCCTCTCCTTGACCTTGGGCAACGGCAACTCGGCTTCACGAGCATCAGTGTCATGAACGAGGTTGCAAAGAGATTGGAAATGCCACCCATGCGAGTATATGAAGTTGCGACATTCTACACGATGTACAACCGGGCTCCGGTGGGGAGATTCCACGTGCAAGCTTGCACAACGGTACTGTACCTTCACAATGGTTCTATATGACCTGAATATGAGTGCTGATATGATCTTTTGTCAGACGCCTTGTCAACTCAACGGCGTCGGCTCCGATAAGATCATGAAGGCGATCGAAGACCATCTCGGTATCCATCCCGGCCAGACCACAGAAGATGGCCTCTTCACATTCACAGAAGTCGAATGCTTAGGCGCTTGTGTCAATGGTCCCATGATCCAGATCAATGACGATTACTATGAAGACCTTACCCCTGGAGGCACGGTCACGATCCTCAAAGCATTGCAGGCATCCGCAGAGGCTACTGGTGCAGCGGGAGGGTCTGCTGGACTCGGCGGAGAATCTACAGCTGGTATGGGAAGCACGCAGGGAAAGGATCGAGGTCAGGCTACGGCGAAGGTAGGAGAGCATGCGAGCAGGCGATACAGTGAGAAGGGTATGCAGCTACCGAGTCCGGGGCCGCTGAGCACCAGGAAGACATGCGAGCCTCTTGCAGGGCTGACATCCCTGACTAACGAGCCATGGGGTAAAGAAAAGCTGAGAACGGATGGCGCATTGTAGATTTACTGTTCATATGGCGTTACTGAGAGAACCGAATGGAGCGCAGTGACATACTCTGCATTCGTGGCTCTCCGGACTTGCTCCTGGTGGCACCTATGATGGTGCAGCCTTACGCTTTATAGGCGGTCGATTTACTCCGTGTTTTGTTGTTGGATCTGATCCAGGCGGTTAGACGCTGTCGTCTACAGCCGAACCTGGCCGGGTCACCTTCACACAGCTATGTCAGGACTGGTATGTCAGTCCTAACATCCGGAGAAATACATATTCACATTCACCCTAACCTGCCCTAACATCCTAACCACACGGACCCCCAAACCCGACCTTCACACTCTTGTTCTTCATCTTGCAGTCACTCCCTCTCTTATATCAGCCATAGCTTTTAAGATCCTCACACATCATCAATGATCCATCTATTAGATCGATCCAGAGCTGTGCACACGTGCCTGCATATAAGTGACTTTGTAATCGTTGACTGACTAACGACTCAAGCATTCATTGAGACTTGATATGATGAGACCCAGAATGTACCCTTGGCAGCATAGAGTCCCTAATTTGTTGGTATTGACTTAAGGGCGAGACTTCATGATATGTCCATGAGATGTGGCTGAGTCAGAACACGAGACTGCACCTGGAGTTGAAGCTGCTAGCAATGAACGGCTGAAGCAGCAACATTCGCTGATGAAATGTGTCATCTCTGTCATCAGCAACACAGTATTAGTCCCCACTGAAGAGTATGGAATTGGTAATGTTTGATGACTGAGAAGTTCTTTGTCAACATGTTTCATATTCCAAGTGAGGAATCTATCTTGTACCAGAACATTGACCACCTCGCTTAGAATGATCCACGCACCACGTGACCGTAACCTGAAAAATCTATCTTGTGGGTAAGGTACTGTACTGTATCTTAGTGGCTGGAAATGCGCTAATTAAATAATAATAATATTATCGCGCCTATCTAACGCTCTACCTTAAGGTAGCATGGCAGCTGTTCATGTAATCCGTATTGCGTGCCATCACCTCTCCATCCATACGTTCTTGTGATCTGGATCCCAATAGTCTCTTGTTCTCTTCTTCACCACACATTAGCTGCCGTCGATCTTATTCAAATCCTTAGACAGTTTATTGATTGAAAGCTCAGAAACCCGCATTCCTCTTTGGCACCCAAGCTTTCGGCATTACCACATCAGAAACTCCATCGCGTCATCGAAGGACGCTGTAACACCACCACCATTCATCGCATCTTGTGATTAGTCGGTTTACAGACTACTTACATATCCACCTCACCTTCCATATTGACTGTATCACTTCCGATATTGAGCATTGCAAGAAATACCGGGCTGGAGCTCGGACATCTTACGAGTACTGCGCAACAGGTTCTGCTTTCTCTTACATCCTCCGTGGACTTTGTACGCACTCGGCGCGTCCTTTTTGAAGGTCCGCTAGCTCGCAGCTCCCCTTGGGCACGCCCAAGATGGCCTTCCGGCAACCAACGCATGCTCCTCCTCAGCGCCAGCTGTCCATTCATGTACCAGCAGAACCCATCACCACCACTCTTTCCGCTACGCAACAGCAGCGAGCGATCGAGGAATCCCAAGAATGGGTTCTCTTCTCACCTTCGCTGGCGCCGTCCACATCACGAACGCAAACCACATCTACAGATCGTACGCCTCGGACAGCTGGCCTGTCGCGAGCGAGCGACTTTGGATCATTTGATACAGCTGCTAGATCAGGGGACATCGATGAAGACGAAGCGGTGGGATCTGATGTTTTAGAAGAAGATGCGGAGGAAGACGAGGAGCTAGATAGTCTGGATGACGGCCTTCATGCCTTCCGCGAGCCCTCTATCTATCACACAACTTTACGACGGCTAGATCAGAGTGGAGGATCGATACTGCCTACACATGACGGTTTAGGTACATTTCCAGCGTCAAGTCCACCAGTACAGGAACAACTATGGCAGTTCGAGCAGTATAATCCGCGGCGAAGAGTAGAGGCTCACCACCAAAGAAGGTCAAGCGTACAGAGAAGATTGGATGCGGTAGAAGGGGGACAAGATATACAGGTAGAGAACGACAGGATACAAAGGATTGAACAGTGGAGGATGGAGCAGAGTAGAATACTCTTAGATGAGATAGAGAAAGAGACTAGGAGGAGAAGGTTGAGTCGATCGGGTGATATAATGATGTCGGATGCTATGGATGTTGCCGAGGAGGGGAGAATGACAACCGGTGCGAGCAAGACATTGACTGCCGACCACCTAAGTAGCCAGGATGCGCCACAGTCAGGGACTCAAGAGCCAGAGGAGACAGAATCCTTCTGGCAGCATATAACCCGCCACATCATCAGAGATCTCATAGGCATCGACGAATCCATATTATCGGTCATTTTCGGAGAATCACTCCCTCTTGACAAT